>Ga0335082_10001159_pt1 | contig 28086 bp, 28 predicted proteins | sample Lox_Sample_41_FD_206718 | JGI IMG/M metagenome (GOLD analysis project Ga0335082, IMG submission 206718) | Soil microbial communities from Loxahatchee National Wildlife Refuge, Florida, United States - Lox_Sample_4.1 | ecosystem: Environmental > Terrestrial > Soil > Wetlands | place: USA... | reverse complement strand
CGGCAAAGTCGGCACCCGCGAAATCGCCCGCGCTTTCGGCCTCAAGAACGACAAGCGCGCCGAACTCAAGCGCGTGCTGCGCGAAATGGCCGACGACGGCGCGGTCGAGAAGCGTCGCAAAAAACTGCATCACGCCGGCGCCCTGCCGACGACCGTGCTCGCCGACGTCACCGCGCGGGACGCGGACGGCGATCTCATCGCAACCCCCGACGAATGGGACCAGGAGGCGCACGGACCGGCGCCGAAAATACGCATTCACACCCCACGCAAAGCGCGCCCGGGCGAAGCTGCGGGTCTCGGCGACCGCGTGCTGCTGCATGTCGAGGAAGCTGACGAAGATGGCGGCATCCGCCACCGCGGCCGCGTCATCAAGATCATCGATCACCCCAAGCACCGCGTGCTCGGCATCTTCCGCAAAGGCCCGCATGGCGGCGGCCGACTGGAGCCGGTCGACAAGAAAATGCTGGGCAAAGAGCTCGCTATTCCAGCCGGCGGCACCAACGATGCGCAAGATGGCGATCTCGTCGCCGTCGAAACCAGCCGTGCGCGACGCCTCGGGCTGCCGACCGGGCGCGTGGTCGAGCGGCTCGGCTCACTCGCCAGCGAACGCGCAGTCAGCCTGATCGCCATCCATGCTCATTCCATCCCGCACGTGTTTCGTCACGACACGCTGGCTGAAGCACAGGCGGCGCGGGCGGCGGACCTCGCCCATCGCGAGGACTGGCGGCAGGTACCCTTCATCACCATCGATCCGCCCGACGCCAAGGATCACGACGACGCCGTGCACGCCGAACCGGACCTGGCCGGCAACAATCGCGGCGGCTTCATCGTCAGCGTTGCCATCGCCGACGTCGCCCATTACGTGACGCCCGGCTCTGCGCTCGATCGCGAAGCGCTGGTGCGCGGCAACTCGGTCTATTTCCCGGACCGCGTGGTACCGATGCTGCCCGAGCGCATTTCCAACGATCTGTGCTCGCTGCGTCCGCACGAGGACCGCGCCGCGCTCGCCGTACGCATGGTGATCGGCGCCGATGGCCGCAAGCGCTCGCACACGTTCCACCGCGTGCTGATCCGCTCGGCCGCCAAGTTGTCCTACCAGCAGGCGCAGTTCGCCATCGGCGGCCGCACCGACGAAGTAACCGAGGCGCTGGTCGAGCCGGTGCTCGCGCCGCTCTACGCCGCCTATGAATCGCTCGTACGCGCGCGCGGCGAACGCTCCCCGCTCGATCTCGACTTGCCCGAGCGCAAGATCCTGCTCAAGGGCGACGGCACCGTCGACCGCGTCATGGTGCCGGAGCGGCTGGAGGCGCACCGGCTGATCGAGGAATTCATGATCCTCGCCAATGTCGCCGCCGCGGAAACCTTGGAGCGCGCGCGGGTGCCGCTGATCTACCGCGTGCACGACGAGCCGGGCGTGGAGAAGGTCAACGCGCTGCGCGAATTCCTCGCCACGCTCGACATCCCCTTTGCCAAAGGCGGCGTGCTGCGCGCCGACGCCTTCAACCGCGTGCTCGCCCGGGCCAAGGGCCGCGACGCCGAACCGCTGATCAATGAGATCGTCCTGCGGACGCAGTCACAGGCCGAATATGCGGCCGAGAACTACGGCCATTTCGGCCTCAACCTGCGCCGCTACGCTCACTTCACCTCACCGATCCGCCGCTACGCCGATCTGATCGTGCATCGCGGCCTGATCCGCGCGCTCAAGTTCGGTCCGGGCGGCCTGCCCGAGGCGACGGACGTGAAGGCGCTCGGCGAAATCGCCGCGCAGATTTCCGCGACCGAGCGGCGCGCCATGCTGGCCGAGCGCGAGACCAATGACCGGCTGATCGCGCACTTCCTGTCCGATCGCGTCGGCGCGACCTTCGACGGCCGCGTTTCCGGCGTGCATCGCGCCGGCCTGTTCGTGAAGCTCAACGACACCGGCGCCGACGGTTTTGTGCCGGCGCGCACCATCGGCGATGAATATTTCCGCCACGATGAAGCCGGCCACGCCATGGTCGGCTCGCGCTCCGGCGAGACATACCGTCTGGGCGATCGCGTCACCGTCAAGCTGGTGGAAGCGGCCCCGGTTGCCGGCGCCTTACGGTTCGAGCTTCTGTCGAGCGGACGGCTTGACCGCCGCGCGCGGCCGCCTCATCAAGGCCGCCACACAGAGCGGCGCGACGGCCGCCGCGCGCAAAGGAAGAGGCGATGATCGATCAGTCGGCCGACCATATCGAAGACTTTCTTCGCCGCATGGCCTCGGTGGAGCGCGATCTCGGCCATCCGTTCGTCGAGCCGCGCGACGCGGCGACGCTGATCCTGATCGACCGCTCTGATCGCGAGCCGAAGGTCCTGCTCGGCCGTCGCCATCCCTCATCGAAATTCATGCCGGGCATGTTTGTCTTCCCGGGCGGACGCACCGAACCGCTCGACCGCGCCATGCCGGCGGTCGGCGAACTGCATCCCGACGCCGAAAAGAAACTGCTCGCGCGCGTAAAAGAAGCGCCGGACGGCTTCGCGCGCGGCTTTCCCCTCGCCGCCTTGCGCGAGACCGCCGAGGAAACCGGCTTGCTCATCGGCGTCAAACGCGATGAACCGCCCGCGTCGCCAGGCGGGCTGTGGGAGGAATTCGCCAAGGCGCGCGTCTTGCCAGATCTCGGCGAGCTCTATTTCGTTGCGCGCGCCATCACCCCGCCGGGCCGCACGCGCCGGTTCGACTCCCGCTTCTTCACCACTGATGCCTCCTCGGTCGCCCATCGCATCGAGGGCATTGTGGGGCCGGATTCCGAATTGGTCGAACTGGTGTGGATGCCGGTGTCGCAGGCCAAAACGCTTAAAGACATGCCGATCGTCACCGGCGTCGTGCTCGACGAACTGGCGAACCGCGTCGCCGCGGGCATGGGACACGACCTGCCGGTGCCGATGTATTTCATGGAGAACGGCGAGTTCTTTCGCGAATTGTTGTAAAAACGGGCCTTTCTTGACATTTCGGACTTTGGCGCTAAAAACCGCTCAAAATCTTCAAGGACATCAACATGGCCAAAGCCATCAGCCTCAAGATCAAGCTCGTCTCCAGCGCCGGGACCGGCCACTACTACGTGACCAAAAAGAATTCGCGCACCCAGACCGACAAGCTGGCGAAGAAGAAATACGACCCGATCGCCAAGAAGCACGTCGAATACCGGGAATCCAAGATCAAGTAGCCCGGATGCCTGGCTGACGCTTGCCGGGGCGCGCGTCAGGCGCGCCCTTTGCTTTTCGGCGGAATATTCGGTCGCGTCCCGACCTGATATGATCGATACCATCTTTCCCGGGAGAGTCATCATGACCATCGTCCTGCGCGCTTTGTTTGCCGTTTTCCTGCTGCTGCCCCTCACCGCTCCGGCGGGCGCGATGGAAAAGCACAAGCTCGCGCTGCAGATCAGCGATGCGACGCCCGAGAAGATGAACGCCGTGCTCAACGTCGCCGCCAACGTGTCGAAATATTATTCCGACAAAGGCGACGAGGTCGAAATCGAGATCGTCGCCTTCAACGCCGGTCTCAACATGCTGCGCGCGGATAAGTCGCCGGTTCTGGAGCGCCTGAAATCGTTCAAACAGGGCATGCCCAACGTCTCGTTCATGGCCTGCGAGAATACGCTCGCTGCCATGACCCGCCACGAAGGCAAGGAACCGCCCCTGGTCGACAATGCCACGCGCGTGCCGGCCGGCGTCGTCACGCTGATGGAATTGGCCGAAAAAGGCTGGACGATCGTGCGGCCTTAGGCGGCGTCAGGCACAACCCGGTTGCGGCCGTCGCGCTTGGCCCGATAGAGCGCCTGGTCGGCGCGCTTGAGGATCGCCGCAGCCTTGTCGTCGGCGCCGGAAAGCGCGGCGATACCGATCGAAATCGTCACATCGAGATTGCGCGCGCCCTGCTGGATGGCGAACGGCTCGGTGGCGATGCGCCGGCGCAGCCGCTCGGCCACCATGGTGGCGACGGCCATATCGGTTTCCGGCATGACGATGACGAATTCCTCGCCGCCGTAACGGCAGGCCAGATCGATATTGCGGATCGACTTGCGGATGCGCAGTGCGAATTCGCGCAGCACGTCGTCGCCGGCGTCGTGACCGTGGGTGTCGTTGACCGCCTTGAAGTAGTCGATGTCGACGATCAGCACCGCGATCGGCTTGCCGCGCGCGGCCGCCTGCTCGACCAGTGTCCCGAGGTGCGATTCCATGTAACGGCGGTTGAACAGCCCGGTGAGCGCGTCGGTGATCGCCATTTCGATCGAGGCTTGGACGTTGTCGCGCAGCCGCTCGGTGTAGCGCTTCTTCTTGATCTGGGTGCGCACCCGCGCCAGCATCTCGTTCTTGTCGATCGGCCGCAGCAGGTAATCGTTGACGCCGATCTCGAGCCCGCGCACCAGCTTCGTGTTGTTGTCGGGCTCGGCGATGGCGAGGATCGGCACGTTGCGCGTGCGTTCGAGCGAGCGCACCTGGCTGCACAGCCGAAGCCCATCGAAATCCTTGAGGCCGAGCGACACGATCAGGAGGTCGTAATTGCCCTCGGCGGCATGAAACAGCGCCTCGCTCGGATTGGTTTCCACGTCGACCGTGTGCTCGGCCGACAGCGTGGCGACGACCCGCTCATACGAGCTTTGCCGGTCGTCGACGATGAGGATACGACCATGTTTGCCGGTCTCCGCGACCGCCTCGCGCTCCGGGCTCTCGATGCCGATTTCCTTGGAGGTAAGCGCGCGCAAGCGCAGCTCATCGGTGACCATTTTCAGCCGCGCCAGCGATCGCACGCGCGAGATCAGCGCGACGTCGGTCACCGGCTTGGTGAGGAAATCGTCAGCGCCCGCTTCGAGACCGCGCACGCGATCGGCCGGCTGGTCGAGCGCAGTGACCATGACGACCGGGATATGGTGGGTCAGCGGATTGGACTTGAGCTTGCGGCACACCTCGAAGCCGTCCATATCCGGCATCATGACGTCGAGCAGCACGATGTCGCACTCGGCGCGCTCGCACAGCGTCAGCGCCTCCGGCCCGTTCTGCGCGGTGATGACGTCGAAATACTCGGCCGACAGCCGCGCCTCCAGCAGTTTCACATTGGCCGGCACATCGTCGACGACAAGAACGCGGGCACTCATCACTCACACCTTCACGCCGGCCCCAGAAAGTGCCGGATGGTCTCGATGAATTTGCCGACCGAAATCGGCTTGGACAGATACGCTTCGCAGCCGCCCTCGCGGATGCGCTCCTCGTCGCCCTTCATGGCGAAGGCCGTCACCGCGACGACGGGGATCGCCTTGAGCTCGGCGTCGTCCTTGAGCCACTTGGTTACTTCCAGACCCGAAACTTCCGGCAGCTGGATGTCCATCAGGATCAAGTCGGGCCGGTATTTGCGCGCCAGATCCAGCGCCTCGATGCCGTTGCGGGTGCCGACGGTCTGGTAGCCATGCGCTTCCAGGAGGTCATGGAAGAGCTTCATGTTCAGCTCGTTGTCCTCCACGATCAGGACGGTCTTCGGCATCTCTCCCGCCCCGCTTGTCCCCAATGCATTCCCGGCCGGATGTGTCCGGCGTCGCCACGCCCTGCGCTCTCGGGCATGATTGCGGCACCGTAGTGCCGATATGTTACGGAAAGGCAAATTTGCACGATGAAAGCGGCCTCTTCGTTAACGCGAGAAGCAGCAGAAGGGCTTGCAATTCAGGCACTTACCTTCATTGCTGGCGACGGCGAGCGCCTGGGGCGCTTCCTCGCCACAACCGGCGTCGGCCCGGCACAGATTCGCGCCGCGGCCCAGCAGCCGGGATTCCTGGTCGGTGTGTTGGAGTACCTCGCCGGCGACGAGCGACTGTTGCAGGACTTCGCCGCGGCGGCCGGCTTCGATCCCGCCCATATCGCCAAAGCGCTGGCCGCACTCGGCGGACATTGGGAGCGCGATATCCCGTGAGCTTCTGCCGCGATTGCCTCGCCGATGCACCGGACACCGCAAGCCGCTGCCCGGTCTGCCGTCTGCCGCGACTCGCGCGCCATGCCCAGATCGACCGCTTGACCATCGCCCACATCGACTGCGACGCCTTTTACGCGACCATCGAAAAGCGCGACGACCCCTCGCTGATCGACAGACCGGTGATCGTCGGCGGCGGCAAGCGCGGCGTCGTCGCCGCCGCCTGCTACGTCGCGCGCACCTATGGCATCCGCTCGGCGATGCCGATGTTCGAGGCCAGGCAGCGCTGCCCGGACGCCGTGGTGATCAAGCCGAACATGGCCAAATACGTCGAGGTCGGCCGCGCCGTGCGCAAGGCGATGTTCGATTTGACGCCGCTGGTCGAACCGCTGTCGATCGACGAGGCCTTCCTCGACCTCACCGGCACCGAACGGCTGCACGGCATGAGCGCCGCCAAGGTGCTGGCGCGTTTCGCGTTAAAGGTCGAGCGCGAGCACGGCATCACGGTGTCGATCGGACTATCGGCCAACAAATTCCTCGCCAAGATCGCGTCCGATATGGACAAGCCGCGCGGTTTTGCGGTGCTCGGCCAGGACGAGGCGGCGCCGTTTCTGGCGCCGAAGCCGGTCGGCTTCATCTACGGCGTCGGCGCGGTGAGCGCCGCCAAGCTCGCCGCCGACGGCTACCGCCTGATCGCCGATCTGCAAAGCGCCGACAAAACAGAATTGATGCGCCGCTACGGCGAGGAAGGCGTGCGACTCTGGCACCTGGCGCGCGGGCTCGATACGCGTTCGATCGATCCAGAACGCGATACCAAGAGTATTTCGGCCGAAACCACCTTCGACCGCGACATCGCCGAATTCCGCCCGCTTGAACAGTACCTGTGGGATCTGACGGAACGCGTGTCGGCGCGCCTGAAGGCCAATGCGCTTGCCGGCTCGACGGTGACGCTCAAGCTCAAGAGCGCCGACTTCAAGATCCGCACCCGGGCGCGTGCGCTCGGCCACCCCACACAGCTTGCCGCGCATATCTTCGCCGCCGGCCGCGATCTCTTGGCGCACGAAATCGGTGCCACCCGTTTTCGCCTGATCGGCATCGGCGTCAGCCATCTGCAGGATGCGGCGGATGACGATCTCGCCGATCTCCTCGACCGCCGCACCGCCGAAGCCGAGCACGCGGTCGACCGTCTGCGCGCCAAATTCGGCCGCGACGCGGTGGTGAAGGGATTGGCGCTAGAGGACGACTAGGCCGTGGACCCTTAAAACGGCGGAGGACATGCCGCCTTGGGGACGCTTTCCAATGTCTGCTCTGAGGGACCAGCGGGCAAAGGCTGATTTCGGTTCGTGATGGTCCGGTCGCGAATGACCCGAAGCGGACAGCGTACTTGACGCGTTCGATGTCCGCTTGCAGGGGGAAAGGCGATATGGCGATGTAACGGTCTGTCGCCCAATAACCCGGTGCGACTCGCGCAACCTGAAGCGGCTTTGCGCGTTGTAATATTGATTCAGGACACAAAAACGATGCCTATGATCTTGCCGCTCGTATTGGCGGCTTCGCATATTGTGCTGGTCGCTAATCAGGTCCCCGAATTCAATATCAATTCCGGGTGTCAAATCGCCGCGGCGGCGGCAGTCTCGCCTAATAGCAACCTCGATGTCTGCAGACACGATGAATTTACTGCGCGAAAGAAACTCGGTGCTGAGTGGAACAAATACACGTCTGCGCAGAAGGCCCGCTGCACAATGTTGACGCAGCTCGGCGGCGATCCAAGCTATGTCGAATTGCGCACCTGCTTGGAAATAGCCAAGATTGCCAAAAGTCTGCCTCCCGCCAGTCGTATGGCCAACAGACGTTGGTCGGGTTGAGCGTCGTGCCCTACGCACTGACCGCCGCGATGCTGGGCCCTGCGCCTGGCGTTGTGCCATTTCGGCCCTGAGCCGATATAGGTTTGACGCATTTGATGTCGGCTTTCGGCAGTGAAGTCTACGTGGCCTATTGCGCTGCAAATATCAGCGAATGACCGCCAGCAGACATAGCGTCTGCCTTGCAAAAATGTCGGCTTGCAACCCCAAACCTACATGTGCTGCAGCGATATGATTGAGTGGTAGATCAGCTCAGGCTGGCCGCATAGCGCCGGTTCGCTTCAACGAAAATCTGCCGGGCCCGCTCGCCATCGGAGGGTTGCTCGGCGAGCGAATCGGGATCCCATTCGCTGCGGTGCGCGCCGAAAAAGTCACCGCCGTAAACGTGAATAGCCGCTGTGAACTTTGACGTCGGATTGATGACCGAATGAATGATGTTTTCGCCAAGCGGCTCGACATCCTTAATCGAGAGCGACCGAGCACCTGCCGCTTCGAGCTGGCGTTCACCCTTGTCAGCAATCCGCCGCCAGAAAATGTTGTCTTCGCGGCCCCCGTAGATACCTATGGCCGCCCACATATGATGATTGTGCGGCATGATCATCATGCCTGGCGCCCATACGACGTTGAGGATAGTGAGATCAGCCGAGCGGTATAGCTCCTTGAGACTCGCACCATCCGGCTCCCCAAGTGCTTTGAGCAGGCCCGTCGGGTCTGACACAGCGCGCCGAACAACTTCGCAGATGCTCCTAGACGATCGATCGGCCGCATGCGCGGCGCGACAGTCGCTGATGAAATGATCGAGATCGAACATCGCGTATCCCCTCTAGATCGGATTTCCACGCGCTCGCCCTTGGCCCATCTTGTCTCATGCGGCTTGATTGTCCAATGCATTGATGGTCAGATGAACGATGCAGGAATTGCATCTGCGGAGGGAGTACGCGATGAACCTGCGCCAGTTGCAAACGCTGATTGTCATAGCCGATGCCGGCGGCTTCGCCCGCGCCGCGGGAAAGCTACATTTGAGCCAGCCAGCGGCCTCGCGCCAAATTCAAGCGCTCGAAGCCGAATTGGGCGTTCAGCTGTTTGATCGCATTGGGCGGCGCCTTCAGCTCACAGCTGATGGGGAAGACATTGTCCGCCGTAGCCGCCGTTTGCTGCATGAGGCCGATTCACTACGTGACCGCGCGGACGCGCTCAAAAGCGGTCTGATGGGAACATTACGAGTCGGCGGCAGTCCGCAAAATATCGAGACCGTACTTGCACCGTTCGTCGCTCATTTCCGGCGCCGTCATCCCGGTATAGAAGTCAACTTTGTCGAAGACGGTGGCGCCCGCATCAGCAGTCGGCTTGAGCATGGCGACGTACAATTGGTGCTGACCACAGTCGGCAATGACGTTTTCTCGAGACGCCTGCTTTATCCCGGTTACGTATTGGCGGTAGTCGCGCCGTCTCACCCGCTCGCTCGGCGGTCTTCAATCGAGGTGTCTGATCTCGCCGACGTGCCGCTTTTGATGTTGCAACGGTCATTCGCCTCGCGTGGATGGTTCGATGCAGCATGCCATAACTCTGAAACTAATCCGCCCATCCTGCTCGAAAGCGGTGCGCCGGCCACCCTGATCGCGCTCGCCGCCAGCGGCGACGGAGTAGCAATTGTGCCGTCGAATGTCAGCATTCCGCGTCGCGGTGTTAGGGCGATTCCGGTGACTTATCGTCGCATGCCTATCGGTCGATGGATGTTTGTTGCCTGGGATCGTCGCCGGTTTTTCCCGCCTTTTGCGCAGCATTTCGTCGATGAATTGGTCGCGTATACCCGACGCAATTATCCGGGGCGTGATCTCGCCAAGCGCGTGCCAGCGCTGTTGCGGCCCAAGTTCGCAGAGTGATCACAATGAAACGTCCGCCTGTGGCTCCTAGCGGACAAACCAACCGCGCCCGCAGTCGCCTGCTGTCGGGCGACAGCGGACATACGGCCTATTATCAGTTCACGGCCTTGAGCGACCTTACTGGCACGGCTTCGGCGTCTTCATCTCCAGCGACGTCATTTCGCCTTTGATGGTGAAATCGGGGTAGTCGAGCACCAAGGCGCGCGAGATGCCGTTCTCGTACAGCTGAAACGAGATCGCATAGACCGGTGTCTGCTCGCCGGTTTCCTGCTTGGCGGGCGTTTCCTGCTCGAAATAGCTGATGGTCACCGGCCAGCGCGTAAGCTTGGCAAGCTCGGGGGTCTTCGCCGCGGCGTCGTCGGGCGGTTTATCGCCCGGTGCGATCGGCCGGCCGATTACGGTCAGCGTGTTGTAGAGCTTCTCGCCACTTTCCGAGCCGTCATAGACCGGAAATTCCAGAATGCTCTTGCCTTCGCGCGCCGCGGTAATGATGCGGCGCATGTGCTGGGTCGGAAACACCGCGGTCGCCGGCACGGTGAAATTCTTTTCCTTCGGCTTGCTCAGACCGATCGCCACAGTCGTCGCCTTGCGTTCGGCATGGCCGTCGACATAGTCGGTGCGCTCATTGTCAACAAGGTTTTCTGAGTTGAAGCGGAACGTCTTGGCTTTGCCGTCTTCCCAAGTGGTGGAGCGCAGATCGCTGAGCGCGGTCTTGCCCTCGCCCGAGTCAAGCTCGGACACCTGGCGGAACTGCAATTCGTAGCCGTCGCAGGCGTTGCCGGAAAAATCGTACACGATGCGCCCGCGTACTGCTTCCAGGCCGCGGCTGCCGCGCGATCTCGCCAATTTGAGATCGTAGATCGCCCGATGCGGCGCCAGCAGAACCTGGTCGGCAGGTGGCGCGGCAGCGGCCATACGGCCGATAAAAAGGGCGGCAATGCCGGCTCCTAAAATCGTCAAGGTCAGCGATTTCGCGAGAGTTTTCATCTGCATCGGGCTTTCCGGTGTCGCCAAAGCGGGACGTCAGGGAGTGAATCATGCAAGATCGAGGCAAGATAGAGGCCGCGTTCGGTGCCCACAACGGGCCCTCCTGCTTGCACGGACACCACCATTCAGCCAAGACAGGCCGCCCGGCGCAGGATGTCGAAAAGCGGTCACCGGTTTTCGGATAAGATCATGCGCGCCGAAGAAAATTGGAGGACGTCATGGCCGGAACGGTCGAACAGAAGCTCGCAAGCCTGGGTATCAGCCTGCCGACGCCGGCAAGCCCGATCGCCAATTACGTCCCCTTCGTGAAGAGCGGCAACATGCTGGTGGTTTCCGGCCAGCTGTGCTTCGGCGCCGACGGCAAACTGGCCGCCAAGGGACAACTGGGCGGCGGCGTGTCGATCGAAGACGGGCAAAAGGCGGCCCGCGCCTGCGCGGTCAACCTCCTCGCCCAGCTCAAGGTCGCGCTCGGCGACCTCGACAAGGTCGTGCGCGTGGTGCGGCTCGGCGGCTTCATCAATTCGGCCGTCGGCTTCACCGACGGCCCGAAGGTGATGAACGGCGCCTCCGACCTGATGGTCGAAGTGTTCGGCGACAAAGGCCGCCATGCCCGCTCCACGGTCGGCGTCGCCGCCCTGCCCGCCGACGCCGCCGTCGAAGTCGAAGGCCTGTTCGAAGTGGGCTGAGATGGCGTCGTTAGGCTGGCTCACCGCGCGGCCGATCGCCCATCGTGGGCTGCACGACGCGGCGGCCGGCGTCATCGAGAACACGGCCTCGGCCTTTGCCGCGGCGATCGCCGGCGGCTACGCCATCGAGACCGACCTGCAGATCAGCGCCGACGGCGAGGCTTTCGTGCATCACGACGATGCGCTCGGCCGCCTCACCGAGGGCAGCGGCCGCCTCGCCGACATGACAACGGCCGCGCTCGAGGCGGTGCGTTTCAAGGCGACAAGCGACCGCATGATGACGCTCAGCGATCTGTGCGATTTCGTCGCCGGCCGCACCACCCTGACGATCGAACTCAAGAGCCGTTTCGACGGCGACCGCCGGCTTGTAAAGCGCTGTGCGGACGTTTTGGCCACCTATTCAGGGCCGGTCGCGGTGATGTCGTTCGACCCCGCCATGATCGAATTGGTGCGCCGGATCGCCCCGCATTTGACGCGCGGCGTCATCGCCGAGCGCCACTATGGACATCGCGAATGGGATGCCATGCCGGCCGCGCAAAAGCGCAGCATGGCGTTTCTCTTGCATGCCTGGCGCAGCCGTCCGCAGTTCATCGCCTTTGCGGTGAAGGATCTGCCGGCGCTGGCGCCGTTCATCGCCCGCACGATGTTCCGCCTGCCGCTGCTGACCTGGACCGTGCGCACCGAGGCCGACCGGCAGACCGCCGCGCGCTGGGCCGATCAGATGATCTTCGAGGGCTGGCGGCCTTAAGGCGGCAAGCGCAACTTAAGCAGTGCTGAACTTCGCACCAATTCCGGCATAAAGTCGGGGTAACAGACCCCGATGACCGATATCGAACTCCGCATCCGCATCGCGCAGTCGCTTGCCGAGGTACCCGCCGCGGCCTGGGACGCCTGCGCGGGCGGCGGCAGCGACGCGAGTGGTGGTGACGCTTCGACAGTTAAACTAATATCTGAGGATAACTTATCCCCTAACTTATCGACACGAGGAAAAGCCCATAATCCTTTCATAACACACGACTTTCTGTCTTCGCTCGAAGCGTCTGATTCGGTTGGCGGCCGGACCGGCTGGCAACCGCGCCACCTGCTGGCGGAAGACGCTGAAGGGTCACTCCTTGGTGGCGCGCCCTGCTACGTGAAAACGCATTCCCGCGGCGAATATGTCTTCGACCATGGCTGGGCCGAGGCCTTCGAGCGCGCCGGCGGCGACTATTATCCCAAGCTGCAGGTGGCGGTGCCGTTCACCCCGGTGACGGGTCCCCGCCTGCTCGCCCGCCCCGGCCCCTTGGCCCAGGCCGTGCGCGGCGGCCTCGCCGACGCCCTGGCCGAGATCACCACCGCCAGCGAATTGTCCTCCGCGCACGTGACCTTCCTGACCGAACCCGAATGGCGCCTGCTCGGCGAACGCGGTTTCCTGCAACGCACCGACCAGCAATTCCACTGGGACAACGAAGGCTACGCCACGTTCGAGGATTTCCTCGCCCGCCTCGCCTCGCGCAAGCGCAAGTCGATCCGCCGCGAACGCAAGGAAGCGCTGGCGGCCGGCATCGAAGTCGCATGGCTGACCGGCTCCGATCTCACCGAAGCGGTGTGGGATGCCTTCTTCGCCTTTTACATGGAGACCGGTTCGCGCAAGTGGGGGCGCCCCTATCTCACCCGCGAGTTTTTCTCGCTCGTCGGCGAGAAAATGGGCAACCGCATTCTGCTGGTGATGGCCAAGCGCGCGGGGCGCTGGATTGGCGGGGCGCTTAACTTCTTGGGTCACGACACGATCTTCGGCCGTAACTGGGGCGCCATTGAACACCATCCCTTCCTGCATTTCGAGCTGTGCTACTACCAGGCCATCGACTACGCCATTCAGAACAAGCTGAAGCGCGTCGAGGCCGGCGCCCAGGGCGAACACAAGCTGGCGCGCGGCTACCTGCCGAAAACCACCTATTCGGCGCATTTCATCGCCAATCCGGCGTTGCGGCGGGCGATTGCCGAATACCTCGCGCGCGAACGCGCCTATGTGGAAGCCGCCGGCGAAGAGCTTGCGGCGCTGGCGCCATTCCGTAAGGATTTGGTCGAGCAGGAGTGAATCGAGGGGAGCGCCGATGCCGAGCTACGATCCGAACAACATTTTCGCCAAGATCCTCCGCGGCGAATTGCCCTGCTACAAGGTCTATGAGGACGACAAGGCCTTCGCCTTCCTCGACATCATGCCGCGCGCTCCCGGCCATACGCTGGTGCTGCCGAAAGCGCCGGCGCGCAATGTCCTGGACGTGCCGGCCGACGACCTCGCCCATGTCGCCAAGGTCGCGCAGAAGATCGCCAAAGCCGCCATCACGGCTTTCGGCGCCGACGGCATCACCATCCAGCAGTTCAACGAAGGCGCCGGCGGACAGGTGGTGTTCCACCTGCATGTGCACGTCATTCCGCGCAAGAGCGGCGTGCCGATGAAGCCGCCTGCGGCCGAGAAGGAAAAACCGGACGTGCTCGCGGAGCACGCCAAAAAGCTCGCCGCCGCGATGGCCGGCTAGCGCAGGTAAACATAGCCGCCGAGCAAGAGCACCGCTTCCGCCACCGCAACGCCGGCGAACAGCGAGCGTTTCACCAGCAGGTAGCCAATAAAGCCGCAGGCCGCGGCGCCGATCCGCACGCCGGCGGGAATGCCGGCGAGCGCGCCCGGCGGATGCAAGATCAGCTTGGCAATAACGCCGGCCAGGATCGCGGTCGCCACCGCCCGCGACCAGACCACCAGTTCGGAGTCCTCGTCGAGCCCGCGCGCCAGCACCAGCCCGAGCGCCCGCCAGATTTCGTTCGGCAGGAAGCCCACTAGGACCAAAATGACATAAGGCCACAGGCCGGCCATCGTGGTGCTCATGCGGCGGCCCGGCGCAGGCGGTGAACGACATAGGCCAGGGTGCCGCCGATGAGGCCGCTCCACATCAGGTCGAGCTGCACGTGCAAGGCTGCGAGCAGCGGCGCCAGCGCGAGGCCGAACAGCAACGCCAGCTTGTCCAGCAGCTCTCGCGCATTGCGCGCGGTGGAAATCAGGAACGACACCGGCGTCAGAAACAACAGTGCGCTGCCGAACAGCGGCGGCAGGCCGGCGGCGAGATAGAAGCCGACAAAACCGTAGACCACGGCGACGCCCATCAGGCCGGTGGAGAGGCCATTGCAGAATGCCACGCGGTGCTGGCGCACCATCCCCGGCAGCAGGCGCAGCGATTCAACCCACATGCTCACCGACGTGAAATGCGTCGGCAGCAACAGATCGCGCAGCCGCGTGCTCTCCCGGCGCAGCAGCGGCAGCAACGCGACGACCATCGGAAACAGCCGGATGCCGCTCAGGCTCACGGCGACCGCTGCCTCCGGCAAGGCTGCCCCGCCGCCGACCGCGGAGATCAGGATCACCTGCGCCGGTCCCGCCCAGACCAGCACGGTGGACAGCGCCAGCCACCACGAGGCGAAGCCGAAATCGTGCGCCAGCGCGCCGATGCCGATATAGGTGCCGCCGATCACCAGATGAAACACCGACGTCAGCGCGGCCGTGATGCCGCCAACATATGCTTCGCCGGTCGAATCGAAGGTGCGGGCAGCGGCCATGGCGACGACCTGTCCCATGGCATTCCGTTGCGCGCAACAGCGCCCGCCTGCATACGCGCTCTGCAAAAGACAAAGGCCGGGCCCACGGCCCGGCCTTCGCCGATATTATGCGCTCAAGCCTTGAGCAACGGCACCTTCGGCACCGAGCCGCGCTTGGCCTTCGGCCGCAGCGAACGGCGCCGCGCCTTGGGCCGCACCGCCGGCAACTTCTCCGGCTTCGGCGTCACCGGTCCGTCGAGGAATTCGAAGCCGAGCTTGTCGCGGCCGTTCTCGTCCTTGGCGACGACCACGCGCACATGGCCGCCGCTCTTGAGATGGCCGAACAGCACCTCGTCGGCCAGCGGCTTCTTGATGTGCTCCTGGATAACGCGCGCCATCGGTCGCGCGCCCATGAGCTCGTCGTAGCCATTGGCGATCAGCCAGCGCGAGGCTTCTTCCGACAGTTCGATGGTCACGTTGCGGTCGCCGAGCTGCGCCTCGAGCTGCAGCACGAACTTGTCCACCACCTGCTTGATGATCTCCTGCGACAGGTGCGCGAAGGTGATGGTGGCATCGAGCCGGTTGCGGAACTCGGGCGTGAACATGCGGTTGATCGCCTCGTGGTCGTCGCCCTCGCGCTTGGTGCGGGTGAAGCCGAAGGCCGACTTGGCCATTTCCGAGGCGCCGGCGTTAGTGGTCATGATCAGGATGACGTTGCGGAAGTCGACCTGTTTGCCGTTGTGGTCGGTCAACTTGCCGTGGTCCATGACCTGCAACAGCACGTTGAACAGGTCGGGATGCGCCTTCTCGATCTCGTCGAGCAGCAGCACGCAATGCGGATGCTGGTCGACGCCGTCGGTCAGCAAGCCGCCCTGATCGAAGCCGACGTAGCCCGGCGGCGCGCCGATCAGGCGCGACACCGTGTGCCGCTCCATGTATTCCGACATGTCGAAACGGATCAGTTCGACGCCGAGCGCGGCGGCCAATTGCTTGGCGACCTCGGTCTTGCCGACGCCGGTCGGGCCGGAGAACAGGTAGCAGCCGATCGGCTTTTCCGGCTCGCGCAAGCCGGCGCGCGCCAGCTTGATCGAAGCCGACAGCGACTCGATCGCCTTGTCCTGGCCATAGACGGTGGTCTTGAGCGTCTGCTCGAGATGCTGCAGCACCTCGGCGTCGTCCTTCGACACCGTCTTCGGCGGAATGCGCGCCATCGTGGAGATTGTCGTCTCGATTTCCTTGAGGCCAATGGTCTTCTTGCGGCGGTTTTCCGGCAGCAGCATCTGCGCCGCGCCGGACTCGTCGATCACGTCGATCGCCTTGTCGGGCAGCTTGCGGTCATGGATATAGCGCGACGATAGTTCGACCGCCGCCTTGATCGCCTCGTTGGTGTATTTGAGCTTGTGGTATTCCTCGAAGTACGGCTTGAGGCCTTTCAGAATCTCGATCGCATCAGCGACCGTCGGCTCGTTGACGTCGATCTTCTGGAAACGCCGCACCAGCGCGCGGTCCTTCTCGAAATACTGGCGGTATTCCTTGTAGGTGGTCGAGCCAATGCAGCGGATGGTGCCCGACGCGAGCGCCGGCTTGAGCAGGTTCGACGCGTCCATGGCGCCGCCGGAGGTGGCGCCGGCGCCGATCACGGTGTGAATCTCGTCGATGAACATGATCGCGCCGGGATAGGCCTCGATCTCCTTGATCACCTGCTTGAGCCGCTCCTCGAAGTCGCCGCGGTAGCGCGTGCCGGCGAGCAACGTGCCCATGTCGAGCGCGAACACGGTCGCGCCTTTCAGCACGTCCGGCACGTCGCCGTGCACGATGCGGCGCGCAAGCCCCTCCGCAATCGCGGTCTTGCCGACGCCGGCGTCGCCGACGAACAGCGGATTGTTCTTCTGCCGGCGGCACAGCACCTGGATGGTGCGGCTGATCTCGGCGTCACGGCCGATCAGCGGATCGATCTTGCCGTCCTTGGCCTTCTTGTTGAGGTTGACGCAATAGGCCTCGAGCGCGTCGCCTTTCTTCTTGGGCTCCTCGCCACTCTTGGTATCGGCCTCCTCCTCGACGCCGCGCACCGGGCGCGATTCCGACAGCCCGGGGCGCTTGGCGATACCGTGGCTGATGTAATTGACCGCGTCGTAGCGCGTCATGTCCTGCTCTTGCAGGAAATAGGCGGCGTGGCTCTCGCGCTCGGCGAAGATCGCCACCAGCACATTGGCGCCGGTGACTTCCTCGCGGCCGGAAGACTGCACGTGGATCACCGCGCGCTGGATCACGCGCTGAAAGCCGGCGGTCGGCTTTGAGTCCTCCGCGCCGTCGGTGATCAGGTTTTCCAGTTCGGATTCGAGATAGGCGGTCAGGCTGCGGCGCAGCTTGTCGAGATCGACGTTGCAGGCGCGCATGACCGCCGAGGCGTCGGAATCGTCGATCAGCGCCAGCAGCAGATGCTCCAAGGTCGCATATTCGTGATGTCGCTCATTGGCGATGGCGAGCGCCCGGTGAAGCGACTGTTCGAGGCTGCGCGAGAACGTTGGCATCAGATGTCCATTCCCATTTGTATTGAACGCCCCTCCCCGACCGTTCCTTTTATAAGACTCATTTTTTTTCCATCACGCATTGCAGAGGATGCTGATGTTTTCTGGCAAAGTCCATGACCTGCGTCACTTTGGTCTCTGCCACCTCGTACGTATAGATTCCGCATTCGCCGATGCCGTGGTGATGCACATGCAACATAATGCGTGTCGCGGCCTCGTGATCCTTGCCGAAGAAGCGCTCCAGCACGTGCACGACGAATTCCATCGGTGTGTAGTCGTCGTTGAGAATCAGAACACGGTAGAGGCTCGGCCGTTTGGTTTGCGGCTTAGGCTTGGTGACGACAGCGGTGCCGGGCCCACCCGCCTCATTGCGCCGCCTACGGTCGTCGTCGGCCATGCGAGGCGCCACGCCGCCCCCCGGGCCGGCTGCCGCCCGGGTGATGGAAGAGACGTTCGTGGTCGTCGCGTTCATGGCATCGCCGAGGCAAGAAGCATTCCAGGACCTGGTCGCCCGAGCCGCGCCGGCACGGCGACGCAGCCATCATAAAGTCCGGCAGCCACCCTGGCCAAGCCGGGATTTGGCCCTTTCCGCCATAAGTTAATCGGGATTCGGGCGATTCCGGGAGCATCCCGTCAGATATCCATTGGTTACCGTTTCACAAGCTGCGCCCCGACAATCCAAGGTTATTTTTCCCCAAATCCACCTCACTGTTCCAACGGACTATCAAGACGCGCCGTGCATCCTCCCGGAACTCGAACGACCGCTGTCTTTTGGTTCACAGGGGGTTGCCAAATGCTGCTGACCCGTTTTTGGAATAACCGGCAGGGGAGCATTGCTCCCATGCTGGGCTTGTTGATCATTCCGTTGATAGGTGCGGTCGGCGCGGCCGTCGACTATTCGCGGGCAAACGCCACGCGCACGGCGTTCCAGGCCTCGCTCGATTCGGCCGCGCTGATGCTCTCGCGTAACGCCGCAACGCAGACGATGGCGCAGCTCCAAACGCAGGCGACCGACTACGTCAATGCGCTGTTCACCAACGTCAACGCGCAAAACGTCACGGTGACGGTAAATTATTCGACGACCGCCGGCTCGCAGATCGTGCTCAACGGCAGCGCCGTCATCAAAACCGACTTTATGAGCATTTTTGGCATCGATCAGATCAACATCAGCGCGTCAACGACGTCGACCTGGGGCAATACCCGGCTGCGCGTCGCACTGGTGCTCGACAACACCGGATCGATGGCGCAGGGCGGCACGAGTTCCAACGGCCACACGAGCAAGATGGACGCGCTGAAGACCGCGTCACATAACTTTCTCTCGCAGCTCCAAACCGCCGCAGGGAGCAACGCAGACAACGTCTATGTCTCGATCATCCCGTTCAGCAAGGACGTGAACGTCGGATCGAGCAACAATGCCGAGTCGTGGCTCTATTGGGATGACGGCGTGACAACGGCCGACAATTACTGGGACGCTCTCAACGGCAGTTGCAACAGAACAGGGTCGGCTTTCACGACCAGAAGCAAATGCCTGGCCGTCAACGTCTGCTCAAGGTCGCAGTACACGACGCAAAGCGATTGCACGTCGCACAACGGTACCTGGTACCCGACGGCCGGCACCTGGACCCATGCCGCGCATACGACCTGGAACGGCTGCGTCACCGACCGCGACCAGAACTTCGACACTAACAATGCTGCACCAGTCGCTGGTGGCACGCTCTATCCGACCGAGCAGTATGGATCCTGCCCGACGTCATTGATCCAGCTGAGCAACAACTGGACCAACCTGTCGGCCAAGGTCGACGCCATGCAGCCGGCGGGCAATACCAACCAGGCGATCGGCCTGCAAATGGGTTGGCAGTCGCTGACGGCGTCGCCGTTCACGGTCCCCGCGATCGACCCGAACTACCAGTACAAGCAGGTCATTATCCTGCTCACCGACGGCCTGAACACCCAGGACCGCTGGTACACCAATGCCTCGTCGATCGACGCGCGGCAGCAGACGACCTGCGACAACATCAAGAACGCCGGCATCACGATCTACACGGTGCAAGTCAACACCGGCAACGATCCCACCTCCACGCTGCTGCAGAACTGCGCCAGCAACACGCCGGGAACGCTAGACCACTTCTTCTTGCTGACCTCGCCGGAGCAGATCGTCGCGACTTTCAATCAGATCGGCACGGCGATCTCGGACTTGCGGCTGGCGATGTAGCCGCCCCTTATGCCGCGGCGGGATTTCCGCCGCGGCAGAGACCGCGGAAATATGACCATCGCCAACCAGGCATTAACGACACCGCATAAGAACTCGGTGGCATTCGCGACATCAACAGCAGACAGAATTAACCAGTCAAGCCATTGATGGAACGCACTTAGCGGTTGCGATACCCCCCGGAAACTTACCGTCCGCTAAGGATTCCCGGGGTAGCGATACACCAGCCTTTTATCAGCGGTGCCTATGACGGTAAGCGAATTCAACCGTAATCGGTGAACGCCATGAAGTCGGTTTGGATGAAACTCCGCAGTTCGCTCCGCGCATTTTGCGCCGCGCGCGGGGGCAATGTCGCGATCACCTTCGCGTTTGCGACTATCCCGATCATCGCCGGTGTCGGCTTCGCAGTCGATTACAGCAAAGCAAATCAGGTCAAGGTCGCGATGCAGGCCGCGCTCGACTCGACGGCGCTCATGATCTCGAAAGAAGCGGCCAAGGATACGTCGGACCAGTTGCAGACCAACGCGACGAACTATTTCAACGCCCTGTTCAAGCCGCGGCTGGCGTCGGGCGCGACGATCACCGTCAACTATACGAACCAAGGCGGGACGCAGATTGTCATCAACGGCTCGGCGACCGTTGCCACCAGCTTCCTGGGCCTCATCGGCATCAACACCATGACGGTGAGCAGCTCGTCGACCGTCAAATGGGGCACGTCGCGCCTGCGCGTGGCGCTGGTGCTCGACAACACCGGTTCGATGGCTGACAGCAGCAAGATCGATGCGCTCAAGACCGCGACGCACAACCTGCTCACGCAGCTGCAGAACGCCGCCTCGGTCAACGGCGATGTCTACGTCTCGATCATTCCGTTCGTGAAGGACGTCAACCTGGGTCCGTCCGAATGGAATTCGGACTGGATCTACTGGGGCACCGCAGGAACGCAGGACGCCGCCTCCCCGAACGAAACCGACAACACTTCGTGGGACGCCAATAACGGAACTTGCCAGGACCAGGGCGGGACTATCCTCGGCACTTCTAGCAGCTACAAAACTCGCAGTTCGTGTCGCACAAAGTCGTCTTGCTCGATTTCGGGCTACACCAGCCAGAACAGCTGCACGAACGCAGGCAGCTGTTCGCTGTCTGGCTACACGACCGAGAGTAGCTGCACCGGCGCAGGCAGCTGTTCGCTGTCGGGCTACACCGACGAGAACAGCTGCACGAACGCGGGCAGTTGCTCAATGTCGGGCGTCACCAGCCAGAACAAATGCGGCACCTGCTCAAAGTCGCAATATACGTCAAGGCGCAACTGCACCAATAACAACGGAACTTGGTCACCCGCGACGTGGACAGCCGGACAATGGACCGCCACGCCCGGGACGTGGACGGGCGGCATTTGGAGCACCGCCAGCACCAAGTGGGTGCCAGCTGACCACAACACCTGGAACGGCTGCGTCATGGACCGCGGCTATCCCGCGTCTCCAAGCTATCTGACCGTCAGCGGAAGCAATAAAAGCGGGGCGGACACGATCAACAATTTCGACACCAATGTCGTACAGCCGGACCCGGTCACGCCCAAGTGGTCGTCGCTCTACGCGGCCGAGCAATACGATTCCTGCCCGCAGGCGGCAATGGGCCTGAGCTACGACTGGACGACGATGAACCAACTCGTCACCAACATGTCGCCCGCCGGCAATACCAACCAGGCGATCGGACTTCAGCTCGGCTGGATGTCGCTGGTCGGCGGCGGGCCGTTCATCGCGCCGGCGAAGGACCCGAACTACACTTACACGGACGTCATCATCCTGCTGACCGACGGCATGAACACCCAGAACCGCTGGACCTCGACCCAGAGCTCGATTGACGCGCGCGAGCAGCTCACCTGCAACAACATCAACGCGGCCGGCGTTACGCTCTATACGATCCAGGTCAATACCGGCAACGATCCGACCTCCAGCTTGCTGCAGAATTGCGCGGGCAGCCCCGGCACGTATCCGGACTCCAGCAAATTCTTCCTGCTGAAGTCGGCCGACGCCATCGTGACGACGTTTAATCAGATCGGGACCAAGCTCAGCAATCTTTACGTCGCCAGATAAGCGGCGCAGCTGACCACAAAAAATAAAAGCCCGGCCAATCCGGCCGGGCTTTGCCTTTCAACTAACGCGGAACAACGCGGACGCGACTTACTTAGCCTTCGCCATCAGGGTTTCGAATGGCTTGTAGGTTTCCTTGGCGAGGTCGGCATAGAGTTCGCCGATCTTGGACGCCTTGGCCACGAAACCCTCGTAGGCGGTCTTGGCGAATTCGGTCTGCACCTCGATCGCCTTCTCGAACGACTTCACGCCGAACAGCTTTTCCAGCGCGGCGGTGCTATCTTCGAAGGCTTTCTTCGAATAATCGGCCACCTCGACCGCGATCGCCTGGGTGCCCTTCGACAGCGCGCCCATCGATTTGAGCGCGAGATCGACGTTTTCCTTGCTGACTTGCTGGAGATCTTCGAAATTCTTGACCATTGTCATCCCTTCCCGGCCGCGATGCGGCGCAATGTACTCGTCGACGAACCCGGCCAAATACCCGGGGAATAGCTATGTCTATACCGCACTGCACAATAAAGTCAAGTAATATTTTGCACTGCGAAAAGGCCTTTGAAATCGAAGGGATTTCTTAACGCATTGTAAACCGTGATCCCCTACCGTCGAAATTTGCGGCACCGCGAAGCCGCAATAAATCGGACAAATTCGGCGGGTTTCAAGCTCGCCTGAGACACGGGGTTGGGGAGAGCGGATGTCGCGTGCCGACGTTTTCGTGCAGCGCCCATTCCATTGGAGCGCGGTCGGCCTGATGACGCTGCTGGCCGTCGCTACAGTCTGCACGAGCGCCGACGCTCGAAGCCGGCGCCACCACCGCCATCACGCGGCCGCTGCGGAAAGCTACGAGCCCGCCTACTCCTCGATGGTGGTCGACGCCAATTCCGGCGCCGTACTGCAGGCGACCTATGCCGACAGCCTCCGTCATCCCGCGTCGCTGACCAAGATCATGACGCTTTACCTGCTGTTCGAGCGGCTGGAGGCGGGCAAGATCAAGATGTCGACCGAGATGCAGGTTTCCCCGCACGCCGCCGCGCAGGAGCCGTCCAAACTCGACCTGAAGCCGGGCCAGAGCATCGCGGTAGAGACCGCGATCCGCGCCATCGTCACCAAATCGGCCAACGACGTTGCGGTCGTCGTTGCCGAGGCACTCGGCGGCAGCGAAGAGAATTTCGCCAGGATGATGACCGCCAAGGCGCGCGCGCTCGGCATGGTGCACACCGTCTACCGCGATGCGTCCGGCCTGCCCAACGACGAGCAGATCACTACCGCACGCGATATGACCATCCTCGCCCGCGCCATCCAGGATCGCTTTCCGCAGTATTACCACTACTTCGCGACCCGCACGTTCACGTACCACGGCGAAGAATACCGCAACCACAATCACCTGCTAGGGCGCATCGCCGGCGTCGACGGCATGAAGACCGGCTATATCCACGACTCCGGATTCAACATCGTCGTCTCGATGCGCCGCGGCGGGCGTCACCTCATTGCCGTGGTGTTCGGCGGCCGTACGGCTTCCGCGCGCGACGCGCGCGTTGAGAGCCTGCTCGACGATACCGTTCAACTCGCTTCGACCAAACGCACGGCTCCGCCGGTGCGTGAAGGCACCGAGCTTGCCGAGACGCACACCAAGAAGAGCGCCGAAAAAGTCGCGGCGGCGGCGGTGCCCAAGCGCAATGAGCCAGCAATCGGCTCAACCGACCCGATCAAACCCAATCCGGTGAAAACCTTCGCGGTGAGCACGATGCATACCGGTTCGATCCCGGAACAGCCGCCGGAAGGCTACAAGCTCGTCTCGGTCTCGGAGGGGACCAATCCGAACCACGTCACCACCGTCGCCATCGTCAAGCGCGAAGCCCCACCGCTGCCGATCGTAAAGCCGGACGCGATCGCCGCGCCGCTGGCCAAGCTTGCTTCCGCCGCGAGCAGCATTCCGGTCGCCGCGGAAAAGTCGCTGGAGCCGGCGGCCAAGCCACACAGCGGTGATTGGATGATCCAAATCGGGGCGTTTCCGGATGAAAACGAAGCCAAGCAACGGTTGGCCGCGGCGCAGGATAAAGCAAAGCACCTGCTTGGCCGCGCCGATCCCTTCACCGAACGGGTGACAAAAGGCGACAAATCTCTTTACCGCGCGCGCTTTGCCGGCCTGAACAAAGGTCAAGCGGAAACGGCCTGCAAACACCTCAAGCGCAGCGATATTCCGTGCATGCTGGTGAAGAACTGAGCAAACGACGACGACGCGCCACAGCAGAACGCGCGCGCAAAAAGACGGACGACAAGGGATGTGCCAGGAGTGAGGAGCCGCTGATGGTCTTGTTGCGTAGGGAGTACCTCAGCGATGGCGACCCGAAAGGATTTCCTTGGCTTCGTTGATACGGGCAGCCAAGTACGTCGACCCCCCTTGGTCGGGATGCAATTTCTTCATGAGCGCGCGGTGCGCGCGCGTGATGGCCTCGGCACTCGCCCCAGGCTCAACGCCAAGGATTTGATAGGCCTCTTGTTCCGTCATTTTAGCGCTGCCCGCGTGAGCCCGCCCCGCTGCCGCGTGTCCTTGCGCGTCTTCACCCCAGCCGGGCGCCCGGCGGTCAAGATAAGCCACCAGTAGCGCACGGCTCTCCTCGTCAAATTCGCCGAGCAGACCGGCGAGCGTCGCGACGTTAAGTCCTTCGAGCGCTTGGCCGGCCCGGCTGCCGGCCAGAATGCGGCCGCGCATGGCGCCGCTGTCATGGTCGAGTTCCATCTCGAGAAAGGCCGAGCGCACGCGCGATGTCTGCCCGGCGCTTTTCTGCATGCGCTGGGAAAATCCCGGGATGCCGAACGGGATCCAGCCAAGCATTCCGAGTCCAAAGACGCCGAGCGGGATGGCGATGCCGATCTCGCCGCGCAGGCCGAGAAAGACGGCAAAGCCGATCGCCAGGATACCGCCGGCTGCTTTCATGACCCGCGCCGCGACCTTCGGGTCGACGCGCGAGATCACGCCGAGCACCCATAGCGCGGCAACCAGCACCAGCAATCCGAAAATAATTGTCGGCATATTATTTGAGCTGCGCCAGCAATCTGCGCGCGCCTTCGGAGCGGCGCGCTGACAAATCGGCCAGTGCCTTGATGCCGCCGGCGGCGTAAGCCGCAACCGCGCGCAGCAGTTCACCAAGCTGGTGAGCCGCGCCGGTATCGAAGCGGCAATAGGCGCCGCGCGAAAGACGCGCGATCTCGCGATAGGCTTTCTCCGCCACCGGGTCGTTGCCCTCCTGGAACATGAACACCGGTACGCCGAGCAGGCCGAGTTCGCCGGCCGCTTGGCATAAATCGTCGATCTTCTCCTCCATGGCGTCGCCGACGAAGACCATCGCCTGCACCCGCTGCTTGGCGTATTCGTGACGCGCGTGGCTGAGCACCTTGCCGATCTGGGTGTGGCCGCCGCGGCAATCGATGCGCGACATCAATGCGGCGAGCTTTTCCGCGGCGGCGACCCAGCCCGAGGCGCGGCATTCGCCAAGCCCGCGGAAATAGACCAGTTGGATGTCGAGCCCTCCAGCTGCCGCCGCCTCGCGGAACATGTCGGCCTGCAGCGCGCAGGCGGAATCCCAGGTCGGCTGCCGGCTCATGGTGGCGTCGAGCGCAAAAATCAAGCGGCCGCGTTTGCCGGCCGCCGTGGCCGGACCGAGCGCGCGCACGCGCTCGATGAACTCGGCGATATCCGGCCGCGACGAGGCCGGTACCGCAGCTTGCTTCGATTGGTCCTTGCTCATGACGGCAGTGTACACCGATTTAGGCGGAATCGGTGGCTTTACAAGGCGCTTAGGCGTTCACCCGATGATGTCATGAACCTGCAGCGGCTGGTCCATAACCGATTGCCATTCGGCGCGGGCGGCAGCGCGGCGCTTGCCGTTTTCCGACAGTGGCAGACGCAGCGCATTGAGCAGCGCGATAACCTCCTCGCGCGCCGTCAGGTGCGACAGGCTGGGCCGCGTGCCGAGCGTCGCCTCGTCGAGAGCGTCGAACGCCGTGAGCCCGCGCGGGAAGAACTCGCGGTAGACGACGCGCTCGGCAATGCCCTCGACCGAGCGGAAGCCCATGCGTCTGGACAACTCGATGAGCCCATCGCCGACCAGCTTCCTGTTGCGTGAGCCGAGCGAGGACAGCCGGTTGCGTACCACGATCCAGTCGGTCAATTTGCCGTCGACGAGGCGGCGCTGGCGGCGCGCCTCGCGCACCATCTCGGCGTAGTGGCTTTCCCCGGTGACGGTATAGTTGATCGGGTCGAGCGTGCCGAGCACATCGAAATCGACGAAACTGTCGTTGAGCGGCGTCACCAGCGTGTCGGCCATCGAATGGGCGAGCCGCATCAGAAAAGTGTCGCTGCCCGGCGTATCGATCACCACGATATCGTGGTTGCGCTCGATCTCGCCGATTGCCTTGGTGAAGGCGGCAAGCTCCTGCGCCTCGTTGCCCTGCAGTGAATTGCCCTCGGCGCGAGCCACGCAGTAATGCGTCGGCAGATCGAGCTTGATGCGCGCGCGTTCGGCCCAGGCGCGGCGGTTGTCGATGTAATGGGTGAAGCTTTTCTGCCGGCTATCGAGGTCGACGGTCGCCACGCGCTGGCCGGCTTTGAGCAACGCAACCGCGATGTGCAGCGCGGTGGTGGATTTACCCGACCCGCCTTTTTCGTTGCCGAGAACAACGACGTGCGCAGATTGACGCACGGGTTCGATCGGCTGCACCAACATGACCCATCCCCCAAGGCCGCTCAATTCTCGAATTGTTTCTTGACTCTCGTCAAGCGACGATATGATCGAAACGATTTTGTTGCGATGCGCGTGGCCGGACTGCCACAGTTTTGCTATGCGCTTACCGAGTTCCGCCCGTCATCCGCCGGTTCAATCTCATGGCATCCCGTCCTGTCGTCGCGCGTACCGTCACATCGCTTCGCCGTGCTTTGCAGCGATACCGCAAGGCGAACGAAAAAATCGCTTTGGTGCCGACGATGGGCGCCCTGCACCGCGGCCATTTGACGCTGGTCGCCCAAGCGCGCCGGCGCGCCCGCCGCGTCGTGGTATCGATTTTCGTCAATCCGACACAGTTTGCTCCGCACGAGGATTTCGGCAGCTATCCGCGCGGTTTCGCCGCCGATCTGGCGGCATTGCGCGCGGCCAAGGCCGACCTGGTTTGGGCGCCTTCCGCCGAAGTGATGTATCCAGCGGGTTTCGCCACAAGGATCGAGCCGCAAGGCGCCGCGAAAGCGGGACTCGAAGACAAGTTCCGCCCGCATTTCTTCGGCGGCGTCGCCACTGTCGTTGCCAAACTGTTCACGCAAGTCTCGCCCGATTTCGCCATGTTCGGCGAGAAGGACTACCAGCAGCTCTGCGTCATCACCCAGATGGCCAAGGATCTCGATCTGCCGCTCAAAGTGATCGGCGTACCGACGGTGCGCGAAGCGGACGGCCTCGCCTTATCGTCGCGCAATGCGTACCTTTCGCCTGTGGAGCGAAAGGCGGCGCCGACGCTCCACCATGTGCTCGAGGCGAGCGCCAAACGCATCAAACAAGGCGAACCGATCGAAATGGTGCTGGAAGAAGGCCAGGCCGAGATCGCGCGCGCCGGTTTTGCGCTCGATTACCTGGAAGCGCGCCACGCCGCGACGCTCGCGCCTATCGCCTCGCGCAAAGACGGGCCGATCCGGCTTTTGGTCGCCGCCAAGATCGGCACAACGCGGCTGATCGACAATTTGGGTGTCTAGCCAGCGCTCCGCCGCCCGTATTCTTGGCGGCCCCGGGTCGGCCGGTGTCTAGGGCAGCGTCAGAGCAGCCCCAGCTCGCGCAATTCCCGCCGCATCTGCTCTGGCATCCTGCTGGCGCCGGGCGCAGCGCGGGCGAGATCGCGCGGCGCATCCTTGGCTTCGAGATAGCGCCAGCCCTGGAAGGCCGAGCGCGGCCGCGGCTCGACCAGCACCACTTTGCCGTCGAGCACGACCTGGCAGCGCCTGATGCCGTCCTTCCCGGTCGTGGTGCGGATACCGAGGATCTTTTCCCGGCAGCTGATCTGGCCGCGGATCACCCAATAGAGCGAGCCGCCGTCGATGAGTTCGTCGGCGCGTTTGGGGATCATGCGCGTGGTGTGGATGTGCTCGGGCTTCTGCCGGCGTTTCTTCTTCTCTTTGAGCTTCTGCTTGATCCAGTCCTCGAGGTCGGCGACCGAGTCGCAGCCGACGCAGAGCTTGATGAGATGAAGCGACATTGCGGGGCTTCTAATCAACGGTCCTAACTCAGCAGCAGGCCTATGGATAGCGCGCAAGGGTCCGGTTAGGAAGCGGACGGCAAAGACAATTCCACTATGAGCCAGGGGAACTGCCTCGCCCCG
>Ga0335082_10001157_pt1 | contig 28111 bp, 18 predicted proteins | sample Lox_Sample_41_FD_206718 | JGI IMG/M metagenome (GOLD analysis project Ga0335082, IMG submission 206718) | Soil microbial communities from Loxahatchee National Wildlife Refuge, Florida, United States - Lox_Sample_4.1 | ecosystem: Environmental > Terrestrial > Soil > Wetlands | place: USA... | reverse complement strand
TCTTCGAAATGCTCCTTTGACCGCGGTACAAGAAGCATCCAATCTCGCGACACGAGGAGACAGTAAGGCATAGATTGATGCGTGACTCGCGAGGCATCAGGCGTATTTAAACCGGTATTTTCGAGCATGGCTGAGTAGAGGTCGAAGGTTTTTTTTACGATATGCTCGGGGAAGTTTACGAGATCCCGGTCCAGGCGTACAAAGGAATGGAGGAAGGGGAATCCCGGAATAGTCGTGATTCCGCTCTGTGCCGCCCCGACGAGCAAAGGTTCGGTGGGGATAGCAGGACCGACCGGCGCCAGGGGGAGCGGCACGATCTGGAGGTGTTTATGCTGCTGGCTTGCGCCTGCTTCGCGGCCGCCGTTGTAGAAACCGAGACCGCTGTATTCGCCCATGCAGAGCCAGAGCGCCTCGAGATCTTTCATGGTCAGAAGAGTGTCCTGATCCTCAAAATGCCGGGTAATGATGAGCAAATGGTGTTCCACCACGTTGTACTTGTTCAGGATGGCCTGGTGCGTATCAGTAATATCCGCGACGATGAGGTCTTTCTCAGGCGGGAGAAAAGGGTTCACTTTCTTCCCTGATGCGCTCGCAGCCTCTTGCTGCTTCCGCGCCTCGTTTTTTTTCCGCAGACTCGTCAGGACCCTGACAAAGAACTTTAATCCTGCGTCTTCGATGAAGGTATGCTCTGTGGAGATCGGGAGCAACGCGCCAGTCTTGAGCGCATTCTGGGTGGTACTCTCGATGCTCCGCCATAATGTTCCCTTTTTCAGAATCATAGTTTATACTCTCTGAGAACGCAAATGAATGCGGGAGAACAAAAAAACGTGTGCGCACATGGATTATAGCATAGGATGGTGAATAGCGAATGGGAAGCGACTCTGAACCGAGGCTTGATCTCAGAAGCAGAATCCCTCTATCCGATACCCATGTCGGCCAGCCAGTTCCCTGTTTCAATCAATAGGCTCTCAGCTTTCTTATCATACATAAAATCTTTTCCCGCCAGTGGCCATCTCCATCAGGGAGTTCGGCGGAGCGAATCGGTCGCCATATTTTTTTGTGTACCCGGTGAGTTTATCAACGAGGACCTTTGCACCGATTTTGTCCGCATATCTGAGCAGCCCCCCGCGGAAAGGCGGAAATCCAATGCCGAAAATAAGCGCTGCGTCGAGAAGGTCCGGCCTGTCGATTATCATATCCTCGAGGCAGAGCGCAGCCTCTTTTATCATAAGCAGCACTGCCCGATCCACGACTTCTTCGTGGCTGATCTTTTCTTTGCCTCTTGATCCCGTCAAAATTTTGCTATATAGAGAAGTATCCGGTCCGCAGCGTTTCCCTCCCTGATATCGATAAAAGCCTCTGCCGTTCTTCTTCCCGTAATATCCTTCCTTATAGAGCATAGCGAGGAGACCCGAGGGCTTTACGCGCTCACCTAATCCCTGATACAGGATCTCGGCGACCTTGTTAGCGATATCGATACCGATTTCATCAAGGAGGATGAACGCGCCCATGGGCATGCCGAACTGAATGAGCGCCCCGTCGATTTCCTCGATCGTCCCGCCTTGACCGAGCATCACGACCGCTTCGCCGAGGTAGGGCATGAGGATACGGTTCACGAGAAAGCCGGGGCCGTCGTTCACTACCACCGGGAGTTTGCCAAGCACGCGTGAGAGCGTTGTGATGGCGGAGACGGCTTCTTCGGAGGTCTTTTTGCCCCGCACCACCTCAACGAGCGGCATTTTCTCGACCGGATTAAAAAAGTGCATTCCGAGAATGCGCTCGGGGTGTCGCGATACTGACGCCATCTCGGTTATCGAGAGAGATGATGTGTTCGAGGCGAAGATCGCACTCTCCCGGGCCACAGCCTCAAAATCGCGGAGGACGGACTTTTTGATGTCTATATCTTCGACCACTGCCTCGATGGCAAAATCAGCGCAGGCGAAGCCGGAATAATCCGTAGTGCCGGTGATGCGGTCGAAGCCGTCACGCGCTTGGATCGCGGTCAGGACCCCTTTTTGCCTCCTTTTATCGAATGTTTTCCATGATTCTTTCAGTCCTGCACCTACGGCCTTCGTATTAATGTCCTTCATCCTGACACTGATGCCTTTTTCCGCAAAGAGCTGGGCAATACCGCCACCCATGACGCCTGCGCCGATGACACCCATATGCGATATTTTATTGGAAGAAGGGCGAGGGGTTTTCTTCAGCGTCTCGTTCAGGTAAAAGACGGAGATGAGATTCTTTGATTCCTCGGTCGGAGCGAGCCGCCCGATTAGCTTCGCTTCGTTTATATATCCCGCTTCTTTGCCGTGTGCCAGTCCGTAGCGTATAGATTCGAGTGCTGCGAGCGGAGCGGCGTAGTTGCCTCGCGTTTCTCTGAGGACATTGTTCTCTGCCATCCGGTAGACGAGGGGTCGGGTAAGCGGATTCCCCTCAATTAATTTGGTGACAAATGAACGACGTGCCCGGACTTTTGCGGGACGCGGTTCCCCGATTGCTTTCATCGCTGTCGTTATGGCGACCGTGAGCAACGTTTCCTTGTACGTCACTTCATCAGCAAGCCCTATCGCCCTTGCCTTTTTTGGATAGATCGATTTCCCGGTCAGGGTTATGTTGAGCGCATTTGTAAGGCCCACAAGGCGTGGCAGCCTCTGGGTCCCGCCGAAGCCGGGGATGATGCCGAGTCTGACTTCAGGAAGCGCAAGCGCGGTTCTCTGATCGTTGCTAAGGACCCGATAGGTACAGGCAAGAGCGAGCTCCAACCCCCCGCCCATGCAAGGCCCGTTGATTGCGGCCACCGTGGGGAAGGGAAGGGTTTCCAGCTTACTCAATATCGTCTGGCCTCGGAGTGCGAGCTGTTCGCCTGTCCCCGTGTCAGTAATAGCCTTTATCTCGGCTATATCGGCACCGACAATGAAGCTCTCTTCTTTGCCGCTTCGGAACACGAGCGCCTTGATGTCTTTTTTCGCGGCAAGCTCGCCAAGCATCCGGTCAAGTTCTTCCATTACAGGCGCGGTGAGCTTGTTGATCTTCTCGCCCGGAAGGTCAAAGGTGAGGATTGCGATTCCATCCTTGTTTATCTCATAGCTGAAGGCTGACATGGGTTCTTTCCTCAAATAGGGCTTTTCACTCTTCAATTTACAATTTTCAATGTCGCCGAGCGATTTACTTCCTTTCCACGATCATCGCACCGCCCTGTCCGCCGCCGATGCACAGGGTTGCGAGGCCTACGGACAGACCCCGACGCGCCATTTCTTTGAGGAGCGTGAGCACGATCCGGAGTCCCGATGATCCCACGGGATGGCCCACGGCAATGGCGCCGCCGTTCACATTCATGATATCGCGCCTGAATTCGCCAATCGGCTCCTCGCCCGGAAAATGTTCGGCGAAATAGTCCCTGGATACTGCAGCACGCTCGACGGCAATGATCTGCGCGGCGAATGCCTCGTTCAATTCGATGAGTTCGATGTCCTTTAGCTTCATTCCCGTGAGCTTCAGCACCTTGTGCGTGGCATAGAGCGGGCTGATGCCCATGCGGGAGGGGTCGAAACCGGCGAAAGCAACGGCCTTGATATATCCGAGCGCTTTGTATCCCAGCTCTCGGGCCTTGTCTGCACTCATGATAATGGCGGCAGCGGCCCCGTCCGTTATTGGCGACGAGTTCCCCGCCGTGACCGTTCCATATTTTCTGTCGAAGTATGGTTTCAGCTTCCCAAGCGCCTCCATGGTTTCATCCTTCCGCGGCCCGACGTCTTCTTCCAAGGGCTCGAACTTCGGCGGCACATAGAAGGGAATAACCTCATTTTTAAACTTTCCGGCCTCGAACGCGCGTGTCCAGCGCCGATGGCTTTCGAGAGCAAGTTCGTCCTGTTCTCTGCGCGTAATGCCGAAATCACGCACGAGCACCTCTGCAGTGAGCCCCATAATGAGTCCAGAGACGGGGTCGGTGAGGCCTTCTATAAGACCGATGACCGGAACGAAATCACGCGGCCTGAGCGCGAGGATTGCCTTGACTTTTGCATTGAAGTTCTTTGCGCGCTGAACCGTTGCAATCGCGTGCTGAAGTTTCTTAGTCATGTAAAAGGAATAGTTCGACATGGACTCCACGCCGGCCACGAGCACGATCTCGCTCATGCCGGCGATGATCTGGGCGTACGCGCTCGCAGCTGCCTGCATGCCTGAAGCGCAGTTCCGCTGCACGCTGTAGGCTGGTATGCGTTCGGGGATGCCAGCGCGGAGCGCGATGACCCGTGCGATGTTTGCGGCCTCGGCAGGCATGCCGGCGTTGCCGATGATCACCTCATCGATCTTTTGTGGATCAATACCCGTGCGCACCATAACTTCTTTCACGACGGCTGCGCCGAGATCCACGGCAGAGACGTCCTTGAGCGCTGCTCCGGCTTTGGCGTAGGGGGTGCGAAATCCCTCTATGATGGCGATGTCCTTCATAATTGTCGGCCTCAATGATTATTTGGTCACAGATGAACACGTCGGAATAACTTTACGATGTCTGAAGATATTACATCAACGGCAGTACGTGAACATCCGTGGCAATAGTTACTGTTTTGCCTGCATCTTCTTCAGTTCTTCATCCCTGAGGACCCGTCTCATTACCTTGCCAACGAGCGTTTTCGGGAGATGTTCGCGGAACTCAACCGCTTTTGGGACCTTGAACTTCGAAAGTTGCTCCCGGCAAAATTGGATGATCTCCTCGTCTGTCGCGGTCTCGCCCTCTTTGAGTACGATATAGGCCTTGATCTCTTCACCCAAGAACTCCTGAGGGATCCCAACAACGACAGCTTCCTTTACCTTGGGGTGCATGAACAGCACCTCCTCGACTTCCCTTGGGTACACGTTCTCGCCTACGGTCTTTATCATGTCCTTGATGCGGTCCACGATGGTGAAGTAGCCGTCTTCGTCCATCTTGGCGATATCGCCGGTGTGGAGCCATCCGCTACGCAACGCATGTGCTGTCTCTTCAGGTTTGTTCCAATAGCCCTTCATGACCTGCGGTCCCCTTAGCACGAGCTCTCCGATTTCGCCCACGGGGAGGGTTTTTTCGCCGGTCTCGATGTCGACGATTCGGGCTTCGGTGTCAGGCCAAGGGAGGCCAATGCTGCCGATCTTCCGCTTGCCGAAGATCGGGTTAGCATGGGTCACGGGCGACGCCTCGGATAGTCCATAGCCCTCCACGATCCTGGCTTGGGTCACGTGCTCGAACCGCTCCTGCACTTCGTGCATGAGCGGGCCTGCGCCGCTGATGGCAACCTTCAGTGACGTCAGGTCATACTTACGGATCTTTGGATAGTTACCGATTGCAAGGTACATGGCCTGAATTCCGGGGAATATCTCCGCCCGGTACTTGTCGATGAAGTGGAGCACCTCCTTAGGATGGAATTTCGGGAGGAGGATCAGCTGCGCCCCGATAAGAATGCCGAGGTTCATAGCGGTGGTCATGCCGTAGACATGGAAGAAGGGAATAACGCCGAGGATGACCGTTTCTCCTTCATTGTGGAGCGTGAGCCAGACCCTGCTCTGCACTGCGTTCACGACCAAGTTCCGGTGGGTGAGAATGGCTCCCTTCGGTATTCCCGTGGTCCCGCCGGTATACTGCAGGAGCGCGGTATCACCCGGGGACACGGCCGGGCCCGCGGAGATCGCCGGTTCATCCCTGATGAGGACCATGAAATCGTATATCGGAGGCACCCGCCTTACGCTGACCCACAGTTTGTCGAATCTCGCCTTTATGGGGTACAGAGCGTTCAACGGAAATGGCAGAAAATCCTTGATGCCGCAGAGAACCACGTGTCTAACGCTCGTCCTGGTCAGGATGCGGGAAATGACGGGATAGAACATATCGACTGCCACGAGCGTCTCCGCACCGCTGTCCTTAAGCTGAATCTCAAGCTCGTGTTCATGATAGAGGGGGTTTGTCGGAACGGCAACGGCGCCGAGGCGGAGCGTCCCATAGTAGGCGATGACCATTTGCGGGATGTTCGGCAGCATGAGCGCTACCCGGTCGCCCTTCTTGACCCCTAGGCCGGAGAGGGCATGCGCAAACCGGTTCGCGAGGGCATCGAGCTCAGCATAAGTCGTCTTCTTACCGTAGAAAAGGAGTGACGTGTGGTCGGGGAATTTCAGTGCTGTTTCGTGCAGCACCGCTCCCAGCGTGATGTCGGGATACTTGATGGTTGGCGGTACGCCAGCCTCATAGAATCTGAGCCAGGGATGCTCGGTATTGGTCATTACGGCAGCCATCATGAACTCCGGCGCACGACGATGGTTTTTCTCGCTGTGCTGCAGCAGTCTGCGAATTATTTCGGACTTTTATTATCCGAAATACTTCCTATTTCTATTATACCATGCCGTGAGCAGAAGGTCCTCTACCGTCTTGTTCCGGATCGTGGACGGCGGCTGCCGGAGGATTGGCGTGTTTGATACTCGCTGTTCCTTTTTTGTTTCTCTTCTAATGTTCTCCGTATCTCCCGGACATACATCCCCTCATCGGCCCATTCGACAGGGATCTTTTGGCCGATATATTTTTCTATATCTTCCAGGGAATAGACATACTCCTCGTCGGCTAGGCTTATGGCCTTACCGGTCGCGCCGGCGCGACCGGTGCGGCCGATGCGGTGCACATAATCCTCTGCGTCCTGGGGGAGGTCGTAGTTGATCACATGGGTCACTCCTTCAACATGGATGCCGCGGCTCGCAACGTCGGTAGCTACGAGGACCGGGAGCTTTCCTTCTTTGAAGTCCGCAAGTATCCGGAGCCGCTTTTTTTGGACGATATCGCCGGTGATTGCCTCTACTTTCCAGCCGTTGCGGTTCAGACGTTCGACCACCATATCGGCAGCGCGGCGTGTGTTCACGAAGATGAGGGCTCGATCCGGAGCCTCGTGTTTGAGGAGGCCGAGCAGAAGGGAGATCTTTTCATGCTTTCCCACATGGTAGAGGACCTGTTCCACCTGCTCAACGGTGACCTTCTCGGGAGTGATCGAAATTTTTTCCGGGAGATTCATGTGCTCATAGGCGAGTTCCATTACGCGGTACGAGAGCGTAGCGGAGAAAAGCATGGACTGGCGCTTGGTATAGGGTGGCATCTTCTTGATGAGGTACCGCAGGTCGTCGATGAACCCCATGTCGAACATGCGGTCCGCCTCATCGATGATCAGATAGCGGGTCTTCTTGAGGCTGTAGACACGTTGCTTGTAGTAGTCGATCAGTCTGCCCGGCGTCCCGATCAGAATGTCAACTCCCTTTTGGAGCGTGTCCATCTGCTTCTGATAATCGATACCGCCGTAAACGGCGAGGAAACGGAAGCCTGTGAATTTGCCGAGTCGTTCTGTCTCGTGGTAGATCTGGTCCGCGAGCTCGCGGGTTGGTGCGATGATGAGGGCCTGAGGGGAGTTTCCGCAATCTTGAACCGGGTTCCTGATCATCTTCGCGAAGAGCGAGATGAGAAAGGCCGCGGTCTTGCCTGTGCCGGTCTGCGCCTGCGCTGCGATATCTTCACCGCGTACGGCGCGGGGGATCACCGCTTCCTGAACCGGTGTGCAAATACTGAATCCCGCGTGCCCGATGCCTTGTCGCACTTCGTAGGGAAGATCCAATTCACTGAATCTCATACATCTCCGATCGTTGTTGAAGACATTATGTCAACGAACTGTTTTGCGTAGTATACCATAAGCGGCGCGACGAGACAAAGAGAAATTACATGCTGCTGCCAAGTTATCGCGGCGAAGCTTTTCGAGGGTTGACTTTTTAGATGCATGCTTGCGCAGAAAATCGCGGAGCTTCTAGAGATCAACGCAGTATTCTGGTGGCAACACCGGCACAGCGGGTAGAAGGGCGAGAGGGGCGAAAAGAATTATATGCCTTCTGTTTGCAGGGGAATTCTCTAAAATAATCTATTTTGACATTACCAATAAAATTAGCGAACTTTTTTCTGCGGCTCTTTTGTCTCCTCTTGGTCCAGAAACGATAACCAATAAAAGTTGCATTAATTGCTATAAAACAATTAAATTTTGTACCAATATTATATGTTTTGAATTCGCTGTTGATAAATTGTCTAACATACGGAAAAGTAATTTTTTAATTTTTCTTGTTGACAAAACATACACTCTTGTTGTATATTTGTCTACGAGGTGAACAAAACGTGCTAACAAAACTCTTCTCTTCCACAAGAGCGGAGCTTTTGGGCCTGTTCTTTAACAATCCGGATGACAAGTTCTATCTGAGAGAAATCGCGCGCCACATCGGTAAGGATGCGGCCGGGATCAAGCGGGAACTGGACAATCTGGTCAAGATAGGGCTTCTGGCAAGAGAGAAGCGGGGTGTGCAGAAATACTACTTCGCTAACAAAAGCTCTCCCATCTTCTCAGAAATGAAAGGCCTCATCTTCAAGACCACGGGGATACAAGGTGCAATGAAGGCATCTCTGTCCCGTTTGAAAGGGGTTAAGACGGCATTCATATATGGCTCATATGCTAAAGGGTCAGAAAAAGAGGATAGCAACATCAACCTCATGGTGATTGGTCAGGCGAACATCACGGAACTGAATGACATGGTGATGGGCTTGGAAGAAAAGTTGAAGAGAGAGATAGATTATCTGGTTTTTGACGAGCAAGAGTACCGCAAACGCAAGGATTCGAAAGACCCGTTCATCCGGGAGTTACTGAAAGGCAAAAAGATATTCCTGGTAGGCAAGGAAGATGAATTATAACGCGCTAAAAGAAATGGGAATCGTTGAGGAACGGACCGCCGAGATCGCAGAGATCATCGAGCTGGTGAGCAGGGCGGAACGGGACTTGGCAACGAGCAAGCTCCTGCAGGATAAAGATGATGAGTGGGCGTTTGCGGCAGCGTATCAGGCCATGGCCCGCTCAGCGAGGGCTCTCATCCTGTCCGAGGGGTTCAGACCCAAGGGGGTCAGGAGCAGAGATACGCACAAGACCGTCGTGACGGCGTCAGGAGTTATCCTGGGGGGCCAGTACAAGAGCATGATCAACAAATTTGACCGGATGCGCAGAAAATATCAAAGCTTCATGGAAGAGGCTGGGCGCATCATATCAAAGTATGAGGCTGGACAGGCGATAAAAGACGCAGAAGAGTTTGTCGCCCTGGTGATTGGCAGGATCAAGGAAAAGTACTCGCAGATGTCATTGCTGAATGATGTACCTCAGCTTGTTTCAAGATAAGGCCGCTTAAGTAAGAATCGCGGTATGCCGAAAGGGGGTGGACAAATAATGGCAGCCAAGAAGAAGGCCAAGAAGAAGGCGACCAAGAAGAAAGCCACCAAAAAGAAGTAGTTTTTATTTGATGTCCCTGATGTGGGACCGCCGGGGGCGTGAAAGCCCCCGGCGTATTTAAGAATGAAAATTGTTATTTCCTCATTACGATTACGGGCTTCATAAAATATCTCTTACTAGCTCTTATTCCATTGATGAAAGGGGGTGAAGAATACATGGCGACGAAGAAGGCCCCGGCAAAAAAAGCGAAAAAGACCACCAAAAAGAAATAATTATGTGATATGATGGATATAAATCCATACATTAAGAATTGAATCTATACCACGAAGAAGATTTTCGTGGTTTTGTTTTTCAAGAAGGAGATATTCGAGACCTGATGTATTTACCCATGCAGGAGGGGAGGCGGCGGAAGAAGACAGTATCATGCGTAAAAGAAACTATATGAAGGCTGACCGCAGTGTTTGGACGGTGCGCAAGAAAAGGATGCTTATCGCCGCGAGCGTCCTTTTGGCCCTCTATCTTCTTGCATCATCCATCCTGGGTGAGATGGGGCTGGTGAAGTATTACCGGATGAAGGCTCAGTATAACACCCTTACCGAAGAGATATCAACGCTCAAGCAGGATAACGCCAGACTTGTGCGGGATGTCCGCGCACTGAGGACCGACCCTGCCTGCATAGAGAGGATCGCACGGGATAAACTGGGGCTTGCACGGCAGGGGGAGATAGTGTACTATTATAGTGAGCCCTGAGAGAAGCGGATCCTATTTCGAAATCCTCGATACGAGACAATGTCAAGGGAATCTAAGCAAAACATCGAATAGAGAGCATACGCGAGGCTTTCTTTGTGTCTTGACGGTTCTTGTGTAATTCGATGGCAGTACTTCGGATTTCACGATTGTCCTAAATCCCATGTCGGACCATCCCCTCTTCATAGCTTTTGTCTGGCACATGCATCAGCCGTACTATAAGGATGATATCACCGGCTCTTATATCCTCCCCTGGGTGCGCATGCACGGGATCAAGGACTACTACGACATGCCCGCGCTCCTGACCGATTTCCCCGATATCCACCAGACCTTCAATCTTGTTCCGTCCCTATTAAAGCAAATACAGGATTATGTAGAGAACAACGCGACGGACAAGTTTCTCGATCTCACGCTCAAACGTGCAGCTGACCTCACCTACGACGATAAGATATTCTTGCTGCGAAATTCCTTCTTGGCCAACTGGGACACCATGATTAAGCCTTACCCTGGATACTGGAGGCTGCTTGATCGGCGGGGCACCAGCGTGTCACCCAGCGATCTTCAGAACGCTACGCGGTATTTCTCGTCTCAGGACTATCTCGATCTTCAAGTCTGGTTCAACCTCACCTGGTTTGACCCTATCTTCAAGCAGACCGACCCATTCCTCAAGGGGCTCATCCAGAAGGGCTCGGGATTCACCGAAAACGAGAAGTTGATTCTGGTCCAGAAGCAGCGCGATGTCATGGCCCTCATCATACCGGAGTACCGGCAGTTATCGGAGACGGGAAGGATAGAACTCACTACTACGCCGTTCTATCATCCCATCCTCCCGCTTCTGTACGATACAGACCTCGCAAAGGAGGCCTCGCCGGACATCCACCTCCCCGGCAGCCGCTTCGCTCATCCCGAGGACGCGAGGGCCCAGATCGATCGGGCGCTTCAGTACCATGAGAAGCTTTTCGGTTCCCGTCCCGCAGGTATGTGGCCCGCGGAAGGGTCGGTGGCCGAAGATATCCTTCCGCTTCTTACCGATGCGGGCATTAAATGGATCGGTACGGACGAGGGAGTCCTCGCCCGCTCACTCGGCATTCACATCGAACGGGACTTCGCCGGGGTGATGAAAAACCCCGAGGTCCTTTATAAGCCGTACTTGGCGGGCCGGGGAGACAATCGTGTGTCTGTCGTGTTCCGCGACCACACACTATCGGACCTCATTGGGTTCGTCTACTCCAAATGGGATTACAAAAACGCAGTTCACGACCTCATTGACCGGTTCCACCGCGTGCGGAAGAGCCTTAACGACGGGCCCAACCTGGTCTCGATCATTCTCGACGGAGAGAACGCTTGGGAGTACTACCAGAATGACGGCAGGGATTTTTTCCTGTATCTCTACGAAAGACTCAGCGGGGAGCCAGGACTCCGATGTGTTACCGTCGGAGAGTATCTCAAGGAGCATCCGGCGCGGGCAAGGATCGAACGTCTCCATGCGGGCTCATGGATAAACTCGAATTTTCGGATCTGGATCGGCCACGAAGAGGACAATCGGGCATGGGACCTGCTCTCGCAGACGCGCGACGCGCTTATGGACTACGAATCGCGGGACGGCGATCAGGAAAAGGTCACTAAGGCGTGGAATGAGATCTATATCGCTGAGGGAAGTGACTGGTGCTGGTGGTATGGGGACGACCATTTTTCGGAGAACGACGAGGAGTTCGACCTGCTGTTCAGGACGCACCTGATGAACGTCTACCGCATCATCGGCCAGGACGTGCCGGACGAACTCCAGATCCCCATCCTGCGCGAGGACCGTCAGGCGCTGCCGACGGTGGAGTTAACCGCGTTCATCACCCCTACGATCGACGGGCAGGTGACGAATTATTTCGAATGGTTGCCCGCAGGGTTCTATGATGTGAGCCAGGGCGGCGGGGCCATGCACCGGGGCGCATCGATCATCGCACACATCTATTACGGCTTCGACCTCAAGAATATGTTCATCAGGCTCGATCCGAGCCAAAGCCTCAAGGACGAAAAAGTGTCAGACCTCGCCTTCTTCATCAATTTTTTAAGCCCAAGAGGAATGGACGTAGAAATACGGGTCGTGCCGCAGGAACGGCGCGTGAGCGCGGTGCTTTTCCGCGGGGAACGCAGTTCAAGAACGCAGGCCGCCGTGATTCATACCGTGGCCGTGAACGATATCATTGAGCTTGCAATGCCCTTTGACCTGCTCGGCGTAAAGCCGAACGACGATATACAGGTATTTGTGACCGTGGAGCGGTCAGGTTCCGAGATCGAGAAATGGCCGTTCCGCGGGTATATTCAGTTCAAGGTCCCGACAGACGATTTTGAGGCGATGATGTGGCAGGTGTGACTTTGTCCTCTTCCTTTGCATAAAATCGTGCTACAATAGAATTCGCCAGGGGAATGCAGTTCGTTTTATGATTTATTTATTATTAAAGGACTGATGACATGCAAAACGGACCTCGGCCATGGATCGTTGTAGTATGTGTTGCACTGCTCCTGATCGCAAGTTGCAGCACAAAAACCGTGGAGCCTCCCACCCCGGCTGCGCTGGTATCTCTCTCGGTAGCGCCGGTCAACTCGAGCATTGCCCCCGGGACAACTGTGCAGTTCACAGCCACGGGAACGTTCTCGGATAACAGCAAGCGAAACGTGACAGCATCGGTAACCTGGGATTCATCGGATTCGGGAATTGCCACCATCAGTAATACGGGGCTGGCTACGGCGGCCACGACCACCGGTTCCACCGTTATTAGTGCTATTTCCGATGGTATAACGGGAACGACAACACTTTCCACATCTCATGTTAATTTGATCATGGTTACACCAACAAGCCCGCCATGCATCGCTCCGGGGACGACTCAGCAGTTTGCAGCAACGGGGACTCTTGTGGACAGCACGGTACAGAACTTGACGTCATTCGCGACATGGACTTCATCGGATATGGGGATAGCCGACGTCAATGATGCATTGGGTTCAAAAGGCCTAGCTACTGCCGGTGCGACCATCGGAACAGCCACTATTGAAGCGATCTATGACGGCGTCACCGGTACCGCCACGCTCACCTCGTCCCACGTGTCGTCTATTGCGGTAGCGCCAGCGAGCACTAGTATCCCCAAGGGGATAACACAACAGTTCACGGCCACCGGAACGTTGTCAGGTGGCTGCGCCAACACGCAGGACTTGACGACAACGGCATTATGGAGTTCATCGAGTACAACCGTTGCTGCCATCAGCAATAAAGGGCTCGCCACTGCTGTCAACGTCGGCTCCACGGACATTTCAGCGACGTTTGACTTGGTCACCTCATCGACAGCCACGATCACGGTAACTCAGCCTGTTTTACAATCGATTACCGTGACGCCGGCGAACCAGAGCATTGCCCTCGGGCAGACCCAGCTGTTCACTGCCATAGGGACTTTTTCGGACAACACGACTCTGGATATCACTACATCAGTAATATGGAACTCTTCGGTTACCGGAATTGCCACGATCAGCAATACATCAGGGACGAAGGGGCTTGCTACGTCCTTTTCCGAAGGTACAACCACAATCACAGCAAGCTTTTCCGGCATTGCCTCTAACGCAGCCACGCTGACGGTAACGCCGGCTAAGTTGGTATTAATCACGGTGTCACCGGCTTCAGCCGATATTAGCATCGCTTCCACGACAACTAAACAGTTTACGGCCACTGGAACGTTTACAGACGGGAGCAAGCAAGACGTGACAACATCAGTAGCCTGGAATTCTTCGGATGCCAATGTTGCAACCATCAGCAACGCATTGGGTTTTCAGGGGCTGGCTACGGTTTCTCTTATTGCTCCGCTTCCTGCTTCGACCATTATTACGGCGGCCCTCTCAGGCATAACCTCTAATACCGCTATACTGACAGTAACTTTTTAGTCGACAAACCATCCGGAACGATTAACCGCTCTTTCGACGGCACCTCCCGGTTGTACATTTCCAATCATATGCATACAAATACAGGGAGAATTTTTCTTTTTTGGGTTAAAATCTGCCGGATATTTTCTTGACAAGATAAGGGTTTTTTGTATAATAACAGTCTGTTTTTCCATCCTTCTTTTCGATTTTTCCGGGCAGGGGTAATCATTGACATTTCAGGAACTTATACTTACCTTACAACAGTTCTGGGCCTCGAAGGGCTGCGTCATTCACCAGCCCTATGACACTGAGGTAGGGGCGGGGACTTTTCATCCGGCTACGTTCCTCCGCGTCCTCGGCCCTGAACCGTGGAAGACAGCCTATGTTCAGCCTTCACGCAGGCCAACGGACGGCCGCTACGGAGAGAACCCCAACCGCATGCAGCACTACTATCAATTCCAGGTGGTCCTGAAACCTCATCCGGAAAATGTCCAGGACGTATATCTTGAAAGTCTTGTTAAGCTGGGAATCAATCCCCTGAAGCACGATATCCGTTTTGTCGAGGATGACTGGGAGTCACCGACGCTTGGCGCATGGGGGCTCGGATGGGAGGTCTGGCTCAACGGCATGGAGGTCACCCAATTCACCTACTTTCAGCAGGTGGGTGGCATCGACCTCAAACCAATTTCTGCCGAACTCACTTACGGCATTGAGCGGCTCGCCATGTACCTTCAGGGCGTGAACAATGTCTTTGATCTTGAGTGGACCAAAGGCGTGAAGTACGGCGATATCCACCACGACACTGAAATTCAATTCTCGAAATATAATTTTGAACTTTCGGACCGGGAGATGCTCTTCCGACATTTCGAGTCCTACGAACGGGAGTGCGAAAAGCTCATTAAGGCTGGTGTCGTACTACCCGCCTATGACTACTGCCTCAAGTGTTCCCACTCGTTCAACCTGCTCGATGCGGCTGGTGCGATCAGCGTGACCGAGCGCACGGGCTATATCGCCCGAGTAAGGAAACTTGCCCGCGCCTGCGCCCACGCATACCTGGCCGAGCGGGAAGCGAAGGGGTTTCCGATGCTGAAAAAGTGATGGCGCAGCTTGGCCCCGAAGTGGAAGCTGTAAATTGAAAAATGGAAATGGAAATGGGTGTGGGGAAATGGAATCTCATGATAAAATTCCCAATTTTCATTTTTCAATTACATTTGATGTCAGGAGAGATTGATTGTCCAAAGAATTCTTATTAGAGATTGGGACCGAAGAAATCCCGTCCCGGTTCATTAATCCGGCACTGGGAAAGATGAAGGACCTTTTCACCGAGCTCCTGGCCTCGGGCCGCGTTGCGCTCGAGAACGGCACGATCCAGACTTATGGTACGCCTCGACGGCTCGTGCTCTTAGCGCCGCGGCTCGCCGAGCGGCAGCAAGACATTTCAAAAGAGGTCGTCGGCCCGCCGAAGAAGGTTGCCTTCGACGCTGACGGCAAGCCCACGAAGGCAGCGATGGTCTTTGCCGAGAAGAACGGTATTCCCGTAAATGCGCTTGCGTTCAAGACAACAGACAAGGGCGAGTATGTTGTCGCCCGTATTGATGAAAAAGGCGGCGATACCGCAGTCTGGCTCGAGCAGGTACTGCCGGAGTTCATCCTTTCCATCCCGTTCCAGAAGACCATGCGTTGGATGGACAAGGACATCCGCTTTGCCCGGCCAATTCACTGGATACTTGCCCTCTGGGGTGGTTCTGTGGTAAATTTTGAATTGAACGGCATCAAGAGCGGCAACCTTTCGCGCGGCCACAGGTTCATGAGCCCTGGGGCATTCATGGTTAAGGACTTCAAGTCCTATAGCCTGCAGACGGAACCGAACGCTGTCGTGATCGATCCCGAGGTCCGGAAGCAGCGGATCGTCCAGCAGACCCGGGAACTGGCGCAGGCGAAGGGTGGTACAGTGCTCGATGACCCCGGGCTCGTGGAAGAGGTTGCGAACCTCGTGGAATACCCCGTGGCTGTCATGGGCTCGTTCAGCAAGGATTACCTCAGAGTGCCGAAAGAGATCCTGATCACGGCAATGCGCGAACACCAGCGCTATTTCAGTGTGGTGGCTTCCGACGGGAATCTCCTTCCCTGTTTCATCACGATCAGCAACACACGCGCCGAGGATATGGAAGTGGTGCGTGCTGGCAACGAAAGGGTCCTTTCGGCGAGGCTCTCGGATGCTGCCTATTTTTTCGATCACGACGTAAAACAGCCGCTTGCCGACCGGGTCGAGGGGCTCAAGAAGGTCACCTACCAGGAAAAGCTCGGCACGATTTACGATAAGACCGAGCGGGTGAAGGCGCTGGCGATCTACCTTGCCGGGATCATAAAGGCGGACAAAAACGCGTCCGCGAGGGCAGCCTATCTGTGCAAGGCAGACCTGCTTACCGGCGTGGTAGGCGAGTTTCCCAAGCTCCAGGGCGTGATGGGCAGGCAGTACGCGCTTATCTCGGGCGAGGACCAACGTGTCGCGGACGCCATTCTTGAGCACTACCTGCCGCGCTTTGCCGGAGACAAGCTTCCCGCATCAGCCGAAGGCGTTTGCGTCGGGATCGCGGACAGGATCGACAGCATCACGGGTTGTTTCTCTGTGGGGCTCATTCCGAGCGGTTCCGAGGACCCCTATGGTCTGCGTCGGCAGTCCGTGGCCATCCTGAACATGCTGATCGAACGGGGTCTTCGGTTATCGCTCGTGGACTTGATTTCCGAGGCATGTAGGCAGTACAGGCTCAAAGACAAGGACACGATGAAGGTCGGATCCGAAACGCTCGACTTTTTCCGCCAGCGATTGGCTGGCATGCTTGCGTCCGATGGGTTCCGCTCCGATGTCGTGGATGCCGCCCTGTCCGTCGGGTTCGACGATCCGCTCATTGGAAGGGAAAAGGTGCGGGCGCTCGATGCCTTGCGGACATCGGAAGATTATCAGCCGTTGGTAACAGCCCTCAAGCGGGCAGGCAATATACTTCCGAAAGATTTCGCGGGCACAGTGAACATGAGCCTCCTGAAACAGGATGCTGAGCAGAATCTCTGTACCGCGTATATGGAGATCAAGGACCGGGTGATGGAAAAGGTTGCAAAGCTCGATTTCCGGGGCGCACTTACAGACATCGCTTCTCTCAGGAAGAACGTTGACGCTTTTTTCGATACGGTCATGGTCATGGACAAGGACACCGAAGTGAAAAATAACCGTTTGGCGCTTCTCGCGGGCATCACCGGGCTCTTTTCCGGAATCGCGGATTTCTCGCGACTGGTGTTGAGCACAGAAGAGGCAAAGTAATAAAAGTTTAGAAGACAGAGATCAGATGTATCGAAGGAGAAGGATCAATATAGCTCGCCTCAAATCTGATGCCTGCACATATATAAGCTAAAATTAAGTCCTAAAACTTTTCCAGGGAGGATAGTCACATGGCGACGGGGAAAAAATATATTTACTTTTTTGGCAGCGGAAAGGCCGACGGGACAGGAACGATGAAAGACCTGCTCGGCGGCAAGGGCGCTGGCCTTGCCGAGATGACGAACGCCGGCGTACCGGTCCCGCCGGGGTTCACCATCACAACCGAGGTCTGCAATCTGTTCTATGAACTCGGCAAGCGTGTCCCTGACGGTCTCGACGACGAAATGCGTGATTACATGAAAAGGGTCGAGGCTGCGGTCGGCAGCTACCATTTCGGCGATGTGAACAAGCCTCTCCTCGTGTCTGTTCGATCAGGATCGAAGTTCTCGATGCCCGGCATGATGGACACGGTTCTGAACCTTGGTCTGAACGACCAGACGATCCAGGGCCTCATCCGCCTGTCCGGCAATGAGCGCTTTGCCTGGGACGCTTACCGCCGGTTCATCCAAATGTTCGGCAATGTTGTGATGGGCATCGAGAAGGAAGTGTTCGAGAACATCATCCATGAGGCGAAAAAGAAGAAAAAAGTTCACCTCGACATCGATCTATCGGCAGCGGACCTGAAGGGGCTCGTTGACAGCTTCAAGGCCAAGGTTAAGCAGATCAAGAAACGCGAGTTTCCCCAGGATCCTTGGGAACAGGTCATGATGGCACGGGATGCGGTCTTTAACTCCTGGAACAATCCGCGCGCCATTACCTACCGTAGATTGAACGATATTCCGGGCAACCTCGGCACGGCTGTGAACGTCCAAGCAATGGTGTTCGGCAATATGGGCGATACCTCTGCCACTGGCGTAGGTTTTACGAGGAACCCTTCCACGGGCGCCAACGAGTTTTACGGCGAGTACCTGACAAATGCACAGGGCGAGGACGTAGTGGCTGGTATTCGGACACCTCATCCGATCGTCGATCTTGCGAAAGAGATGCCGCCGGTGTACCGCCAGCTTCGCGACATCACGAACAGGCTTGAGAAGCATTATCGTGACGTCCAGGATTTCGAGTTCACCGTGCAGGAAGGCACGCTCTTTATGCTTCAGACCCGTACGGGTAAGCGCACGGCCCATGCCGCGGTCAAGATCGCCGTTGATATGGTCGCTGAAGGGCTGATCTCCAAGGAAGAGGCCATCCTTCGCGTTGAGCCTGCTTCTCTTGACCAGTTTCTCCATCCCATCATCGATCCCAAGGCGAAGATCGAGGTGATCGCTAAGGGCCTTCCGGCATCGCCGGGCGCGGCCTCGGGGAAAGTGGTCTTTACCGCCGACGAAGCTGTGAAGCACGCGAAGAAAGAAAAGGTCATCCTCGTCAGACCGGAGACCACACCAGACGATATTCACGGCATGGATGCTGCAAAAGGAATTCTCACGGCGCGCGGTGGCATGACGTCCCACGCGGCTGTTGTGGCGCGTGGTATGGGCAAACCCTGCGTGGCTGGCTGCGAATCCATCAAAGTTGACCTCAAGGCAGAGAAGTTCACGGTTGGGAAATATACCGTAAAAATGGGTGATTACATCACGATCGACGGTGGTACAGGCCGCGTCATCCTCGGCAAAGTTCCAACAAAGGACCCGGAAGTGAGCGGTGATTTCGGCACGCTCATGAATTGGGTCGATGAGGTGCGCACCATGGGCGTGCGCGCCAATGCCGACATCCCGCGCGATGCAAAAATGGCTCGCAAGTTTGGCGCCGAGGGCATCGGTCTCTGCCGCACCGAGCATATGTTTTTCGCCGAAGACCGGCTGCCGATCGTGCAGCAGATGATTCTCGCCGACAATACCGAAGCGCGCGAGAAGGCGCTCTCCAAGCTTCTTCCGATGCAGCGCTCGGACTTCAAAGGCCTCTTCGAAACCATGGAAGGCTACCCCGTCACTGTTCGTCTTTTGGACCCCCCGCTCCATGAGTTCCTGCCCAAACGTGAGGAGCTCATGTGTGAAGTCGCGGTGATGCAAGCGAAGAAGGCACCCAAGGCGTCAATCACGAAGAAGCTAAAACTTCTCAACCGCGTGGAAGATCTTCATGAGCTGAACCCCATGCTTGGCCACCGTGGTTGCCGTCTTGGCATCGTCTACCCCGAGATCACGCGCATGCAGACCAAGGCCATCATTGAAGCCGCCTGCGACCTTGCGAAAAAGGGCAAGAAGATCGTGCCTGAGATCATGGTGCCGCTCGTGGGCCTGAAAAAAGAGTTGCAGAACCAGAAAGACCTCATCAAGAAAACAGCCGAAGAGGTCATGAAGAAAAAGGGCGTGAAGGTCGATTACATGATTGGCACCATGATCGAGTTGCCGCGCGCTGCGCTCATTGCTGATGAGATCGCCAAAGAGGCGGAGTTTTTCTCTTTCGGCACGAACGACCTCACGCAGACCACCTTCGGCTTCAGCCGTGACGATGCGGGCAAGTTCATCGGTTACTACACCGAAAACAATATCCTCGAAAAGGACCCCTTCCAGACGATGGATCAGGAGGGAGTGGGCCAGCTCGTGAAGATGGGTGTGGCCAAGGGACGTAGCACTCGGCCGGACCTTAAGGTCGGCATTTGTGGCGAGCACGGTGGCGACCCGGCAAGCGTTGAGTTCTGTTATAGGACCGGACTCAACTACGTGAGCTGCTCTCCTTTCCGTGTGCCGATTGCGCGGCTTGCGGCAGCGCAGGCCAAGCTCAAGGAAAGGGGCTTTGGCGGCTCGGTATCTAAGTAAAATTGATACGTTTTTTCGAAGGGCGGCGGAAGCCGCCCTTATTGTTTCTGATAGGTTGGTTCTCCCACTAGGGCACAGAGGCCACGAAGAATTATGAGTCAGTATAACGAGATAAAAACATGATGGGCCTTCACCTTTTATCTTCTGCATTTCTGCAGCATTAGTTTATTATGAAATCTCTTGACGAAAAATACATGGGCATGGCTCTCCGCTTGGCTGAGAAGGCCAGAGGCCGCACAAGCCCGAATCCCATGGTTGGCGCCGTGGTAGTGAAGAACGGGCACGTCGTAGGCCGGGGATATCATCGGAAGGCGGGTGAGCCGCATGCTGAGGCCATTGCTCTCAAAAAGGCCGGACCGGCTGCCAAAAGTGGAACGCTCTATGTGACGCTTGAGCCATGCTCTCACACGAACAAACGCACGCCTCCCTGCACGCCTCTCGTGGTCCAGAGCGGGGTGAAAAGGGTCGTTATAGCCATGATCGATCCCAATCCCCATGTTTCCGGGGGCGGGATCAGTACCATCCGGAAGTCCGGCATCAAGCTTGTTACCGGTGTGCTGGAGGCCGAGGCCAGAAAGTTGAATGAGGCCTTTATTAAACACGTTACAACAAGGACACCTTTTGTCACGCTCAAGATCGCACAGACCCTGGACGGGAAGATCGCGACAGCATCCGGTGAGTCAAAGTGGATCACCAGCGAAGAGGCGCGTGAAGAGGGCCGCAGACTGCGGGATATCAATGATGCAATCCTCGTCGGTGTAAACACGATCCTTAGAGACGATCCCTCGCTTACCACACGGATTCCTGGAGGTCGCGATCCGATCCGCGTGATTGTTGACAGCACGTTACGCATGCCGCTCAACGCGAAGGTCTTGATTCAAAAATCCCAGGCGAAGACAATGGTTGCAACGTTATCGAACGTACCGGAAAGCAAAATCAAGAAACTTCAGGATATCGGAGCAGAAGTGCTCACGACAAAGAGCGTTCTTGGCCGTGTGGATTTACAAGATATTATGAAGAAGCTCGGACAGAAGGACATCATGAGCGTGTTAATCGAGGGCGGTGCAGAGGTGAACGCATCTGCCTTGAAATCCAGCATTGTCGATAAGATCGTGATGTTTATCGCGCCCACAATTATGACAGGCAAGGATTCGCTCTGCTCGATCGGCGGTATATCACCAAAGAAGCTCGGACACGCTATCAAGCTTCATAACGTCACCTCGCGTTTCGTAGGCCAGGATCTGATGATTGAGGCGTATGTTCGGTAGTGAAATGTCCTTTGTCCCTTCAGTGCACTCTCTCTGTGGTGCAAAGAACGCTCCTGAGCATCGAGAGGAGCGGAGCGACGAGGCGGATCTCGGTTCCAATGGGAGACCGCGCTCCCCTTTGGTCGATAGCAATGACAACTTATAAGGCAAGAAACAGGTCCGATGTCCTTTTCCGTTCATGATATAAAAGAAGCGCTCAAAGGTCCTGGCATATCCTTCGTCCTTCTCGACATGGACGGGACCCTGCTGGACAAGTATTTCGACGATTATTTCTGGGAGCACCTCGTTCCGGAGAAGTACGCTGACAGGTACGGCATGACCTTTGGAAAGGCGAAGGAAGAACTTCTGAAGAAATACAAATCCCACGAGGAGACGCTGAACTGGACGGACATCGATTTCTGGTCACGGGAGCTGGGGCTAGATATCTTGGCGCTGAAGGAACAGATACGGCACCTCATCGACGTCCATCCCCACGTGGAGGACTTTCTCCAGCTGATGAATAAGCATGGTAAGAAGACCTATATTGCTACCAATGCCCACTACAAAGTTCTGGACATGAAGCTCAAAAAAACCGATCTCGGGAAATACCTGACCGGCTCGATCACATCGGATGCAATGGGGTCACCAAAGGAGAAGATAGGGTTCTGGCAGCAGGCCGAGCGGCAGCTCGGATTCCGAAGGGAACACACCTTGTTCGTGGACGATACTCCGTCTGTCCTGAAAACAGCGAAGGCATACGGCATCAAGTACGTGGTCTACAAGGCTTTGGGCAATTCCAAGATGAAGCCCGGCATCTCCACAGAGTTCCCCGCGATCCTGGATTTTAATGAGTTGATGTGGACAGCCGCTTGACCTTTCTTATTGCGCGGGATCTTTTCTCCGACCAGAAGTTTTAAGCAGACAACTTCTTTCCCCCTGTTGCAGTGTCATCAGGAGCTAAAACTCGAGTTGGGATTTGTCGTCAGAACAAACATATTGATGCCCAGGGATGGTCTGGATACCATGATGTCCTGGAAGTAGGAGAGGGGAACCATATCCCATTCCCCGAGGTTATCAGCAATTACCAAAGCCACCGCAGAAAGCCCCTGGCTTTAGCCATGGGGTAGGTCAGTTTGTTCAACAGCCGCTGTTTAATGCGGTCTCTTGAGATATCTAATGGCTCCAACAGATAGTTGCCAGAAGGTAAAGGAGGCGCGAGCGTCCTGTTCCGGAGGACATTCGGGGGCTGATACTCCCCCGGTCATCTTCAAAGGTGATCATCATATGACAGGTCGCAACCAAGAGCAGGAGGAAGAAAAAGGCCGATGGACGGCAGATGCGTACTGGCGGCAGAAAGTTTCTCATCGCATTGCACGATCTTTCTACATGCTGTGGATAAGATACAGGAGCAGGAACATGCCGATCACAATGACCGATATGGCGAGAAGCACGCTCAAAATGGGTGAAGGGGTATACGTATCTTCATCGATCTGGCGCTCGACCTTTTTATATCTGATAAAAGCGAGCACCCCCATGAGCATGCCGAGCCCGACCAGAAGGATCCCTATTACGGCAGAATATCCCGGGGCGGGCGGGGCGACCTCTTTTCCTATATAATATGCCATCTGCTTCACGAAGAGCGAGAACTTCTCGACCACGAAACCGAATGCCATAACGGCGACGCTGGTTCTGATCCAGGCGAGGAACGTCCGTTCGTTCGCCATATGGACCCGGCGGTTGTGGCCGCGCGTTGGTCCTTTATCTTCCGGCATTTCCGAAACCATGTGCTCCTCCTGCCCGTATCCGTTACCCTGCTATGAACTTGAATATTCCGCTCCTGATCATTTTCACCGCAAAGGCGGCCAGGATCAGTGATGCGACCTTGGCAAATGCGCGGGAGCCGCTCAGCCCGATAAACTTGATAATCCGGTCTGCCTGTGCGAATATGATCCAGGTGATGAGCAGGTTGGCGACAAGGGAAAGGATGACGGGAAGGTAGCCGCTCGTCCCGACCAAGACTAGAGCGGTCGTGAGCGTTCCCGGCCCGGCGATGAGTGGAGTGCCGAGCGGCACCACGCCGAATTCCGGACTTCGCTCCAGCTTTTTTTCCCCTGCTCGGACCACATCGGCAATGGCGATGATCAAAAGCACGACACCGCCGGCGATCATGAAATCCTCGACCAGAATGCCGAGGGCATTGAAGATTGCCTGACCCACAAGGATAAAACCCACCGTCACCAGAAAGGCAGTGATGATGGACTGGCGTACGATCCTCTTCCGCTCCTGATTTTCCATGCCCTCGGTCATGCCCACGTAGAGGGGGAGCGTCCCCGGAGCGTCCAACGCCACCATGATCGGGATAAAGCTCAGCAGAAATTGTTTTAGTAAATCTGTCATGTCCATGCTTAACAGCTCCCATCTGTCGCGATATGAATAAGCCTTCTGCTGTTCACAAAGTATAGCCGATATTATATGACGTGTCCAGCCTCAGGTGGCGCGCTTATGCATTGCATGTTGAATCGCCTACCTTCGAGAAATTTGAGATGGAGATATGGGTGGCAGGCTTGCTCGGTTGATGAACATAATTTCTACATACTTTTTTGCATACTATTTGTCCATCGCGAGGCATAGGCTTTGCTATGATTTCCTCACATCTACATGAAGTTGCAAAAAATATTTTCACATGGTTAATTTTGTTGTGCAACCGGCAAAGTCCCTTGGTTACCCTTGGTTACGATAACGATGTTCTCATATGGAATTTGAACGGGAAATGTGATATGATACGAAATTACACATCATGGTGTAACCCTCGGTAGCAGCACTATAAATGTCCCAGACAGGAAGTTTACGATTCTGGAGGGCGGGTCGGCAATATGAAAAGAGAGATTTGGTTATTTCTGTTCCTCCTCGGCTTTTTGTTTTTCAGCTGGCCGCTCATGAGCATATTCAGGGACAGTCTGGCAATCTCCCTGTTCATCATATGGCTTGTCTTCATCATCCTCATTTTTGTAACCTCGATCATTTCAGAGAAAGAGGACGGCGGAGGCTAATTGTTTTCTCCCTGGATATTACTTCTCATCATACTCTCCTATCTTCTCCTCCTTTTCTCCGTGGCTTATTTCGCTGAGCGGAAAGAACTGCAGGGGAGGAGCCTCGTATCGAACCCGTATGTCTATTCGCTGTCCCTGGCAGTATACTGCACTTCATGGACGTTCTACGGCAGCGTAGGGAAGGCCGCGAACGCCGGCCTGAGCTTCCTGACGATCTATGTGGGCCCCACGCTCATGGCCGCACTCTGGTGGATCGTTCTCAGAAAGATCGTCTATATCTCGAAGGAGAACAGGATTACCACGATATCGGACTTCGTCGCGTCACGGTATGGCAAATCAGTCTCGCTTTCTGTGCTGGTGACGCTTGTAGCGGTGATCGGCATTACTCCGTATCTCGGGCTCCAGTTAAAGGCTATCATGACGGCTTTCTCCATGCTCTCGGGCAGGCCCGAAGAAAGCCATTTCGCAGGCTGGTTCATCTCACTTCTTCTCGGCGTCTTCGCCATTATGTTTGGTGCGCGCCGGCTCGATGCGTCGGAAAGGCACGGTGGCCTGGTCTTCGCCGTGGCCTTCGAGTCGGCGATCAAGCTTGTGGCCTTCCTCGCGGTCGGGATCTTCGTGACCTACGGGCTGTTCAACGGCTTCGACGACATCTTCAGCAGGATACAGCAGGGGCCCCATGCTTCGCTCATGAAGATCGGGACGGGTTCCAGCGTCAGCTTCCTGGAGTGGACGTCGCTCACATTCCTCTCCATGATGGCCATTATGTTCCTGCCCCGCCAGTTCCACGTGGCGGTGGTCGAAAATTATTCGGCCGATCACATCAAAAAGGCCATGTGGCTGTTCCCGCTCTATCTGTTCCTGATCAACATCTTCGTTCTCCCCATCGCGTACGGCGGTCTGCTACGTAACGACATGCAATCAGCGGCAGATTATTTTGTCCTTAGTATCCCGATGCACTCCGGGCACCCGCTACTCACGATCATAGTTTTCATCGGAGGGTTTTCCGCGGCTACCGCAATGATAATAGTGGAATCACTTGCCCTCAGCACCATGGTGATGAACAGCTTCGTCGTGCCGACGCTCTGGGACCTGACCGCGATCAAGAATTTTCACGCGGTGATGCTGAACATCAAGCGTTTTGTCATACTTGGCTGCGTGTTCCTCGGGTACATCTTCGCAATCTACATCGGAGAGTTTTACAGCCTCGTGGACATCGGCCTCAAATCGTTTGAGGCGGTCACGGTCTTCGCCCCGTCCATCCTGCTTGGGCTCTACTGGAAGGGCGGGAACAAAAAAGGTGCGATCGCGGGCATCATTGCGGGATTCAGCGTCTGGATCTACACTCTGCTTATCCCCGCGCTCATGCGTGCCGGCATTATCGAAACCGGCGGACTCATGGGGGCCATCTTCAACTCGACGCTCCTGAACCCCACGGCGCTCTTCGGCCTTCAGGGGCTTGATCGCTGGAGCCACTCGCTCTTCTGGGGCTTGTTCCTGAACCTGCTCTTCTACGTGGGGATCTCGCTATTCACGAAGCAGTCGGATGAAGAGACACGACAAGCCATCATCTTCGTGGATTCATACTCACCGGTTCATTTTTCGACTACCCACCGGCTGGCGAACGTTTCCGAGATCGAGGCGATCCTCGCGCAGTACATCGGTCTGAACGAAGCCCGGGAGGAGATCGTGAATTTTCTGAAAAGCAACGGATTGAAACGGGAATCGCTGTCAGAAGAGTGGCTTCATAAGCTCCGGGAAGAGGCGGAGCGGATACTTTCGGGCGCTCTCGGGCCTTCCATAAGCACTCTCATCTTTCAGGAACGAACGGTCCTGACGCACGACGAAGCAGTCCGCGTTTCGAACTCTATTCAACAGATTTCGCGCAGCCTGCGGCTGTCCCGACAGGAGCTCGCCGAGGCGAACCGCCAGCTCGCCATGCTCAAGGAATTCAGCGAGAACATCATTGAGAGCCTGCCGCTCGGTGTGGCCACGCTGGACGAATCCTTGCGGGTGACCTACTGGAATAGCGGTATGGAGATGATCACTGGCGTTGAAAAATCGGATGCCCTCAACGGCGAAGCCGCAGGCCTGCTTACGTGTCTGGAGCCGCGTCTCTTTACGCCGGACATGCGCGAGGGCGAGATCACGTGCAAGCGGAACTTTGAGCCGCAGATCATGCTGAAGGGACACTTGAGCAGGCTCACCGGCGCACAGAAGGGATTTGTGCTCGTACTCGAGGACATAACCGAAAAGACAAAGATCGAGGAGGAGCTCTTCCGGGCTACCAAGCACGCGAGCGTCGGCAGGCTTGCCGCGGGCGTGTCGCATGAGATTGGAAACCCGCTCGCCTCGATCTCGTCGCTCGTGCAGGAGCTGCTCACTGAAGACATGTCCCCGTTCGTGAAGGGGTCCCTGTCCACCATCAACGAGCACGTACACCGGATCGCACGGATCGTACGGAGTCTCGGCGATTTCGCCCGGCTCTATCCCCGGCAGAAGATGCCGACGAACCTGCGTGACATCCTCGAGAGCACGCTCAACCTCGTCCGGTATGATAAGAACTTCAAGAAGATCGACGTACATACGGATGTACACGATACGCCGCGGCTCAAAATCGATCCCGACCAGATCCAGCAGGTGTTCCTCAATCTCATCCTGAACGCCAGGGACGCCATGCCGGACGGCGGAAAACTTGAAATATCGGTCAAGCAAGCGAATGGCCATGTGGAGATGCTCTTCGCGGACACGGGACAGGGCATCGATGCGGAGGTCAAGGACAAGGTCTTCGATCCCTTCTTCAGCACCAAGGGGCCGACGAAGGGCACGGGTCTGGGTCTCTCCATCTGCTACAGCATCATCAAGGACCACGGCGGCACGATCGAGATTGAATCCGAAAAGGAAAAAGGAACGCGGTTCATTATTAAGATACCTGTAGATGCGTAGGACTGATCGCATAATGCGGATTGGAAATTTTGAATTTTAATTGTCGTGGCACTGCTGTGCCGGGATCACATGTTAGATTTGTATTTTGCAATTTCCAATTTACCATGCTGCTCGGCGATACATGTCGCTGAACTGAACGAGATATTATGTCAAAGACCATCTTGATTGTTGAGGACGAGGAGACACTGCGGGAATCCATCAAGCGGATCTTCACGAAAGAGGGATTCGCTGTCGATGCTGCGGACTGCGCCGAAAAAGGCCTCAATCTGCTTGAAACGAACATTTATGATGTGATTATCTCAGACATCATCCTGCCGGGGATGGACGGGATCGAGATGCTCGTCAGGGTGCGCGAGCAGATCCCAGACCAGATATTTATCATCGTCACGGCCTACGCATCGCTCGATACCTCGGTGAAGGCGCTCAGGGCCGGGGCCTATGATTACATCATGAAGCCTATTATTCATGAGGAGATCAAGCAGATCGTGAGGAATGCCCTTCTGCAGAAGAGCCTTCAGGCGGAGAACATACTCCTCAAACGGGAGGTTGGAAGGAACTATGATTTCAGCAGCATCATCGGCGAAAGCGCGTCGCTCAAGAGCATCCTCGATGAGGTCAGAAAGATAGCGGACACCAAGAGCAATGTACTTCTTCTCGGAGAAACCGGGACAGGGAAGGAGCTCTTTGCCCGCGTCATCCATCACAACAGTTCGCGCCGGGCGATGCCATTCGTGCCGATCAACTGCTCGGCGATCCCCGAGAACCTGCTCGAGACCGAGCTGTTCGGCCACGTACGAGGCGCCTTTACCGGGGCTATTGCGACAAAGAAGGGCATTCTCGAAGA
>Ga0335082_10001156_pt1 | contig 28133 bp, 30 predicted proteins | sample Lox_Sample_41_FD_206718 | JGI IMG/M metagenome (GOLD analysis project Ga0335082, IMG submission 206718) | Soil microbial communities from Loxahatchee National Wildlife Refuge, Florida, United States - Lox_Sample_4.1 | ecosystem: Environmental > Terrestrial > Soil > Wetlands | place: USA... | reverse complement strand
TCCGGAACCGCAGATGGCGCGAGCTGCAGCCACCAGACTGCGGAGCAGCCACAGCTCAGCGGGCACCCTTCAAACGCGCAGTGTCCGGAAGGTTAACTCTCCCTCCGCTATTGGCCCGACTCGATCTTGGCTGTGATTAGACCCACCTTGTCTACGCCTGAGGCATGGGCGATGTCAATGACATTAGCCACATCCATGAAGGGCACATTATCGTCGCCTTTCACGAACATTACCTTCTCAGCGCGGGTCTTAAAGATGTCGGTAAGACGCCCCTGCAGCCCATCCCACGTTGTGTCTTCCTGATTGATTTTCACCGCGGGAACCTGTCCCGGTCCCCGGTCAATCAGCTGCACCACGACAGTGCGGTCGGTGTTGGTGTTCTTGGGTGCATTCGGTGGCGGTGGTTGTGGAACCAGCGCTTCCAGCCCCTTTGGCGTCAGTGGGGTGATCACCATGAAGATGATCAGCAGCACCAGCAACACGTCGATCAGCGGCGTTACGTTGATGTTTGCGCTCTGGCCTCCGCCGGAGCTGACTCCCATTCCCATAAAATCTCCTTCACTGTCCGCCAGTGGGTGGCGGCGCCTGGGTAGTGGTCTGCTTTCTCTGGTCGGTCAGCAACCCTAACTGGTCCACCCCGGCGGCACGAACGTTGTCCACAATCTGGACGACAGAGCCGAATTTCGCCCGGGCATCGGCCCGAATGAAGACCCGCTTGTCCACGCGGTTCGACAGACGGTCCTTCACCTTCTGCGTCAGTTGGTCGGGTTCAGTCCTGTCGTTCCCGAAGAAGACCTTGCCATCCCGCATGATGGCCACCACGAGCGCGTCTTCTTTATCGGCATCCGGCATCTGTTCCGGGTTGTTTACCTTGGCCAGGTCGACGCTCACGCCCTTCTGCAACATGGGGGTGATGACCATGAAGATGATCAGCAGCACCAGCATCACGTCCACCATGGGCGTGACGTTGATGTCGGAGTTAACCTTGGCCCCTTCGTTTCTCTTGGCTAATGCCATAACCTGCTCTCCTGCGCGCTGGACTCGGTCGTGCCGGGGTTCTTGAGCTTGAAAGGCCGGGCGCCGGGAGTATCCCGGCGCCGGCCAAAGCAACTCTCAGGCTCAATCGCCAACCGACGTCAGGACCGGCGCATTCCCCGCCGCTTGAGGAAGTAGTCGATCAGTTCGCTGGAAGAGTTGTCCATCTCCACGTCGAACGCTTCCACGCGCCCGGTCAGATAGTTGAACATCATGACCGCCGGGATGGCAACGAACAAACCGATCGCGGTGGTAACCAGCGCTTCGGCGATACCGCCGGCGACCGCGCCCAGACCGGTGGCCTTCTGTTCCGAGATGCCCTTGAAGGCGTTCAGAATGCCCATCACCGTGCCGAACAGTCCCACGAAGGGGGCCGTCGATCCGATGGTGGCCAGGCCGCCGAGGCCGCGCTTTAACTCTGCGTGCACGATGGCTTCAGTGCGCTCCAGGGCGCGCTTGGAAGCTTCAATGGTCTCGCCCGGGATATCGCTGCTTTGCTCGTGCGCACGGAACTCCATCAGGCCGGCGGTAACGACCTTGGCCAGATGGCTCTTCTTGTTGCGTTCCGCCACTTTGATGGCCTCATCGATCTTGCCATCCCGCAGCGCGCCCGCGACCGCGGGAGCGAACGCTCGCGACTGCTTTCTCGCCGCGCTGAACGCCATCCAGCGATCAATCATGACACCGATCGACCAGCCGGACATGATGAACAAAATGATGACCACGCCTCTCGCTGTCGGTCCCATCTGTTTCCACAGCGAAATCGGGTCCCAACCCACCGGCTGCTCCTGGAAGAGCCACATGGCGACGGTGGATATATGGGTAAGGGTGTGGGTTGCTACGTTGGCTACGAACATGAGTTGCTTTTTCCTCCTCAGAACTCGTCACATCTTCTTGCTTCTGCCGTCTGTCAAGTACCGCCAAGACCTCAACGATCTAGCCGCCGGACAAGGTGAAGTTGACCGTGATCTGGGTCTCCACTTCCACCGGCTCGCCATTCAAAATATAGGGCTTGTATCGCCACTGCTTCACTGCTTCGATGGCTGCGGGGGCCAGCATGGGGTGCCCGCTGATCAACCGCAGGTTCTCGATGGTGCCGTCCCGGCTGATTTCTGCCTGCAGCAGCACAGTCCCTTGGATGCGGGCCTGCCGTGCCAGGGGTGGATAGGCGGGCTGAACTTTCCGGATCAGAAGACCCTGGGTTACGCCCTGCGAGACCCGCACGCGCTGCGGAGCCGCCACTTTGGGCACGGCGACCGGGGTGGAACTGATAATTCCACCGATGACACCGCCCATCTGGCCACCGGGCACGCCCCCCGGGACGCCACCCACCACGCCGCCGCTCGCCATCATCGGGGGTGGTGCCTCGTCTTCCTTGATCATCTGGACTTTCTCAGGAATCTTGGTAGGGGTGCGCAGCTGACCGTTGATAATATCGGTCTGGATGGTCTTCACCACTTTGACCGGCGCCGCTGCCGGAGGCGGAGGCGGAGGGGGTGGTGGAGGCGGAGCAACCAGGAAGGTCATCAACTGGGTCTTCGGAAGTGCTTCGGTGAACAACAACGGAATCAGGACAAGAATTCCGATCAGGACGATCTGAAAGACAAAGGAGATGGTGGTCGTCATCCCACGCTTGGTTTGCAGCCTTCCACCCGATTCGATTAGGCTGTCTTCAAACATAAGTTTTCTCCTACACTGCCCCTACGAATGCTTAGACACCGACTGCCTCCGCTTTGCTCCCAAACTGCGTCTTACAAAGGCCCTAATTGAAGGCCGCAGAATACTAACTCAAATGCCGAAGAATCACAAACTTGTAACTTCGACCGCCAAACGCTTGCAGCGTCAGGCCTTGGCCCGCTCCTTTTCCCGGCGGTTGTTCTCCTTGGATGATGCCGCCACCATGGCTGGCTGCCTTCCCCGGTTGGCCCGCCAATCCTGGTAAGCAACCAGGATCGGGGCCGCAATTGCGATGGAAGAGTAAGTCCCAATCAGGATGCCGATGACCAGGGCGAAGGAAAATCCGTGCAGCACCTCGCCCCCGAACAGGAACAAGGCCAAAACCGTCAGAAACGTCAGACCGGCGGTCAAAATCGTCCGGCTCAGAGTTTGGTTAATGCTGCGATTTACGATGTCGGAGAGCTTCTCTCGCCGCATCAGCTTCAGGTTCTCCCGGATGCGGTCGAAGACAACGATGGTGTCGTTGTTTGAGTAGCCGATCAGGGTAAGAATCGCGGCGATGACGGTCAGAGAAATTTCCTTGTTGGTCAAGGAAAATGCCCCGACGGTAATCAGGGTATCGTGGAACACGGTAATGACGGCCGCGACGCCGTAGATCCACTCGAAGCGCACCGCCAGGTAGATGAGCATCCCGGCCAGCGAGTACACGGTGGCCAGCCAGGCCTGTCGCCGCAGCTGTGCGCCGACCTGGGGGCCGACAATCTCGACGTTGCGCACGGCGAAGTTCGAAACAAAGAAGCCATCCGCCAGCGCTGCCACGGCCGTCGGATCAATCGCGGTCTTCAGTTCATCCAACGAGCTGAGCACCCCGCTCTTGGTTTTATCGCGATAGTCCACGATCGCCTGTGCCTGCATCCCATACCGCTGATCGGCATCTGTGCCCAGGTGCAGGGGGTCCTTCTGCAGCAGGTAGTTCTTGACGCTGAGGACGCTGGCGTTGTTCAAGTCCTCTTTGCCGGCCGGGGCATTGGTTTCGAGCGCATTGATGATCTGGGTCTTGCTGCGGTCGAGCGCCTGCTCGGAGGTTTCCGCCTCGGAGACTCCGATCAGGACCTCATTGGTGGTGGCCGGGCCGTAGCGCTGGATTTTGGGGTTGCGCAGTCCGGCGCGTTCCAGGGCGTCGCGGATCGCGTTATTGTCCGGGGTTTGCGCGAACTTCACGTACACCAGCGTGCCGCCGCGGAAGTCCACGCCCAGCGGAATGCCGTGCCAGAACATCATGGACAACACACCTGCGACGCTGAAGACTAGAGAGAAGGCGAGGAAGTACCACTTCTTGCCCAGGAAGTCGATATTTGGATTACGAAAAAATTCCACCGGTTTCGAACTCCGTTTCTTGTTCTTGCACCCCGGACGAGCGCGTCCGGGAACGACCTATCACCTGCTAACCCACTATCCGATACTCAAGGCTTCACCGCGTTGCTTGCGGCCCAAAATCCAGTCAAAGATCACGCGGGAGACGAAGACCGCAGTGAACAGGTTGGCAAACAGACCAAAACTCAAGGTCACTGCAAATCCCTTCACCGGGCCGGTGCCGAAGATGAACAGGATTGCCGCCGAGACAATCGTAGTCACGTGGGTATCCACAATCGTGACCCAGGCGTGGCTGAAGCCCTGCTCGACCGCGGACGGGGGCGTTTTTCCGTTGCGCAATTCTTCCCGGATGCGTTCAAAGATCAGCACGTTCGAGTCGACGCCCATGCCGACCGTCAATATGACTCCGGCGATGCCCGGCAGAGTCAGAGTCGCCCCGCTGAAACCCAGGAATCCAAGCAGGATAATCAGGTTCAGGATCAAGGCGACGTCGGCGTTCACCCCTGCCGCGTGGTAGTACACCAGCATGAAGATCAGCACCGCCAGCATTCCGATAATGGCGGCGGTCACGCCGGCGCGGATCGAGTCGCTTCCGAGCGAGGGGCCGACCGTTCGCTCTTCCAGGTACTTGATTCCCGCGGGCAGCGCGCCCGACCGCAGAATCATGGCCACATCTTTGGCTCGCTGCTCGTCCCCGATGCCGTTAATCACACCCGAGTCGTGAATCTGTTCCTTGATGACGGCCACTTCCTGGACTTTGTTGTCCAGGACGACCGCCAGATTCTCGCCAACGTGCGCCCCGGTAAATGCGGCAAATCGGCGCCCGCCTTCATTGGTAAGCGTAAATTGAACGGCTGGCCGGCCGTTTTCGTCCCGGGAAGGTTCGGCGGAGCGCAGGTCGCGGCCGGTAACCGCCGAGGCGCGCGAAATCAGGTACCACATTGGCCCCTCGGTGTCCTTTGGGCCGAGGTTCTTGCCCTGAATCAACATCGTGTCCGGAGGAAGCACGCCGCCATTTTGTTGCAGGGCCGCCTGCTCATTTGGGTAAGGTCCACCCATTGACTGGCGAATCTCGAGCATCGCCGTAGACTGCATGATTTCCTTCACCCGGCCGGGATCGTCCACGCCGGGCAGTTGCACCAGGATCTGGTACTGGCCGAGGCCGTGCTCCTCGATGATCGGTTCACTTACGCCTAGCTGGTCAATGCGATTCCGAATGGTTTCGATGGCCTGGGTCACGGCGCGGTTCTTGAGGTCGGCCAGCGCCTGCGCCTTCATGGAGATCGTCCAGCTGTTCTCGGTGCCGGACGACAAGTTGTATTCCGGCAGCCTGTCTTGGACAATGTTCCGCAAATCGGAGGTGGACTCCGGCGGCACGCCCTTGAGGACAACCTCGTCGGGATGGCTGACCGGGTCCGGTTGGGTGATTTCGGCGTAGCTGATCTTGTGCGAGCGCAAATCCGCCTTGAGGCGGTCCACCGCGTTGTCGGAGTCGACCTTCACCGCATCATTGACCTGCACCTGGAGGATCAGGTGCGTCCCGCCTTTGAGATCCAGACCCAGATGGATGCGGTTCTGCATCGCCGCCAGCAGGCCCTTCCCAGACCAGCTGTCGGGAATGCCGATGATCCCAAAAACAAACACCACCAGGGTGACGACGATGACGATGAGTTTCCAGCCTAGATTCTTGTTCATAAACTAACGGTCCACTCCAACAAGACTCACTTCTTTGCCGCCAATTCTTTCTTGGATGCGGCTTCCTTCTCCGGCTCGTCCGGCGTGGTCAGTGAAGAAATCGCTCCCCGGCTGACCTCCAGGCGCAGATTGTCGGGAGGCACACGGAGGTGAACACAGTCGTCCTTCAGAGCAACGATGGTTCCGCGTAACCCGCCTGTGGTGATCACCTTATCGCCGGTTTTCAAGGATGCCAGCATCTGCTGCCACTTCTTCTGGCGGCGCTGTTGCGGCATGATCAGAAGGAAGTAAAAGATGGCGAAAATAAAAATTAGAGGGGCGAAACCCAGCCACCCCATCGACCCGCCACTCGTCTGTACCGCCAATAGGTGCTGTACGTTCATCAAGACTAGTGTTCCAACCCCTGTCAAAATTAGGAGCTACGCCTGCCGACGCACCTGCTTCTCCAATTTTACCGCTGGAGTTCTCGCGTTAACCTGGGCGGAGAGTCCTTCAGCTTCGGACATGGAAGGGGATCGCTGAGTAATGGTTCGGTTGAGACCAGCCTACAGGCGAAAAACGGGCCCTCTCCCAAGTTCAATAGAATGACGCACCGCCCGCATGGTGTCAAGATAGTAGGTCAGGTTGTGGACGGTGTTCAGGACCTGCGCCAGAACCTCATTTGACGCATACAGGTGACGGAGATAGGCGCGTGAATATCGTTGACAGACCCGGCATCGGCAGTTGGGATCGAGCGGCCCCTCGTCCCCGGCATATTTGGCCTGCTTGATAGAGACTTTCCCCTCTGAGGTGAATAGCAGGCCGTGCCGGGCCGCGCGGGTGGGCAGCACGCAATCCATCATGTCGATCCCCAAGCCGGCGTATTCGGCAATCTCCTCGGGCGTGCCGACGCCCATCAGATAGCGGGGCTTCTCGGCAGGCAGGTGCCGTAGCGTGGCCTCGACCACTTCCCGGGTCAGGGCCCGCGGCTCGCCGACGCTCAACCCACCGATCGCATAGCCGGGGAAGCCGATCTCAATGGTGCGCTCGGCAGATTCCTTGCGCAAAGAAAGATCCATGCCTCCTTGTACGATGCCGAAGAGGGCCTGATAACCGGGAACTGAGGACTGAGAACCGAGAACTAGTGTTTCTCTTCCCACGTGATCGGCACGGGGGTTGGCCGGCTGAATGCTAACGGCTGAATGCTGACGGCGCCAAGGCACTTCATTCTTATGTGCTTCAAAATAGTTCTTGCTTCGCTCCGCCCAGCGCAGCGTCATCTCCATGGAGGCTCGAACGCGGGCCGTCTCCGCGGGATACTCCGTGCACTCATCAAACGCCATGATGATGTCGGCGCCCAGGCCGATCTGGGCTTCCATCGCGGTCTCCGGACTCAGGAAGTGCGAAGAACCGTCGAGGTGAGAACGGAACGTCACGCCGTCTTCGGCGACTTTTCTCAGGTCGTTCAAGCTGAAAACCTGGAATCCGCCAGAGTCCGTCAGGATGGCGCGTGGCCAGGACATGAAACGATGCAACCCGCCGAGCTTGCGCACCTGCTCGATTCCGGGCCGAAGATAGAGATGGTAGGTGTTGCCCAGAAGGATCTGTACGCCGAGTTCTTCGAGGACTTCCTGCGGGACGCCCTTGACCGAGGCCAGGGTCCCAACCGGCATGAAGACCGGAGTTTCGACCTCACCGTGTGGCGTGACCAGTCGGCCTTTGCGGGCAGGGCCAGAGGTGTGATCAATGTGGAAAACGAGAGACACGGGAAGATTGTACTGGAGCGGCAGTCAGCACTCAGCATTCAGTACCGAGAGAGCTTTCCTTGGGTCTTGGCATATCGTTCTTGGCTGAATGCTGACTGCTTCAAAGCAATTCCACAATCTCCCCCTTCACCACTTCGCCCTCCACGAGCAGTCGCCCCATGCTCACTGGCAGGCGAAATCGTCTCGCACCGGCGCTGCCGGGGTTGAAGTAAAGGACACCCTTTTTCGTTTCTTGCTTCGGAATGTGGCTGTGGCCGGAGACCACCGCCGCAAATCCAGCGGCTTCGGGCTTGAGGTCAAGCTGCTGCAGGTCGTGCAGCACATAAATCGAAACGCCCTCGACCTCCAGGACATTCGTCTCGGGAATCTTCTGCGCCCATGGGTCCCGGTCGACATTGCCGCGGACGGCGGTCACAGGCGCGATCTTCGCCAACTTGTCGAGTATCGTCGGATTGCCGATGTCGCCGGCATGAATGATGAAATCCGAGCCGCGCAGTGCTTTCACGGCCTCAGGACGCAGCAGGCCGTGGGTATCGGAGATGACGCCGATGTTCATGGAGAATCTTTAACCGCCGAGGTCGCTGAGAAACGCAGAGCGTCTTGGCAGAATTTTCTTAGCGAGCTCTGCGTGCTCTGCGGTTAAGAGTTTTTCTCCAGCAGTACCACGGCGTGGGCCATGGCGGCGTTGTCGGTGCCCATGCCTTCAGGAGTCTTGGCTTTAAGGCCCACGCAGTCTCCCGGAATGCCTAAAAGCTTGGCGACGTTCTCACGAATCGTGGCCGCGTGCGGCCCGATTTTGGGCTCGGCCAGAATCAGAGTCGAATCGACATTCGCGATCTTATATCCGGCAGCTTTGGTTCGGTTCAGGGCCTCGCGCAAGAAAACGGCCGAGTCGGCGCCCTTCCACTTGGGATCAGACGGCGGAAACAATGCTCCGATATCCGGAGCTGCGACCGCGCCGAGCAGCGCATCAGTGAGCGCGTGCAGAAGAACATCACCGTCCGAGTGTCCACCGAGGCCTTTGGGGTGCGGCAAGGTCACGCCGCCGATCTTCAGCGGGATGCCGGTTTTGAATTCATGCGAGTCCCAGCCATAGCCGATCCTCATGCCAGCAACCCTTCCGCCGCGGATTTCCGCGGATCAACGCGGATCAACTTTCGTTCATTTTCAAAAACCAACCGCCGGAACTCTGGTTTCACGCCGAAGTTCAGCAGCAACCCTACTTCGATCTCTGTCGCTCGCAAGTAATTCAAAAGCTGTTTCTCGTGAACGAGATCAATAGTACGGGCCGCCTTGAGCTCAACCAGCACTTTGTCGTCGATCAGCATATCCGCTTTAAAGTCTCCTACGTTATTCCCGCGAAACGATACCGAAATTGGCACCTGATGTCGAACCTCAATACCTGCCTGCTGCAGAGCGATTCCTAATGCTTGTTCGTACACGCTTTCCAGAAATCCGTGCCCCAGCTCATTGTAGACATCGAAAAAGATGCCGATGATTTTCTCTGTCAAGTCAGCATGCTTGAGGCCAGTAATCGGACGCATGCTGTGCTTCTAGCTACAAGACTTGGATTTCAATCCGCGTTGATCCGCGAAAATCCGCGGCGAAAGGGGTTACTTCCCTAAATAGAACTCCGCCAGCTCCAAGTCTGCCGGTGTTGTGATCTTGATGTTTCGCGCCGATCCCATCACTACGACGACTTCATGACCGGATCGCTCGACCAGCGACGCTTCGTCCGTCCCCATAAAGCCGTCGGCGGTGGCTTCGTCGAAGGCTTTTTTCAGGACATCGTAGCGGAAGCCCTGCGGCGTCTGCGCCATGACCACTTTTTCACGTGGCACGGTCGCCGTGATAACTGCCCCTTCAGCGGTGCGCTGGACTTCTTTGATGGTATCGACGGCCGGCACTCCCGCGATTGCTGCACCATATTTCTGCACAGCCTGAATAACTTCGTGAATGATTTCTTCGGTGACGAACGGCCGCACCGCGTCGTGGACGAGCACGATGTCGTCGGGCGCAGCTGAGATCGCCGCAATCGCGTGAGCCACAGACTGCTGCCGGTGCTCTCCGCCCTCTACCAGCTGGATGTTCTTGTTGAGTCTTTCTTGATCCAGTCGGGCGCGGAAGGGCTCGATTTCGTGGGCGCGCAGGGCCATGCAAATTTCGCTCACTTCGGGGCTGGGGGCAAACTGGCGCAGCGTGTGGATGAGAATGGGCGTGCCGGCCAGTTCGGCAAACTGCTTGGTGGCGGCAGGCTTCTTGCCCGTCGGAGCGGAAGCCATGCGCGTGCCCAGGCCCGCAGCCGGAATGATCACAACAACCTTCATGGCGGGCTGTCAGTATAGGCGGGTGAGGGCGGAGGATTCAAATCCAGAAAGCGGGTATCTCCCCTAGTCACTTCGCACGCCGCGACAGCCTCACTACAATCGCCCCAGAGGACAAGCCATGAGCACATTCAATCCCGGGGGCCGAGTCATCAACGTGAATCCCAATCCCATCCTGCGGGTCATCGGTATTGCCATCGTCGCGTTCGTGCTCGTCATCGTTTTCTTCTCTGCCGTAACGCGCGTCGAATCCGGACACGTGGGCGTCATCACGCTATTTGGCCGCGTGACCGGCGAGGTGCTGCCTGAGGGCATGCACGTCATCAATCCCTTTAAGACCAACAACGAGATGTCCATCCGCACCCAGGAGATCAAAGAGTCGGCCAGCGTGCCCTCGAGCGAAGGCCTGGTAATGAATCTTGACACCTCGCTGATCTATCATCTCGACCCCGAGAAAGCTGCCGAGGTCTACCAGAAGATCGGCCCGCGCTACGAAGACGTGCTGATCGAACCGAACTTGCGGGCAGCGATCCGCGAATCGACCGCGTCGCACACCGCCAACGCACTGTACACCGGCGAGCGCGAGATGGTGGCCAAGCAGATTCACGATCAACTGACCGGCACACTGGGCGGGCGAGGCTTTATCGTCGAAAGCATCCTTCTGCGCGATATTCAGTTGCCCGCGACGTTAAAGACGTCCATCGAGGCCAAGCAGCAGGCCGAGCAGGAAGCCTTGGCCATGAACTTCCGCCTGCAGAAAGAGACCCAGGAGGCGCAGCGCAAGCGAATTGAAGCTCAGGGCATCCGCGACTTCCAGCAGATCGTGGCCCAGGGGATCAGCCCGCAGCTTTTGGAATGGAAGGGGATTGAAGCGACCGAAACACTCGCCAAGAGCCCCAACAGCAAAGTGGTCGTCATTGGCAGCGGGAAGAATGGGCTGCCGATCATTATGGGGCAGTAGGGGTGCCGTCCCTTGGCGGGACTCGCTCTGACGTTGATGCTACCCGGCGCTTACGCGCCGGGCTAATGAATGCCGCCGCCTTCGGCGGCTGAGGTCAGGGCTGCCCTGCATCGGGGCAGGCCCAAAGTAATCCTCCGCAGGCGGTCCCGTCCGCCATCATTCGTCGCTGCTACTATGATTCCGTGGCGCCGCTGCTCGAGGTCCGCAATCTCAGCATTGAATTTCCTGGCCCTGAACGGGCGAGGGCGCCTGTCCCCACATATTCTTTGGTTGCCGTACGTGACCTCAGCTTCACGATCTCGCCCGGCGAAGTGCTCGGTTTGGTCGGCGAATCCGGCTCGGGAAAATCGCTCACGTCACTTGCGCTGATGCGTTTGCTTCCGCCGCAGGCGAAGGCCAAAGGGGAAATTCTGTTTCCCAACGGGAATGGCTCGCTCAACGACCTGCAGCGCCTTCCCGAAGAACAGATGCGTGGCCTCCGCGGATCGCGAATGGCCATGATCTTCCAAGAACCAATGACCGCGCTCAATCCCGTGATGCGCGTGGGCGAGCAGATCGCAGAAGCGGTGGCCGCCCATCAATCCGTCACTAAGAAAGAAGCCTGGGAGCGCGCGGTTGCGGCCATGGAAGACGTCGCCATACCTGAGCCGGCCCAACGTGCTCGCGATTATCCGCACCAGCTATCGGGCGGGATGCGGCAGCGAATCATGATCGCGATGGCCATTGTGAACCGCCCGCAGTTGCTGATTGCCGACGAGCCCACGACTGCGCTGGACGTCACCATTCAGGCGCAAATCCTCGACCTGCTTGCCGAACTGCGCCAGAAATTCGGCCTGGCGATGCTGCTGGTCTCACACGATCTGGCCGTCGTGTCTCAGGTGGCCGACCGGGTTGCCGTGATGTATGTCGGGAACCTGGTCGAACTAGGCACGAAGCAAGATGTCTTCCAGACTCCCGCCCACCCGTATACGCGTGGCCTGCTGAAGGCGGTGCCCACGCTGAAGACCGATCGCACCAAGCCGCTGACGACCATCGAAGGCGCCGTCCCCCCGCTGCAGGTGGAGCTCCCAGGCTGCCCATTCGAACCGCGATGCGAGTCTCGTATTGCCGAGTGCACCCGCGCTTTGCCCCCGTTGCTGGAAGTGTCCCCTGGCCACTGGGCGCGATGCCCGGTGGTGAATTCAGGCTGAGCGCGGCTTGGAGGCGCATCTCGAAGCTCGACTAGAACCATGTCCTTGCGCCCTTCGCGGCTTTTCTCTGGCGAACCTTGCGGTCAAGAGCTTTTCACCGCAAAGGACGCAGAGTGTTTCGCGAAGATCGCAAAGAAGAGCGTTACCCACATACCCAAGGTGCCCGCGAGCCGCCATAGGTCTATAATCCCCATTTCGCCGGGTGACGAGTGCGGGTCCTTCTCTTAAGCGACATTCACAGCAACATGGAGGCGTTGGAGGCATGCCTGGCGGCGGCCCCAGCATACGACGTCGCCGTCAATCTTGGTGATATTGTCGGATACTGCGCCAGCCCTAACGAGGTCATCGCCCGCACGCGCGAACTGGGGAAACATTTCATTCGCGGAAATCATGACCGGGCGGTTTGCGGGCTAATGGATCTGAGGGACTTCAATCCAGTGGCCGCGCTGGCGGCGCAGTGGACGCGCGACCAGCTGACTCCGGAAAACCTGGAGTGGCTGCGCGGTCTGCAGCAGGGGCCTCTCGAAATTGACGGCCTGCCTGAAGTGCAATTTGTGCATGGGTCACCGGTGGACGAGGACGACTACGTGGTCACCGTGCAGGATGCCGTCGAGCCAATCATGGTCTCCGATGCCGCCGTGACCTTCTTTGGCCACACCCACCTGCAGGGAAGTTTCGTGGCCAACGCGACGCACCTGGACTCGTTTCGCCCTGCATACCGGACCGTAGGGCAAAGCGAAAGCAGCGAGTTCGCACTGAAAAAAGGGGAACGTTATTTGGTGAATCCCGGGTCGGTCGGGCAACCGCGCGACGGCGACTGGCGCCCGGGCTTTGCGCTCTTCGACTCCGAGAATCGAATCACAACGTTTTACCGGGTGCCATACAATCTCAAAGCGGCGCAGGATCGCATTCTCGCGGCCAATCTTCCGCAACGGTTGGCGACAAGGCTGGCAGCGGGGCGGTGAGGTCGCATCGGACTCTAGGGGTCCTCAGGAAAACATGAACCATAGACGTAGGTCTCTGATCTGCCTTCGAGCTGCCTTCGCAGTTCTACTTCTTACCACTGTGGTCTACGCACAGGCCGGGAGTGGGACGCCGGTCGTGCGCAAGTTCCTGCAAACCGCGATCTCACCGGATGGCAATCGCGTGGCGTGGGTCGAGGATCAGCTCAACTCCTCCGGAGCAGTCGCCGGGACGGCAATCTTCGTCCAGGACCTCAAGGCGCCCGATGCCAAACCGCGGCGCATCACGGCCGCGAATGGAAGACCTGCCGGTGAAGACACTCTCGCGTGGTCACCCGACAGCCGGCACATCGCATTCCTCTCCGACAGCGGGAACTCCACTCAGGCCCAGTTGTTTGTGACCGACGTGAACGGCAGCACGCCGCGCAAGCTGACCGATCTTACCGGTTCCCTGGCCGATCCCGCCTGGTCGCCGGATGCGAAGACCATTGCGGTCCTGTTCACCGAAAATGCGCCGCAGGCGAATCCGTTGATGCCGATGCCCGCGGAGACGGGAGTTATCGCCGACAAAGTCTATGAACAGCGCCTCACCCTCGTAGACGTGGCTTCAGGAAAAGTTAGGCAGATCTCTCCCCCAGACTTGTATGTCTACGAATACGACTGGTCGCCGGACGGCAAGAGCTTCGCGGCGATTGCGGCACATGGCGCCGGCGACACGAATTGGTACGTCGCCCAGATCTACACGCTTGCCGCCGACTCAGCTGAGATGAAGCGCATGTACAGGCCGAAACTGCAGATCGCAGTGCCGCGATGGTCTCCTGATGGCAAGTCCATCGCCTTTATCGAAGGGCTGATGAGCGATGAGGGTTTTACCGGCGGCGACATCTACGTCGTTACGACTTCGGGCGGCGAGGCCCGGGACATTACGCCTGGAATCATGTCTTCGCCATCTGCGATCTACTGGCGTAAGCCGGATCAGATCCTGTTCGCAGAGAACGTCGATGGCCAGGTGGGGGTTGCAACCGTCGCTGTGACGAGCGGGAAGATCACCAAAGCCTGGTCCGGTTCTGGTGCCCTCACTGACTCATTCTGGGGAGCGACCAGTATTTCCCTGGCGGCCGATGCCCAGACTTCGGCCGCGATCCGGCACTCCTGGGGAAATCCCCCGGAGGTTTGGGCTGGGCCGGTTGGCGAATGGCAGCAGATCACCCACGCCAACCTGGCTGTGCGCCCGGCGTGGGGCCAAATGAAGAGCCTGCACTGGACCAGCGACGGCATGAAGATTCAAGGCTGGCTTATGTATCCCACTGACTACGATCCTGGCCGACGCTATCCCATGGTTGTGGTCGCGCACGGTGGGCCTGCCGGAAGCGTCCACACCGGCTGGCCAGAGGCGTTCTTCAATACTTTTGAGCTGTCGGCACACGGGTATTTTGTGTTCAATCCCAATCCTCGAGGCAGTTTCGGACAGGGCGAAAAGTTTACCGAGGGCAACGTGAAAGATTTCGGCTATGGCGACTTCCGCGACATCATGGCAGGCGTGGATGAAGTCGTGAAAACACTACCCGTGGACAACGACCGGATTGGCATCACCGGATGGAGCTATGGCGGTTACATGACCATGTGGGCGGTGACGCAGACGAACCGTTTTCACGCGGCCGTGGCCGGCGCCGGATTGGCGAATTATCAGAGTTATTACGGCCAAAACGACATCGATCAATGGATGATTCCGTACTTTGGCGCGTCGGTGTATGACGATCCGGCGGTGTACGCAAAGAGTTCCCCCATGACCTTCATCAAGAATGTCAAGACGCCGACTCTCGTAGTAGTGGGGGAGCGCGATGGCGAGTGCCCTGCGCCGCAATCGCGCGAGTTCTGGCATGCTTTAAAAACACTGGGGGTGGAGACGCAGCTTGTGATCTACCCCGACGAAGGGCACGTCTTTAATCAGCCGGAGCACGGACGCGACGTGATGGCCAGAACGGTTGCCTGGTTCGACAAGTACTTAAAATCGCAGCGATAGTGGGTTTAGAGCCGAGTTTTTACTTCGGTGTAGACTCTCTCCATGCCTGCGCGTTCCCGGGATGCCGATCTGTTTGACCAGCCCACGCACACGCCCCCGCAAAATCATCTCGTTGCCCATATTGACGGGGGCGCGCGCGGCAACCCCGGCCCGGCGGGATACGGCGTCGTCATTCAGGATGAAACAGGTAGGAAGGTCGCTGCTCTGAGCGAGTACCTCGGACATCAGACCAACAATTTTGCGGAGTACCAGGGGCTCATTGCTGCCCTCGAATATGCGGTCGAGCATCGCCAGCGGGCGCTGAAGATCGTCAGCGACTCGGAATTGATGGTGCGGCAGATCAAAGGCATGTACAAGGTAAAAAGCCCGACCTTGCAAGATTTGCACGCCCGGGCCAAGGAACTAATCGCCCAGCTGGAATGGTTCTCGATCGGCCATGTTTTGCGGGGACACAATCAGGAGGCCGACCGGCTGGCGAACGATGCGATGGACAAAGGCACAGGACGTCAATTCAATGCCATTCCTGCAGAAAACATGCCGCGAGAAAAGCAGGAATACAATGGCGTCGTTCGCGGCGGCAAGATCGAACTGTTGGATGGGAGCCTTCCTGACGGGGTGCAAGTTCAGGTGCGCGTGAAACGCTAGCCTGCCGTTCGCTGTAATCCAACTACCGGATTCCTACGGAACCTCCTCGCTGGCTTCGGTCGAGTGCGGACTCTCGTTGCCGTGGGTATCTACCGCCGAGACAGCGTAGAGGTAGGTGTGCCGCGACACTACTTTGCTGTCCCGAAATGCCGGCGTTTTCACCAGCTCGGAATTGATCTTGCTGAGTTCGCCATCCCCTTCCCGGCGGTAAATGTTGTATCCCGCCAGATCGGCGTCGGTGTCTGGCGCCCAGCTCAGGTCCACGAAGGGCTGCTGGCCTGCACCGGAGAATACCGCCTGCAGGCCGGAAGGCGCAGCTGGTGGGAACGTATCCTGCACGAGAACTTTCACCTGAGCGGTGTCCTCGCTTTCGAACTGAAGTTCTCGCTGTCCGGTAGCACGCAGCGAAGTCACCACGGTCGCGCGGTAGAAGTAGGTTTTCTCCCATTCGAAGCTGTGGTCCAGCAACAGGTAGCTGCGCAACTTGCCGAAGGGCATTTCTCCCACCACGGTGTCGGTGGTTTTCCCCTCCTCGCGGCGGTAGACGCGGTAGATGTGACGCACTGGCGTCGTGCCGTTGGACTGTGCGGATCCGCTCCAGCTCAGCAAAACCCCGTCCGCCGTGACCTGCACACGGAAATCCGTCGGAGGCGGCGGCGCGGGCAGCGCCGGGACCGTCACAATATTGGACAACCCTGCGCTACGGCCGTTCGCGTTAGCCACCGAAACCGCATACCAGATCCGCAGCGAGGGATCGTCGGAGAGTAGCGCTTTCGGCAGAGTATCGGTGTAACGGGCCCGCGGGGAGCCCGGCTGTGCCGTCGGCGTGGCTGCAGGCGCAGCAATCTCACCGATTGCACTAGGACAGCCCATGATCTGCTGGCCGTTGCTTCGGCAGACGCGCGTTGCGCCGATGCGGCGAACCGCGGCCGAATCGGTCGCACGAGTGGGGATTGTCCACGTCAGAAAGATGGCGTCTCCTTTACGGATGGCGCGCAGATCGGAAACCGGCTGAGGAAGGTTCAGGGAAGGCGGTTTGGGCGCGCCGGGAACCCCGCAAGCGGTACAGCCAGCCACGACGCAGGCGCACAGCCAGCAGCCCAAGTGGTGCCGAAGCTTCATAATCCGAAAGGCCAGCGTACCACGCGTATGGCCGAAGAACAGTGCCGGAAGAGTGTCGGATGCGGTTCTACTCCATCAACTCTTTGACCGCCTCGCGAAACACGCGGGAGTGGTGGTCAATGTCGTCCTTGTCGGTGGAGGGAGACATCAGCGCCATATTGTGGAACGGCGTCAGCAGAATGCCACGATTCATGCAGTAAAGATGCAGCAAACGCTCCAGCTCGAAGTCCATGGCATCGTGGGCTTCGGTGCCGTTTTTCGGGGACTTGGCGGAAAAGAGATATTCGGCGCGGCAGCCCAGCCGGGTAACGTGCCAGGGTAGCTTGAATTCGTCGATGGTCTTCTGCACCCCGGCCGTCCAGCGCTCGGCGAGCGGCATCATGCGGTCAAAAGCTTCTTTGGTCAGGACTTTTTCCAGCGTCGCCCGCATGGCGGCCAGCGAAAGTGCGTTGCCGGCCAAAGTCCCGCCGATTCCGCCGACGTCGCAGTCCTCCAAGCTCTCTTTGTCAGTAATGCATTTGGCAACGTGAGCGGAGAACCCGTAGGCGGCTCCGGGTACTCCGCCGCCAATCGGTTTGCCAAAGACCAGGATGTCGGGCTCCAGATTGTTTGCCCGTGTGTAGCCGCCCGGGCCAGAGCAGATGGTGTGGGTCTCGTCGATGATGAGGAGCGTACCAGTCTTTCGAGTCAACGCACGCATGGCCGCGTGAAAGCCAGCTTCAGGATGCACGATGCCCACATTGGTCATGGCCGGTTCGGCCAGCACGCAGGCTACATCGCCTGGTGCGAGCGCTTTTTCGAGTGCGGGCAGGTCGTTGAACTCTACGACCTTGGTTGTCACAGACGGATCGACTGGTGGACCGATGTTGCCGCGGCGCGCGCGGGCGGTGCCGTCCGGCTGAAGAGTGATAAAGGTTTCATCCACCGTGCCGTGGTAACACCAGTTAAAAACTAGGATCATCGGCCGGCCGGTAATCTGCCGCGCCAGGCGAATAGAAAACCGGTTGGCATCGGTAGCAGTGAGGCAGAACTGCCAGTAGGGCAGGCCAAAACGCTTCTGCAACTCCTCGGCGACGAAAATTGCATTCTCATTTGGAAGCATCAACGTGATCCCGCGCCGTGCCTGCTCTTCGAGGGCCTTCACCGTGGCAAAGGGAGAGTGCCCGGTCATGGCGCCGGTGTCGCCGAGGCAGAGATCGACGTAGCGGTTGCCGTCAACGTCAAAGAAGTGCCCTCCTTGCGCCTCGCGAACGAATGGCGGGAAGGCACCAGCCCACTTGCGCATCCAGTTCATGGGCACGCCTGCCAGTAACGACTTGCCGGCCCGCTCGAACCAGGCTTTTGATTTGGGGTGGTCGTTGACGAATCGCTGCTGCTCGCGCTGCATCAGGGAAGCGAGGCGGGTGCGGTCGAGGGTCATTCGGCAAAGAGTGTAGCAAGAAATTAAAGAAAAGAATGGAGGACGGGTTCCGCCCGTCGAGGAAAATCAATCTAGATGGGACGGGCGAGGATGCCCGTCCTTCACCAGAGAGCTACAGAATGTATCTCGACAGGTCCTGGTCTTTCACGATGTCGGCCAGCATTTGCCGAACATAGTCGGCATCGACCTTGATGTGCTCGCCCTTTTTGTCGGGAGCATCAAAGCTGATCTGGTCGAGCACGCGTTCCATGATCGTGTGCAACCGGCGCGCGCCGATGTTTTCTGTTCCTTCGTTCACGCGGAAGGCAAAGCGCGCGACTTCCTCCAGTGCCTCGCGGGTGAATTCCAGCTTCACACCCTCGGTGTCGAGCAATGCGGTGTACTGCTTCACCAGCGACGACTTCGGCTCCGTCAGGATGCGGATGAAGTCATCCATGGTGAGCGACTGCAACTCCACGCGGATTGGGAAGCGCCCTTGCAGTTCGGGAATCAGGTCGCTGGGTTTGGATACGTGGAACGCCCCCGCAGCGACAAAAAGAATGTGGTCGGTGCGGACCATCCCATAGCGAGTGTTGACCGTCGTGCCTTCGACGATCGGCAAAATGTCGCGTTGCACCCCTTCCCGCGAGACATCCGGCCCATGGCCGCTTTCCCGGCCGGCGATCTTGTCAATCTCGTCCAAGAATATGATGCCCGAATCCTCTACGCGGTCGATGGCGATGCGCGTCACTTGATCCATGTCGATCAACCGCTGTTCTTCTTCCTGAATCAGGTACTCGAAGGCTTCGTTCACCTTCATCTTCCGCTTCTTGGTGCGCTGGCCGAAGATGTTGGGCAGCATGTCCTTGATATTGACGTCCATCTCCTCGACGCCCTGGTTGGAGATGATCTCGAACGAAGGAAAATTGCGCTCGCGCACGTCGATTTCGACTGTGCGCTCATCCAGCTTGCCTTCGCGCAACTGCTGGCGCAGCTTCTCACGCGTGCGCGATTGCGACTCTCCGCCGGAAGACGAAGGCGACGCTTCCAGGACAAAGCCCGCCTGCGCAGACTCAGCCGGCCGCGCAGGTGCTGGCGATGGCGGCAGGAGAATGTCCAGCAATCTCTCTTCGGCGTTGAGCTCGGCCTTGTCGGCAACGTCTTCCAGTTTCTCCTCGCGGATCATCTCGATCGCGATCTCGACCAGATCGCGGATCATCGATTCCACGTCCCGGCCAACGTAGCCCACTTCGGTAAACTTTGAAGCTTCGACCTTAAGAAACGGGGAATTGGCGAGCTTGGCCAGGCGGCGGGCGATCTCGGTCTTGCCCACGCCCGTGGGCCCAATCATGATGATGTTCTTGGGAATGACCTCTTCCGCGAGATCGGGCGGAAGCTTCTGCCGCCGCATGCGGTTGCGCAGGGCGATGGCTACAGCGCGCTTGGCGTCCTTTTGCCCGACCACGTGCTTGTCCAGTTCGGTGACAATCTCACGCGGCGTGAGTTCGTCCAGCGCCAACTGCTCTTCTTCGACGGTTCCGGGTAAATAAATTGCCATAATTCAGTAGCTAGCAGCTAAGAGCTAGTAGCTGGTTCACAACTCCTCTATCGTGACCTTGTCATTGGTATAGATGCACATCTTGCCCGCAATCTTCATAGATTCTTCCGCGATCTGGCGGGCAGAAAGCTGAGTTTGTTCGGCGAGCGCCTGGGCGGCAGCCTGGGCATAGGGGCCTCCGCTGCCGATCGCGGCGATCCCGCCGTCCGGTTCGATCACATCGCCCTGGCCGCTGAGCAGGAAAGTCTGCTCCTTGTCGGAAACCAGCAGCAACGCCTCCAGGTGCCGCAAGAACTTGTCGGTTCGCCAATCTTTGGCCAACTCCACCGCAGCCCGGCCAAGATTTCCATGATATTGCTCAAGCTTCGACTCGAAGCGGCTGAACAGCGAAAAAGCATCCGCAGTCGAGCCGGCAAATCCGGCGAGGATCTTGTCCTGGTAGAGGCGGCGGATCTTCTTGGCCGAGTGTTTGATAACCGCCTCGCCAAGGGTCACCTGGCCGTCGCCGGCCATGACGACGCTACCACCCCGGCGGACACACAGCACGGTGGTCGAACGGACTAGACGCTTTCTGGGCATGAGGACAATTCTTGATTATATCAGTGGGAATCTGGGCGGTCAGTCCCGCGGTATGCAAAGCTCGATTAAGATAACTTTTTTGACCCGGCAAAATCAGCAGCCTAACCCAACCAGCGTGGAGGAATGAATCGCATGGCAGAAGTTACGTTGTACAAACCGGACGCGACCGTACGTTATCCCAACGCCTCCGACGTCGCAGTCAAAGATGGAGTCCTGTCTTTCGGGGTGCAGAAGGACGCCACTCATCCATTTCCGCAGAAGATTCAGACCAACGTTCCTTTCCTGGTAATGGAAGAAGTGGAAAAGTGAGGGTTCCGGCCGCGGGCGCTCAGGCCACCAGATCCGCGATCTTCACCGCGTCGGAGCAGGCACGCACGTCGTGGGTGCGAATGATGTGCGCGCCTTTCAGGATGGCAGCTGTTTCCGCTGCCAGCGTGCCCAGCAGGCGGTCTTCGAGCGGCGCGTCTTTTCCCTCGCGGGCCAGCGCCCGCCCGATAAATGACTTGCGCGAAATTCCCACCAGCAGCGGATAGCGCAACTGGTGCAACTCTTCAAAACGCTTCAGCAGCGGGTAGTTGTCCTGAAAGTTCTTGCCGAAGCCGAAGCCGGGGTCCAGCACCAGCCGCTCGCGCTTCACGCCCTTAGTGACGGCGAAATCAGCCCACTCCCGCAACTCGCGCTTGACCAGCATGAAAATGTCGGACACCGGGGGCAGCGTTCGCCACTCTTCCGGACGCCCGCGCATGTGCATCAGCACGGCGCCGCAGTGCAGGGAAGCCAGGGTCTTGATCATCTGCGCATCCCAGCGAAAGCCGCTGACGTCGTTAACGATGTCCGCCCCGGCGGCGATTGCGGCGCGCGCCACGCCTGCCTTGTAAGTGTCGACGGAAATCACAGCGGTGGGACGTTTCTCCCGCAGCGCTCTAATCACCGGAAGCACGCGCTCGAGTTCTTCCTGCTCGCTCACCGGATGTTTCTCTGGGGTTGATGCGGCGACGGGCGCGGGTGCCCCTCCGTCGTCTTTAACGACCACTTGCGAGCCGGGGCGGGTGGATTCGCCGCCGACGTCAATGATGTCGGCGCCGTCCTGCAGGAGTTGGAGCGAATATTCGACGGCGCGGTCACGGTCGAGGTGCTTGCCGCCGTCGGAGAACGAATCGGGCGTCACGTTCACCACGCCCATGATCAGCGTACGCTTGCCGAGCAGGAGCGTGCGGGAGCCGATGTTCCATTCAAAGACCGGACGCATTCCGGTGATTCTAAACCTTAGGGATATCGAGGGAGGAGATGAACTCAGGTGGGTTGCGACGGCCTATCGTTTCGGCATCCTCTTCACCCGCGACGCGCCTGATACCCTTGCCCCCGCCGGCCCTGTGCCCGTCGGCGGCTTGCGCATGCCATCGAGCAGATCCTTCAGCACGGTCGCATTGTTGTGCTCTTCGTTGTTCGAGGCAAACAACAGCGTGACCCGCTTTCGGCTGTGCACCATCGCATAGAGCTCGGTTAGCGCTTCGGCAGCCTCGCCCTGCGACAGCTCCTTGAGATAGCGTTTGCGGAAGCTGGCCCATTCTGCCGGATGAGAGTGGAACCACTGCCGCAACTCATCGGAAGGCGACAGATCGCGCAGCCAGGCATCGAGCGCCGCCCGGTCTTTCGTGAGGCCACGCGGCCAGAGACGGTCCACCAGCACGCGCTTGCCATCGGAGCGGGCCGGTTCTTCATACACGCGTTTCACAGCAACCGGCATAAGCGTTACTCTTGTATTGTACTGCCGCAGAACCCTGCTCGAGGATTGAATGGAACGGACCGCCGTCCTGAACTCTGCCATCGTCTGTTTGTTGCTCGCGATGCTCTTCGGCTGCGATGTCGAACGCCGCAAGAGCGATGCCGAGTTGGGCCTCAATCCTCAGCAAGCTGCCGGCCGCCGCATCTACGACAACTACTGCGACCGTTGCCACGCGCCCTACTCCTCCCGCGGACGCCAGGGGCCGAGCATGAAGGGAATTTTCAAGAAGCAATATCTCCCGCTGAGCGGCATGCCCGCGAACGACGACCGCCTGGCCGACATCATTCGCATGGGCCGCAACAAGATGCCCGGCTACGGCCAGGTTCTCACGCAGCAGCAGTTAGAGGATCTGCTGGCGTATCTGCATACGTTGTGACCGCCGAGGAATCCCGGTGCCGGTAATGTCTCAGTCTGGTTTGCACTTCTTTGCGCGCTTTGCGAACCCTTGGCGACCTTTGCGGTAAAGTGCTTTGTAACCGCAAAGATCGCGAAGAACTGCCGCAAAGAGCGCAGAGTCAATGGGAACTTGCGGTGGAACTACCCGCAGGGTTCCGAATCCCGCGTCTATCTGCTACTCTGCCGAACGATGGATTATTTGTGGACTCCCTGGCGGTACGCCTACGTCACCGCCGGCGAAAAAACATCGGGCTGCATCTTCTGCGATCTTCCGAAAGCCGGCGATGACGCCAAAGTGCGCATTGTTCACCGCGGGCAGAGTTGCTACATCGTGCTGAATACCTTTCCCTACACGCCCGGCCACGTCATGATTGTTCCTTTCGCTCACCTTGACGAACTGCAAAAGCTGCCGCCGGAAACCGCTCACGAGATGATGGATCTTTCCCAGCGGATGGAGCGCACGCTGCGTCAGCTTTACAAACCCGACGGCATTAATATCGGTATGAACATTGGGAAGGCCGCGGGGGCGGGGATCGCGGGACACGTTCACATGCACGTGCTGCCGCGCTGGACGGCGGATGCCAACTTCGTTTCTGTGATAGGGGAAACCCGCATCCTGCCGGAAAGCCTGGAAACGACCTATAAGCGGATCACCGAAGCCCTGAGATCGCCGGCCTCATCCTGAGCGAAGGTCGAAGGGCGAAATCCTCGCCCAGGATGAACTCCGACGAAAGGACGCACAATCGACTGCCCAACAAAATGAGCCGCGATGCTCCCAATGCGCCCAATTCCTTGACCAGTCAGCGGTATGTTTGAAGGCTAGCTATACGAGAGCTGTGGCCAATAAAAGCGTGGTAAGCATACTCGGCGAGGCGCCACCGTTTTGTAAAAACTATGTCAAGGATGTGTAAAGATTTGTGCCGCGGGTGTTGAAAACTGGCTATTCGCCGAGGAGTGCCTTCATCTGCTTTTCATCAATGACCGTCACACCCAATTCCCGGGCCTTGTCCAGCTTGGAACCGGCGTCGTTGCCGGCAACTACGTAGTCCGTTTTCTTGCTGACTGAGCCGGAAACTCGCCCCCCGGCGTCTTCAATCATTTGCTTAGCCTTATCGCGGGTGTAGTGTTCGAGAGTACCGGTAAGCACGAAGGTTTTTCCCGCCAGCTGGGTGCCGCGCTGCTTTTTCTGTCCGGTAAATTTCAGCCCGGCATCTTCCAACCGGGCCACCAGCCTACGATTTGAGGGTTCGTGAAAGAACTCCAGGATGCTTTGTGCGATCCTCGGGCCGACTTCATCGACCTGCTGCAGTTCCTCCTCTGACGAGTTCATGAGGGCATCCATCGAGCCGAAATGCTCAGCCAGGAACTGTGCAGTGCGCTCGCCCACAAAGCGAATGCCCAGCCCGTAGATCACGCGCTCCAGTGGCAGCTTTTTGGAGCCTTCGATCTCGCCGAGCACGTTCTGGGCCGATTTCTCCCCCATGCGCTCCAGCAAAAGCAGATCGTCCGTGGTCAGCTTGTAGATGTCGGCGACGTTCTTGACCAGGCCGCGCTCGGTGAGTTGATTGACGAGCGCATCGCCCATGCCCTCAATGTTCATTACGCCGCGGGAGGCGAAGTGCAGGATGGTCTCGCGCAGCTTGGCAGGACAGTTGGCGTTCACACAGCGGTAGTCGACCTCGCCTTCGGTGCGCACCAACTTCGTGCCGCACACCGGGCATTTCTCCGGCATGTGGAACGATTTATGGCCGCGGGGATGGTTCTTGTCTTCGATCACTCGCGTGACTTTAGGAATGACGTCGCCGCCGCGCTCCACTTCGACCCAGTCGCCAATCTTTACGCCTACGCGTTCGATTTCATCCATGTTGTGCAGAGTCGCGCGGCTGACGGTGGTACCGCCAATAGGAACCGGCTTCAGCCAGGCCACCGGAGTGAGCTTGCCGGTGCGCCCGACCTGCGGAACGATGTTTTCGATCTGGGTGATACCGGAGCGGGCGGCATACTTGTAGGCGATGGCCCAGCGCGGGGCCTTGCCGGTGTAACCGAGTTCATCCTGCAGGGATGTCCGGTCCACTTTGACCACGATGCCGTCGATCTCGTAGGGAAGCTTCTCGCGTCTTTCCTCTTCGCGCTCGATGAAGTCCCAGACCTCGTCGAAATTCCTGGCCAGCTTGCGGGCGGAATTGACTTTGAACCCCACCGCGTCGAGAGCGTCTAACGTTTCCCAATGGCGGTCAAAGTAAGTACGCCCGTCCTTCAGCAGCATGTAGGCAAAGTAGTCAAGGCGGCGCTGGGCCGTTATGCTGGCATCGAGCTGGCGGACCGTGCCGGCGGTCGCATTGCGCGGATTGGCAAACAAAGAAAGGCCCTTCCCCTCACGCTCTTCGTTCATCTTCTTGAAGGCGGCGATCGGCATGAGGAGTTCGCCGCGCACCTCGAAGTCCGCCGGAATCTTCGCTTTTTTCAACTTCTCTTTCGGAATGGAAAGCGGGACAGAACGCACCGTGCGCACATTCAGGGTCACGTCTTCGCCGACCGTGCCGTCACCGCGAGTGACACCGCGTGCCAGCCTGCCGTCCTCGTACACCAAGGCCAGGGACATGCCGTCGAGCTTGAGCTCGCAGACGTATTCGATGTCCTTGCGGCCGCACAGTTCATGGACGCGGCGCTCCCAGTTGCGCAATTCCTCGACGTTGTAGGTGTTGTCGAGGGAGAGCATAGGCGAAGAGTGGGCCACTTTCACCACGCCTTCGCGCGGCTTGCCGCCGACGCGCTGCGTCGGCGAGTCCGGCGTGATCAGCTCGGGGTGCTCAGCCTCCAGGCGCTTCAGATCATTCATCAGCAGGTCGAACTCCTGGTCGCTGATTTCGGGATCGTCGAGGACGTAGTAGCGGTATTCGTGGTGACGAACTTTGTCGCGCAGGGCCTCGATTTTATTTTCAATGTTAGCGGCGGGCATTCAGCAAATTATAGGCGAGGTCTCACCATCCAGTTGCCGGGACGGGCGGTGTCGCCGATACTACCTGTTTCACCTTCCCGGAGGTCTTGATGGCAAAATCCGCAACGCCGCTGTCCTTACCTGACTCGCTGCTGACTGCGTTCGACACCAACGACCGCATCAACCAGTACATGATCGAAAATCTACCAGCGGAGGCGTGGTGGGCGGAGCCTCCCGCGGGCAAGGGACGGACGGTGGCGGCCATTGTCGCGCATATACACAATGTGCGGGTGATGTGGCTGAAGGCGGCGGCCAAGGGCAGCAGGATTCCGGAGCAGCTCGACCGCAGCAAAGTCACTCCCGTCCAAGCCATCAGAGGCCTGGAGCAAAGCCGGGCAGCTCTACGTGCGGTGCTGCAGTCGGCTCTGGAAAGCGGCGGCCGAGTCAAGGGATTCAAGCCTGACGTGGCAGGGTTCTTTGCCTACCTGATTGCCCACGATGCCCACCATCGCGGACAAGTCTGCATGCTGGCGCGGCAGGTCGGTCATGCGCTCCCACAGAAAGCGATGTTTGGCATGTGGGAGTGGGGCTCAAGAGGGAAAGATTAGCCTTCCCGTACAATCTTCCTACCGCATGCGCAAGGCCATCCTGCTCTACAACCCGCTCTCGGGACGGCGTCAAGGACGCCGGGCAGCAGAGATCGAGGCAGCGGCAGCCGTGCTCCGTGCGGCGAGGGTAGAGGCCTGCACCGCACCCACGCAGGCTGCCGGAAATTGCGCGGGGCAGGTAAAAGAGGCGATCGCGGCCGGTTGTGATACGGTCTTTGCCTGCGGCGGCGACGGGACGGTTCACGACGTCCTGCAGGGACTCGCAGGAACAGAAGCCGCCTTAGGCATCATTCCTCTCGGGACCGCCAACTCGGTGGCCCACGATCTACGGCTGCCGCTCTCGCCGTCAGGTGCGGCCCGGGCCGCTCTGCGGTCCGCGCCGCAGCGGATTGCGGTGGGCCGGGTCGAGTATCGCGACTTCGAGCAGCAGACTTCCTCGCGTTATTTCGTAATGATCGCCGGGGTGGGAGTCGACGCACACCTGTTTTACAAGTTGAATCCTGCGGCAAAGCGCCATCTGGGAATGGCCGCCTACTACGCCAAGGCTGCCCGGTTGTGGCTGACCCACAGGATGGAGAACTTTGCGGTTGAGGTTGGTGACATCGGGCATCCTGGACAGATCGAAGTCTCGCAACTGCTGGCGGTACGCATACAGGACTTTGGCGGCGTACTTCGCGAACTTGCACCGGGCGCGTCTCTGGAAAGAGACGATCTTCGTCTGGTGCTCTTCCGCACCCGCAGCCGGGCCGCGTATCTGAACTATGTGCTTCGCGGGTTGTTTGGCGGCCGCTGGACGGTCCCGGGAATCGAACTGCTGCACGCCACGGTTGCCAGTTGCCGTGTCTTATCATCGGAGGCCGGTGAATCGCGCAAAATCCTCGTCGAGGCCGACGGAGAACTCTTGGGGACGCTTCCAGCGGAAATCAGCATCGTACCCAACGCTTTGACGATCCTGGTGCCACAGAACTGAAGCCGCAGCGGGATCTGCATCTGTGTAAGAAAACTGGCATCTAACGGATTTCGCACTTCATACGAAGCAACGCAGCCGGCATCGCAAACTTTGGAACCGCTTACCCACTTTCTGACCGGCGCCTGCATGGCGCGAGCTGGACTGAATCGCAAGACTGCGCTGGCGACCGCTACCATGACGCTTGCGGCAGAGGCGCCCGATCTTGACGTGCTCGGCAGCTGGAAGGGGGCTGTCTTTGGCTTTGCCCATCATCGTGGATTCACCCATTCGTTTCTCGGCGCCGCTTTGGTGGCCCCGCTGGTCGTCGGCTTTATCTATCTCGTGTGGCGGCTGCGAAAACGCAAACTGAAAGACCCGAACCTGCCTCCCCGCTGGGGCGTGCTGCTGGGCCTTGCATACCTTGCGGCCCTCAGCCACGTATTGCTCGACTACACCAACAATTACGGAGTGCGCCCATTCTGGCCATTTTCCGAGCGGTGGTATTCCTGGGACATCGTTTTCATCGTTGATCCCATCATTTTGCTCCTGCTGGCCTGCGGGCTGATCCTGCCCGGCTTCCTGGCTCTGGTTGATCGTGACATCGGAGTTCGTCATAGGGGGCCACGCGGCCGCTGGGGCGCGACATTTGCGCTGGTTGGGTTAATCACCCTTTGGGGCGTACGAGATTTCGAGCACCGGCGCGCGGTCAATGCGCTGCAGGCCCGAACCTACGAAGGAGCGGACCCGATCCGCGCTTCCGCCTTCCCGATGTGGTGGACTCCCTTCCAATGGAATGGCGTAGTCGAGACCAAGAATTTCTTCGCCTCAATGGCGGTCAATTCTTCAACACCCGACGTCGATTCAGATGGGGAAATGCAGATCTACTACAAATCCGAAGAGACACCGGTCACTTTGGCTGCCAAGAAGTCCTACCTGGGGCGGGTATATCTGGACTGGGCGCAGTACCCCATTACCGAGACCGAACCTCTGGACGGGGGTCAGCAAGGTTACATCGTTCGCTTCCGCGACTTGCGATTTGCGAACTCGGGAACAAGGGGCCGGAGTGTGCTCGCGTCTAGCGTGATTCTGGATCGGAACCTGAATGTGATCGGCGTGCAATTCGGCAGAAGAAGCCGGAGCGCGCCGCCGGATTAGGTTGACGTTGTT
>Ga0335082_10001155_pt1 | contig 28134 bp, 24 predicted proteins | sample Lox_Sample_41_FD_206718 | JGI IMG/M metagenome (GOLD analysis project Ga0335082, IMG submission 206718) | Soil microbial communities from Loxahatchee National Wildlife Refuge, Florida, United States - Lox_Sample_4.1 | ecosystem: Environmental > Terrestrial > Soil > Wetlands | place: USA... | reverse complement strand
CGGCATAAGCAATCCAGAAGCAATAGGTGAGCACCAGGCACGCCAGCGCGGACGAGATCTGGCGGGTTTGTTCCTCCTGCTCGGCCCAGAGGTCGAGGGTCTTCAAGGAGAACATGTCAGCCTCGAGATACTCCGGATAGTAGTCCCAGTTGGTGATGTGTCCACTGCGGCGGAACTTGGCAATGTTCTGGAATTCACGAGGCCAGACGGCGCCATCAGGCCACGAAGCTTCGAGCCCGGCTCGATTGTTGGGGTCCCAAGCTATGGTTGGCTCACCGTTACGATCGTTGAAGCCGCGCAAGGCGTAAGCATTCCCATCCCAGCGCGGATCGTAGTGGCTCTGGCCGGTATTGGCATCGTGGACCAAGTAACGATCAGGGTGGTAAGCAAAGACATTTCCCGTGTGGTGGGCGATGATGTCGAGAACGATGTAGATTCCATGATCGTGGGCAGCCTGCACGAAATCCCGCAGTTCCTCGCGTGTCCCGAAATGAGGGTCGACATCGAGAAAATTCTGGATACCGTAGCCGTGATAGCTGGGTTCGAACGGGACTTGGCGAAAGACGGGGCTCACCCACAACACCGTTACGCCAAGGCGCTTCAGGTAACCTAACTTGCTCTTCAATCCCTTGATGGTTCCACCCTGCCAGGCGCCGCCAGTTCGTAACCACTCTTCATAGTCAACGCGCTTGGTGTCGTTCGCCGCATAGAGAGGCGTGGTTCCCGAAGGCACGGGATCTCCGTTGTTGTCCCGGTAGCCTCCCCGTTCATTCCCGTCCGAAAACCGGTCCACGAGCAGGAAGTAGACCACCTGGTCTTCCCACGCGGCTGGCGACGGCAAATACTTTCGCGCGGTCAAGGCCGCAAAGTCGATGTCCAGCAGACTCTTCTCGATCTCTTCGCTCATTCAGTCCTCCGGAACGGAAACAACCAGCCATTCGGCGTAACATCACCATTACACTATCTGGCGATTACTACAGTAGTGCAGCAACTGCTCAGCTTGGGCAGGTCGCGGCTGGCGGCCATGCGGACCTCGAGGCGCAGCCGTTTTCCGCGAATAATCGGACAGTAGTAGTCAGGCTGGGCGAGTGCGCGCTGCAAGCGTCGTCGTCCAGCACATCCGCCATGGCAAGAGTCGCGGAACTCGCACGGTTGGCATGTGTCGGGAATGGTTCGCGCTTGCTCGAAGGGGACGGAGTCTAAAATTTCAGGCCCTATGGAGAGTAGATCGGATAGCGGCTCGCCCGGTCCCGGCCAATAAACGCAGGGCTGTGTGGTGGCGCGCGGCGTGACCCGCACCGTGCTTACGCCACATCCTCCGCGAAGCGGCGGCAATCCTGCCATCGCCCGCACCAGCGGTTCGCCGATGGCGATCACATCCGTTTCTGAAAAGAGGCGCCGGAATCCCTCCCAATACTCTTCGTAGGACAGCGCATAGACATCAGACCGCACCGCCTGGTACACGTTTACGCGCAGAGGAGCCTCGAACTGTTTGGCCACTCGCGCAACTTCTGCCAGACGCCGGTAATTCGACTTCATCATCACCGCAATGACGGTTACGGGCACGTCCAGCTTCACACAGCGCGCTGCCTGTTGCTGAATGAGTGCCCAGTTCCCCAAACCGCGCTGCATGTCCTGTTCCACTTGCGTGGGGTAATCGAGAGAGAATTCGATGTCATGAAAAGCGCGCAGTTCGCTGTCCTCCAAGACGGCGATGCTGTGACCGTTAGACGTAACGGTGAGCTTGACAGGCCGTGTGCGCAGGTACGCCAGAATCGCCTTGAAGTCGGGATGCATTCCGTTCTCGCCTGTCCCCAGATTCACCGAACGGATGGGCAGCCGTTCCATGACGGACTTGACCTGTTCTAGGGTAAGGCGATCGGTACGAGCCGGATCGCGATAACAGAAAGCACAGGAGAGGTTGCATTCATTCGTGAGCCCGAGCCCGAGCGAAACGCCGTCGGGCGTGCTCGCGGCGGAGGAGATCGGGGTTCGCTGAGAAGCCATCTCAAATGACCTAGGAAGCTTAACCGGCGGTACCCTCAGGGGCCAAAGCCCACACTTTTATTGGCTGAACGGCACGGCTGAAGCCGTGCCCCTTCAAAACGATTTCCCGAGACTCTTTACCGGCTACTCTCCATGCGCCGCGCCAGGCAATGCGTGTACCGGGCCACGACCGCATATTCTGGCCGGCTGCCCAGCTTCCTCTCCAGCTCCACAATCCGCGCGTATTCGGAGCTGCGAGAAATGCGAGGCGGCAAGTAATCCGCAAGGACGCGTACACCTCGCTCGGCGATCACTGTCAAGGACTCCGCATTCAGGATGGCCTTCAGGCCGGATGAGGTAAAGAGTCGCACTCGGCCCCCGTACAGAGACTCAAATCCCCACTCGGCAGTGAGATTGGCTTCGGCGGCCGCCAGGTCACCCGCCTGGAGTGCGGCCTTGAAGACTTCGCCCACTCGGTTGCGCACAACGATGGACAGTATCGCCGATGGGTCTCGCAAAAGGCGAGCCGCAGCGCGCAGCACGATAGTCGGGTCGTCAACATATTCGAGTATGTTGTGGCAAAGAACAACGTCGAATGATGCGGCGGGGAACAGGTTCGTCAATTGGGCTGCATCGCCCTGCACGAGTGTAACTCCGTTCGCAATCCCTGCGTCTTCTGCTGTGCGCTTCGCTATCTCGAGCATCGCCTGAGACGAATCCAGTTGAGTAACGTGAAAACTGAGCCGCGCGAGGCGAACCGCCGTAGCTCCCGTGCCACATCCTACGTCCAGCGCATACATCGGCTTCTGCGCCTGTGGTTGGGCAAGAAAATCCTGCAGGGTGGCGAACGCCAGGTCTGTGCGCAATCGGCCCTCGGGCGTCTCGAGATATGCAGCGTAATCCTGTGCGCCGTTCTGGAACCGCTCGTCGTCACTTCTGGTAATCATCGTCCTCCGCCTCGAAGAACTAAAGAAGACCTCTTGCTTACCACCAACTGGATGTTGGCCAGAACCCCGGATTCGAGGAGTTTGTCCTCATAGCGAAGAGCCGCTGCAATTGAGCGAGAGGGATATTCCTTCTCAGGTTGCAGCAAATCGCGAACTAATGGTTCGTTATCTGCCCACCGCAACTGTTAACCGGAGGGTTGTAGGTTCGAGTCCTGCCTGAGGAGCCATTCTTTGCTTCAGCGTTGAGTCAACGACCGACTTAGGCGTGATGATCTGGGGCTTCCGTCAACTGCATATTCTTCAGGAACCCTTCGTAGCGCGGATCAGAGCGAAGGTTACGGAGCAAGGGGTCGCCCACAATGGCGGACAACCCTGCATCCTTTTGCCTGCGTGCCGACTCGAGCCACTCCAACGCGCGGTTCAATTCGCCGCGCGTAGCATACACTTCTGCAATTTGATACGCGGCTTCGTTCGAATGGTTGGTCAACAGCGTCTTCAGCGCCGCATCCGCCTCCGGCCCGCGTTCCAAGGCGGCATAAGCCAGAGCCTCGCCGACGTAACGGCCGGCACCAGTCTGCTGGCTGAGTTCGTCCAGAGCTTGCTGCGGTCTCGATTGCGCCAGATAAACCAGACTCAACAAATAATGCGCGGAGGGGTCAGAAGGGTTCAGCTCTAGTGCCTTCTCGTAGGAGGCGACTGCCAGATCCAGCTGTCCAGCATAGTAGGCCCGCATTCCCAATGCGACGTGTGCGACTACGCTCAAAGGATCCAACTCCACGGCCCGCTTCCCGAGCACGACTGCATCATCAAAACGGCCGAGGCTGGCAGCCAGACTCGAAGCACCCATCAAGGCGATCGCATTCTGCGGCTCCAGGGCGATGGCTTTCTGAAAGGAGGCATCGGCGCCGGACCAATCCCAATCATGGGTGCGCTGGATGCGGCCAATCGCGGCGTGTGCTTCAGCAAGATTCGGGTCGAGTTTCAAGGCCTTTTCAGCCGCGCCCCTGGCCAAGCGATATCCCTCTTGAAACGTGACGCCGTAGGCTGAATCCGCTTGACTCATGCGGGTCCAGGCCAACCCCGACCACGCCCGCGCATACCCAGGATCCAGGCTTATAGCCTGCTCGAAATAGGAGGCTGCTTTCTCAAGGTCGTCCCGCGTGCGCCGCTCAAAGAAGTAGCGCCCTTGGAGGTAGTCGCTATAGGCCTCGGGGTTGGTATTGCGTAAGGTCACCGTCGGAGTACTGCCGTTCAATAACGTTACCTTCAATTCCGCCGCGACCGCGCGCGCAATCTCGTCCTGGACGGCGAGGACGTCGTTCAAACTTCGCTCATAGCTGCCGGACCAGAGCTGAAATCCGTTCTCCACATTAATCAGCTCCGAGGCGATTCGGACGCGCTTTCCGTCCGTGCTTACGCTGCCCTCCAGGACGGTCGCTACATTCAGCTTTCGACCGATCGCGCGAAGATCAGCGTCGTTCCCTTTGAAGTGAAAGGACGACGTTCGTGCTGCGACACGGAGCCCTGGCGTTTTTGCCAGTTCGTTGAGCAACTCTTCCGCCAGTCCGTCGGAAAAGTATTCCTGCGTCTTTCCTGGACTCGTGTCGACGAAGGGCAGCACGGCGATAGAGGGCGTAACCGGGGCAATGCTGGTGCGCGCTTCGCCGTGCCTCAGGATCGATGTTCCTGTGAGCACCAGGAGAAAAAGAGCTACGAGGGAAGCGATCAGCTTCCAGGACGTCTTTGTTTGCGTCGGATGAGCGGAGTCAGGCGCAACGGACGACGCATCCAGAACGTGTATGCCCCAAGCTGAAACCGGAATTCGTTCCCGCATGGCACGCGGAGGCGACGATGTCCCAGTCGAGCCGGCTACGGCTAAGAGGGCGGATGAGGTCCGCTCTACGGCTCCGACAAAGCGATAGCCGTGGCGCGGCACGGTTTCAATGTAAACCGGGTCCTGGGCTTGATCGCCCAGCGCCTCCCGCAATCGTCTGACGGCGACATTCAGGCTGGACTCGAACTCAACAAAGGTATTTTCCGGCCACAATTGCGCCTTCAACTCTTCGCGGGTAACCAGCCCTCCGGGATTATCCAGTAGCGCACGCAGCACAACGAACGACTTCGGTTGGAGCCGAATTCGGTAACCGAACTTGCGTAGATCGCCCGACTCCATGTCCACTTCGTAGGGACCGAATCGAACCGGCGGACTGGCCTGCACAGCGCGCGCCATAAAGTGGGGAAAATGGTATCACAGCCAATCACTGTCTGTGAGCATGCATCGTTTATTTCACGTGGCTGCAACAGCTTAGACCGTAATGTGTAATTCAGTTGACTTGCGCCCCAAAAGGAGAGCAAATAACATACACCACAATCGTCTAGGGCTGCTCATCTCGGCGGAAACCATCGCATTCGGCAATCGCTAAGAGAGGAGGATGGTCATGGTGCTTCCCTGGCAATATTGGAATCGGGTTCTTGCGATCAACTTACGACGTTCAGTGGGGGCGATTGCGCTGGTGACCACGTTGGGCGTAACACCCGGCGCACAAGCCCAGAACTTTACTGTTATTCATTACTTCAGTGGCGGGCAAGACGGGGCTACTCCCATGGCCGGCTTGACCATGGATCGCGCGGGGAATCTCTACGGTACTGCGGCGCACGGCGGCAGTTTGGGAGGGGATTGTGCGTCCAGCGGATGTGGCACCGTTTTTCGGCTAGCTAACCGGAACTCCAACTGGGTGGTCACTCCTCTCTACAGCTTTTCTGGGGGCAATGACGGCGCGAATCCTGAAGCGAATGTGGTCATAGCTCCGGACGGCAGCCTCTACAGCACGACTTTTCTGGGAGGTGGAACCTGCAACGGCAACGGGTGTGGCACGGTTTTCAACTTGAAACCTCCGTTGACGGCCTGCAAAGCGGCGCTCTGTCCCTGGACAGAGAGTGTTCTCTATCGGTTCACTGGCTTGGACGGTGTGGGCCCCGTGGGTGCGGTAGTGTTCGACGAGGCGGGTAATCTCTATGGAGCAACGTCGGCCGGAGGCTTCCTCAACGGCGGAACGGTTTACGAGCTGCAGCCAATGGGTGGTCACTGGGCTGGCAGGCTGCTTTACAGCCCCTATGGATATCCCAACAGCGGCTTGATCCGAGACGGCTCCGGCAACCTCTACGGTACAGCCTTCATAGGCGGCAATGGCCAGGGATCGGTTTACGAGGTAACACCCTCTGGAAGCGGTTGGATCGGAACCAATCTTTATGCCTTTACCAACGGAGCGGACGGTGGATATCCCTGGGCAGGGCTGATCTTCGACGCGTCGGGCAATCTCTACGGCTCGACCACCGCCGGCGGAACCGGCAACGGGGGTACGGTCTTTCAGTTGACGCCGTCAAACAATGAGTGGACTCTCAATACGCTGTATAGCTTTACCGGACCGGGCAACGGCCGGTTCGTTGTGGGTCCTGTCGGTAGCCTCATTATGGACGATGCCGGCTCTCTCTACGGCACGACCTTCGCCGACGGAGCGAACGGATTTGGCTCAATCTTCAAGCTGACGCCAGAGAGTGGCGGCTGGAAGTACACCGCGCTGTACGATTTCACCGGCGGCAGTGACGGCGGATACCCATACAGTGATTTGGTGTTCGACGCCCACGGCAACCTCTATGGCACGGCATCCATCGGCGGTAAAGGGCAGTGCCCAGACGGTTGTGGAGTCATCTTTGAGATCACACCGCAGTGAACTGGCGTAGCGCCTAGCGGCTCTCCTCGTTGGTCTTCGTAACCGACGTCGATTCCTCAACCCGCGACTGAACTTGTCGCAACATCTCTGACCGACCGCCCGATCGCCCGAATGGGTTTTGCAAGCCGGCTTGTGACGATAGACCGTCGTCATGTGACTCGAATCACAGGTCGAGATAGGGTGCCGGTGTAACCATGGTTGTCAAAGCGGAACGCCTTGACGAGTGATCATGGTCATCGCCCGATAGCTACCGGCGGTTCCGAGGGATGGCTTAGGGGCAATTCCCGTTAACCGCAGGTTTGCGCTAAAGCTCTTGGGGCGCACTGCGGGCGCGAAGCAAAGGAGCATCGCTCAGCTTGGGAAACAGAGAGCACCTAAGGGAAGGGACGCGTCGTGGCACGCATGATTGAGGTGACGGAACTGCTGCTCCGGGAGGCGCAACAGAGCCTTCTCGAAACCAGCATGGCGGTTGAAGATGTGATCCCAGTCTGCGAGGACCTGGACAACGCCGGTTACTGGTCCTTGGAGTGTTGGGGAGGAGCGTCATTTGGTTCGTGCATTCGGTCTCTGAATGAGGATCCATGGGAGCGATTGCGAACGTACCGCAAACTGTTGCCCAAGACCAGACTGCTCATGCTACTGCGTGGTCAAAACCTGCTTGCCGGCCGCAACTTTGACGACTCGGTCGTCAGCCGCTTTGTCGAGAAAGCGGCGCTGAACGGCATCGATGTTTTCAGGACGTACGATGCCATGAATGACGTCCGCAACCTGCGGGCTGGCGTCGAAGCGGTCAAGAAAGCGGGCAAGCACGCACAGGGAGCTGTTTGCTACGCGCCCAGTCCGGTGCACACCATCGCTGCTTTCGTGGACATGTCCCAGCAATTGAAGGAGCTGGGCTGCGATTCCATCTGCATTCAGGACATTGACGGCCTGCTGAAGCCCCAAGCCGCCTACGACCTGGTCAAGGGCATCAAGCAGAAGTGCGGCGAGGACACGCTGGTCAACATCCACACCCATGCTACGACGGGCGTCACCATGGTTTCCCTTATGAAGGCGATCGAAGCCGGATGCGACATTGTTGATACGGCCATCAGTTCTCTGGCTCTGGGCCGCGGCCACAACCCGACCGAAAGCCTGGTGGAGATGCTGGAGGGAACCGGTTATGGATCGCGTCTCGATCTTGACCGGCTGCATCGCATCAGGCAGCACATCTCCACCGCCCGCCGGCGGTATCCAGAATTTTCCCGCCCGTCGGAGGTGGAGACGGAGCACTTCCGGAGCCAGATGGCGGCCGTGGTGGTCTCGAACATGGAAGTTCAGTTGAGGGGCCAGGGAGCGCTCCATTTGCTGCCTCAGGCCATGTCAGAGATCCAGAACGTTCGCCGCGACGCGGGCTATCCCGCGTTGGCTCTTCCGGCGAGCGAGATCCTGGGCACACAGGCAGTCCTCAATGCTTTGCGAGGCCGATACGAAGTGATGACCAGTGAGTTCGCGGAGTTGATGCTTGGCTACTACGGCACAGCTCTTGGCGAAAAGAATGCGGAAGTGGTTGGCATGGCAGCCGCGCGCGTGAACAAGCCCGCCATCCGTTGCCGTCCAGCCGACTTATTGAAGCCGGAGTGGGAGCGGCTGCGTTCGGAGGCCCTGGGATTGAGCGGCTGCAACGGTTCTGATGAAGACGTCTTGACCTATGCGATATCTCCAAAGTCCGCAACGCAGTTCTTCCAGACTCGGAAGGAGGGCCGTAAGCAGGTTGTCGCGAGTCAGGCTGGTAAGAGTGAAGAATCGAGGAAGGCACAAGACAGCACAACGTCCGCGCCGCCTGGCGCGGTCAGCAGCGACGCGACGGCGCCTTCCTCACAGACTTACATCGTAAGAATCAATGGCCAGGAGCACAAGGTGACGGTCACGGCCCAATGACAAGCAAAGCAGCCCACGCCCGGAGTTGATGGGCACGGTATTCACGGGACTGGAGTCCGGTGCTTCCACCGTCTAGAATTTCCGAACCGAGCCAGGGAGGCAAGACATGGCGACACCAACGGTCAAACCGGCAAGCGCGACCATGGGGGAGCGAATTGCGGAGCTTCGCGGAAGGCGAACGAAGATCGAGGAAGGCGGCGGTAAACAGCGGATCCAGAAGCAGCATGAGATGGGTAAGCTTACCGCCCGGGAACGCATCGACAAGCTCGTCGATCGAAGCAGTTTCCAGGAGATAGGTCTGTTTGCCAAGCATCGCTCCACCTACTTCGGGATGGCCGACAAGGAGCTGCCAGCCGACGGTGTGGTCACGGGCTGTGCAACCATTGATGGCCGCCTGGTTCACCTTGCTTCCCAGGACTTCACCGTAGCCGGCGGCGCTGCCGGCGAGGTGCATTGCGCCAAAATCACGGAGATGATGAAGCTCTCCATGAAGACGGGCAGCCCGTTTGTCTTTGTCAATGATTCGGGGGGCGCCCGGGTGCAGGAAGGCATCGACAGCCTCGCGGGTTATGCCAGCGTGTTCTACAACAATGTGATGCTCTCGGGGACCGTGCCGCAGATTTCGATTATCTGCGGACCCTGTGCCGGCGGTGCTGCCTACAGTCCCGCGTTGACAGACTTCATCATTCAGACCCGGCGCGCGCAGATGTTCATTACCGGCCCGCAAGTCATTAAGCAGGTGACGGGCGAGACGGTAACGGCTGACCAACTAGGTGGACCTGCCGCCCAGATGAATCGCTCCGGAGTGGTTCACCTGATTGCCGAGGATGACGATGGGGCGCTCGCGCTGGCCCGGCGTCTGCTGAGCTTCCTGCCGTCCAACAACCTTGAAGACCCGCCCCGGCTGCCTTATGGCGCGGAACTGGAAGACGATCCCTCGTTAAGCGACTTGGTGCCTACAGAGCCGAAGGTAGCGTATGACATTCGAACCGTCCTCAATCGTTTGCTGGACCATCACGATTTCTTCGAGATCCAGCCAGGATTTGCTCAGAATGTCGTAATTGGCTTCGGGCGTATCCAGGGCCGCTCCGTGGGGATCGTTGCCAGCCAACCCTCGGTGCTGGCGGGGGCCCTCGACATCGATGCATCCGATAAGGTGGCGCGATTCGTTCGCTTCTGCAACGCATTCAACATCCCTTTGCTGACGTTTGTCGATGTGCCCGGCTTTCTGCCGGGGGTGGATCAGGAGTACGGAGGGATCATTCGACACGGCGCGAAGATACTCTTCGCCTATTCGGCAGCCACGGTTCCCAAGATAACCATCGTGTTGCGCAAGGCGTATGGCGGGGCTTACATCGGCATGTGCTGTAAAGACCTGGGGGCGGACCGGGTGGTCGCCTGGCCGACCGCGGAGATCGCGGTCATGGGCGCCGAAGGCGCTGCGGAAATCGTGTTTCGCCGCGAGATCGACTCCGCCGAAGACAAAGTGCAGCGGCGAGAGGAACTGATCGAGCTTTATCGCAGCACCTTCGCGAATCCATACGTAGCCGCCGGCCGCCGCCTCGTAGATGACGTGATTGAGCCTTCGCAGACACGGCGTTACCTTGCCCAAGCCCTGGAGGCACTGCACACCAAGCGGGAGCTTCGTCCCGCCAAGAAGCACGGACTTATCCCGCTCTGAGATCAGAAGAGGAGACGCAATATGCCGACATCTAAATCTATTCGCTCATCCAGAGAGGTCACGCCTGAAACGTTGTCCGTGATTGCTGCAGCGGTCACCGCATTTCTCGGCAAGAAGGTTCGTGTCCGCTCGGCGAAGATGTTGCCGCCCTATGCGGTGGACCGATGGGTGCGGCAGGGGCGTGAGCTGGTCCAAACCTCGCACAACCTTGCCCAGCGAGGACGTTGATCATGCGTGACTCTGGCAACGGCGCGGTAGCAGGTGGTAAGTGGAGCGGGCGATGAAGCTGCAGATTTCCATTGACGGGCAAGATTACGAAGTCGAGGTCGAGGTCGCCGAGGAGGACTATCTCTCGCAAACTCAGGACAATCGCCCTGCACCTGCGACGGCCACCATTCAGTCCACGGTATTGCGAACTCCGCCGAAGCCGGGGGACTCGGGTTCCGACCTGGATGAATCCAAGTTATGCCGTAGCCCTTTGGCTGGAATTGTGGTGCGAGTGCCGGTGGTCCCGGAGCAACATCTGGAAGTGGATGATCTTATGGTCGTGCTGGAAGCGATGAAGATGGAGACGGCCGTCACCGCTCCGGTGGCGGGCAAGCTGAAAGCGGTCAACGTGGTGCCGGGCGACTCGGTGAAGGTGAACCAGATTTTGGCCGAGTTCCACTGACTTTACGATTCCGAACTTCGCCCGGCAAACCAACGTCTTCCCCTTGTCATAGTCCAGCGTTGATATGGCAAAATAGGTTCTCACGAGCGCTTGACGAGGGCGCGGCCTGGGTCTTCATTCAAGAGAAATGACGGCCGGGAATTTCAGTACAGACGAACCTGATGCAAGTCGGCCTCCGATTTAACTTGGCGTTTACGCTGGCGACTTGGTTCAAACCCCGCACAAGAAGGTAGCCAATGTTGCTGAAACCTTTCGTCATCAATTCTCACGGCAGGGTTGTTTTTCCCGGGAACTTCTTTCCGGAACTGGATTTTTCTGCATTCAAGACCCTTAAGCAGTTCGCCGCTGTAATCCGCCGGGATTTTGGAGAGAAGGCGCCGACAGAAGCCGAGATTGTGGGCCGCTTGCAGGCCGGGGAATACAAGACCCGGTACGAGTTGTGCCGTGATCTGGTGCTGAATCGTTTCTGGGTGAATCGCTACACCCTGACCATGTACGAGAAGCGTCCCACTCGCTTTGGCGATCTGCCGCGGCAGCGGGACGACGTTTTCCTCCCCGTGTACAAAACGCGAGACTCTTCGGCAACCACAAAAGCGCTGGAAGCCGGTTACAACGAGCTACCTCCGTCGTGGGACGAAGAACTGGAAGACCGAAGCTTCGCGATCCTGCTCAATGTCTTTCGCAACGCACTGAGCTACGGCGGAGAGCTTCGGCCACTACGGCCAACCGTGTCGGAGGCGCTGGCTGATCCCGCTAACCGCACACGCCAGCTGCTGACCTACGACCCCGACTATCTTCGCTATTCGTACGAGGACGTAATCGATTGCCTGCATCCGGTGCCCGAACTGGAAGCCATGATGCGGCAATGCATGATTCTTCATAACCAGTATCCGTGGGATCCGGCCACCAGCACGGTAACCGAAATCTCCCGACTCAAGGACGACGATTACGTGGTGGCGTTTCATCCTCGTAATGAAGAGGTGTTGCGCTTCATTCAGCGCGTGAAACAGGACGAGAACTGGGGCCCCCGGATTCGCCAGCTCCCGATGCTGCGACCCGACACCCTGGCCCTGAGCCAGCCCATCAAGCCCTATCCTCCGATCGAGGTCTGCAAGCGATTCAAAGTGCTTCCTCGGTTCGAAGCGATTGCGGTGTATGAAGGCGAGGTCGTCTGCAGCAATGCCGATCTCATCCGCAACCACGCCTACTGCTGGTCGCGCATGAGCGCTACGGAAATCAGCGAAAAAACCGGCATCGAGCAGCGGCGTTACACCGAGCGTCCGCTTGAGGACATGGCTTTGATTGCCGCGAAAAGGGCGGTGGAAAAGTCGGGTCGCCGGCCGGCAGAGATTGGCGCGATTCTGTTCTGCACCTGCACCAGCACCAAGCTCATTCCCTCCGTGGCCACATGGCTTTCCGGCGAGCTGGGTTTGCTGCAGACCCATGCTTCGTGTGACATTGTGGCCGCTTGCGCCGGGATGCCCTATGGTCTTGCCGAGGCCGTACGCCTGCTACAGGAGATCGAACGGCCGGTGTTACTGGTCTGTGCGGAGAAGTTCTCCGACAAGATCGGGACAGTCCGTACTTCGCGGATGATCTTCGGCGATGGCGCAGCCGCCGTCGTGGTGGCTCCGGCGCCCCAGGGAAGCCCTTCCGACATCGAAATCTTCCAGACCTACGCAAGCGGTCCCTGGTCCGAGGTGAATTCGATCATCTGGCCCAACCCGGAGTTCGACAATAACATCACAGTTTACGGCCCGGAAGTGAAGGCCCTGGTGACCCGCTATCTGAAGGAGATGATGGGGGAGCTGGCGATTCTTCCCGGCCCCAATGGGGACGGGCACCTGATTGACGCAATTGAGCTGGTCGTTCCGCACCAGGCCAACAAGAACATGGTGCTCACGCTGGCCGAGCAGGCCGGCATCCCAGGTGAGAAAATCTTCTTCAACATTGAACGGGTGGGCAACACCTCCTCCGCCAGCATCCTCATGGCGGTGCATGATGCGGTGCGCGAAGGACGAATTGACCGGCCCATGCGAATCTTTGCGCCCGGATTTGGCGCGGGTGCGGTTGGCGGCTACGTTGTGATGCGGGTTGATCCCGCGATTGTCAGTGTAAGTTCTGAAGACAGGAGTTTGGAAATGGCAAATGTTGCAGGTGGAGATGGTAATTATCAACCGACGTCGCTCGTGGGCAGGGTGGCTCTGGTTACCGGGGCTTCGCGCGGCATCGGTCGCGCGATCGCGCTGGAGCTCGCCCGCCGCGGGGCGAAGGTGGCGCTGAACTTTCGGGCAGGCGTCAAAGAGGCGGAGAGCGCGGCCGAAGAAATCCAGGCCATAGGCGGCGAGTGCCTTCTGGTGCAGGGCGACGTCGCCAAGAAGGGCGAGGCGGCGCGCATTGTCAAGGAAGTCATCGACAAGTGGCAGCGGCTCGATATCCTGGTAAACAATGCCGGCATTACCCGCGATCGCACCATGCGCAAGATGACTGACGAAGACTGGGCAGCCGTCATCAACGTCAACCTGAATGGCACGTTCTACTGCACCAGTGCGGCCGTCCCGGCGATGATGAATCAGAGATTTGGACGCATCATCAACATAAGCTCAGTGGTCGGGCAGATGGGTGCCTTTGGGCAGGCGAATTATTCGGCCAGCAAGGGCGGCATCATCGCTTTCACCAAAACGCTGGCCTTGGAGATGGCGAAGTACAACGTGACTGCCAATGCCATTGCTCCGGGCTTCACTTCCACGGAGATGGTGGATGCCATTCCCGAGGAGATTGCCGCCCAAATCAAGGCGAAGATTCCTCTTGGCCGTTTTGCTTCACCGGAGGAAATCGCCAAAGCGGCGGCCTTCCTGGCAGCGGACGGTGACTACATCACCGGCCAGGAATTGAACGTCAACGGCGGATACCATATGTGAAGGTCGCCTTCGCTCACTGTGATCGTGGGGCCAGCCATCCGTCGATGTGAGGCCAGGTGTGCTTGCTAGCGCCGCTGCCTGCCATGATTCCGATGTGGCCACCGGCAATCCGGAACAGCTCCTTGTCCTTGCTACGCACCTTCGACATGATGGGTTCCGACTGGCACGACGGAGTGATGTGATCGGCCTCGGCGATCACGGTCAACAGATTGGCACGAATACGGCTCAGGTCCACCCGCTCCCCGCGAACCACGAATTCTCCGCGCATCAGCTTGTCATTACGGTAGAGGTCAACGATGAGCTGGCGGAAGGCGCCGCCCGCGAGTGGCACGTTGTCGGTAACCCAGGTGTTCATCGCGTGCCAGGCATCCACCACCCGGGGATCATCCAGGTTGTCCCACAACTTCAGATAGTTGCCTAGATAATTCTCGACCGGTTTGAGCGCCTTAGCGCCGTAGTCCAGCATCTCTCCCGGCATGTTGCCGAACGTGGCCAGCATCTTCTCCACATCGAAATAGCGTTCGTCCACCCAGCGCGAAAAGGTCAGGCCCTGCTTGTTGGAGAAATCGAGCGGAGCGGTCAGCAGGATCAGGTTACGTAACCCGTCGTCGGGACGCAGCGCCGCGTAGAGGGTTGTGAGGATGGCTCCGATACACCATCCCAGCAGGCTGAATTCCTCGACCTCGGAAGTTGCCTTAAGCTTGCGGATCGCGCGCGGCAGGTAGTCGAGCACGTAGTCGTCGAACTTGAGGTGCTTGTCTTCCGGCCCCGGCGCTCCCCAATCGAGAAGATACAGGTCATAGCCGTTCCTGACCATGTATTCGACGAAGCTGTGGCCGGGACGCAGATCAAGGATGTAAGGGCGATTCATCAGCGCGAAGACCAGCAGCAGGGGAACGGGATGACGCTTCTCTTTGGGAAGGACAGGGATGTAGCGATAGAGCTTGGTCTTGTTGAGCGTCCAGATCAGTTCCTTGGGGGTCTGGGCAATGGCAGCCTTGGTGGTCATCACCTTGTTAAGGGTTTTCAGCCGGTTGGCGGCCTCTGTAAACGGATCGGTGATAACCGGAGCTTCTGCCATCCTACTTCTTCCCTCGCTTTGCTGGCTTGGTCTTGGCTGCCTTCTTACGCACTTGAGCGGTTGTGGTCGTCCGGGCAGGCGGTGCGCCGCTCGATGCCACCAGCCGCTGGATATTGTCCAGCTTGGCGTCCAGGTCGTCCAGACGCATCTCGATGTTTGTCATTCGTTCGGCAATCGATACAACATCGGCCCGTGAAGGCATGGCCAGTTGCTCGAGCGCCTTGAGCATCGCCTTTTCAATGGCTTCACGGAATGGAGCGGAAACAGAAAGGTAAGTGTCAAGCATTGTTCCAGTCGCTTGCGCGTAGGCCTCGCTGTTTACCATGTCAACCATGGCCTTTGCCCAGGCATCCAGGTAGACGTCGCGCACTCCCCGCCAGGGTTCCGTGGGATCAAACCGTTTGCCGTCTTTGCTTGGTTCATCACCCATTGGCGACTCCTTTCCACATGACGATACACCCGGAGACACTCCCCAGGAAACTCCGCCGGGTGCTTTCTGCACCCAGGCGGCATCCCTTGCGACCAGCGCATCCCCAGACTCGGCAACAATGCTGTCCTGGTTAGTTCTTATTGGCAGCTGCGAACGGCTTCGAAGCAATGTTCAGGATCGACTTCTGCGCCTCGATGACGGCATCAGCCCCGCGCTGTAACGAATCCACAACGACGGTGGCCGGGCCGGCGGCGGCGCCAAGCTGCTTCTTGGTGCTCTCAAAGACGGCCTTGTTTTGCTCGGAGGCGAAGTCCAGGACCCTCTTCTGGGCTTCCACCGTGCGCTCCACCGACTTCTGGACCGTGGCGGTCACGCCTTCAACAATCTGCGAATAGGCGCCGGCGCGCACCTTGGTGATGTCGGCAACCGACTTGGTCTGCTCGACGACCAGGTCGATGGCGTTCTTCTGGGTTTCAATAGCGGTCTGGACGGCCTGGCTGGCCACGTCAAAGATGAACCCGGGTGGCGTTACCGGCGAGTAGCTGAAGGCCTTCTTCCAGGCCCCGATCCACTCGGCGGTCTGCTCGGCGGCGATATCCAGGGTCTTCTTTTGCAGGTCGGCTACGCGCTCAACGCTGTTGATATAGAGTGGGGCCAACGCATCCACAAATTCCGGGGTTGCGGCGGCCACTGCGGCCGGTGCCGCCTTCTTGCTTGACTTGGAGGTAGTAGGCATGGTCTGCTCCTTTGGAGAACGGTTTGATTATCTCATGTTGCGGTTTATGCTGCGCTGCAACATAACTTAATCTTACTCCTCTTCTGTAGCGTGTCAAGAAGAAAATGAAGAAAAATGTTCCTCCCGCACTGATCATCAAAAAGTACGAGAACCGCCGTCTTTACAACACGATAACCAGTCAATACATCAACCAGGAGCAAGTGGCCCAACTGGTGCGTGACGGTTACGACGTCCGGGTGGTCGATGCTGCTACCGGAGAGGACATCACCCGGCTAGTCCTGGCCCAGATTGTGCTGGAGGATGCCAAGACCCCCGGCTCGGTCTTTCCCCTCGATGTTTTGCGTCAGATGATATTGGCCTCGGGGCGCGCCACTCAGGAGAATGCCCTGCGATACATGAAAGCCATGCTGGACATGTACCAGAATGCCTATCGGGCTTTACCGCCGCCCGTAAACCCCTTCGACCTCCTGCAAAGCCGCTGGTTACAGTCGCCCGCCCAGACAGGCGTATCACCGACGGCTCCGGGCACTGGCGGGAGCTCGAAGCAGACGGAACCGCCCGCGGCTCCAGAGGTCGCGGCCAGCGCCAACGAGGTGGAGGAACTCAAGCGCCGAATCGGGGAATTGGAGGCGCAGTTAACTAAGCGTGTTCCCAAAATAGAACCGCGGCGGCGCAAGGCTCGCCGCAAGGCTTGACGCACTGCGGCAAAAGAGATTAACGTAATTAGCGGCGCCCACAGCCAATCGGCTATTGAACTTGACCCCTTCCAACCAAGGCGCTTTTCTTATCGAGAATGTCGTGGACAGGAGCATCGATGCCTCCTTCTGAGTTAGACTCTGCTGTTCCGGACACCGACCAATTGGCCGCAATCACCCCGATGGATACACCAAACGTTCGCGAGAAGAGACACCCTGCGCGCGAGAGCGGCTTGCGCGGGAAAGTGGTCGTGATCACGGGCGCGATCTCCGGCATTGGCCGCGCAACCGCCTTGCGCTTCGCCGAGGAAGGCTCCCGCATTGCTGCCTGGGACGTTTCCGACAAGGCTGCGGCTCAACTCGAATCGGCGATCAAGTGGGCTGGGGGAGAATCTCAATTTCAAGCGGTGGATGTTACCAATGCGAACGCGGTCGAGTCTGCCGCCGCGTCGGTAGCCGACAAGTGGGGTCGTATTGACATACTCATCAACAACGCCGGCATCGTTCGCGATGCCCAATTGGTGAAGTGGAACGGCGGTAGCCCTGCGTCGATCATGTCTGAGGAAACTTGGGATTCCGTGATCGGGGTCAATCTGAAGGGTGTTTTCCTGTGCACCCGTGCCGTCGTCCCGCACATGATCAAGTCCGGCGGCGGCGTCATCCTGTGCGCTGCCTCAGTGGTGGGATTGCTCGGCAACTTTGGCCAAACTAACTATGTCGCCTCCAAAGCAGGCGTCATTGGAATGACCCGCACTTGGGCGCGCGAACTGGGAAAACACAAGATTCGCGTGAACGCTATTGCTCCCGGATTTATCGCCACCGATATGGTCAGGGCGATGCCCTCGAAGATCCTTGAAGCCATGGTGGCGCGCACACCGCTGGGCCGGATGGGAACGCCGGAAGACGTGGCCAACACTTATGTCTGGCTCGCCTCCGAGCAGGCCAGCTTTATTCATGGGGCGGTGATCTCCGTGGATGGTGGAGTGGTCATCGGAACCTGAGCGGGGAAGCTTCATCTCGCCTTGCAAGTACGTCAATGATCTGGCTGGGTTCCGAATCTTCCTGCAAAATCGCTAATCATCTGAGGCAATCATGGACATAAAGACGGTTGGAGTTATCGGCGCGGGCACTATGGGCAATGGCATTGCTCATGTCTTTGCCAAGAATGGCTACGACGTCATTCTGGTTGATGTAGAGCAGCGTTTTCTCGATCGCGGTCTTGACACCATCCGCAAGAACCTCGAGCGCGAGGTGGCGAAGGCGAAGATTACCGCCGAGCAACGTGACCAGGCCCTGGCACATATCACCACCGTAACCGAACGCAAGAGGCTCGCGGACTGTGACTTTATCGTGGAGGCCGCCAGCGAACGCTTCGAGATCAAGGCCGATCTCTTCCGTGATCTCGACGCGATGTGCCGTCCCGAAGTCATTCTCAGCTCCAACACTTCATCCATTTCGATCACCAAGCTGGCAGCGGTGACGAAGCGTCCGGCCCAGGTCATCGGAATGCACTTCTTCAACCCGGTGCCGGTGATGAAGCTGGTCGAGGTAATCCGCGGCCTGGCAACTTCGGACGAGACCTACGCCACCGTAAAGTCCCTGGCCGAGAAGCTGGAGAAAACCCCCGTCGAGGTGAACGACGCCCCGGGCTTTGTCTCCAACCGCGTCTTGATGCCGCTGCTGAACGAAGCCATGTATGCCGTAATGGAAGGCGTGGCTACCCCTGAGGCCGTGGACGAAGTCTTCAAGCTGGGGATGGCTCATCCCATGGGGCCGCTCACCCTGGCCGATTTCATAGGACTCGATGTCTGCCTCGACATCATGCGCGTGCTGCAGTCGGGTCTTGGCGATCCCAAGTACCGCCCCTGTCCGCTGCTGATCAAAATGGTTGATGCCGGATGGCTCGGCCGGAAGACCGGTCGTGGATTCTATCAGTACTGATGTGGGAATCGTTGGCTAGTACTTGCGCATGTGGATCTCGGCGCCGTTGCGCTCGAACTTCACTTCATCCATAAGCTGATTGATTAGGTAGATTCCCCGGCCGTGGTTGGCAAAGACATTCTCACCGGTGCAGGGGTCGGGAACGGCGAAAGGGTCGAAACCGTTACCTGGATCGCGGACCACAATCAACATGCCGCGCTCTTCGTCGCATCCCACCACGCACTGCACTTTTTTGCTGGGATCCTTCTTGCAGCCATGAACGATGGCGTTGGCCAGCGCCTCGCGCAGCGCGGTTTCGATCTCGAATTCCTTGCCGGACGCGCATTCCAGCTTGCGCGCCATCTCCATGATCCCCTCGACCACGGGATTGATGGCAGTGGGATCGGCGTTGAGCGTGACCTCAATTCGTATCATCAGTTTGTTGCGATCAAACTCTACCGTCGGCAAGCTGCTGGACTTCATCGCCAGCCCCCACACACATTCCGCCCACCGCTACTCTGACAGAAAAGCCGGAACGGGGTCAAGCGGGAAGTCACGAACCTGTAACGGGATATAGCATTTTCGTGGAGTGCAAGCTTACCAAGCAAGGTTGGCAGAATTCCCCATACGGGACACCGGTTGGGAAGAGACGCAACGACTGGTGGCGGGACGAACGAAACGATGAGAATCATCTACAATTAGCGGATTGCGGCATCGTGTAGTTGCGGTTCCATGCGATGTTAACCCGTCGCGACGCCCAGGCCAGAACGTGGGGGATGTTGGACATGCAGGTTGCGGAGCCTCAGGAAGCTTCCATAGTCTCGAGGGGCATTCGTTTCGATCGCAACGAATGGTCCGGAGCTTTTGGGGACATCGGAACCGACTTCCCGCTCGTAGTTGGTCTGATTCTGGCCGCCCACCTGGACCCTGCCAGTGTCCTCATTGCCTTCGGCGCCATGCAGATTCTCACCGCCCTCCTCTATCGCATACCCATGCCGGCACAACCGCTGAAGGCGATGGCGGTCATAGTGATCAGCCAGAAACTCAGTGGCAACATTTTGTACGGGGCCGGCCTGGCAATCGGTGTGGTCATGCTGTTGCTTTCGGCCACCGGGCTGATTGATGCGCTGGCGCGGGTAGTGCCGAAGGTAGTCGTCCGAGGTATTCAATTCGGCCTTGGCCTCCAACTGTCGGTGCTGGCCCTGAAGCACTACGTCCCCACCGGTGGACATTCGGGCTACTACCTGGCGGGAATTGCCTTCCTGCTGGTGCTAGTTCTGGCGGGCAACCGTCGCATCCCTCCCGGCCCCTTTGTCATTCTTCTCGGATTCGCCTACGCGATTGCGTTTCGTGTCGCTCCCAGCGAGCTGGCGAATGGCATCGGCTTCCGCCTGCCTCACGTGCATGTCCCCACCCTGCCGGACGTCTGGACAGGGTTCCTTTTGTTGGCGCTGCCCCAGATCCCGCTCTCATTGGGCAACTCCCTCTTGGCGACCAAGCAGATTTCCGACGACCTTTTCCCGCAGCGGCGGGTCACCGTTCGAAAGATAGGCTTCACGTATGCCGCCATGAATCTCGTTAACCCCTTCATCAGCGGCATCCCTACCTGTCACGGCTCGGGAGGAATGGCAGGGCACTACGCTTTTGGAGGCCGCACCGGCGGCTCTGTGGTGATCTACGGATCGCTTTACCTGATGCTCGGCCTTTTCCTGAGCGGCAGCTTCGGTCAGGCCATCCTGCTTTTCCCGTTGCCGGTGTTGGGTGTCATCCTGTTATTCGAAGCCGTGGCGCTGATGGTGCTCATTCGCGATATAGCCGATTCCAAGTCTGATTTGTTGCTGGCCCTGCTGGTGGGATTGCTAGCCGCCCATGTGGCCTACGGCTATGTTGTGGCCCTCGTGGTAGGAACCGCCATCGCCTACGTAGCAAAGCGAAGATTGACGGGTCTGACCCGGTGAACGGCTAGGGGAGCGGGATTCATGTCTGGGCCCATATCAAAGTGTGGCTACCCTCTAGCCAAACGCTGGCGGGAAGGGTGGGGCATCCGTGGATTAGGCTCATTCCGGGAGTGGGTCACTCGTCCCACAGTGCAGTTAGGTTACTCCAGCGGCTTGCTTTCCCCTATTAGTCCCTCTCCCCGATACGGGTGGGTCACAGTGTACCCATTCCCCCCGTCATTACATGAGCTGGGATCACACTCCAGCACGGATACGAAGTCGACAGTGGTATCCGACCCCTTCGTTTCTTTGCCCGTCGCCTGCAGAATCAGGACCTGCTTACTGGCTGGCACAGATACAGGGTAGAGCCTGCCAACCTTCACTGAATCCAGGTTGAGCCCTTCAATCAGCGCGATTCTTATTGCTGGGCGCGTTGACTTACCAGGTGCATGTGGCTTTGCACCGGAGGGCTTTGCGGGCTTGTGTTCCTGAGGGGCGGGCCGATGCGCCGGCGCACTTGGAGCAGGAGCCGGCTTCATCACCTGCGGTTTCTGGGGCGTCGGCGCACTCGGCGCGGGTCCGGAGGGTGGCTCCGTCGCCGGTTTTGCAGGTCCGCCAGGAGTATGCGCCGGGACTTTCTTCTCCGACTCTCCCTGACCGCCGGGAGCTCCCTCTTGCGGTCCGGTATCGTCCAAGGTAGCCGCCCCGGCCTCCTTGCTCCCCAGGCCCAACAGTAGGGCGAGCAGCGCCGCCGCGGCTGCGCCCAGCAGCGAGCCAAGTTCGCAAAGACCGGTCGCGAAGCAAGCAACGACGGCAACGAGGGCCGCTGCTGCAATAGTGATACCGAGGGCAATGAGCGCCGCATGCAAGACCCGCTCCACAAACTCCTGGAAGCGATTCTCGATCTTGATACAGACGCAGCCGATCCTCACCGAGCCCGACCAGCGGCAGAAACCAGCTCCTCCCGTGCTATGAGTACAAGGCCTTCCCGTGCAGTTCCGCACGGTGTACTCGGCACATTGCCGCTGCAACAGCGGAGAATCGGCGGCAGTAATGCCCAATGGCGGTCGCGTCGGCATGCGCGCGATGGAAGCAGGTGCCACGGGAGCGCCCTGCTGCATACTGTGCGTAAGTTCGTGGGCGAGCAGTCGCCTTCCGTCGCTGCTGTCGGGGCTATAGCGGCCCTGGGCGAAAAAGATATGGCCACCCGTTGTGTACGCTAATGCACCCACCGAGGCTGCGGAGCGGGCAGCGAGATCGTCATCGTGGATGCGGATCCATCCCAGGTCAGCCCTGAAGCGTGGCTCGAAGAAGCTGCGACTCGCTGAGTCCAGCGGTTGCCCCGGCGAGCGCAGGGCTTCATGCACGATGGGCGGGGCCTCGCCCGTAGCGGACACCTGTCCATCGTGCTTCTTCCTCACAGTGAGCGACTCCTCCTCCTCTTCCTTGCACGCTGCGCACTTGCGTTGCAGCCCGGTGCCGTTTCCGCTGGCTGTTTGAACCGGGACCACCATTCGCATCACTTGGTCCGCGACCCGGTCGGCTTCGCGCTCCAGGGGATCATCGACGGCCCCAACTTCCAGCTTGGCCTGAATCGGCCAGGGCAGAGGGGACACTGCGGCTGTTGCTCGAACCAGAGAAGCCGGTTGCTCGCCGGGCGCAAACAGAGGCACGTCAGAAAAATTGAAGGGCAGGGAAGCGGTGCAAGGCCGGGGAGTCTCTTGATGGACTACGGCGCGAACAGGGGCGGCAGGTCGGGTATCTTGTTTGCCCGAGCCTCTCGCAGCGGGTTGTTGGGCTACGAGAACACGCGTCGCCACATCATCCCCCACCGGCGGAATACTGGGAAGATTAGCCGATTGTCGGCGATTTTTCCATCCCGAGCGGAGGCGGCCCGGGTTTGGCCGCCGGAGTCGAGGGACCTGCAGTTCAACATCGTAATCTTCATAGGGAGTGTAGGATCAGGTCATGGCGGAAAACGGACTCCCCTGCCTAGACCTTCTGCAGGCGACCCCTGGAATTCTGCGCGGTCTGATGACCGAGTTGAGCGAAGAAGATGCGCGCTGGAAACCGGCGCCCGAACGCTTCTCCATCGCCGAAGTGTTGGCCCACCTTTCTCATTCCGAGAGCCACTGCTACCGCATGCGCCTCGACCGGTTCATGGCCGAAACATGTCCCGAATTCGAGCCCGACGAGGCGCAAATGTACCTCGACCTGTACCGCGGCGCCGATCCGGAGGAGGCCTTTGATCACTTCGAAGATCAGCGCGAGACCAACATCGAATTTCTCCGCCATCTGCCGGACGGCGCTGGGGACCGTGTCGCGCTACACCGGGAGTTCGGCGAGATCACGCTCGCTCAGATGTTGTACGAGTGGGCGCTGCATGATCTCGGCCACATTCGACAGGTCGCGGAACTGGTCCGCGCCCGGAAATACCGCGCGGGCGCGGGTCCGCTGGCCGCGTCCTATCACCTGAAGCCCTGATCACCTTGAAATCGATCCTCCTCGTGTTGTCATCCTGAGCGGAGTGAGGTTCCGCGAGCGGAACCGAACACAGTCGAAGGATCTGCAGTTTGCTTCGCGAGTAATGGCTGGCTCCCCCACTCATTCCACACGTTGGAATGAGCGGGAATGAATTGTCTTATCGACCGGCCTCGGCGAGGTCGCCTCCAAATGATCCATGGTCTCCCACACATTCGAAACCCGCGAACGTGTGGAGCACCCGGCGACAAGGGTGGGCACCCGTCTACCGAGCGGATTCAAGCGGCGCACGGTATTGTTGCCGTTGAACAGCTGTCTCCACAACATGTCGTCTTGGAACAGGTCGAGGGGCACGGAGGGCACTTGCAAGAAGTGTACGGATCGCGGCAGACAACATCGCAATCCGCCTTGCGAATACGGTCGCAGCAAACATTGGAATTATCCGGATCGGGCCCGCATCCAAGATTGGCCGGCGGGCAATGGGTGGAGCCTCCGTACCCGCCTCCTTGCGGGTCCAATCCGCAAACCAGCTTGGAGCCCAGTTGTTCGCACCATATTTGCGGGCTAACAGACGCGCTAATCATGCTCGAAGCGCACATCCTGTAGTACCCACTCGCTTTATAGATGGATGCTTCCGCAGCGAATCCCGGCATGCCAGTTGACCTGTCGCGCATTGTATTCGCCCCCTTTCGGTTCTAAATAGGAGCACGGTAATGGGTGCCATTATACCCAGGTTCTGCCCATTGTTGTTGGGTGCCCCCACTCATTCCTGACGTTGGAGTGAGTGGGGAATGAATTGTCCCAACGATCGTCTCAGCGAGGTCGCTTCCAATTGACCCATGGTCTCCCACACATTCGAAAACCGCGAATGTGTTGGCACCCGGCGAATAAAGAGGGTGGCTGGGTGGCCCACGTCTTCGAGTGAAATCTGCTCTTCTTCTTTTGCGACTATTAGCACCTGCGGGTGAGTGCGACCGATAGTGTGGGAAGGTTGCCCAATGATCGACGAAAGGGCGGACGACCGTCGGGAGTGCTCCGATAAAAAAATCGTTTCACCGGTGTCGCTGACAGACGAGACGGGTGTACTATGGTCGCGTTTTCAAAGCCAAGAAAAGGAAATTGCGGTTGACGACGGTACAGTGGATCGCCCATTAACGTCAGGGTGGCGCCACTTCGTACGTTCCTGCAGAATGACGTCCTTTCTCTACTTGATAAGGGAGGGATTGGGGGTAGGTCTGTGAAGCCCGTGAGGTGACACATGGCGCGGCAATGGACAGTTACGGGGCAAGTAGATCCCAGCCTGCAGGCGTTCGACGACGTGATGCAGGCCTACATGCAACAAGCGGATGTGCGCAACGGCGCACTCGCTGTCACGGTGGGCGAGCGACTGGTGCTGGCGCACGGCTACACCTGGGACGAACGCGACGCGGCTACGACCACACCGACGAGCCTGTTCCGAATTGCGAGCTGCACCAAGCCCCTCACACGGATCGCGATCTACAAGCTGATCGAAAGTCAGCGGCTGAAGATCGATGACACGGCTCAGAGCATACTGGCGCTCAGGGCGCCCGACGGCAGCGCGATCCCTAGCGACCCTGCTACCTCCGACAAAAGCAAGCAGGGATACTACTTCGGCTACGTCCAAGTGCAGCATTTGCTGCAGCACACAGGCGGATGGGATGTTGTTGTTGGTGGGAATCCCCTCCGCGACCCGACAGCCCAAAACGACGTCGCAGTGGCTCAAGCGTTCAAGCATGAACTCCCGGTAAGCCGCGGAGAGATCGCGCGTTGGGCTGCAACGCAGACGCAGTTCTACCCTGGGTTGCAGACCTATTACAGCAATTTCGGGTTCAGCGTACTTGGACTGTTAATCGAGGCGCTCACCGGCCTCGACTACGTGCAACACCAACAGCAAACGCTGTTCGAGCCGCTGGGTATCCAGCGCGTGCGGCTTTCCATGCCGCTCGAGCGCAGCCGGTTGCCGGGCGAAGTCGCGTACGACCCGCTCTTTCCCAGCGAAAGCGACGATTTGACGGGTGGCGGTGGCCAAGTGCCGATCCAGTATGGCGGGGAGAACAATGCCAACTTCGCCTCGTTCGGCGGTTTGGTCATGGCGGCTCCGGACTACGCGCGCGTGCTCGCTTCTTATTCGAGCGCGTCTCCGCCCACCCGCACGAAGCTGAAAGACATGCTCGGCAGCACGCAACAAACGCTGGGTGGCGTGTCGAGCGTGTGGCACGGCGGCGCCCTGCCTGGCACGTTCACGGATATCGCACTGCGCGACGATGGGGTGTCGATCGTCGTGTTCTTCAATCGCGATACCGCCGATGCCATGCTGACCTGGAACAGCCAACGACGTTACCTCTCCGAGGTGCTGAACGTTGTTGCTACTAACACGACTGCGTGGCCTTCTCACGACCTGTTCCCATCTGTGATGACGCCACCCGTACCGCCGGGACCGGAACGGCTGCACGTGTTCGCCGTTGGCGTCGACACCTATGTACGCGATGCGTCGTGGGAGCAGAACACCGCGGGTCGGTGGCTTGGCTGGTGGACGATCCGCCAGGGGCGCGCCGTGAGCGGAAGCCCTGTTACGGCGGTCTCGCGCAAGCCGAACCAACTCGACGCGTTCGTCGTCGGCTTGGATGGACGCATCTTCACCGCCTCCTGGAAAGCGGGCGACTTCGTGGATCGCTGGAGCGGCTGGTGGCCCATTCAGCAGGGCGCTGTCTCGGCCGGGGCCGCGGTGACCGTCGTGTCGCGCGATCCGAACAAGCTTGATATCTTCGTGGCCGGCACCGACGGCGTCATCTATACGGCGGCTTGGGACGTGGCAGTCGCAGGAGGGTGGCGAGGCTGGTGGCCCATCTTGTCCGGCCGGACCCGGCCGGGAGGTACCGTCTCTGCAGTTGCGCGCGATCCGAATAAGCTCGACATCTTCATGGCTGGCACCGACGGCGCCATCTACACGGCGGCGTGGGATGCGGCGGTCGCCGGAGGGTGGCGAGGCTGGTGGCCCATCTTGTCCGGCCGGACTCAGCCGGGAGGCACCGTCTCTGCAGTCGCGCGCGATCCGAACAAGCTCGACATTTTCGTGGCCGGCACCGACGGCGTCATCTACACGGCGGCGTGGGACGCGGCGGTCGCGGGAGGGTGGCGAGGCTGGTGGCCCATCGGCGCGCAGGCTGCCAAACCGGGGGCCGCACTCGCGGTGCTGAGTCCGAAGTTCTAGGCGTCGGGCGGAGCACCCCGCTTCCCCGCGAAGTCGGCCATCCAGAAATACCAAACCAGGCGTATCGTTTCCCGAGGAGAGAACCAATGGCCCGGAAGCTTATCCCCAGGAGCCAGAGCGATGCCCTGCTATGGACGTATGCCATCAACGACGCGATGAACCAGCCGGGCGAGTACGACGGATCACCGTGGGAAACTTGTCGGCTCGATGGTCTTAAGTTTTGGCACGCTCCACTGATTTATTCCGACCGGGCCTTTCTTCTGATAGGCATACGCGCGAAAGCTGCTCCAGCGCCACAGTTCCGGCGCTTCCACCAGGCCGCGTTTCACCGGGTTGCGATGGATGTAACGGAGCTTCTCGACCCGCTTGTCCGCTGTACAGACGTTGAAGTCATAGTACCGAGCCTGCCAAATGCGTTGTGGGCCGCACTCGATTGGTTCACTCCGGTGTTGCCTGCGCCGCTCGCCAATTACGCGCCGCGCGAACCCGAGTTTCAACGCTTGCATGGCGGTGGACAGCGGGCGCTCCGCCGGCTCGCTCACCAGCAGATGAACGTGCTCGGGCATCACTACGTATGCCAGCACTACCCAGCGATAGCGCCGCCGTACTCGTTCCAGCACTTCGAGCAACAGGTCCCGACGCTGCGCGGTTGCCAGCAGCGGCTGCCTGTCGTAGCAACTGAAGGTGATGAAGTGCAGGTCGTGTCCGCCGTGCCAGCGTTCCAGGCCCAAGGGCATGTGAGCAGGATAGAAGTAGAGGTTGCATCGTGCGGTGATTGAGCGCACACCACACTTGTGACGACGACAACAGTCCCAGGTCTCGAACCCCGCGAGACCTGGGGCACCCGGCGGGGTCGCCTCCAATTGACCCATGGTCTCCCCACACATTCGAAACCCGCGAATGTGCGGGACACCCGGCTCACGACCCTCGCGTGAGCATCGTACCTCGTTCTGGAGTTCCCAATTCGGGAATACTCCCAAACAATTGTCCCTAAGTCACAGACATCTTGATTCCCCTGTGCTAGCGTCGGGTTGAGTCGAACCATGCGGTCGGCACTCCAGGTTCTGTGGCGCGCCGAGCGTGTGGTTTTTTGTTTTGCGGCGAACCGTGTTCGCCGGGGAGCGATGATGTTAGTCAAACTTTGTCATCATCTGAAGGAAGACGGAATCATCTGCCAGTGTCCCGCGCTGCGCGGGCGCATCTACTGCTACGCCCACTTCCGCGCCCACCAACGCATGGGCGTACGCGTGAAGTACCAGAGACGGAGGCGCCATGAAGCACGTTAATTATTGCCGTCACGTCAAGGAAGACGGCATCCCGTGCGGGTCGCCTCCGCTGCGCGGCGAGAACTACTGCCACTTCCATCTGCGCTACAAGGGATACCCGCTGCGCACCTGGCCCAACAAACGCCGCCTGGGCGGGTGGCACTTTACCCGGGGAATGGCCTTGAACCTTAAAGCCTTAGAAGCCGCCCTGAAACGAGTGGACAGAGCACTCTCGTCCGGCACGTGTTCTGACCCAAAGCGCGCTGGCATGATCCGCTACGCCCTGCAGATGATGGTTTCCGATCTCCGCTATATGCATGCGCAGGGTGAAATCGGCGAGCCAATTTCTTGTCGCCTTGGGAGTCCCTGAGGAGCAATAAACCTAATAAAAGGCATATTTTGCGATAAGTCGTTTGCAGTCAAGTATTTGCACGAAAACCTCGGCCAAGTTGATGCTAAGTTACTGATTCTAAAGAGCAGGATTGATAAGGGGGGCGGGGG
>Ga0335082_10001153_pt1 | contig 28147 bp, 26 predicted proteins | sample Lox_Sample_41_FD_206718 | JGI IMG/M metagenome (GOLD analysis project Ga0335082, IMG submission 206718) | Soil microbial communities from Loxahatchee National Wildlife Refuge, Florida, United States - Lox_Sample_4.1 | ecosystem: Environmental > Terrestrial > Soil > Wetlands | place: USA... | reverse complement strand
CAACTCGCAGAATGGATTAGTTCAGCGAATCCGCCCCCGCCTTGGCGCACTGCGCATCCACTACACTGGGCATGTCCTGGATGCCATGGCGCCAGCGATCTTGCCGTCAACAACCTATGCAACGTCATTCCGGTGCGGATCATTTGTGATACGGGGATGTTGCGTCAACTCAGATTTGGCAACCCGGCGAACGGGTCCGGTTGGCCGACCAACCACTCACTGATGAGTTGCTTCCGGGTCTTGCAACTGACAAATTGGACACGCTCACCTCAACCTGTTATTCAGCGAACTAACAACGTGTGACGGCTGACGTTGACGAGTTGTGGAGCCCGACCTACGATTCGCAGTGGGGGGAAGGAGTGTCTTCTCGTGGCGAAAGGTACCGTGCATGAAGACTCTCTGGTCGGTGACGCACTTGCCCATTATCGTATCGTCGAGAGGATCGGCGAAGGCGGCATGGGTATCGTCTATCGCGCCCGCGACGAACACCTGAGGCGCGACGTAGCCATCAAGGTTCTGCCCACCTACTGGTCGCGCGATCCTGACCGCCTGCGGCGCTTCGAGTTGGAGGCCCAGGCAGCCGCGGCCCTAAACCATCCCAACATCGTTACAATCTTCCACGTCGGCCAGCACAATGGCTCACCCTACATTGTCACGGAATTGTTGCAGGGCGAAAATCTGCGCGAACGGCTACACCGCGGCCCTCTGCGCTTGCGAGAGGTAGTGGACTTCGGCGTGGAAATCGGCAATGGCCTGAGCGCGGCCCACGGTGCCGGAATTGTCCACCGCGACCTCAAGCCGGAGAACATCTTCCTCACCAAAGACGGCCGGGTTAAGATCCTCGATTTCGGTCTGGCCAGACTACAGACCGTGAAAACGGGCGGCCCCGATGCTGCTACGGCTACGGTGCAGCAGCAAACCAGCCCCGGTCACGTTCTCGGTACCGTTGGCTACATGTCACCCGAGCAGGTGCGGGGAGAAACCGCCGATTCGCGCAGCGACATTTTCGCCCTTGGCCTCATTCTGTACGAGATGCTCACCGGCAGACGCGCCTTCCAGAAGGCGACCGCGGCGGAAACAATGAGCGCGATCCTGAAGGAAGAACCGTCTCAAATGTCACATTTCGTCCCGACCACACCACCCGCGCTGGAACGCGTCGTACAGCGCTGCCTGGAAAAGAACCCCGATAAGCGTTTCCAAAACGCATCCGATCTGGCATTCGCGCTCGAAGCGCTCTCCGCTTCCGGGAGTTCACAAGCGATTGCGATCGACAAAGCTGCTCGCTCCCGCTGGCCGTGGTTCGCCGTAGTCGTCGCCGGGATCGCGGTCCTCGCAGCCATCGCCATCTGGTGGAGCATTCCGCCTGCGGTGCCGGTAGTCGAGTCCATCACACAAATCACCGACGATGGTGAGCCGAAGCTAGGGGGAAACGGAACACTGCTGGTTAGCGACGGCTCGCGCGTCTACTTCAACGAAGGTGAGACGGGAAGCATGCGGCTGGCGCAGGTCTCAGTCACGGGTGGGCGAACAGCCTTCATCGAGAGCCGCTTAGCGGACCCTTGGCTTCAGGGAATATCTCCAGATGGCTCCACTCTACTCGCTGTTGTCTATCCCGCCAATGGTGGTTTTGAGGCCCCCGTCTGGTCCATTCCAGTTCCCGCGGGTGAACCGCGGCGCCTTGGTGACACAGAGGTGTCCTGCGCCACCTACTTCCCCGACGGCCGTCTCTTGCTCATCAAGGGATCGCAGATCTTTGTTGCCGAGAACGACGGTTCGAACTGGCGCCGCCTCGCTGCGCTCGACAGCAATGCACTCTTTCCCAGCATTTCGCCCGACGGAAACCGGATCGTAGTGACTACTGATGCATTCGGCAAGGGCGTATTGACGGAGCTGGCATTAGACGGAAGCATACATCCGCGTGCGGTGGGTCAGGGCATGACTCGCGGTACCTGGAGCCCCGATGGCAAATATCTGATCTACGGAACTCCCCATTGGCAAGGCTCCGATCTCTGGGCGCTTCCCATGCAAACAGGATGGCTTCACCGTTCGGTCAAACCGATTCGGCTTACCAATGGCGGACTCTTATTCGTGGGTTCCCTGCCCAGCCGCGATGGGAAGCAGCTCTTTAGCGTCGGCAGTAAGCTGCGCAGCGAACTGGTTCGTCTCGACACGCAGACGCACCAATTCCTGCCGTTCCTTGCAGGAATTTCAGCCATAAGCCCGACGTTCTCTGCCGACGGGAAGTGGGTCGAATACACCTCATACTCCGACCATACTTTATGGCGGAGCCGGACCGACGGCAGCGATCGCATGCAGCTGACTCTTCCTCCGCTTGAGGTTGCATATCCCAGCCTCTCCTATGACGGCAGCAAGGTTGCTTTTGCAACGACCTCTGGCGAGATCTACGTCGTCTCCATGCAAGGGGGGTCACCACAGAAGGTTGTCGACAGCCATGCGGCAAGTGCGCTGTGGTCGCCCGATGGCAACCTCCTCGTACTTACATCTTGGCAGGATAGAGCAAACGGGAGAAATTCTTACTTCTTGCAAATCCTTGACACGCGCACCGGGAAGACCACAAACGTGCCCGGTTCCGAAAGAATGGTGGGAGGGGCGTGGATCACGCAGGAAACGATTGTCGCCGCCAATGAAGATACCACGGATTTCAGCATCTTCAATTTCAAGACGCAGCGATGGAACCATCTGATCTCTGGACAGTTCGTGAACTGGGCGGTTTCTCGGGACAGTAAGTATCTGGTCTTCACGACGCGCGGCACTGACCCGAAAGCCCAACGGCTCCGCTTCGCCGATGGGCGGCTGGAAACTCTTGCGAATTTGAAGGACCTCCGCCGCGTGGTCGACCCGGTTGAGGGACAAACTCAAGTTGGTATTGCTCCCGATGGCTCGCCGGTCTTCTCCCGCGACATCGGCACGCAGGAGATCTATGCCCTGACTGTGAAGTGGCCGTGAGGCTTTCGCCAGAACCGCTAACTCCGAAGTTACGTCTCCCGAGATAGATTTGCCGTGCCACAACCAATCCCAACAGCAGGAAACGTTGGCCAACTTTGAATCGTCGGTCGTCGTCATCGCCATACAATGTGCGGGTTCGTAACCCAGGCAGCATCCGCCAAACAAAGGGCGTGAATGTGCAAGGAGAAATCAATGGAATCTCAACCGCCTCAACCCACCGTAAAGGGCGCCCTCGCCGACTTTGCCCCGAAGCTCTCGCAACTCACCCAGCAAGTCCTCTTCGGCGACATCTGGGAGCGGCCCGGCCTCTCGAAGCGCGACCGCAGCCTGATCACCGTTGCCGCGCTGGTTGCCCTCAATCGCACCGAGCAACTCCGTTTTCATCTCCCGCGCGCCCTGGAAAATGGGGTCACCAAAGACGAGCTCGTCGAGCTGATCACGCATCTCGCGTTCTACTCCGGATGGCCGACAGCGATGTCGGCCATCCTGCTGGCGAAGGAGATGTTTGAGCAGCCAAAATAAGCGCCCTGGCTGCAGTGCCCGACCCGCTTCACGCATACCTTGCGCGCGATGACTGGGCAGGGCATGGAGCAACACCGGTCATGCGCCCGTCCCTCAGGGAAGGACTATCTAGGCCCAGTGCCTCGGCGCTGCGACGCATGTAATTTGGACTTGCGTCCCGGCAGGGACGGCATGTGCTCACCCGAAATCAACGCGATATAATCTCCATTTGCGTTTTTCTGCGATTTCTAGCCAGCAACCCCACGGAAGGAAACCATGCCCACAGACGTAGTCATGCCCCAGATGGGGGAATCGATCTTCGAAGGGACCATCACCAAGTGGCTCAAGCAGCCTGGCGACAAGGTGCAGCGCGACGAGCCACTGTTCGAAATCTCTACCGACAAAGTTGACGCAGAAATCCCTTCGCCCGCCTCGGGCACGCTGCAGGAAATCAAGGTCGAGGCCGGCGCCACCGTGCAGGTCAACACCGTCGTGGGCGTCATCTCCGGAGAGGGAGACGCCGCCGCCGCGCCCGCCCCTGCCAAGGCCGCCGCCGCGCCTGCCGTCCCTGAAGCGAAGAGGGAAGCTGCGCCGCCACCTCCACCCACGCCCGCCGCGAAAGAGCCCGAGCCGGAAGCCGAGGCCGAAGCGGGCGAGCCGGGCCGGGTGCGTTCCAGCCCGCTGGTGCGCAAGATTGCCAAGGAGAACAACATCGATCTGGCGAGAGTTCCGGGCACCGGACTGGGCGGCCGCATCACCAAGGAAGACATCGAGGCGTTCATTGCCAAGCATGCGGGCGGGGCTCCTGCGCCTGCGCCTGCGCCCGCGGTGAGCGTGCCGGCTGCGGCGCATGAAGCTCCGCCGGTTCCCGCGGTCACTGCTCCGCTGCAGCCGGTAAGCGGCGTTACGCCCGGCGAAGTAGTACCCATGTCGGTGATGCGCAAAAAGATCGCCGACCACATGATCATGTCCAAGCGCACCAGCGCGCATGTGCACGGGGTCTTCGAAGTGGACGTCACCCGCATCGTAAGGCTGCGCGAGCGCATGAAGGGCAAGTTCGAACAGGCGACGGGCAGCAAGCTGACGTTTACTCCGTTCTTCGCGCGCGCGGCGGTGCACGGGCTGCGCAAGTGGCCCATCGTCAACGCTTCGGTGGAAGGCGACAACATCCACTATCACTCCTCCATCAACCTCGGCATCGCCGTCGCCCTCGATTGGGGACTGATTGTGCCGGTGGTGAAGAACGCCGAGGAGCGCAGTTTTGTCGGCCTGCAGCGCGCCATCAGCGACCTGGGCGAGCGCGCCCGCACCAAGAAGCTCAAACCCGACGAGGTGCAGGGCGGAACGTTCACCATAACCAACCCGGGCATCTTCGGCGCCAAGTTCGGCATGCCGATTATCAACCAGCCGCAGGTCGCCATCATGGGCGTCGGCGGCATCGTCAAGAAGCCGGTGGTGCTCACCGACAAGGAGGGCAACGACTCCATCGCCATCCGCTCGATGATGCACCTCAGCATCGGCTACGATCATCGCATCATCGATGGCGCCGTCGCCGACCAGTTCATGCTGGAAGTGAAGAAGTTTCTCGAAGGCTGGAACGAAGAGCTGCTCTAGTGCTGGTCAATACGATTTGAAAGGGCACGGCTTTACAGCTTGCGGAAAAATTCGTTTTCGCGATGCTCTTGTGTCAGGGTACGACTTTAGTCGTGCCGTATGAGGTTGAAGATACATTGGGGCTTGGGCCCCTGAGGGAAATCGAATTTCTCGCCGCCTGTTATCGACATTCCACGGCAGGGCGCTGTTCCTGCCGTTCCGGCATCTGACGAACTCCGGCGTGGTGCTGAATTTTTTCGCCGAAGCCCAGGGCCCTGACCATGAGGCGCCTGCGGCCGGGCCGGTGCTGGTCATGCCGCCGGCGAAGGACCCGAAGCGTCCCTACCGCTGGCTGCAACGCCTGTGGCTGGTTGTGTTCGTCCTGTTTTGTCTGGAAGTCGGCATCGTCCTGACCGTTCTTCCCTGGACGCGCCTGTGGACCGACAACTCCCTGCTGATCGGGTTTCCGGCGGTGAAGGAGTTCCTCGATCACGGCTTCGTGCGCGGCATGGTCAGCGGCCTCGGCTTGGTGGACATCTGGATGGGGGTCGTAGAGGCGGTGACCTACCGCGAAAGCCCCCGCAGATAATTGCCGTTTTGGTTTATCTATCTTGAGTTTCTCCGGCTGCTTCTCTCGCGTGCCTGAGCAGAGAGCCATCAGAAACACGAACACCCTTCTGGCACGCAACTGCATGTCAAGCAGTATGGCAGTCATGCATTTTGATTGTCGGGAGCATTACGGAGCCGCCCGCAGGTTAGCAGAGACAGGGCCGCGATAAAAAGGTAATCGTTACAGTGGGAATAAAGACACGACCGCATCGGCGCAGCCACCTATCGACCACCGCCAAGATACGCCAACTATAAATTGATCCTGGTTACTTGTCTTCAAAGATACTCAAACTGACGCTTATCATGAACTCTTAGTTTATTGTCACCATACGTCAGTTCGAGCGAATAGGTCACGCCGCTTACCAAATTGTAGTATTCGTGTAACGGGATGGATATCGTCAATGCATTGTGTGGCATTAGCTTAACCGGCGGCTCGACATCATGGTTCGCCCTGGTTGCGATACCACGCTGCTCAACCGGAATCCCATCCTCCGTTGTCAGTGTCATGTCCAGAAAGTGAAAGGAGAGGAGCACCGCCACATTGTATGCTTCACGGGAGAATTCCCATCCCTCGGTCGGCCGATAATCGCCGGGATTGTGAATGAACACAGGTATTTCACTGTTGTTCACGATCCGCAGAACAGCCCAAAGGCCGTTCTCCTGCCGGATGGAGAGCGTGGTGCGCAGCTCTTTTGTTGCGTCCATCAGAGTAACGTCAGACCCTTGCGAGTCGAACTATCGGATATCACACACATGAAGAAAAAACTACCGGATTACGCCGGATTTGTCACATCGATGGACGAGGTGGAACAATCCGCATTCGCCTGCGGGTTGGAGGTTACCATGGGACCTCCCTTCGCCGTGGCATGGTACTGTCCGCCTTTGGTAAAGCTCAAGGTACGGTACTTCCTTGCGACTTCTTTCGCGGTACCGCCCATCGCCACCCACAAGGCAGCTTCCGCCTTGGCTGCGTCTGCGCCTTTGAACTTGGTGCCCTTGCTTTTTGCCTTCTCTAACTTCTTGTCCCACTTTACGACCGTCTCTTCAAAAGCGACCTTGTCATCCGCAACATGGTGGTCTTCGTGCCTGCGATTGGCTTTGTAAAGGGCATCGTCCGTAGGTTGTCCGTGAGCCGAGAACGTTGAATTGCCGGGCCCTGTGCAGGCAGCGAGTCCGTATTTTGCTCCGATATCGGCCTTCGGTGCAACTGTACTCCACGGACCCGGCGACAGAACGGTCTCGTCGTCAGCACCCTCCTGTGCCGGCACGGTATCCACCTGTGCTTTCCACTTCTTTCCCGCGCCAGTCGTCGAAATAGTGGGGATATTGACAGAATTATCGGCATCCGCTTCGGTCTTGAGCATGGTTCCGTTCAGCATTTGCCAGGTGATGGGAGCATCCCCACTCAAGGAGTCGGCGGCCTTGTTCCGAGTCTCGTGGACTGTCGCTCCCGCCCATGAGGTCGATCGTTGAATCTGCATCTGAATCGGTTCCGGAAGCTCCGCAGCTTCGGATTGTTCCTCCTCATTCACCATGTCATAACCAGTCTCCGCCAGCTCCGCAGCTTCGGGTCGTTCCTCCTCAATCGCGATCCCCAGCCCTACCTCCGCCTGCTGGCGCGTATCGGTCTGGTTCTCTATGGCACTTGAGCGCCCCTGCTGTATCGTGTGAGTTAGTTCGTGTGCCAGTAAATGTCTCCCGGTATTGGTGTCGGGTGAATATTTCCCGGAGCCGAAATAGATATCGCCGCCGACCGTAAAAGCGGATGCACCAAGTTCATCGCTCATTTGCGCCGCTTCGCCATCCGTGTGGATTCTGACACCGCTAAAATCTGTGCCGAAACTATGTTGCATTAAAACTTGCGTGTTGGGGTCCATCTTGCTGCCGCCACCCAGCGAAGAAGAGATTCTTTGGCTCAGTGCGTTGCTCACAGCAGCGCCGCTTTGGCCATTGGTTTGAACGATGCGTGCAAAAGGAGCTGACAAAGGCTTGGGCGGCGATGGATCCGGCTGCAGCGGTGAAGCTTGAGGGTCGGAGATCCGCGCCACTTGATCTGCTATCGCGTCGGCTTCCTGCTCACAGCTGTCGCTCGGCGTATTGACGGTGAGTTTCGCCTGAGGCCTTAACGGCGTTTTGGGTTGTACCGGCATCCTGCTGAAATCATGCGCGAATCGAGATGCCGCGGTGCTGATCGAACCTCCTTGAAGCTCTCCAGCTTTAGCCTGTAGCAATCGCTGCAAGGCTTGATTGCCGATTGTGCGTTGCAAGTTTGGGATGGGTCGTACTTCGCTGCTTTGACTGAGATGTGCCATCTCAGGCTTTGCAGAGCTTGCAGGCTTCGATTGTAGTGTCGGCGTGTTTTGCAGTGCTAAGGTGCGCATAATCGAGTTCCTCTTGTCGATTAGCAACCGGAATTTACGTTTCAGCGCCCAGTGGCCTGAGACTATATACCCATCGAGAGATTCCAGGGCATAATTATTTTCCTTGGCCGGGCCGGTGGCCCGCAATTGCCTGCCTTTTGTCCAGTCCCACGACATCGCTTACAGAGTGTCCCGGGACATTACTTACAGTTCCTGGTGGGGAAGAGGCATCCAACGCTCGACCATGGTCGAGCGTTGGATCGCCGGGTCGAGCTCCCGCACCAACGTCGTACAGTAGTAAACCTGGATGCGCTCTCCCAGCTTCACCACTTGTTCCCACTCACCGGCCAGAGCGCTGCTGATCCTCCACTTACGGCCAGCCAGAGTCGGCCTGCCGCAGGTGTCGACCTTCCCCACGATGGCTCCCGGCGGATACTGCCAGCGCGGCGGCTGCGGATCATAGCGGCGCGGGCTCGGCTGCCAGTGGCTGGCAGGACGCTCCATGCCCAGCGCTTCGTGCGGCCGCCGGGTGCCCCGCCAAGCGAGCGCAGCGAGCTTAAGTGGGGGGTTGATTTCCAACGACGGCACCCCGCTCATACCTGCCGCAACGCGTCCACAATCTTTGTGCGATAGGCCATCAACGCGGGAACAAAACCGGCCGCCAGCCCCAACAGCAGCGCGATAGCGATGCCAATCGCCGTCGTTTGCGGTGATAGTCCGAAGTTGGGAAAGCCGGCAACGATGTCGCCCAGCACCGGCGCCTGGGGCAGTACCCGAACAATCCCTACACTGATGACAATACCCACGAGGCCGCCCATCAGGCCGATCAGCAGCGCCTCGCCGAGGATGAGCGTCATTACCAGCCCGCTGGTATAGCCCAGCGTTTTGAGCACGGCAATCTCCTGCCGCCGCTCGCGCACCGCGATGCTCATGGTGTTCGCCGTGACTAGCAGGATGGTGAACGCCACGGCCACACCGATGCCGTTCAGCAGCAGCGACAAGTTGCCGGCCAGCGAGATGAATCCGGCAAGGAAAGCCTGTTCCGTCTCGGTCTTGGTGGGCGCATCCGTGTTCTCAAATTCGGCGTCGATGGCTTTGCTGATGGCGGCCGCATGGCTGGGATCGTCAATCTGCACCGTCAGCCAGCCGATTCCCGAGTACGACCTCGACTTGGTGGCCTCGTACAGATAGTCGAAGTCGAAGTACATCGAGTTCAGATCGGTCGCAGGATATCGCTTCTCGTCCGTGTCGTAGATGCCGTCGATCACAAAGTCGAAAGGATGTCCGATGCGGTACGGCGGAATCGCGCTCTCCAGTTGAAACGTGTCGCCGACCTTCCAACCCCATTTCTCCGCCAGTTTGCGGCCAATGATGCAGCCGCGCCTGTCGCGCAGCCAGTTCTGCTTCTGGTCCTCCGGCAGCATGATCTCAGGAAAGACCTGGAGAAAAGCTTCCGGTTCCACGGCGTAGTTGGGGAAGAAATACTTGGGATCGCGGTAGATGCCGTTGAACCACACGTTGATCACGGTATTGGTCACGCCGGGAATGGCGGCAACCCGTGCCTTGTAATTCAACGGCAAGGTGTAAGCCAGGCTGACGTAGTGCCGGGTGATCAAGCGTTTTGAATTGCCACTATGCAGGCCGAAGTCGATGGCCGCAATGACGGTCTGCAATGTGCAGAACAGAAAAATGCAAACCGACATAGCCACTACCGTACTGAGGGTGCGGATCCAACTCTTCCGGAGATGCTTGAGAATTAGTAACACGAACTTCATGCCAACCGGCTCTCCTTTCTCCGGTTGTCGGCTGGATGCTTACCTGTCGGCTAACCAAGAATAGCCTCATCGAACCCGTAGGTCGGTGATGGGGGACACAGTTGTGAGTATCAGGTCGTGTAGGCGGGCGCCCCGTTCAAGCGAGGATCAGCGAGCTTGAGTGGGGTTTCCGCGTCGGCCGGGTGGCCCAGTCAACCCCGGAGAAATCGAAGTCTCTAATCGGGTGCCCCATCTATGACAACGTTGCCCCGCGTCAAGGGCTTTTTGAGCGCAGGCTGTCCGTGGGGTTTTTCGTCGCACGATGGCATGATGTAGGCGGCGCGCCGCCCAACAGCGAACAATCTTGGCGCGGGTGCCCCCATCCGGCCTGATTTTGACCCGCCGGCCGGTGGCCCACATATCCCTGCTTTTGGGATATGGGGCTTTACAGGTTGCTGAAAAACTCCCGAGGCCGACTGTTTCGTATCAGGGCATGACTTCAGTCATGCCGTAAGTGCTTCAAAATAAATTGGGTCTTTAGCCCCTGCGCTTCTGTTCCGATCTCTCACTAGACTCTTTCCGCAGCCTCTTCAGTCGTGCCGACACGCCCGCTACTTTTTGTTCCGCGCGGACTCCGGACCTGTTTATAAAATTGTGTGCCCGTTCGGCGTACCGGTAACGCCGAGCTTCAGAGCGTTTTACGAAACTCAATCTGGTCACATGTAGGTGGGATAAGAATCACCAAATCCAGTGCCGCAGGCACGGAACAATCGTAGCCCGGCACGCAGCCGAAGCGGAGTGCCGGGTAGACCGGTTTTTGAATCGGAAGTCGGTTTTAACCGACGACACCCTCCCGCGAGGGCTTCACGGGCTGCCGAAAGACCCGCTTCGCGGACAGATTCGTATCAGGGCACGGCTCCAGTCGTGCCGCTAAGCCTTTTCTTTTTGACCCGCCGTGCGGCGCACTGGGTTGCGGCTTCTTCCGCAGCCTCTTCAGCCCTGCCGCCCGCGGCTGCATGAACAATGGGGCTTGAGCCCCCTGAGGAAACTCGGAGTTCCGGCCACGCGGATTAGCCTCGGTCTCAGGAGCCGCTCGAGATGCCGAACCGGCGCGAACCAGAACCAACCCCAGCCGCTTGCGGCGAATTTGCTGGCGCCGTGGGCGTAAGCCCGCGGACACGAGCCGCTCTTCGCTCCGCGAGCCCGCGCCGCGGGCGGCACTCACCCCGCACCAGCCCGCCCCACCGCCACAAAACCGCGCTAACTCTCACGCCCAGACATGGATACGTATAACTACCAATAAAACCAATGAGATGCGAACAATACCCCCCCCCTAACCAATTGAAAACAAAGGGGAACCAAGAAGCGACGTCACAGCGGACTTACACAAGCGGTTCTGAAGCGAAACCGGAATCGCTATGGGCCATAAACCTTCCCAGCCGGGCAGGAAGCACCGGAATGTTGCATTTCCCGTACGGCGCGCCTAACATGCGCCCCGTGGAGTGAGCGCCATGATTCCCTGCGGCCCTATTTCCAGACATCTCCTTCTGCTGGCGGTCGTTATCCTCGCCGTTTCCGCGGTTGCTCAGGCCCCTCCCAAGTACGATCCCGCTACCGAAACCAAGCTCCAAGGCGTGGTGGCGGAACTGAAGTTCGTGCCCCCGAGTGGAGGCAAGCCCGCTGCGTACCTGGTGGTCAAGAGCGGCGCTGAGAGCATCGACGTTTTCCTCTGTCCCAAGAGCTTTCTGGACGACATGGGGGCGACGTTCAAGCCGGACGACAAGGTCGAGATCACCGGCTCGAAGGTCAAGCAGGACGGCGCCGACCTGATTTTAGCGCGCGAAGTAGTCAGGGGCGACGACACTCTCACCCTGCGCTTTAAGGATGGCAAGCCCGCGTGGTAGGCAGCAGCCAAATCCGTGCTCTTGGGAGTCGCCGGGGTTCGGCGAAGGGAAGCAACGACCCGCTCGAAGGGGCGGGCCGTGAGGTACACGGCACACCGGTCCCACCCGTGGAAAAGGCGCGAAACCACTGGTCTCCCACATTGTGGGACAGGCGCCTACTGCTTGTCGTACCACATCTTCCCTTTTACCTTCTTTCCGTTCGCAGTGGTTTCCAGGTCAACTGTGCGGGTTTTGCCGTCTTTCGACACTTCGATCTTGCCATGGGTGATGACCTTGCCATCCTTCTTAGCGGTCAGATCCAAGGTGCGCTCGTTGACCATCTTTAACGAACGCGTGTCCACATTGGGATCTCCCGTCACCGGGTAGTCCTTGCCATCGAACTTGCCGGTCCATTCGTTGTGCGCCGGTTTGCCGTCGGCGGTCGTCCCGTCGATGGTGACTTTCACGCTATCGCCCGCCGGCTCATAGACCACCGTGGTGTTCTTCGTCGCCCCAGCCGGGATCTTCGACTTGGCTTCATTCAACTTCCAGGTACCCATATTGGGATTCTCCGCGGCAAAGCCCACGGACAATCCAAGCAGGCAAAACACCAGGGTCAGTACGACCGATCGTTTCTTCACGTCGCCTCCTACTTAGGTCGATTCAATGGGACGATTTGGTGCGGCGCAAGTCTATTGCAAGTACGCGGCGCCAGCAAGGGACAAATGTCCCATGGCGGGCCGGCGGTTTGTAAGTGTACGCATCCTACAATAGCTCCATGCCAACCCCACGCCGCAAGAAACCGTCGCAACCCCCGGTCGATCCGCTGCTGACCATCATGCCCCGCAAGGCCGTTCCACATGAGTTCGTCCTCGACGCGCTGGCTGAACTTTCGCCGCGGACGAATCCCATGTTCGGGTGCCTTGCGGTGTACGTGGGCGAAAAGATCGTTCTCGTCCTGCGCGACAAGCGCGAACCGTCGGCCGATAACGGAGTGTGGCTCGCCACCACACAGGAGCACCACGAATCGCTGCGCCGAGAGTTTCCCCACATGCGGTCGATTCGGGTGCTGGGAAAGGATGTCACGGGATGGCAGGTGCTTCCCGCCGATGCTCCGGACTTTGAAGAGGCGGCCCTGCACGCCTGTGAGATGATTGCCGCACGCGATCCCCGCATAGGTAAAGTGCCGAAATCAAAGCGGAAGCCGGAGACAAGGTCAAGGAGCAATGCGACTGTGGCTAAGCGTTCGCGGAAGAATTCACCGTAACTGACCGTGTGCGAACGACATGATCACATTGGCAGCAAGATGGTTCGCTGTTGCCAAACCTCTGCAGACGTCGGCCAGCGCGCACTTAAGTAGCACTCCTCGGAGCTCGCCAACCCGGCGAGATAGCGCCCTGGAACACTCGTGGGGCATCGATTAAAGCAATGAGAGCGCTTCAGATCATCGATCCCAATAGCGCCGCGACGCTAGCGGCGGCAAATGTACCTACACCCGCACCGGGCGAGGGCGAAATGCTCATCCAGGTTTATGCGGCCGGGGTGACGCCGAGCGAGTTGCGATGGTATCCAACGTCGCACAAAAAGGACGGTAGCGTTCGCCCTCTTGCCGTTCCTGGTCACGAGTTTTCTGGCGTAGTTGCACAACTCGGCGAAAGAGTGGAGGGCTTTGCTGCTGGCGACGAAGTCTTCGGAATGAATGACTGGTTCGCGGACGGAGCCAGTGCCGAATTCTGCGTAACCGTGCCGTCGAACATTGCCCGCAAACCAAGTCGACTCACGCATGCTGAAGCGGCCACCGTCCCGATTGGCGCATTGACGGCGTGGCAGGGACTCCTTGATCGCGCCAAGTTGCAGACGGGCGAACGATTGCTCGTGCACGGCGCAGCGGGCGCCGTGGGAGTCTTTGTAGTGCAGTTGGCGCGGCTTCGGGGCGCGGAGGTAGTTGCCACCGCATCCGGACGTAACCGGGAGTTTCTCCTGCAACTTGGCGTGAAGCAGGTGATCGACTACACAACCGATGCCTTCGACAAGATAGTGCGAAACGCGGATGTCGTCTTCGATGCGGTGGGTGGTGAGACACTGACTCGTTCATGGAAGGTGCTCAAGCCCGGTGGACGTCTCGTGACGATTGCGGCCGACAGCGAAGGAGCCAATGACCCTCGTGTTAAAGACGCGTTCTTTATAGTCGAGCCCAGTCAGGGACAACTCGTGGAGCTCGGAAGACTGCTGAACACCGGTAAGCTGCAAGTGTTCGTGGACGCGCAGGTTCCGTTGGCCAATGCGCCTGCGGCCTACGCTGGAAGCGTAGTGCGCAAGCATGGCTACGGCAAAGTGGTGATCGTCACGCCTGCGTATGAGGCGCGGGTCTTTGCTTAATTGCCTATCGGTCAGTGCATCCTTTCCCCAACTTCGTAATCTAGGTCTTGATGCAAGTATGAGATCTCTGGATTGCGGAGGGCGACGATGAATCGGCTTCAAGGCAAGCGTGCACTCATCACCGGCGGTACGACAGGTATCGGATTGGAAACTGCGCGTCAGTTCCTAAAGGAAGGTGCGCGGGTAGCCATCACAGGCAACAACCCGGCCACGCTTGAAACTGTGCGCAAACAGCTCGGTCCCGATGTGCAAGTGATTCCCTCCGATGCCGGTGATGTGGCTGCGCAACAACAGGTCGCCGACGTCGTTCGCGAGGCGCTCGGTTCCCTCGATGTCCTCTTCATCAACGCTGGCATTGCCGATATGCGCCCGTTCGACCAATTCGACGAAGCCGGCTTCGACCGATCATTCAACATCATGCTCAAGGGGCCGTATTTTCTGACTCAGGCGCTATTGCCCGTCTTCGCCAAACCGGCCTCGATTATCTTGAATGGGTCGGTAAACGCACACATCGGAATGGCGAATACCACAGTCTACGCAGCGGCCAAGGCTGCGCTGATTTCTCTTGCGCGCACGCTCTCGGGTGAACTGATTTCACGAAGCATTCGCGTGAACGTAGTCAGTGCGGGGCCAATCGCGACACCGCTCCTGAGCAGACTCGGGCTTCCCGAAGAGCAACTGAAGGCGGTAAAGACGTCGATTCAGGGACAGGTGCCGTTAGGACGATTTGGTGAACCATCCGAGATCGCCTGCGCCGTAGTGTTTCTCGCCTCCGATGAGTCCGCGTTCACCGTGGGCAGTGAGTTCATTATCGACGGCGGCATGACTACGCTGTGACACCCTGGTTAGGCCAATTGGGGGCAGCCACACTACCACGCCGCTTCATGTAGCTGTGCCCCTTCCATGCGGTAACATAATCAGTTTGCGGTACTGAAAGGGAATTCTGCCGATGAAGTGCGCCGCAGCGTTGCTGCTTTTGCTCCTGATGCCGATGATGAGTCTCCCCGCACAGAATCCGCCGCCCGCAGCTCCCAGTCCCCAGGCGATCGCGGCCGCCGAATGGAACGGCATGGTGGATCATTACTTTGACGCCTACTTCCACTTCCACCCCACGATGGCGACCTACGCCGGCTTCCACCAGTACGACAGCCAGTTAGAGGACTACTCGCAGAGGTCGCGCGACGCCGAGCTGTCGTTCTTGCTCGAAGCCAAGCAGGCCGCGGGATATACGCATACCGAGTTCCTGAACGAAGAGCAGCGTCTCGATCTGAAAATACTGTCCGACGACATCAATGCGCGCATACTCGGGCTGCAAGAAATCCGCATGTGGCAGAAGAGCCCTGACCTCTACTCCAGCACTCCGACGGCCAGCATCTTCCTGCTGATGAGCCGCAAGTTCGCTCCCGCGGCGGAACGGCTGAAGTCAGTGATCGCGCGCGAGCAGCAGATTCCCGCAAACCTCGCGGCCGCCCGCGCCAACCTGAAGAACCCACCGCGGGTTTACACCGAAGTTGCCATTGAACAGATGCCCGGGATCGTCAGCTTTTTCCAGAAGGACGTGCCGGAGGCGTTCAAGGACGTTACCGACGCGCAACTGCTAGCCCAGTTCAAGACGGCGAACGATACCGTCATCAATGAGCTGCAACGCTACGAAACGTTTCTCAAGAACGACCTATTACCGATCTCGAAGGGTGATTATCGCCTGGGGCCGGAGCTGTATCGCAAGAAGTTGCTCTACGACGACATGGTGGACATCCCGCTCGACCGCCTGCAGCAGATCGGCTACGACGACCTGCACAAAAACCAGGCGGAACTGAAGCGCGTTGCGGCGCAAATCGATCCCACAAAAACGCCGGAGCAGGTGCTGGCCGCGCTGGAGCAGGACCATCCCCAGCCGAATCAACTGCTGCAGAGTTTCCGCGACACATTCAGCAGCCTGATTAGCTTCATTCAGGAGAAGAAGATCATCACCATCCCGTCTGATGTGCGGCCGATTGTGCAGGAAACGCCGCCTTTCGCCCGCGCCCTCTCATCGGCTTCGATGGACACGCCCGGACCCTACGAAACCAAGGCCACGGAAGCGTTCTTCAACGTGACGCTGCCGGATCCGTCCTGGTCCGCTGAGAAGACCAAGTCGTGGATGGAAGGCTTCAACCGCGGCACCATTATCAGTACGGCCATCCACGAGGCCTACCCCGGCCACTACGAGCAGTTCCTGTGGGCTCCACAATTCCCGTCGAAGGTGCGCAAGCTGATTGGCTGCGGCACCAACATCGAGGGCTGGGCGCACTACACCGAGCAGATGATGCTGGACGAGGGCTACGGCAACGGCGATCCGAAATTGCGCATCGGGCAGTTACAGGACGCGCTGCTGCGCGACGCGCGCTACATCGTGGGCATCGAGATGCACACCGGCAAGATGACACTCGCCCAGGCGACGCAGTTTTTCGTCAAGGAGGGACACCAGACGCAGGCGGTGGCCGAGCGCGAGGCCAAGCGCGGCACCTCGGACCCGACCTACCTGGTGTACACGCTGGGCAAGCTGGAAATCCTGAAGCTGCGCGCCGACTACAAGCAGAAGGTGGGCGCAAGCTTCACCTTACAGCAGTTCCACGACGAGTTCATGAAGCAAGGCTACCCGCCCATCCCCATCGTGCGGCGGTCGATGCTGGGCACCGACAGCCCCGCGCTGTAAAGGAGAATCCAAGAGGCACTCATGGCCATGAAAGTTCGCAAGGCAGTCTTCCCCGCGGCAGGACTGGGCACGCGCTTCCTGCCCGCCACCAAGGCACAACCCAAGGAAATGCTGCCGCTCATCGACACGCCGATCATTCAGTATGGCGTCGAAGAAGCGATGCACTCAGGCTGCGACCAGATCATCATGGTCACAGGCCGCGGCAAGAGCGCCATTGAAGACCACTTCGACGTCAGCTACGAACTGGAAAAGATGTTGGAGGAGCGCGGCAGGACGGATTTGCTAAAGATTGTGCAGCAAATCTCCGACATGATCCACATCGCTTACATACGGCAGAAAGAGGCACTCGGCCTTGGCCATGCCGTGCTAATGGCGAGGGAGTTAGTCGGTGACGAGCCGTTCGCCGTGATACTCCCCGACGACGTTATCGACGCATCCGTGCCCTGCCTCAAGCAGATGATCGATGTTTACAACGAGACGGGCTGCTCGGTGCTGGCGACGCAGGTGGTCGAAGGGTCCGGGATATCGGCGTATGGAGTGCTCGACGCCAATCCCGTCGCGGGCAAGCACAATGGCCGTCTCTTCGAAGTCCGCGATCTGGTGGAGAAACCGCCGTTCGAGAACGCCCCGTCAAACTTGGCGATCGTCGGTCGTTACATCCTCACCCCGGCGATCTTTGACATGCTCTCCAGCATTCAACCCGGCAGCGGCGGCGAATTGCAGTTGACCGACGGCCTGCGCGCGCTACTGAAAAAGGAGAAGATCTACGGCTATGTGTTTGAAGGCAAGCGTCACGATGCCGGCGACAAGCTGGGCTTCCTCAAAGCGACTGTCGAATTCGCGCTAAAACGCGAGGATCTGGGAACAGATTTCCGGGAGTATTTGAAGGGGCTAAAGTTGTAACGGCAGCGATGCTCAAGGATGAGAACGCCCGGGGCGTCAGTCCGGCGGACGGCAACACACTCGTAAATAACTTTAGCCCCCGAACGGCCGGCCCTGATGCTCGACCCTGGACATGGCCCGTGACGGTATGGCTGAAAGCCGTGCCCTTTCACCAAACCTCTACTCCATAACTTCGCTATAGAGAAAATCCTTCCCCCAATTCGCGGGATAGCTGGCCTCGCGCAGGGCGGTGGCCAATTGGGCCCAGTGGCGGACGCCGTGCAGCATGGCGTGGAGAAAGATCTTGCGCTTGCTGGCGCGCAAGATTCCGGCGGTGCGCGTGGGAAATTCAATTACGGTGGCGAGGTCCTCGTCCGTCGCGTTCGCCAGATACTCGCGATACATGTCGCGCGCTTTCTCGCCGATGCCGAACAATTCCGCGATGCTCCCTGTCGGCAGCGTCTCGTACGCCGTAATCGGCAGGCCCGCAAGCCGTTCGGCATAGCGTAACTCAACCGCGAAAATATGCAGCAGAAACTCGCGCACATTTTTCGTCAGCGCGATACTGAGAGGAACGTCGAGCACCGCGGCGGGCTGCGTGTCAAACCACTCGCGCCACTTGCGCGTCTCGGCTTCATTCGCCGCTAGCAATTCCGTGAACGAAATTTGCGCCGACGTTGCGGTCATGACTTCTGGCTCTCCTTCAATTTCTTTGACTTCGCCTCTACGCCCTTCGCCAGCTTCTCCTTATGGGCCTCCAGCCTCTTCGCCACCTCGGCGTCATGCAGCGCGATCATCTGTGCGGCAAGGATGCCCGCGTTGGTCGCACCCGGTTTGCCGATGGCGACAGTCGCGACGGGGATGCCCGCAGGCATCTGCACCATGGCCAGCAGCGAATCGAGTCCAAGCAGCGCGGTGGACGGGATCGGCACGGCGATGACAGGCAGGGTGGTCTCGGCAGCGATGACGCCCGCAAGATGCGCCGCTCCGCCTGCGCCGGCGATGACGACTTCGACGCCCCGAGCTTTCAAACCGCGCGAGTACTCGCTGGTGCGCGCCGGTGACCGGTGTGCCGACGTAATGTCGATTTCGTAGGGAATGCCAAACTCGGCAAGCGCCTTGGCGGCCTCGTTCATGATCTCGAGGTCGGAGTCGCTGCCCATGACGATGGAGACGAGAGGTTGGTTGGCCATCATTGCAATCCTATTTGCAGACACTAGTGTCTTTGATCTGATTCGACAAATTGAACCTGGGCGCAACCACCATTTTCCAGTACCAGGTCGTCAGGATTTTCGTAGGTGAGATCGGCCGCTACGAAAGTCTTTCCGGGGCTAACCGCCCGTATCTGGTACTTGCCCGGTGTAACGCGCATTCGAAAGGTTCCGTCTTCTCTGGTCTCGGCAGTGATGATTCCGCCTGGTCCACGAGCCTCTACCTGCACTCCGGCCAGAGGATAAGAACTGGAAATTGATCCGACGGCGCCTCCAATCAACGCGCGATCTGAGGTCGCTTCAATCGCGTCAATCTGCTCCAGAGCTTTCTGCTTGCGTTCTAATGGGCCCGAATTGCCGCATCCGTCGATCACCCAGGCACCGTTGCGAGTTTGTCGAAGCAGGAAGAGCAAGTAGGAATCGTCGGTCTTCCAGTCGAACGTCGCGCGCCCACTGTCATTGCTCTCATAAAGCCGAAACAACCTCGCCACCTCGCCGCGGAGCGGTTGCTCGACCGTCATCGAGTAGTAAGTGCCGGTGACAAAATCGTCCTTATCTTTGACATGCCTGACGGTTGTCAGCTTCGCGATCACAACCGCCCTGCTTTGGAAGTATTCGGCGCAAACCAGGCGCGGCAACGGGACATTACAGACCGCACCAGCCCGACAGCCCAGGATCGCCATCAATAGAAACTCCGTGCAGGTTCGCATGAGCTAAGAGTTTTTCTCGCGCAGGTGCTTCAGCCCTCGCGCGGCGATGTCTTTTCTATAGTGCATGCCATCGAAGCGGATCTTCATCACCGCGTCGTAGGCGCGCTCAACAGCCTCCGGCAGATCGCTACCGCGCGCGGTTACGCCCAGAACGCGGCCGCCGGAAGTGTAATATGCGCCATCGCGGCGGTTGGTCCCAGCATGAAAGACCTTGACGCCGTACATGCGGTCGGCGTCTTCGATGCCGGTAATGACTTTGCCCACCTCGTACGCACCAGGATAGCCGCCTGACGACATCACCACACACACCGCAGGGTCGAGCGACCAGCGAAAATCGCCATCGCTGACGCGACCTTCGATCGATGCTTCGATCGCCTCCAGCAAGTCGCTGTCCATGCGCATCACGATGGGCTGCGTCTCGGGGTCGCCCAGTCGGCAGTTGAATTCCAGCACTATCGGCCCGCGCGCGGTCATCATGATGCCGCAATACAGGATGCCCTTGTATTCCGCGCCTTCCGCCTTCATGCCTGCGATCACCGGCTTTGCGATGTGCGTCACCAGCCACTCGCGCATTCCGGCATCAATGATCTGATCGGTCGAGTAGGCGCCCATGCCGCCGGTATTGGGGCCCTTGTCGTCGTCGAAGACTCGCTTGTGGTCTTGCGTCGCCACCAGCGGAACCACGCGCTCGCCGTCGCTCATCACCAGGAACGACAATTCGTCGCCGTTGAGAAACTCCTCCAGCACAACACGCGCGCCCGCCTCGCCCAGCATCTTGCCGCTGAGCATCTCTTCGGCGGTGCGCTGCGCTTCGTCCTTCGTCTGCGCAATCACCACGCCCTTGCCCGCCGCCAGTCCGTCGGCTTTGACCACGATGGGCGTGTGAAAGTGGGCCAGCGCGTCCTTTAACTCGCCTTTCTTCGTGCAGATGGCGTAATGCGCGGTTGGGATGCGGTGGCGCTGCATGAACTCTTTGGCAAAGCTCTTGCTTGATTCGAGTTGCGCCGCCGCCTTGGTCGGCCCAAAGATCGGCCAGCCGCGGAGTTGGAATTGGTCCACCACGCCGAGCGTCAGTGGCAGTTCAGGACCGACGATGGTCACGTCAGGACTCAAGCGTGCGGCAAGTTGCAGGATGGAATCAAGACTCTTGAGATCGGCCGCGACGCCCTCGGCATCGGTGGAGATGCCGCCATTGCCGGGGGCGCACCACAGCTTCTTAATGCGCGGCGACTGCCGCAACTTCCACACGATCGCGTGCTCGCGGCCTCCGCTACCGAGGACAAGGACCTTCATTTGGTTGCCTTCCCGACACTGGGGCGCCGGTTTGCGCCCTTTAGGGAAAAGCTCAGAGTAGGGGCGCGCGGTGTATGGTGTCAAACGCCCGCAACGGGCTGGCTGCGCAAGTCCCGGATCTGCAGGTTGCATTTACAGGTTAACTGGGGTTAACTGTACCTCCAATGGATGCCAGAATCACCGTTTCCAAAGAAGACTACCTGAAAGCAATTCTCGAAGCCGAGTCTGAAGGCGAACCGGTCATATCGGCGCGGTTAGCGGAGTGGCTCTCAGTCTCTGCCCCGGCCGTGACCATGGCGCTCAGGCGGCTCAAGCGCGATGTCCTGGTGTCCGTGCGAGCCGATGGGCGCGTCCAACTCACCGGCGCCGGGCGGAAGATCGCGCGGCGGCTGGCCATCCGTCACCACCTTATCGAGCGTATGTTGCATGAAATCTTTGGCATGCAGTGGTTCAAGGTGCACGACGAAGCCGAACGGCTTGAGCATGCGGTTTCCGCTGATTTCGAAGCCTTGCTGGTGAAGAAGCTGGGACGCGGCGGGACTTGTCCTCATGGCAACTTCGCCACTTTCGATAGCCCTGTGCAAAAAAGGAAACGCGGCTACCAGTTGCTGGCGGCCGCCGAGCCGGGTCAAAAATACCGCGTCGCAAGCGTATATGAGCGGGACTCAAAACTGGGAGAGCTGCTGGACAAACGCGGAATTCGGCCGGGAAGCGAGCTGTATTTGCACGAACGCAATTACGATCAAACCCTCTCCCTCATTACCGCGGCCGGCAACATCGTTCTGGGACGCCCGGCGGCGGAAAAAGTCTGGGTCACAGCGACTCCACCTGATTAGCCATGGTTAACTTTCTGTGGTATACGTATGTTAACCAGACGTGGGGCAAACCAAGTCCAACCCGTCGTACAACAGCCATCCCTCGCTGGAAGGAGTGCACAGCACTGTCGCTGTTCCTCACCACGAAGCGGGATTCTGGCAGAATTGGCGCGCGTTTGTCGGCCCCGCCATTCTGGTCAGCGTGGGTTACATGGATCCAGGCAACTGGGGGACCGACCTCCAGGCGGGTGCGCAATTCAAATACAACCTGCTGTGGGTGGTCGGCCTGGCCAGCCTCATGGCGATCTTCATGCAGGTAATCTCGGCGCGCCTGGGCGTGGTCACCGGCAGGGACCTGGCGCAGTGTTGCCGCGAGTGGTATCCGGCGTGGACGCGCTGGCCCAACTGGCTGCTCAGCGAGACTGCCGTCGCCGCCTGCGACCTGGCTGAGGTGCTGGGCAGCGCCGTCGCGCTCAACCTGCTGTTTCACATCCCGCTGTTTTGGGCGGTGGTCATCACTGGACTCGACGTTCTGCTGCTGCTCGGACTGCAGAGCTTCGGTATGCGCACCATCGAAGCCGTGGTGCTGGTGCTGATCGGCACGATCGGCGTCTGCTACTTCATTGAAATTTTCGTGCTGCCGCAAACCCAGCCGAGTTTTTTGGAGATGGGGCGCGCGCTGGTCACGCCACATTTCCGGCAGGCAGGGATGCTGTACCTTGCCATCGGTATCATCGGCGCCACGGTAATGCCGCATAACCTGTACCTTCATTCCGCGCTGGTACAGAGCCGCAAGCTGCAGAAGGACGAACCCTCGATGCGCAGTGCCATCCGCTTCAACACCATCGACTCGGTTGTCGCACTGACCATCGCCTTCTTCGTGAATTCGGCCATCCTGGTGCTGGCGGCGACGGTTTTCTTCGGCAAGGAGAGCGTGACCGTTCCGGGTGGGCAAGTCGTGCACTTCACTTCCGACAGCGACTGGATCCGCGTGGCTTACCTCACCCTGGCTCCGCTGCTGGGCACGGCCGCCGCGAGCACATTGTTCGCCGTGGCACTGCTGGCCAGCGGCCAGAGCAGTACGATTACCGGGACCCTCGCCGGGCAGGTAGTGATGGAAGGCTTCATGAACTGGCGCATCAAGCCGTGGGTAAGGCGGCTCATTACCCGCACACTGGCGATTCTGCCGGCGGTCATTATTATCGGGATGCGCGGCGACAGCAGCGTAACCGACCTGCTGACCTTGAGCCAGGTAGTGCTGGCGTTGCAGTTGCCCTTCGCCATGTTTCCGCTGCTGCACTTTACCAGCTCGGGCGGGCGCATGGGCAAGTGGCGCAATGGCTGGTTTCTGCTGGTGTCTGGATGGGCCAGTGCTATCCTGATCACCGCCATGGACGTCTACGGCTTGCCGGATTCGCTTAAAACCGCGTGGCAGGTGATTGCCGGTGGATAGCGCCGCTCTTCGAGGCCAAAACACCATGTACAAAACCATTCTGGTCACGCTCGATGGCACGCCTACCGACCGGGCGATCATCGAGCACGTGAAGAAGCTGGCCGTGCTGGCCCAGAGCCGCCTGGTGCTGCTGCACGTCGCTGACGGATGGGCGGCGCGCACCTATGGTCCCGACGCTGTTAGTCCGGAGATCTCCGCCGATCTGGCATACCTGGAGAAAGTGCAGGCTGAATTTCGGGCGGCGGGAATTCCAGCCGAGTCGGAGCTGGCTTACGGCGACGCTCCGACAGAGATTATCAAGTGGGTGGAGCGAAAGGGTTGCGATCTGGTCGCCATGAGCACCCACGGTCACCGCTTCATCAAGGACATCTTTCTCGGCACCACCGCCAGCCGCGTACAACACAACATCAGCGTGCCGGTACTCCTGCTGAGGGCGAAGTAAGGGGCTCGTTGGGACCACGATGGCTTGCCGCTTCTGCCTGACTGCGATGCTGTTCCTTACCGTGGCCCAATTCGCCACGGCGCAGACTCCTGCCGCAAACGTGACCGCCACCGGAAGCTCCTCCTCTGCCGATGAGCCGGTTGCCAATCCCGGCAGACCAACCGTCTCCACACCCGCAACCCTTACTCCGGTTGGATACTTTCAATTTGAAACCGGCCTCTTGGCGGCCTGGCAGTCTCCCGAATTCTCTTCGCAGGAGAGTATCAACGAAGAGGTGAAGTTCTCCGTGTCGCGCTGGATCCAATTGCTGGCTGGCGCATCGCCTTACGTACATTCCAGCTCTCCCAATCAGCCCGCCAACGGGTCAGGCGACGTAGCCTTGGGAGTACAAGGCGTGGTCCATCACGGAGAAGGCGCCAACCCCACGGTCGCGCTGAGCTACTTTGGCCGGGTCTATAACGGAGGCACGCCCGACCTCGATACCGGCAGCTTACGGAACTCGGCGCTCGTGCTCCTTAGCGCCGACGTGAAAGGCTTTCACTACGACACCAATTACTTCTTCAACGAAGTGGTGAACGGCTCGATTCGCCGCGCCCAATTTGGGCAGACCCTTTCGGTCTCCCACTCGCTGCGCAAGAATTTCGGGCTGTCGGGAGAAATCTGGCATTTCACCCAGCCCTTTCTTCGCAGCAATTGCGTCGGCAATCTGTGGGCGCTGAATTACAACGCGCGCAAGAACCTGGTGCTCGATGGCGGCTTCAACCGCGGACTCACCTCCACCTCCACCCGATGGGAAGTTTTTGTGGGCTTCACCTACCTGCTGCCACACAAATTGGTCTTGCGCTAACGCCATCCGACCGGGTATTGGGCCTACGGCGAGTATCGGAAATGCCGTCTATTGTCCGAGCATCCCCTTCTTCAGGTCCGAAGTGGGCGGTTTGGGACCCAGCCACACCGAAAACATCACCTGCCCGAAGGCTGGACCGGCGATGGTTACCTTGTCGCTGCCGTTCAGCGAATAGGTGGTGCCTGTGCCCGGAACATAGGTGAAGACCATCTTGTCACCCACTTTGACCGCATCAATCGCGCCTAACAGGCGATCGATATCGGCTTTCATCGTCTTCATCGCATCGGGCGTATTGTCGTTGAACGACTCGTCGAAGGCGCCGGTCATCTGGCTCTTGCTGGCGCCGTGCACGAACTGCATGACGATCTGCTTGGGGGCGTCGGACTTGATGATGGCGTTGGCGTCGGACGACTTCTGCTCCAGGTAGAGGCCCGCCACATAGACCTTGACCATGTATTTGCTGCGTATTCCCATGCCGTTGAGGACAAGGGTCTTGCCGGCGACTTGTTGCGAGTCGGGAAGAGTGACGCCCGCGAGCGAGGCGGCGTTGAGAGCGATGGCGGAGAGCGATACGAATACAACAAGGGCGAGCGAGATCAGAGATGTACGCATAAAGGCTCCTGCGGAGAATAGTGTGAAGGGAAAGGGTAGCACGAGAAGCCGTAGCTGGTGACCAGTGGCTGGTGGGCAGAAGGCGAAGCGTTCCCAGTTTGGGATTCGTTGGGTTCGTGTACCCCTCCCCCCTGCCCCTAAAATCGTTAGGATCAGCGGGATACGCAGAAATCAGCGCAAAATATAGAAAACACGTAAGTTACTGGCAAGGTATTCTAAACATTGGACTTGCATCGTCAATTTGTTGCGGTGACGGTGGAAGTGCGGGGAGCGAATACGGAGTGTTGCAGTCATCGTGCCTCCAAAAAATGGGCCGTCAGCTCGGAGCGACCAGCAACTAGCTCAGAGCAAATATTGCAAGCTGCCCCGATGTCGGGTCAGCAAAAGCAGCGCCTACCAACCGGAGCTGTGCCCGGTTAGTAGCAGCGTGGCATAAGTTGTCAGTGTGCGCAAGTTACGAAAGTACATGTACTAGTAGTCAGCGGCCAGCTTCGGACAGCGAGCTACGGCTGGACTTCGGCAGCCACGAGGCGGGCAAGGGCCTGCTTCACCTTTGGGGCTTCGGGGCCGTCGGGAGTTTCCTTCAGATAGGTTTCATACTCGAGCTTGGCGGCAGCGGGATCGTGCAGGCGCTCGAGTGCCTGTCCGGCGACGAAGTGACAAAGGGCGTAGCCGTCGTGGGGAGCCTCGTGCGCCTTGCGGCAGGCCCGGACGGCGAGGTCAGGGTTGCCACTCTGCAGATCGGCGATGGCGGCAATGGTCCACGCGAACGCATTCGCAGGATCGACGGCCAGCGACTTGCGCGCGAGATCGCCGGCGCGTTGGTAGTCGCGGTCGCGCAGCATCAGCCCGGCGAGATTGCGGTCGGCGGAAGCATTCTTGTCGTTCAGCTTCACGGCGGTCTCGAAAGCGGCGCGAGATTTCCCGGGCTGCTCGAGGTGGGCATACATCATGCCCAGGTAATTGAAGGCCTCGTCGTACTGGGGATAGAGTACGGTAGCCTTTTGGAAGTAATCGGCCGCCTGCTGGTAGTTCTTCTTCTCCCACTCGGTCAGACCGCTGCGGAAGGCGGCACCCGCTTCCTTGGGAAGCTGGGAACGCGCAACCGAGGTGACGGCAGACTTCGATTGCGGCGCTGGGTGCTCGGCGGAGTTCACCTGCAGGTACACCATGTGCGTCCCTTCGCGGTGAACGACGTGGATGGTATCGGAGACGGTTTCTTCGATGCCCTGTCCGGAGGCGCGCAGGTTGAAGTTGTCGGCGCCGCTGATTTGCAGGTCGATTATGAAATCGGCGCGGCCATCCTTATCGGTGAAGAGCAGCTTTTGCGGGACCCCGTTGTGGTCGAGGAGCTCCAGCTTGACTTGTGGGACGGGCGTGCGGCCGTCTTCGTAGGTGACTTTGACCTGGATATCGACCTGGTTTTCGGTCATGGGCCCGGGGTGCTGGGCGCGGGCGAGGAGTGGAACGAACAGCAAAATGGCCAGGATGGACTGGGTCTTCATCGCGACTCTAGCATCTTACGCCGGGGGAGTAGGCGTTCGGACTGAAGCGGCTGCGGAAAAAGTCCGTTGAGAGATCGGAACAGAAGCGCAGGGGCTAAAGCCCCGATTTATTTTGAAGCACTTACGGCATGACTGAAGTCATGCCCTGATACGAAACGGTCGGCCTCGGGAGTTTTTCAGCGGCCTGTGAAGCCCACACGTATTTTCAATCGATTGCGGCACGACCCAGGTCGTGCCCTGATACAGAACAGTGGGCCAGCGGAGTTTTTCGGCAACCTGGGAAGTCGTGCGCTGATACGAATCTGTCCGCGAAGCGGGTCTTTCAGCAGCCCGTGAAGCCCTCGCGGAAGGGTGTCGTCCCCGGGGGACTCGGGGCTCATACCGATCCTTTCCCAGCCTTGCAGAGGCTGTTACGAAACTCGGTTGGGGGAAAGAGTTCAGGGAGGGACGAGCGGGCCTGGAGTGTAGGTTAAGCGCAGGGCCTACCTCCGGGGTGAAGCGCGCGAGCAGAAGACGATGTTTCCGGTGACGTGGGAGGAGCTGATTCCCGCCGACCACGTCTGCCGGGTGAGCGAAGCCTTCGTCAATCGTCTGGCGATGCAGGAGCTGGGCTGCGTGCGCCGCGAGCCGGCCGAGACGGGGCGACCGGGCTACGATCCGCGCGATCGGCTGAAGCTGTATCGGTACGGCTACAGGAATGAGCTGCGTTCGTCGCGGCGGCTGGCAGCCGAGTGCGCGCGCCAGGTGGAAGTGCTGTGGCTGCTGGGGCGGCTGCGTCCGGATTACAAGTCGATGGCCGAGTTCCGGCGGCGGCATGGTGAGGCGGTGAAGGCGGCGGGAGCGGAGTTGGTGCGGCTGGCGCACGAAGTGGGTGTGGTGCGTGGAGAGTGAGTAGCGATTGAGGGCTCGAAGTTCCGGGCGGTGGCGAGCGCGGCGCGAGGGAAGGAGCGGCAGGCGGTGGAGCGCTATCTGGCGGAGAGGGACGCGGCCGAGGCACAAGAGGACGTGGTGATCGATCCCCGGGCGGTGGCGGCGGCGCTGGAGAAGCTGCGGCGTGATCGCGAGCCGGAGGCGCGGTGGCTGCGGATGACCCAGGGCAAGCGCCCGGCGTACAACGTGCAGGTGGCGGTGGAGGCGGAGAACGGAATCATGGTGGCGCAGGCGGCGACGACGGAGGCGATCGACAATCGCTGCCTGTGGCCGATGGCCGTAGCGGCGCAGCAGGCGGTGGGCGGGCCGGAAACGCTGCACGTGGTGGCCGACGCGGGTTACTCCAATGGCGAGCAGGCGGCGGGGTGCGACGAGCGTGGCATCGAGCCGCATGTACCGGCCAAGCGCGCAGTGAACCAGGCCGGCGAGGGCAGGCTGTTCGACCGCAGCGAGTTTCATTCTGACGAAGCCACCGACACGATGATGTGTCCAGCCGGTAAGCGGCGGCACCGGAAAGCGCTGCACAAACAGCGGCGACAGGTGGTGTATGTGGGAGAAGCGGCGGTGTGCGGAGCCTGTCCCCTGCCAGCGCGGTGCCCCAGGGCCAAGCGACGAACGGTAAAGCGGCACCTGTACGAAGCGGCCTTGCAGCGCAGGCAGCAGCGGGCCACGGCAGAAGCGATGCGATTGCGACGCAGCGTGGTGG
>Ga0335082_10001149_pt1 | contig 28196 bp, 21 predicted proteins | sample Lox_Sample_41_FD_206718 | JGI IMG/M metagenome (GOLD analysis project Ga0335082, IMG submission 206718) | Soil microbial communities from Loxahatchee National Wildlife Refuge, Florida, United States - Lox_Sample_4.1 | ecosystem: Environmental > Terrestrial > Soil > Wetlands | place: USA... | reverse complement strand
GGCGTCCAGCAGAGGGCGCGCGGCGGATGCGTCACCGCCCGACACCGCGTCGGCGAGCGCGCGCCGCGCCTCGTCGCGCTTCCCCTCGGCGCGCGCGAACGCCGCGCGCCACCGCGCGAGCTTGCCTTCGCCCTTCGCGTCGACGACGGTCTGAACCCGCGCGCGCGTCGCCTCGTCGCTCGGGATCCACGCGAGCGCCGACGAGAGCGTCTCGCTCGCGCCCGCCGCGTCCAGCACCCACGCGCGCACGAGCGGCGCGAACGCCGCCGGGTCCCGCAGCATCGCGAGCGCGCGCCCGCGCACGAGCGCCGCGCGCGCGTCCGCCGGATCGACCTCGACCTCCTCGAGCCGCGCGAGCGCTCCGCGCGCGTCGCCTTGCAACAAGCGCGCTTCCGCGCGCCGCAGCCCGCGCGCGGCGCTCTTGTCGAACGGCGCGCGCTCGAGCCAGAGCTCCGCGCGCGGCCCGTCGCCCGCGGCGAGGTCGAGGTCCGCGAGCGCGACGAGGGCGTCGGTCCGCTCGCTCGTCCCCGCTTCGGCCACCGCGAGCGCGCGCACGAGCGCGTCGCGCACCTCGTCGACGTTCGCGCCCGTCCGCTCGCGCGCGCGTCCGAGCCGCAGCCACACCTCCGCGCGCGACGGCGCGCGCTGCGCGAGCTCCTCGAGCGTGAGGTGCGCCTCCGCGTCGAGCCCGGCCGCCTCGCACGCGTCGGCGAGCAGCGCGAGCGCGATCGCCGACCCCGGAAGTCCCGCGAGCACCGCGTGCGCCGCCGTCCGCGCGCGCATCGCGTCGCCCCGCGCCAGCGCCTCCTCGCCCTCGCGGAGCCGGTCGTCGAGGCCGGCCAGCGCGATCTCCACGCGCGAGGCGAACCGCCCGATCGTGTCCGCGAGCCGCATGGGGAGGTTCTAGTCGATTTCGAGCAACTCCGCTCCGCGCCCGGCCGACGGGCGGCACAAGGAGCCTTCCATCATGCGTACTCGAATCGGTCTCGGTCTCGCGCTTCTCCTCGCCCAGGCAGCCTGCACGGGGTCGGTCTTCAACGGCGGCAGCGACGCCGGCGACCCGGGCACCGGCGACGACGCGGGCAGCGTCCACGGCGGCGGCAACCCCGACGCCGGCACCGACGCGAGCCCCGAAGCCGAGCCGCCGCCCCCCGGCTGCGACACCTCGAAGCTTCCGACCGAAGACGTCTGCGTCGTGAACGACGCCGAGGGCATCTTCGTCTCGAGCTCGCTCGGCAAGGCGACCGGCGACGGCACGAAGGCGAGCCCGCTCGCGTCGCTCGCGGCGGGCATCGAAGCCGCGAAGGCCGCGCACAAGCGCGTCTACGCGTGCGCCGAGACGTACGGCGAGTCGATCGCGATCGAGAACGGCGTCGACGTCTTCGGCTATTTCGCCTGCAACAGCTCGTGGGCCGTCGTGCAGACGTCGCACGCCAAGGTCGCTTCTCCGACGAGCCCCGCCGCGACCGCGACGAACGTGACGACGCCCACCCGCGTCGAGAACGTCGATCTCGTCGCGCCGGACTTCACGAGCAACTCGCAGAGCTCGATCGCGCTCATCGCCAGCGGCTCGCCGTCGCTCACGATCAAGAACGCGACGATCCACGCCGGGACCGGCGGGGACGGGGCGCATGGTACCGACGGGGTGCAGCTGAGCGACTCTTCGAACAAGAAGGGCTTGAACGGGATCGGGTACGACATCTGCAACGGCGCGATCGGTCATTGCGTGACCGCGATCGCTCGATATCAGCCCGGTCCGACGAACGCCTGCGTGGGTGAAGCCGGTCACGATGCCGGGCCGGGCGGCGATGGCGGGTGGAACGGAGTGTATGTCGCGGTCGTCAACCAAAACCAAACTGAGGTCTGGAAACCGAATGGGCAGGCGTCGACGGTCGGATTGCCGCTCGTCGGAAGTGCGTCGACGACGCAAGGGGGCGGCTTCCTCGTCGTTCCCTCCAACGGTGCGAACGGGCTCTCGGGATTTGATGGCCAGAGCGGCGGTCCCATCGGCACCATCAGCGCGAATGGGTACACGCCGGCGGACGGCACCGGCGGAACGGACGGACAGCCAGGGCAGGGGGGCGGAGGCGCGGCGGGACTGCAAGACATGAACGGCGTCATTTCTGTCCAGGGACAGCCCATCGGGCGGACCGCGCAGGGCGAAGGAGGTGCCAGCGGGGGCGCCGGCGGTTGTCCCGGGCTGGCCGGTACGGCGGGCAAAGGCGGCGGGGCCAGCATCGCCCTCATCGCGGTGCAGAGCGGCCTGACGCTCGACACGGTCACCATCGAATCGTCGTCCGGGGGAATCGGCGGGCAGTCGGGCCAGGGGAGCAAGCACACCGTTGGCGGAACGGGCGGCGCGGCGAGCGCTAACACCGTCCATGCTGCGAACGGTGGCGACGGCGGATACGCTGGCGTCAGCGGAAACGGAGGAGGCGGTCCGTCGGTCGGGATCGCGTTTGCGGGGTCGGCTCCGCAACGGCTCGCGACGACCATCAAACAGGGTGCTGGCGGCGCGGGTCAGTTGCCGCGCACAGGCCTCGACGGCAAGACGATTCCGGCTTCCTCGAACGGCGCGAGCTACGACCTCTACGACTTCGGTTCCTGATCGGATTCACTCGCCAGCAAACGCGCCAGGCGCGCGTCGTCGAAACGGAGAGACAGGACCTTCTCCCGCTCGATCGACACCGCGCCTGGCGCGCTGCCTTTTGTCTTCTTCACGAACTTGCGCGGGACGTACGTGATCTCGACCGTGCGCTCGCCGCGCGCGTCGGAGAAATGCGCGGCGAGGTGGGCGGCGTCGACGAGCAAGTCCGGCGGGCAGGCCTGATCGCGGCGGAGTTGGACGACGACGTGCGCGCCCGGGTAGCCGCGCGCGTGGAGCCACAAGTGGTACGGCTTCGCGACGTGGAAGGTGAGCTCGTCGTTCCGCGAGGCGCCGCGGCCGACGAGGATGGTGCCGCGCGGGGTGCGAAACGTCCGGTACGGCGGTTTTCGCTCTTGCGGCGGCTTCTTGGCGGACGGTTTTTTCGGCGTCGCCGGGCGCGCGACGAGGATGTCGTCTTCGGTCTCCGCGGATGCGATCGCCGCGAGCGTCGTGTCGAGCGACGCGATGGCGCGCTCGGCGTCGCGACGGCGCGCTTCGGCGACGGGCGCTCCCTTTCGCAAGCGGCGCGCGGTCGCGAAGATGCGCTCGAGCGATTCGCGCGGGGCGCGCGCGGGATCGAGCGGGATCGCGCGCTCGACCGGCTCGCCGCTCGCCCAGTCGACGACGCGGAGGCTCGTGCTCCCGCGCGGCGCGGAGGCCGCGAGGTGGATCGCGAGCGCCGCCACGCGCGCCAGCTCTTCGGCTTCGCCCACGCGCGCGAGATCGCCCGCGATCGCCTCGCAGCGGCGGACGAGCTTCTTTCGTTCCCTCTCGAGGGCGCGCGTCGCCTCGGCGCGCATCTCCTCGAGTCGCTCTGCGGGCGTCATCCGGTATATTGAAGCCGACCGTGCTTCATCCGGCGAGCTTTCCAGCGGGGCAGGTGCTCTCGGCGTTGCCGAAGGCGCTGCTCCTCTATCTCGACGCGCGCGGCGGGGGCGCGGCGGACGAGTGGCTCCGGCTCTGTCGCCTCCGGCGCGACGACCTCGCCGACGAGACGCGCACCGTGCCGGTCGTGACGCTGCGGAGCGCGCTCGACGCGTTCGTGAAGGTCGCCTCGCGCGACGAAATCGAGCGCACGTGGCCGCACCTCCTCGCGCCCGAGAACCTCGGCGCGTGGGCGCGCGTGCTCCGCGGCGCGAGCTCGCCGCAGCAGGCGTTCGCGCGGCTCGACGGCTCGGAGAGCGAATACGCGCGGAGCACGCGCTGGGAGACCCTCGACGCGCGTCGCGGGTTCTGGCGCGGACGGGTGCTCCTCGCGCACGATCCGGCGGTGGAGGAGGGCGGCCTGCTCGCGCTCATGCGCGCCGCGGAGCTCCGCGCCGTGCCGGCGCTCTTCGGGCATCGGCCGCTCTCGGTGCGGGCGGAGGGCGTCGTCGCGCACGAGGCGAGCACGCTCGCGCAGACCTACGAGGTGCGCTGGCGCACCGTGCGAGCGCCCGAGATCGCGCTCGGCGCGGCGGCGACCGGCGCGATCGTCGCAGCTCCAACGGTGTCCGCGCACGTCACCGCCGCGCTCGTCGGCGGCGGCGTGGGCCTGGTGCTCGGGCTCGTCGGCGTTCGCGACCGCTTGCGGCGGGCGGAGTCGCGCGCGCAGAGCAGCCGCGTCCACGTCCTCGAGCGCAGCCTCGAGCTCAAGGAAGAGCGCGAGCGCGTCGCCGCGGGTCAGCTCGAGGGCACCATGATCGCCGGCCTCTACCGCATCGGCCAGCGCATGGGCTCCGGGGCGGCCGGCGTCATCTACCAGGCGCAGCGCGTCTCCGACGGCCTGCCCGTCGCGATCAAGCTGCTCCGCGCGGCCGCCGCGCACGAGACGGTCGCCGCCGATCGCCTGCGGCGCGAGAGCGAGGCCCTGCGCCTCGCGTGGCACCCGAACATCGTCGAAATCCTCGACCAGGGACACCTGCCGGACGGGACTTCCTACCTCGTCATGGAGCTTCTCATGGGCGAGTCGCTCGCCGCCCGCATCCGAAACCGCGGAAAGCTCGAGCCGCGCGAGGCGGTGCCGATCGGCCTCCAAATCTGCGACGCGCTCGTGGCGGTCCACGCGGCGGGGATCGTGCACCGCGATTTGAAGCCTTCGAACCTCATCCTCGTCAAAGCTCCTGACGGTGAACGCGTGAAGGTCATCGATTTCGGCATCGCCCGCGTGGAGTGGGAGGAGACGCGCATCACGAACATCGGCGCGCCCCTCGGGACGCCGGGGTACATGTCGCCCGAGCAGGAGAACGGCGGGCAGATCGACGCGCGGAGCGATCTCTTCGCGGTCGGCGCGGTGCTCTACGAGTGCCTCGTCGGCGAGCCGCCGCCGCCCGTGCCGAGCGGGCTCTGGGGGCGCGCGGAGTCGCTGGACCGCGGCGCGCGCGCCACGTGGCAGCGCTTGCCTCCCGAGTTCCGCGGCGTCATCGAGAAGGCGATGGCGCCCGCCAAAGAAGACCGCTTCCAAGACGCGCGCGCGCTCTCGCAGGCGCTTCGCACGATGGAAGCCCAGCCACGAGCCTCTGGAGCCTCGACATGAAAAAAGCATGGATGGTGGTCGCGCTCTGCGGAGCGCTCGCGCCCGCGCTGTCGTCCTCGCCGCCGGCGCGCGCGCAGGGGGTGACGATCCCGACGGCGCTTCCAACGACGTTGCCGACCTCGTTCCCGACGTTTCCCGGCGTGACGCTGCCCACGGCGCTGCCGACCAACCTGTCGCCGCCCGCGCTCCTCGCGCCGCTCGCCGCGTCCGCGATGCACGCCGAGGTGCGGAGCGTGGTCGACGAGCTCATCGCGCATTTGCCGACGCCGGCGGCGAACCGCGTGAAAGGCATCCCGCTGAAGCTCGACCCGGGGCCGACCGACATCAACGCGTACGCGGGATGCGACGCGCAGCACCGGCCGTTCCTCGCGGGGACCGAGGGGCTCCTCCACGCCATCTTCGCCATCTCCGAGACGAAGGCGTGCGACGAGATCGACGGCCAGCACAGCTACGAGGCGTACATGACGGCGATCGTGCCGGTGCTCACCGCGCAGACGCCGGGCTCGCCGCAGCTTCCGCACAACGTCCTTCCGGCGCAGTGCGCGATCGATCCGCGCGTCTTGTCACGCGCGCGCGAGAACTTCGACGAGATCGCGGCGTTCACGTTCGCTCACGAGCTCGCGCACCATTACCTCGGCCACACCGGCTGCGCGATCAACGACTCGCCGTTCACGCAAGGCCTCGCGACCGTCGAGCACCTGAGCCAGGCGCTCGTGCCCGCGTTCAACCAGCCGAACGAGCTCGCCGCCGACTCGGCCGGTCTCTACAACACGATGGACACCGGGCGCGCGCGCATGCCGCGCTACCAGTGGACGGAGCGCGGCGGCCTCTTGCTGCTCGAGTTCTTCGCGCGCCTCGAGGGGAGCGGCGGCGGGGCGATCGCGTTCACGCGCTCGCATCCTCCGTCGACGACGCGCGAGGGGTGGGTGCGGACGGCGGCGACGAGCTGGCGCTTCTTGCATCCGTAGGAACTTCCAGGCGGGGGCGCGTGTCGCTCCTCGAGTGAGGCGCCTCGCCTTCGGTCTCCTCGCCGTCCTTTCGTGCGCGCCCGCTTCCGGGCCGGCGGCGATCTCCCTCGCGCCGATCGTCGCGCCGGCCGAGCAAACGTCGGGCACGCTCCTCGAGGAGTGCCGAATCGTCGGGACCGGCGAGCGGCGGGCCTCGTGGCGGGCCCCGGCGTTCGAGGTCTTCGCGTCGCACGGCGCGGCCGAGCCCGCGCTCGTCGTCGCGCTGCCCGGCGAAGCGCACGTCACGTGGAGCGCCTTTCCGTCGATGCCGAGTGACACGGCGCGCGCGCGCGTCGAGCTCGGCGGTCAGAGGCACCTCCGATTCACCGGGTGGGCCCCGCTCGCCGGGCGCACGTTCTCGACGCGGCGGCGCATGGTCACCGGCCACGGCCACCTCTGGGCGCGCGCCGGCGCGGCGATCGAGCTGCTCGCGGCGTCGGGCGGCTTCGCGACCGCGCGCGTCGCGTCGCCGTTCGTCGCGCCGAAGTCGTTCGTCGTGACCGGGCGCTGCGACACGCTCGCCTACGAGCCGAGCGAGCCCGAGCACGCGAGCCACCACGAACCGAAGAGCACGCACAGCGTGTTCAACCGCAACGCCTCGCTCGATCTCCACGAGGCGCCGTCGGGCGCGCCGTTCGCGACGCTCACGTTCGACTACGCGCGCGCCTTCGAGCTCGCCGTCGTCGAGGAGCGCGGCTCGTTCGTGCGCGTGACCGGCGCCGAGGGCGACGTCGCGTTCGACGCGTGGGTGCCGGCGGCGGAGACGGCGCTCGACTGGGGCGTCGGCTCGATCCACACGTCGGGGTGGGGGACGTCGAGCTGCGGCGGGTATTACTCGTCCAACCGCGGCGTCGTCGCGCGCGACACGCCGCTCTTCGTCGGCGCGAAGCCGGAGGCGCTCGCCGGCGCGGTGGTCGAGAAGAGCGCGGACGTCCGCTACTACCCTTGGGACGCCAAGACCGTCTCGGGCGTCGCGCTCGTCCCGTTCGATTTCGCCGACGGGATGCTCCGCGCGCCGACGCGCATGTGGATAGCGCGCGACGCGATCCAATGATCAATCCAGCACGCCGCGCACGCGCGCGTGACCCTGCGCGTCGACCTCGACGAGCACGAGGGCGTCGCTCGTGCGCGCGAGCTTCCAGTCGGCGGGGGCGGGCGCGTCGGTCCACCACGCGACGCGCTCGAAGCGCGCGAGGTGCACGACGTCCTCGAGCGCGGGCTCTCGCGATGACGCGCTCGGGACGAGCCGGAGGGGCTCGACGTCGCCGAACGACGCGCTCGGCGGGCGCTTCGCGCCGAAAGGGACGAGCACCGAACGCCGTTCCGCGCGCCAGTCGTCCGCGACCGCGAGCGTGCCGAGCGCGCCTTCGCCCAAGAGCGCGCCGAGCTCCGCCGCGAGCTTGGGCAGCGCGATCTCGGCGCGGCTCTCCGGGACGAAGAGGTGGCGCGCGCGCGGCTCGGCGAGCGTGGTCTCGGGCGCGCGGAGCACGACGGCCAAGACCGGCGCGCGAAGCTCGTGGACCGACTCGAAGCGCGCGCGCAGCACCGAGAGGAGCTCCTCGCTCTTGCGAACCGGCGAGGCGAGCGGAAGCGACACGCGCGCCGTCGCGTCGCCGGCGCACATGGCCCGATCCATCTCGAGATCCACCTCGAGCCGCGCCGCGAGCGCGCATCGTCCTTCGAGGCGGGCGCCCATCCGATCGCAGAGCGCCTTGAGGACGAACGCCAGCGCTTCGACGTTCTCGACGCCGTACTCGAGCTCGGCGCGCTCCTCGAGCACGATCGCCGGAGAAAACCGGGGGATCGGCGTCCCGTCGTCCCCGTCGAGCAGCGCGCGGACGCGCGCGAGGAGGTTCTCGTTTTCCATGCGCGCCGTCAGCGCGTCGCGCGGGAGCGCGCGCATCGCGTCGATCGTGCCGACGCCGAGCTTCCGAAAATACGACGCCGTGCGCGGGTCGAGCCGCATCGCGTCGATGGGCAGCTCGCCGAGCGCGCGCGCCGTCTCGTCGGGAGCGACCACGCCCGGGCGCGCCGCGTGCCGCGCGAACGCCCACGCGATCTCCGGTCCCGACGCGAGCGCCGCGCGACACGAGAACCCCGCGCGCGCGACGCTGCGCGCGATGGCCGCGAGCGTCTCGCGCTCGCCGCCGTGAAGGTGCGCGCACCCGGTGACGTCGACGACCACCGCGTCACGATCGAAGAGCGGCGCGGTGAGCGCCCCGAACCCGAGCAGCATCTCGGCGAGCCCTTCGAGCGCGCGCGTCGCCTCGTCCGGCCGGAGCACACGCACGCGGAGCTCGGCGCACTTGGCCTTCGCGCTCGCGATCGTGACGCCCGGCGAGACGCCGAGCGCGCGCGCGTCGTCCGACACGTCGTCGACGCGCTTTCCGCCGGTGAGATCGCGCTCGGTCGCGTCGCGCGAGACGACGACCGCGAGCGGTCCCGTCGCGACGCTCGGATCGCGCGCGCGCACGAGCGCGAGCCGAAAGGACGGAAGGACGACGGCCGCGACGCGTCTCATCCGACGCTCAAGACATCGGCGAGCGGGACGTGCGTCTTCGCCAAACCCGGAGAGACTCGGCCGAAGCGGTCTTTCGTCACGCGAACGTCGAGCCCGCCGCGCGTGCGCGCGATCTCGAGGCGGAGCGCGACCGGCCACGGATCCCGGTGCGGCGGCGCGAGGAGCAGGATGGACACGCCGTGCGTCTCGGCGGCGAGCGCGAGCTTGCGGGTGAGCCTCTCCATGCCGCGCGGCGCGGCGACGAGCTCGAGGACGACCACGTCGAACGCGCCCGAGCCCGCGACCTTCACCGTCACGCGCGCGAGGTCCTCGCGCCGCGGACGCACCACGAAGAGACGCGCGAGATCGACGCCCGCGCGCGCGAGGCCGGGCGCGAAGAGCGTCGAGCTCGCGTCGATCCACGCGCACCACGCCCGCGGATCGCGCGCGAGCGCCGCGCGAACGCTCCGAGCCGCGACGCGCGTCGCGCCCGCCATGGAGCTCGCGCACGAGAGCTCGACGACCGCGTGCGGCATCCCACCGTCGGGGAGGAGTCGATCGATCTCCGGCCAGTCACACGCGCGCGCGGGCGCACGCGGCCTCTCGGCGAGCGCGCTCGCGAGGTGAATCCTGCCGTCGAGGAGCGCTCGCATGGGACTGAACAAATTATCAGTTGTGGCTCCGGCGGGCAAGGATCGTTAAAAGACCCCCATGACGGCGATGGACGAACACCTCGAGCGCCTCCGCGCGGCCTTCCGCGAGATGGGCTCCGTGCTCGTCTGTTACTCCGGCGGCGTCGACAGCGCGCTCGTCCTCGCGGTCGCGCACGAGGTGCTCGGCGAGCGCGCGGTCGGCATGACGGCCGTGAGCCCGAGCCTCGCCCCGGCCGAGAAAGAGCTCGCGATCTCCGTGGCGAAACGCATCGGCGCGCGCCACGAGCTCGTCGATTCGCACGAGCTCGACGATCCCGAGTACCAGCGCAACGGCCCCGATCGATGCTTCCACTGCAAGAGCGAGCTCTACGACATCAGCTCGCGCAAGCAGCGCGAGTGGGGCGTCGCGTTCGTCGCGAACGGCACCAACCTCGACGATCTCGGCGATCATCGCCCTGGGCTCGAGGCGGCCAAGCGCGCGGGCGTGCGCAGCGTGCTCGTCGAGGCGGGCTTTCGCAAAGCGGACGTGCGGCGCGTCGCGGAGTCGATCGGTCTCTCGGTCTGGGACAAGCCCGCGTCGGCGTGCCTCTCGAGCCGCATCCCGTACGGCACCGAGGTGACGCGTGAACGGCTCGCGCAAATCGCCGGCCTCGAGCAGGAGCTCCGCGCGCTCGGCTTGCGCCAAGTCCGCGTGCGGTGGCACGGGCTCGGAGAGTCGGCGGCGATGGCGCGCATCGAGGTCGAGAAGAGCGAGCTCCCGCGAGCGTTCGAGCTTCGCGAAACGATCGCGGCGGCCGGCCGTCGGTTCGGTTTCAGCTACGTGACGCTCGACCTCGAAGGCTACCGAATGGGCAGCCACAACGAAGTGATCGTGGGTCGCGCGCTACGCGTCCTCGCGTAACGCGAAGTCTTCTTCGCACCGAAAGAGACTGGATTCCCCCGCGAAAATCTGAGATTGAGGCGTGGTCCAGTCCGTGCACCGCGACCGACGAACGACGCCATGGATGCTGCCGCCGTCCGCCAAGAAAAAGAGCTGATCGACGCCACGCGTCCGTTCGCGAAGGAGAGTCGCGCGCGGAGCTGGTTCGCGCTCCTCAGCACGCTCGCGCTCGTCGCGGGCACCGACATCGTCGCCTTTCGCGCGCACCACTGGGCGGCTCGCGCCGTCGCGATGATCGTGTGCGGCTTGCTCATCGTCCGCACGTTCATCCTCTTCCACGACTTCCAGCACGGCTCGCTCCTTCGCAACTCTAAGGCCGCGAAATGGATCTTCTGGGGCTACGGCATGATCATCATGACGCCGCCGAAGGTCTGGAGAGAGACGCACAACTACCATCACGCCAACACGGCCAAGCTCGTCGGCTCGCACGTGGGCTCGTACTTGATGGTGACGACGAGCATGTGGGCGAAGATGAACGCGCGCGAGCGCTTCATGTACAAGGTCATTCGCCACCCGCTGACGATCGCGAGCGCGTACTTCACGCTCTTCATGCTCGGCATGGGCATCTCGCCGTTCCTCCGCGCGCCGAAGAAGCACTGGGCGTGTCTCGCGGGCGTGCTCATGAACTGGACGCTCACGGCGCTCGTCGTGTGGAAGCTCGGGCTCGTGACGTTCCTCTTCGGGATGTTCGGGCCGCTCGCGATCTCGATGGCGGTCGGCGGTTATCTCTTCTACGCGCAGCACAACTTCCCCGAGGCGCACATCCAGCCGCGCGAGTCGTGGAGCTACACGCGCGCGGCGCTCGAGTCGTCGAGCTACATGGAGATGGGCCGCGTGATGCGCTTCTTCACGGGCAACATCGGCTACCACCACGTGCACCACCTGAACCCGCTCATCCCGTTCTACCGGTTGCCGGACGCGATGGCCGCGGTGCCCGAGCTCCACGATCCGCCGACCACGAGCCTCCGGCCGCGCGACGTGCTCGCGTGCTTCCGGCAGAAGCTGTGGGACCCCGAGCAGGGGCGGATGGTCGGCTACCCCTAGGGGACGCCGGCGTCGGGCGTTCGGAACCGGAGCGGCAGGTTGACGGTCTTCGCCGTGCCGGGAGGATCGAACGAGGCGTGCTGGAGCCGCTTGACGAGGCACGACTCGACCTCGGACGAGAGGCCCGCGCCGCCCACCTTCGTGACCGACGACACGCTGCCGCTCGGCTCGATGCGAAACTGGAGCTTCACGTCGCCCTGCATCGTCGGATCCGACGCGAGGCCGCGGTTGTAACAACCGCGGAAGGTCGGGGCCATCGTCTGGATGGTCTCTGCGATCGTGCGCGGCAAGGTCGTGACGCCGCCGAGCGCGGCGAGCGGAACGACGTCGACGCTGGCGCTCGGCGGCGCGCTCGGCGTCGGGCTCAGGGGCGCCGTCGCGCTCGGGAGCGGCTCGACGGTCGCCGTCTTCGGAGGCTCGTCGCGCGAGCAGGCGGCCAAGAGCATGCAGAATACAACTAGTTTGGTCATTCCAGATCTCCCACGCGCTGGAGGACGCCGTTCGGATCGAAGAAGCAAGCGCCGTGGCGCTCGCGCGTCACCGTCCAGAGGATCGGGACGGCGAAGGTCTTCGTCTCGAAGCGCGAGAGGCCCGTCGTGAGCTCGTCGCGCGCGGCGAGACACTGCGCCGCCGCGTCGCCGAAGAAGAAGCCGTGGAAGTCCTCCGCGGCGCGCGCGGCAGCGGCGCCGCGGTACGCGCTGCCGACGAGGCTCGGCTCCGGATCGAACGCTTGCTCGCTCGGCCACGAGGCTTCCACCGGGATGCGCGCCTCGACGAACGAGCGGACCGACGCGTGCATCGCCGGGACGAGGGCGCGGCGCACGCGCACGAGCTCGTCGTTGACGTAGCGAATGGAGCACGCGACGACGCGCGTCGTTCCCTCGCAGGTCGTGCACGAGATGAAGCCGCCGTCGCACGCCATGCAGCGCGACGCGAGATCGCTCGAGGCGCCGGCGCCGGTGCCCATGCAGAGCGTGCACGGCGAGAAGCCGGGGCGCACGACGCACGCCGAGCACCGCTGCACGCGCGTCGGCGCGGCGTCGTCGATGGTCTTGTAGGTTCCGCGGCGCGAGGTCGGTTCCTCCGGAGCGGGAACGTCGCCGCGCGGATAGCTCTCGAAGAGGCGCTCGGAGAGCTCCGCCTCGTCGCTCCACCCGGTTCGCCGGATGCCGTCGACGTGGAGCACGAGCGCGGCGACGCCGAAGACCTCGGTCGGACGAAACGAGTCGCCGACGATCGCGCGGATCTTCTCGGGCGTGGGTAGACGCAGCTCGGACGACGCCGGCTCGAGCACGATGGAAACGTCGCCGACGCGGATGCGATCGCCGGGCAGGAGCGCGCGTTTGTTCGTGCGCTCCTCGTTGACGAAGGTGCCGGAGTTGCTCCCGAGATCGACGACCGTGAGCCCGCCGCCGCTCGACTCGATCACGGCGTGGAGGCGCGAGAGCATCACGCTCTCGAGGTGGAGCTCGGCGTTCGGCGCGCGGCCGATGCGGATGACGTCCTGGTCGAGCGTGACGCGCCGCTCGGGCCTTCCGTTCTCGAGGATGCGAAACGTCGGCAAAGCAGCCGAATGGTGCTGATTTGCGCGCCCGGGCGATACTGATAATGTGTTCAGTATGCCCGAGCGAGGCTGCATCTACGACGCGGGGAGCCGGATGCCGATCGCGCCGCCGCCCGCGAAGCCTCCGCTCGAGCGAGCGCCGCCATGCGGCGAGTACGTGGAGCTCGCGGTGCGCTCGAATTTTTCTTTCTTGCGCGGCGGGTCGTCTCCCGAGGCGCTCGTGCGACGCGCGGCGGAGCTCGGCTACGAAGCGATCGCGCTGACGGACTTCACCGGCCTCTACGGTGCCGTGCGCGCGATGCTCGAAGGCGACGAGACGCGCGTCAGGCCCATCGTCGGCTGCGAGCTCGAGTCGGGCGTTCTCCTGCACGTCGAAAACCATGCAGGATACACGCATCTCTGCGAGCTCCTTTCGGAGGCGCACAAGAACGGTCCCAAGGTCACGAAGAACGAGACGGCGAACGTCTCGATCGAGTCGGTCGCGCGGCTCGCGGGCGGTCTGTGGTGCACGGCGCCGGCTTCCGTCGGGGTCGAGGCGCTCGGCGTGCTGCGCGAGGCGTTCGGCGAGCGGATGAGCCTCGGCACGTTTCGCCACCTCGACGGCGAGGATTTTCGTCGCGAGCGCGAGGTGATCGAGGCCCATCGCGCGACGGGGATCCCGATCGTGGCGCACAACGCGGTGCGCTTCGCGGTCGCCGAGCACAAGCCGGTGCTCGACGTGCTCCACTGCATTCGTCGCGGCATGACCCTCGACGAGGCGGGGCGCGAGCTCCTGCCGAACGCCGAGGCGCGTCTCCGCGCGCCGCGCGAGATGGCGGCGCGCTTTTCGGAACGGCCGGCGTGGATCGCGCGCACGCGCGAAATCGCGGGGGCCTGCACGTTCTCGCTGCGCGAGCTCCGCTACAAGTTCCCTTGCGAGGTGCCCGAAGGAGAGACCGCGGACTCGCTCCTCCGCCGCATGACGTACGAAGGCGCGGCGAGCCGGTACGGGGGGATGGTGCCGGAGCGCGTGCGGGCGCAGATCGAGAAAGAGCTCGCGCTCATCGCGAAGCTCGAGGTCGCGACGTACTTCTTGAGCGTGCGCGTGATCGTCGACATCGCGCGCGAGCGCGACATCCTCTGTCAGGGGCGCGGGAGCGCGGCGAACAGCGCGGTTTGTTTTTGTCTCGGCATCACCGCGGTCGACCCGGCGCGGGCGTCGCTGCTCTTCGAGCGGTTCTTGTCGGCCGAGCGCAAGGAGCCGCCGGACATCGACATCGACTTCGAGCACGAGCGCCGCGAGGAGGTGATCCAGGAGATCTATCGGCGCTACGGGCGCGGGCGCGCGGCGATGGTGAGCGAGGTGATTTGTTATCGCGGACGGTCGGCGCTGCGCGAGGTGGGCAAGGTGTTCGGGTTCTCGCTCGAGCAGGTCGACCGGCTCGCGTCGATCGTGACGTGGTGGGAGAAGCTCGACGAGAAAAAGCTCGCGCAGCTCCGCGAAGAAGGCTTCGACCCGAGCGACGCGCGCGTCCGGCAGTGCCTCGCGATGGCCGCGGCGATTCAGGGTTATCCGCGGCACCTCTCGATTCACGTGGGAGGGTTCGTGCTCTCGGCCGAGCCGCTCGAGCGCATCGCGCCGGTCGAGCCGGCGACGATGAAGGACCGCACGGTGGTGCCGTGGGACAAGGACGACATCGACGCGCTCGGGTTCTTCAAGGTCGACGTCTTGGGTCTGGGCATGCTCACCGCGATCCGAAGGGCTCTGGCCTTCATTCATTCCGCGGAGATTGGGAGGCCCAAAACTTTCAACGACTACTTGGCTGAAATCCCCGCGGAGGACCCCGCGGTGTACGACGCGCTCTGCCGGGCCGACTCGGTCGGCGTGTTCCAGATCGAATCGCGCGCGCAGATGGCGATGCTGCCGCGGCTCAAGCCGCGGAGCTTCTACGACCTCGTGATCGAGGTCGCGATCGTGCGGCCGGGGCCGATCCAAGGCGGCATGGTGCATCCGTACTTGCGGCGGCGAAACGGCGAGGAGCCGATCGACGTGCCGCACCCGATCCTCGAGCCGATTTTGCAGCGCACGCTCGGCGTGCCGCTCTTCCAGGAGCAAGTGATGCAGATCGCGATCGCCGGCGCGGGCTACTCGGGCGGCGAGGCCGACCAGCTCCGGCGCGACATGGCGGCGTGGCGTCGAAACGGGAAGCTCTCGCGGCATCGCGAGCGGCTCCAGCGCGGGTTTCGCGAGCGCGGGATCTCCGCCGAGTTCGGCGAGCGGCTGTACAAACAGATCCAGGGCTTCGGCGAGTACGGATTTCCCGAGTCGCACGCGGCGAGCTTCGCGCTGCTCGTCTACGCGAGCTCGTGGCTCAAGGTGCATCACCCGGCCGCGTTCGCGGCGGCGCTCGTGAACAGCCAGCCGATGGGGTTCTACTCGCCGAGCACGATCTTGCAGGACGCGAAGCGCCACGGCGTGGAGCTCCTGCCGATACGCGTAGAATACAGCGATTGGGATTGTGGGTTGGAAGTTGGCGAGATCCGGGTGGGGCTCAGACAAATCCGCGGACTCGGGGAAGAGGCGGGAAAACGCATCCAGGCGGCGCGGCCGTTTGCGAGCGTGGAGGATCTGCGCGCGCGCGCCGGGCTCGATCGAAAAGAGATGGACGCGGTCGCCGAGTCGGGCGCGCTCGACGATTTGGTCGGCGGCACGAGACGAGCGATGTGGAGCGTGCGCGCGGCGCGCGGGGAGGGGCTCTTTCGCGGGGTGGGAGGGCGCGACGAGGTGACGCTGCCGCCGCTCACGCGCGTGGAGCAGCTCTCGCTCGACTTCGAGCGCACGGGCCTCTCGGTGCGCGATCACCCGATGCGCGCGATGCGCGGGTCGCTGCCGGCGTCGGTGCTCGACAGCCGCGCGCTCCAGCGGGCGCCGCACGGCGCGCGCGTCACGACCGCGGGGCTCGTCATCTGCCGGCAGCGTCCGGGGACGGCGAGCGGCGTCGTCTTCATGACGCTCGAGGACGAGCACGGGTTCGTCAACTTGGTCTTGTGGTCGAAGGTGTTCGAGCGGCTGCGGCGCGTGGCGACGTCGAGCGGGCTCGTGATCGCGCAGGGGAAGATCGACGCGTACTCGGGGCGGCGTCCGGACGGCGTCTCCGACGTCGTGCACGTCGTCGTCGACCGGCTGGAGCGACTGAAGCTCGAGCGCGAGCTGCCGAGCATGAGCCGCGATTTCCATTAGGATGCTCCCGTGGGTCGGACGCGGAGCTTCTGGCATTGGGGGTTCGAGGAGGACTTCCCCGACGAGGCGGCGCGCGAGGCGCTCGCGGCGCAGGCGGCGTTCTTGATGCCGTCGCTCGGCGCGACGAAGGCCGAGCCGCTGCCGCGCTTCGAGGAAGTGAAATTGCGGACCGCGCGCCTCGCCGTATCGGACGCGCTCGCGCGATGCGCCACGACCGATGCGCGCGCGCGGGCGATGCACGCCAGTGGGAAGGGATACCGCGACATCCTGCGCGCGTTCCGGCGGGACCTGCCGTATGCGCCGGACGTCGTCGTGTTCCCCGAGCGCGACGAGGATCTCGCGGCGACCTTCGATTTTTGCGCGCGCGAGGGCGCGGCGCTCGTGCCGTTCGGCGGCGGGACGAGCGTCGTGTCGGGCGTGACGTACGACGGCGAGCGGCCCGTCGTGTGCGTCGATCTCGGAAAGCTCGGGCGCGTCGTCGACGTCGACCGCACGTCGCGGCTCGCGCGCATCCAAGCGGGCGCGACGGGGCCGGCGCTCGAGGCCCAGCTCGCCGAGCACGGCCTCTCGCTGCGATTCTTCCCCCAGAGCTTCGAGCTCTCGACGCTCGGCGGGTGGATCGCGACGCGCGCGGGCGGACACTTCGCGACCGGGCCGACGCACGTCGACGACGGCGTCGCGTCGCTCCGGATGGTCGCGCCGGCCGGCGCGTTCGAGACGCGCACGCTGCCGGCCTCGGGCGCGGGGCCGGACCCGAACCGCCTCGTGCTCGGGTCGGAGGGCGCGCTCGGGGTCGTCACCGAAGCGACGATGCGCGCGCTGCCGCGCCCGACGTTTCGCGCGAGGACGACCGTGTTCTTTCCCGCGATCGCCGGCGCGATCGAGGCGGCGCGCGCGATCGCGCAGTCCGGGCTCTTGCCGTCGAACTGCCGCGTGATCGATCGCAACGAGGCGCTCCTCGCGGGCGTGAGCGCGGACTCGTGCGCGCTCCTCCTCGCGTTCGAGTCGGCCGACCACGAGCAGGACGAGCCCATGGCGCGCGCGGTGAAGCTCGCGGTTCGCGCGGGCGGCGCGCCCGAGGCGGTGCGGCTGCAGCGCGGCGAGGGGCGCGGAGCGGGAGCGTCCGAGACGTATCGCGCCGCGTTTCTCCGCGGGCCGTACCTGCAGAGCGCGCTGATCCCGTACGGCGTGATGGTGGACACGTTCGAGACGGCGTGCACGTGGAGCCGCTTCGACGAGCTCGATCGCGCCGTGCGCGCGGCGCTGCCGGACGCGATGGTCGCGATGCGCTTCTCGCACGTCTATCCGGACGGCCCGGCGCCGTATTACACCTTCGGTGTGCGCGCGGAGCGAGGCCGGGAGATCGAGCAGCACGCGCGCATCAAGGGCGCGGTGAGCGACGCGATCGAGCGCGCGGGCGGCACCATCACGCACCACCACGCCGTCGGGCGCCTCCACCAGCCTTGGTACGCGCGCGAGCGGCCCGCGCCGTTCGGCGACGTGCTCGCGGCCGCCAAGCGCGTGCTCGACCCGCACGCGATCATGAACCCGGGGGTGCTCGTTTGAGGTCCGACGTCCTCGTCGTCGGGGGTGGGCCCGCCGGGCTCACCGCGGCGGTCTCGATCCGCGAGGCCGACCCGTCGCTCCGCGTGCGCGTGCTCGAGAAGGCGCGTTACCCGCGCGAGAAGTACTGCGCCGGCGCCGTCGGCGCGCGCGGAGAGAAGATCCTCGAGCGCCTCGGGATCTTGCCGGACGTGCCGCGCGTCCCGATCGACGGCATGTCTCTTCGCGTCGTGTCGCGCGAGCGCGCGGCGCGCGTGCCCGGGATCGGCCACGTCGTGCGGCGCATCGAGTTCGACGCGGGGATCGCGCGGCTCGCGCGCGACAAAGGCGTGGAGATCGTCGAGGACGCGAAGGTCGACGCGATCGACGTCGACCGCGACGGCGCCGTCGTGCGCTCGTCGGCCGGCGCGTTCGAGGCGCGCGTGGTCGTCGGTTGCGACGGCGTCGGGAGCGTCGTGCGAAAGTCGATGGGCCTCGGTCCGGGCGCGCTGCGCGCGCAAGTCCTCGAGCTCGACACCGAGCCGGTCGCCGGCGACCGGGAGCGAGGCATCATCCACTTCGACGCGAGCGACCGCGAGCTCCCCGGGTACACCTGGGACTTTCCGACGATCGCGGGCGGCGAGGAGCTCGTGTGCCGCGGCATCTACCACTTGAAGGTGGGCGACGAGGAGGTCGACCTCGGAAAGAAGCTCGGCGCGCGCCTCGCGGCGATGGGCCTCGACATCGCGAAGTACAAGAACAAGCGCTTCGCCGAGCGCGGCGTCGAGATGGACGGCACGTTCGCGAAGGGCCCGCTCATGCTCGCGGGCGAGGCGGCCGGGATCGATCCCGTGACGGGCGAGGGGATCGCGCAGGCCGTGGAGTACGGCTCGATGGTCGGCCCGCACGTCGCGCTCGCGCTCCGCCGCGAAGCGAGGCTCGAGGGCTGGACCGATCGCGTGCGTCGCTCGCGGCTCGGGCGCGATCTCCGCATCCGCCAGCGGCTCGTGCGCGAGTTCTACGGTCCGCGCCGTCCGCAGCTCGAGGAGGTGCTCGTGTCGGACGAGAGCTTCCTCAGCGCGGGCTGCCGACACTTCGGGGCGCAGCCGATGGAGCTCGGTCCGGTCGCCTTCGCCCTCGGGAGGCTCGGTCTCTACTTCGCGCGCGCTCTCCTGTCGGGCTAGCGGCGCACGAAGACCCACTGCCCGCCGTCGGTCGCGCTCGGGCCGCTGCCCCACGTGCCGCGGAGGAGGCGCGGCGACTCGATCACGAGATCGGCGCCGCCCGTCGAGCCGCTCTCCGCCCACGTGCACGCGAGCTTGTCGGCGCCGGCGTGGGTGCAGTCGAGCGTTCCCGTCGGGTAGTCGATGTGCATGGCGCGTCCGTCGTCGCGGATGCTCGCGGCTCCCCAATTGGAGATCCAGGCGCCGCTCAGGCCGTCGCCCGCGCGCGGGACGGGCACGAGCGTCCATGCGCCGCCGTCCGTGTCGCTCTCGCCGCTTCCCCAGGTTCCCTCGAGTCGGCCGCTCGCGGCTCGGCGGAACGTCGCGCGGCCCACGTTGTTACCATTGTACCAATGACAAGAATACGCATTGGTACCAGCCGTCGCGCACGTGAGGACGCCCTGCGACTCGTACCAGCCAGCGAGCGCGCCGCCGGGCTCGACCGACAAGTGGACGCCGCCGCGCTCGGACGTGAAGTCGGCCGCGTCGAGCGCGAGCTTCGGAGGCGGCGCGGGCGTCATCGCGCTCGCGGTCTCGGCGACGACGGGGAGCGGGAGGGAGACCGACACCGGCGCCGGTCGCGGGGCGCAGGCCGCGACGAACGCAAGCGCCAGGCGCTTCACGTCGCTTCACCGTCGCGCGGCGTCGACCACGGCTGGCGCTCGAGGACCTTGCGCGCGTGCGCTCGCGTTTCGTCGTCGAGCTTGCCGGCCGCTGCCGCGGCGAGCGCGCTCGCGAGCTCCTCGGCGCGCTGGAAGCGATCGTCCGCCGACTTCGCGAGACCGACGGCGAGGACGAGCTCGACGTCGTCGGGCATGCGCGCGAACGCGCTCGGCGCCGACGGCGCGTCGTGGACGACCTGAAAGAGGACGCTCGCGACGTCGGGCGCGCTGAAGAGCGGCTTGCCCGTGAGCGCGCGGTACGCGACGGCGGCGAGCGAGTACACGTCGGCGCGGTGATCGACGTTCTGCATGCGCGCTTGTTCCGGCGCCATGTACGCGGGCGTCCCGACGAGCGCGCCTTGCGTCAAGGTGTGCCCGGAGGCCTCGAGGCGCGAGACGCCGAAGTCGAGCACCTTCCAGCCGCGCGCGCCGGCGCGCTCCTCGAGCACCAGGTTCTGCGGCTTGAGATCGCGGTGCACGATCCCGGCTTCGCGGATCGCCGAGAGGGCGCGCGCGGCGTGCTGGACGAGCTCGACCACCGCCGAGAGGCGCAGGCGCTGCTTCTGGCGCAGGTGCCACGCGAGGTCCTTTCCGGTGAGGAGCTCCATCGCGACGTAAGGAACGCCGCTCGGACCGAATCCCGTCCCGACGACGCGCGCGACGTGCGGTGAATCCACCTTGCGCGCGAGCTCGGCCTCGCGCTCGAAGCGCTTCACGTGGGACGGGTCGCCGAGGATGATCGGGTGGAGCAGCTTGATGGCGCCGTACGCGTCGCCCTTCGTCGCCTTGTACACCTCGCCCATGCCGCCGCGGCCGAGGAGCTCGCCGAGCTCCCATCCGTCGACGAGCTGGCCGGTGTAGCGGCCTTCGCCCGGGCGGAGCGCGCGATCGAGCTCGATGCGCGCCTCGGCGAGGAGCGCCTCTTTCTGGATCATCTGGCGGTTCGCGCGCTCGACGCGCGCGATGGCGGTCTCGGTCGCGCGCCGGCTCGAGCGCGCGAGGAAGTACGTCGTCGCGAAGACGACCTGCACCATGACGACGAAGAACCACTTCCATGGCGCGGGGAGCGCGCCGATTGGCATCGGTCCGAGGTCGGGCAGAAGGCCGGTCACGACGCCGACGGACAGCGCCGCGTAGCACAGCGAGCCGGTCCAGAACGTCGTGCGCGCCGCCATGCGGCTCTCGGACAGGCCGAAGAAGTAGACGCCGAGCGGCAGGATCATCACGGCGGCCGTGAACAGGCCGAGGTAGAAGAGCGTGAGCTCGCCGACGACGCCGAGCAGCACGCCCATGAAGGCGACCCAGCGCGGCGTGTACTTGGTCTCGTCGCGGAGGCGGCGAATGGCGATGACGTTCGCGACGATGGCGACCCCGCAGAGGCCCATCGCGAGCCCGCGGAGCGCGCGCGGCCCGGGCACGAACGGCATGAACGCGGCGGCGACGGCGGTCATCATCGCCGTCAGGCGGTAGAACGCGCGCGCGCGATCGAGCTCCTCCGAGCGCATGACGATCGACGTCGCCATCGTCGCGATCGTCCGCGACGTCGACGACGAAGGCGTGCTAGCGGGCGGCGTGGGGACGGCGCGAGAGTCGCTCTGCTCGACGAGGGTCTCTGCGTCCTCTCGCGCCGCTTCGCTCATGGATGGATCGGACGGCCGGCGCGCAGATTCGATCCGCGGCCCGTCGGCCAGAGCAGGCAAGCCGTGCCCGACCCGGGCACGGTGTACACGTCGATGCCGTGGTCGAACGTCGTGAGGAGGATCTCGAGCTGGCCGTCGCCGTCGAGGTCGGCGATCGTGGGCGCGGCGGGCACGCCGATGCCGTTTCCGTCGGAGCCTTGGTTCGGGAGCACCACGTCCCAGAGTAGCGCGCCGGTGTTCGCGAGCACGACGAGGTGGCCGCCGTTCGCCTGGAGCGAGTACGTGCCGAAGACGAGCTCGGGCGTGCCGTCCTGATTGAGGTCGGCGACGGCGACCTCGGAGGCGAAGGTCTTGTCCTGGCCCTTGGCGTAGTCGTAGCGCCAGAGCTGGTTGCCGTCGGGGCCGATGGCGTAGACGTAGCCGTCGTTGATCGGCGCGACGATCTCGGGGCGCGCGTCGCCGAGGATGTTCACGGTGGTGGGCGCGGGGATGCCGCTCGGCGGGTAATAGTCGCCGTCGGCGCGCACGGCGGGCTTGTCGCTGAAGGGCAGGTTCGTGAACGCCGGGAGGCGGCGCGCGGCGTTCGCGCCGCCGTTTTGCGCGCCTTGCAGCGCCATGAACGCGTAGCCCTGCGTCTCGTAGGGCTGGTGCTCCTCGGCGTTCGGGATGCCGACGACGTCGTTCTTTCCGTCGCCGTCGAGGTCGACGACGTTGGGCGGCGACGCGGTCCACTGGAGCCACATCGTCGTGTCGACGCTCGGCCACGCGCCGTTCGGATCGTAGTGGTAGTGGTTGTCCTCGATCGTGGGATCGAACCAGCGGATGAACTGGCCCCATCCCATGCGCATGCCGGCGTACTGCGACGCGGGGTTCAGATACCAGTCGCTCGCCAGGATCGACGAGCCGTCCTTCTTGAACGCGTTGATCTGGTGATTGTCGTACGTGACGATGATCTCGAGATCGGGATCGTCGTCGATGTCGCCGATGCCGACGTTCTCGCCGTAGCAGCCGTAGCCCTGGTTGCCCGCGCCGTTGAAGGTGAGGTCGTCGGTCTGGTCGTAGCGCGGCCAGCCGGGGCGGATCGATCCGTCCGGCTCGAAGACGTAGACCTGCGAGCCGGTGTCGCTCGTGTTGGTCGTCGTGACGACGACCTCGATCTTTCCGTCGCCGTCGAGATCGCCGGCGGCCATGCCGCGCACCTCGGGGCACTGTCCGCCGCTGCACGTGGACGCGGGCCAGCCGGCCTTCACGGCGAGGGTGTCGTTCTTCCACTCGTAGGCGACGACGTCGTTCTGATCGCTTCCGCCGACGACGATCTCGGTGATGCCGTCGCCGTCGAGGTCGGCCACGACGCCCGGCGCGTACACGCGGCCGCTGGTGGTCGTGCCCTTGCCGATTTTGTCGCCCTGCGCGTCGAAGACGAACGTCGAGTAGAACGGCGCGACGATTTCTTTCTTTCCGTCCTTGTCGAGATCGACGACGGCCGGCGAGCTGAACCAGCCGGTCTCGCCCGTCGGGATGTTGCGCACGAACGTCGGCTCGGCGACCGGCGCCGAGCCGCCCGCCGAAGGGCACTGGGTCGTCGGCTGCACCGCGCCGTCCGGGGCGACGCTGCCGTCGCGGTCCGCGCCCCCGCACGCAAAGAACAAGAGCAGCGCGCCGATTGTCCCCGAGCGTCGCATCTCGTCATCTTATCATCGTGGCCGTGGCCGGCACGCACCTTCTCGTCGCGAATCCAACGGCGCAGAGCGGGAAGAATGCGGCGCGCATCGAGCGCGTGCGCGCGCTCGTCGCTCGGTGCGATCTCCTCCCGACCGAGCCGGACGGACGCACGATCGCCGCGGTGACCCGCGCGCTCGACGCCGGCTCGTACGAGCGCGTGATCGCGATGGGCGGCGACGGGACGTTCCGCGAGGTCGCGTCCGGGCTGCTCGAGTCGTCGAAGCGCGACGCGGTCGCGCTCGGGATGATCCCGACCGGTACCGCGAACGACCAAGGGCGCAGCTTCGGCCTCGACGCGGGCGACGCGTCGCTCGAGCGAAACGTCGCCGTGATCCTCGCGGGCAAGGAGACGCGTCTCGACGCGGGGAGGCTCGAGACGGCCGGCCGCGCGGCGTGGTTCTTCGACTCGGCGGGCTGGGGGATCTCGGCGCGCGTGCTCCGCGAGCGCAACCTCGAGCGCGAGGTCGTCGCGCGCATTCCCGTGTTGCGCGACGTGTATCGCGATCAGCTCGTCTACGCGAGCGCGCTCCTCCGCGTGTTTTTGGACTCGTACGTCGTCTCGGACACGTTCGACGCCGACGTCGTCGCCGACGGCCGCGCGTTCGAGCTCGGCGGCCTCACCGATCTCGTCGTGAAGAACACGCGCGTCTACGGCGGCGCGTGGGTGCTCGATCGAGCGAGCGCGCACGACGACGGCAAGTTCGAGATCGTCCCGTTCCGCGGCAAGCGCGACTGGACGAGCAAGGCCATCGTGGACCTCGACGGAAACCCGCTCGGCGAGGACGTGCTCAACGCGATCGGCGTCGAGCACTCGCATCCGATTTCTGCGTCGAAGATCGCGTTCGACTTCCGCCGCTGGGAAGGCACAGCGCCGTTCGCCGCCCAGATCGACGGCGAGGAGTTTCCGGCCGGGGAGCGCGCGGTCGTCGAGGTCGTCCCGCGCGCGGTGCGGCTGATCATTCCGTGACGTCGAAGGGGAACGACCCGCCGCCGTTCGAGGTGCTCGCGACGTAGAAGTCGTGTCCGAACGTCGCGGTCGTCCCGATGTTCCCGCTCGGGTTGCCCGTCGGGATCTGTCCGTAGACGAACCCGGTGTTCGACGTCGCGTACGCGAGGAAGCGGAAGCTCGATGGGATCGAGGTCGCGCCGAGCGCGGTCCACGGGATCGCCTCTTCGCGCGTCGAGCCGTTCGAGCAGTAGGTGATGGCGTCGTTCGTCGGGCCGCTCCACGTCGACGCGTCGGTGTCGGCGACGCGCACCTCGTTGTAGCCGTCGTGTGCGTAGACGACGCCGTCCGCGAGGAACGGGAGCGTGCCGCCGGTCGAGTCGTAGACCTGTGCAGTCGAGAGCCCGCTGCCGGAGAAGCCGACGTAGACGATCGCGCCTTCCGAGAGCGTCGCGTTGTCGAGGCCGACGTAGAGGTTGGTCGCGTCCCACGTCACGTACCAAGTCTGGCCGCCGCTCGTCGTGACGTTCGCGGTCCCGCCGTACTCGCTCGCCGAGACGACGCCGTCGCAAGTCGCCGTGTGATACATGGACCCGCCGCCGTCCGCGTCCGCGTCCGCCCCCGCGTCCGCGTCCGCTCCCGCCTCCGCGTCCGCTCCCGCCTCCGCGTCCGCGTCCGCTCCCGCCTCCGCTCCCGCCTCTGCCTCCGCGTCCGCTCCCGCCTCCGCGTCCGCGCCGACGTCCGCCGCCACGTCGCTCGGCGCGTCGAGAGTGGTCGAGTCCTTCGCGACGTCCTTCGTCGCGTCGCCCGCGGCGTCCGCTCCACCGTCGTTCGTCGTCGCGTCGTCTCCGGTGCACGCGACGAACACCACGAGCGGCGCGACGGACGCGAGGACGAGCAAGCGAAGCTTCGACATGGCGCGCTCTTTAGCTCGAAACGGCGCACGTGGCCGCCGAATTGTTGCCCGCGGCGCGCGCCACGCGATAAGCGCGATGAATGCTCACGCTCTTCTTCGCCGCGCCGCTCGTCGCGGCGCATCTCGCCACGGGAGCGCACGTGCGCGAGGTGTCGGGCCACGGCGTGGTCGTGCGCGCCGTCGCGCGCGAGGTCCACGGCGAGACCGAGGCACGCCTCGAGATCCGCCGCGGCCGCGCGGTCCAGACGATCGACTTGCACCACCGCGAGATCGGGGCGCTCATCCTGCTCCAATCGATCGCCATCGTGGACGTGAACTTCGACGGCCACCCGGACGTCACGGTCTTGCGCGAGCTCGGCGCGAAGTGGGGCGCGTCCGACGCGTTCGTGTTCGACCCGCGCACGTCGAGCTTCACCAGCGCCTCGCGCATCGCGCGCGCCATCGGCAACCTCACGAACGCGACCTTCGACGAGAAGCACCAGACGATCACGACGCGCAACATCGGCCCCTCGAACCCCGAGCGCATCACCTACGCGGTCGAGCGCGATCGGCTTCGCGTCGTCTCGTCGTGCCGCTTCCTCAACCCGTTCGACGCGCGCGTCGGCACGCTCGTGCGCACGACCGGCCGCCGCACGACGTACCAAGAGCTCCGCCTCGGCGCGTCGGACCTCGCGCCGTGTGATTAGTCGGCGTGCTTGAGCGCTTCGCGCTTCGACAAGCCGGAGAGGCGCGCCTCGTTCGCCTTCACGTAGCGCGCGACCTCGCGCAGGTCGACGCGCGCGTACTCGCGCAGCGCCCAGCCGATCGCCTTGCGCAAGAAGAACTCCTTCGACTCCATCGACGGCTCGATGCACGCGTAGAGGAGCGCGAGGTCCGTCTTCTCCCGCGAGCGCGCCTGGCAGAGGATCGCCGTCCGCGCCTTCCACATGTCTTTGCCCTTGGCCCAGCGGAGCATGAGCGCGCGCATCGGCTTGGGCTCGGCGCGGAGGATCGGACCGACGCGGTTCGTCGCGATCTCGTCGACGAGGTCCCACCATGCGCCGGTCACGATCAGGTGCTCGTAGAGGGGCATCGCGGAAATCGTTTGAAACGAACGAGCGGCGCGAACGCCGGTGAGCGCGATGGCCGCGTAGCGCTCCTCGCGAAAGCGCGCGCCGTCCCAGATCGCGCGGACGGCGCGCTCCCACGCGTCAAGCGAAGCAAACTCCAAGGAAGCGAAGATCTCTTTGCAGATTGCACGCACCTTCGGCGCCGGGACGCCGTGAAACGGCATCTGCGACTTCATGTAGGCCTGCATCGCGGGCGCGCGGCTCGCGTCGGCGACGGAGGCGAGGCGTTCTCTAAGCGACTTGAGCAGCGTCATCGGCGGCCGCGTCCGGCGCCTTGGTCTTCGCCGCGGGCTTCATCGCGTCGAGCGCGCTGTTCATGTTCACGCTCACGATGCGCGACACGCCCGACTCCTGCATCGTCACGCCGTAGAGCACGTCGACCATCTGCATCGTTCGCTTGATGTGCGTGATGAGGATGAACTGCGAGTTGTCGGTCATCGACCGGATCATGTCGTTGTAACGAGCGACGTTCGCCTCGTCGAGCGGGGCGTCGACCTCGTCGAGGATGCAGAACGGCGACGGCTTGATCTGGAAGATGGCGAAGATGAGCGACACCGCGGTGAGCGCCTTCTCGCCGCCGCTCATCAGCTCGATCGAGCTGAGCTTCTTGCCCGGCGGCTGCGCGAGGATGTCGATGCCGGTCTCGAGCATGTCCTCCGGGTTCGTGAGGCGGAGCGAGGCGCGGCCGCCGCGGAACATCTTCGGGAAGATCTCCTGGAACTTCGCGTTCACCGCCTCGAACGTCTCGGCGAAGAGCTTCCGCGACTCGCGATTCATCTGCGCGATGGCTTTCTGCAGGTCGGCGAGCGCCTTCTCGAGGTCGGTCTTCTGCGTCGTGTAGAACGTGAAGCGCTCCTCGGCTTCCTTGTGCTCGCGCATCGCGTCGAGGTTCACAGAGCCCATGCGGTCGATGAGGCCGGCGAGCTCGCCGATGCGCGCGTGGTGCGCCTCGTCGGGCGCCGTGCGGAGGTGGTAGTCGCCGACGACGCGCGGCAGGTGCAGGCCGCGGAATTTTTCGGCGATCGACTCGAGCAGGTGCTCGAGCGCCATCGTCTTCGTGTGGAGGGCGCGCTCGGCCTCGCCGAGCGTGTCGCGCAGCGCTTCGCTCGCGGCGCGGAGCTCGCGGAGAGCCGCCTCGCGCTCGGTGAGGTCGGTCTTGACGGCGTCGTAGCGGGCGCGCGCCTCGGCGAGCGCGTCTTGCGCGGCGCGCATCTCGTCGAGCGCGGCGACGAGCCGCTCTTTGTGGAGCGCCATCTGGCCGGCGGTCTCGCCCCACGCGCGCGCGGCGTCGTAGCCTTCCTCGACGAGCCGGCGCGCGCGCTCCCCGAGCTCGGCGGCGCTGCGGTCCAGGCGCGCGACGGTGCCGCGCGCGGCGGCGAGCTTCTCGCTCACGCCCGCGAGGCGGATCTTGGCCTCGGTGACGAGGGCACGGCGCGACTCGACTTGCTCGCGCCGGCTCGCGCAGTCGGCCTGCGCGGACTCGAGCGCGCGCTGCGCCGTCTCGAGCCGGTCGCGCTCGCCGCCGAGCACCGACTCGGCGTTCTGGCGCTCGGTACGTCCTTCGTCGATCCAACGGGCGAGCTCTTCGGCTTCGTTCGCGAGCGCCGCGAGGCGCTGCTCGACCACGTCGATCGCGGACGTCGCGGCGCGCAGATCGCGCTCCGCGGTGACGAGCGCGAGCTCGCCTTCGTGCGCGCGCGCGCGGGCTTGCTCGAGCGTGGCCTGCGTCTCGGCGATTTCACCGCGCAGGGCCTGGTGCGCCGCGAGGCGCTCTTCGGCGAGCGCGTCGAGCTCGGCGATGCGCTCGGAGAGCTCGCGGATCTCGCGCTTCTCGTCGAGGCGGCCGGCCGCGGCTTCGTCACCGCTCCCGCCGACGACGCGCCCGCCAAAAAACGCAACCGGCGGAAACATGACCGTGCCGGCGAGCGTGACGAGCGTCACGCGTCCGCCGAGCGCCGCGCGAACGCGGCCCGCGCCGTCCGCGTCGCGCACGACGATCGCGTCGCCGACGAGCGCACGAACGAGCGCTTCGTCCTCGGGCGCGTATCGCAGCGCGTCCGCGAGGCGCCCCACGATCGCGTCGTCCGCGGGGAGCTCGGGCGCCGCGCCCGCGATGTAAGAAGGCCGCGCCGGTACGATCGCCGCGCGCCCCGCGCCTTCGCGCGCCATCTGTTCGAGCAGCGCGACGCCGTGCTCCACGTCGGAGACGACCACGTCCTCGAGCCGGTCGCCGAGCAGCCCCGCGAGCGCGTGCGTGAGCTCGGCCGGCGCCTCGATGCGATCGCCGACGAGCCCGAGCACCACCGCATCGCCGCGCGACGCGAGCGCGCGCGTCCCGTCGGTCGC
>Ga0335082_10001147_pt1 | contig 28225 bp, 24 predicted proteins | sample Lox_Sample_41_FD_206718 | JGI IMG/M metagenome (GOLD analysis project Ga0335082, IMG submission 206718) | Soil microbial communities from Loxahatchee National Wildlife Refuge, Florida, United States - Lox_Sample_4.1 | ecosystem: Environmental > Terrestrial > Soil > Wetlands | place: USA... | reverse complement strand
CCGCCTCTATCGTCCGTTCTCGGTCAAGCATTTCACCGCGGTTTTGCCCCCAACCGTGAAGAAAATCGCCGTCCTCGATCGCTGCAAAGAGGCCGGTGCCGCCGGCGAACCGTTGTATCTCGACGTCGTCAACGCCCTGCATGAGAGCAAGCGGACGGCCGAGGTCGTAGGTGGCCGTTACGGGCTGTCGTCGAAGGAATTTACCCCGGCGATGGTCAAGGCCGCCTACGACAACCTGAAATCAGCCACGCCGAAAACTCATTTCACAGTCGGGATCCAGGACGATGTCAGCCACACGAGTCTCGATTACGATCCCGCGTTTTCGACCGAACCGGACAGCGTGGTGCGGGCGCAGTTCTACGGCCTGGGCGCGGACGGGACGGTGGGCGCCAATAAGAACTCCATCAAGATCATCGGCGAAAACACTGACAACTACGCGCAAGGCTACTTCGTTTACGACTCGAAGAAGTCGGGCGCGGTGACGGTTTCGCACCTGCGGTTCGGGCCGAAGCCGATCCGTTCGACCTACCTGGTATCGAAAGCGAACTTCGTCGCCTGTCACCAGTGGATCTTCCTCGAGCGCTACGACATGCTCAGTGCCCTCGTTGAGGGCGGAACTTTCCTGCTGAACAGCCCTTTCGGTCACGATGAAACGTGGGACAAACTTCCGCGTACCGTGCAGGAACAGCTCATTGCCAAGAAAGCGCGCTTCTTTGTGATCGATGCCTACACCGTCGCGCGCGATACCGGCATGGGCAGCCGCATGAATACCATTTTGCAAGTCTGCTTCTTTGCGATTGCGAAGATCCTGCCAGGAGAGGAAGCGATTGAGGCGATTCGCAAGTCGATCCGTGACACCTATGGCAAAAAAGGCGAGGAGATTGTCCAGAAGAACATGAAGGCGGTAGACGAGACACTCGCCCACCTCCATGAAGTCAAGGTCCCGGCGCAGGCTACCAGCAAACTGGAACTCCCCCCTCCCTTCCCCGCCGAAGCGCCCGATTTCGAACGCAACGTGCTGGGCACAATCTACGGCAACTGCGGCGATCAACTCCCAGTCAGCGCATTTCCGGTTGACGGCACGTTCCCGACCGGAACCGCGAAGTGGGAGAAGCGCAACATCGCCCTCGAAATCCCGGTATGGGATAGCAAGATCTGCATCCAGTGCGGCAAGTGCGCAATGGTGTGCCCGCACTCGGTGATCCGGATTAAGGTGTACGACTCCAGAGAACTGGCGGGCGCACCGGCCACGTTCAAATCCACCGAGGCGCGCGACAAGGAATATGCCGGGATGAAGTACTCGATCCAGGTGGCCCCGGAAGATTGCACAGGGTGTGCGATCTGCGTGGATGTGTGCCCGGTGAAGAACAAATCGGAAGCGCGGCTGAAGGCAATCAACATGGGTCCGCAGCCACCGTTGCGCACTCCCGAAAAGGAGAATTGGAACTTCTTCCTCAAGATTCCGGAACTCGACCGCCGCAAGATCAAAGTAGGCGCGATCCGCCAGCAGCAGATTCAGGAACCGTTGTTCGAGTTCTCGGGCGCGTGTTCGGGATGCGGCGAGACGCCATACTTGAAGCTGCTCTCGCAGTTGTTCGGCGACCGCGCGATTGTCGCGAATGCGACGGGCTGCTCCTCCATTTATGGCGGCAACCTGCCCACGACTCCGTGGACGAAGAATGCCGACGGCCGCGGGCCGGCATGGTCGAATTCCCTGTTCGAGGACAACGCCGAGTTTGGACTGGGCTTCCGGCTCTCGATCGACAAGCAGGCGGAATTCGCGCGCGAGCTGGTCAAGCGTCTGGCAGGCACGATCGGCGAAGAATTGGCAACGGCGCTGGTGGATTCTCCGCAGAAAGACGAGTCCGACATCTTCGAGCAGCGGCAACGGGTCGCTCTGCTCAAGGAGAAACTCAAGGGCAACGACTCGCCGAACGCGAAACAGCTGCTGGTCCTGGCCGACATACTGGTGAAGAAGAGCGTGTGGATCGTCGGCGGCGACGGCTGGGCATATGACATCGGCTACGGCGGCCTCGATCACGTGATCGCCAGCGGGCGCAACGTCAACCTGCTGGTACTCGATACCGAGGTGTACTCGAACACGGGCGGGCAACAGTCCAAGGCCACGCCCCGCGCCGCGGTTGCCAAGTTTGCGGCGGGCGGTAAGCCTGGTGGCAAGAAGGATCTCGGGCTGATGGCGATGAGCTACGGGAACGTCTACGTCGCCAGCGTCGCGATGGGCGCCAAGGACGAACACACGCTGAAAGCCTTCCTGGAAGCCGAAGCGTATGACGGTCCGAGCATCATCATCGCCTATGCGCACTGCATTGCGCACGGCATCGATATGACCACCGGAATGCAGGACCAGAAGGCCGCGGTCGACTCGGCGCAATGGCTGCTGTACCGCTACAACCCGGAGCGCGCTCTGGCGGGCGAAAATCCGCTGGTGCTCGATTCGCGGGCGCCCACCCGAAAGGTGCAGGACTTCATGCTCATGGAGACGCGTTTCAAGATGCTGACCAAGAGCAAGCCGGAAGACGCGAAGCGGCTCTGGCAGGAAGCGCAGCACGACGCCGAGGCCCGGTATCGGTTCTACGAGTATCTTGCGTCACGCAAACCGGCCACGACTGCCGCGGATTGATTGAAGGAGCAACAGGAGAAATCATGCCCGACCTGACAACGCACTATCTCGGAATGCAGCTGCGCACCCCGTTGGTGGCTTCGGCTTCTCCACTATCGCAAGAACTTGACAGCATCCGGCGGCTGGAAGATGCGGGCGCATCGGCGATTGTTCTGTATTCACTGTTTGAAGAGCAACTGCGGCGCGAGACGCTGGAACTGGACTACTATCTCAGCGAGGGGACGGAAAGCTATCCCGAGAGCCTGAGCTACTTCCCGCAGGCCGGCGAGTTCGTGCTTGGGCCGGATGGCTATCTCGAACACATCCGCAAGGCCAAGGCAGCGGTCAAGGTCCCCGTGATCGCCAGCCTCAATGGCAGTTCCGTTGGAGCGTGGATCCAGTACGCCACACAGATCGAGCAGGCGGGCGCGGATGCCCTGGAGTGCAACATCTACTGGATCGTCACCGATCCGGAGGCAACGGCGGAGCAGGTCGAGCAGCACTACCTCGACATCGTGCAAGCGGTGAAGACGGCCGTCCGCATTCCGGTGGCGGTCAAGGTGAGCCCCTTCTTCACCAACTTCGCGAACATGGCGAAGCGGCTGGATGAGACCGGCGCCAATGCGCTGGTGCTTTTCAACCGTTTCTACCAGCCCGATATCGATCTGGAAGAACTGGAGATGAAGCCGAGCGTGTTGCTGAGCACCCCGCAGGCGATGCGGCTGCCGCTCACGTGGGTTGGCATTCTTTACCACCGCATCAAGGCCGATATCGCCGCGACAGGCGGCATTCACGGCGCCGAAGACGTGATCAAGCTGTTGATGGTGGGGGCCAACGTGACGATGCTGTGCTCGACCTTGCTGCGCAACGGGATCAACCATCTGCGCGCGATTGAGCAGGGCGTGCGGCAATGGATGGAAGCGCATGAGTACGAGTCCGTCGGACAAATGCTAGGCAGCATGAGCCAGATCCATTCTCCGGATCCGGCTGCGTTCGAACGCGCACAGTACATGCGGGCGGTAAAAGACATTCAACATGTGAAGCTGATGGCACGGTAAAGCTAAGTCAGATTGCAGAAGTCAGGTTGCAGAAGGGAGTCGGGTTGTTCCCACAGCACTGTTTTGCATTTTGCGTCCGTTTCTGCTTTGAGTAACCTAACTGGCGCCGGCACACTCAGCCACGGAGCCACGCTGAAGCAAATAAGCCCCTGGGCCCTGCTGTCCGCGCAGACTCCGGCAGAAATCAGTCACAACAAAGCCTGCCTCGAGTGCCCTGGTAAAAGCCCAGCGCGTCGCCTCGCGCCACTCGCGCGCCAGGTTCATATCCGCCCGTTCTACGGAGAGGATGTCACCGGGGACCTCGATACTCACACGCTGCCGGGCCAGCGATTCCCCAAGGCAGGCTCGAGCCGGACGTCCGTCGCCGTTGAAACTTACGAGCGGCGCGAGATGACGGAGGGCATCGATCGCTTCAGCTCGGGTGTCCTTTCCCGCGATGCGATCCTGCACGCGCCTGGAATCCAGAAGCCAACGCACCCAGAGACGATCGGTGCCATTGCGATGCAGCATGCTGGAGGTTTCAGGTCCATAGAAATCGATCTTATAGGTGTCTGAGACTACCCCCAGCTTCGCCAGATTGAAGTGGGCATTGCGGCTCTGCAAGGGATCGAAGGTCCAGGTCATTTCGCGAACCCCCATGGCGAGGGTGCGCTCGCGTTGTGCCAGTTTCAACCGCCGTCCCAGGTCGTGCTGCCGGTAGGGATCAAGTACTGCCAGCATGTGGGAGTGAACCGCGGGCTGGCCGTGTTCCTGGCCGAGAAAGCCGAAGGCGAAGCCGACCAATCTGGGACCGTCGAAGGCGCCGACAAAAATGCTGCCCGCAGCCTGAAGCGCGACGGCCAGGGTCATGGGGAGGCTGTCCTCATCCGCCATGCCCCACACTTCCTTTTCGACAGCCCTGAGCTGGAGCAGATCATCAAAACAGCTCAGGTCGCGGATATGGATTTTGCCCGCGGGAGCCGTCATTTCCTGCCAGGCTCCCAGAGCGGGGCGGCTGGGGCGTACCAACGGCCAGCAGCCTCCTCGTCCCGCTCGATCTGCTGGAGACGCTTCAGCGACCGTTTCGGCTCCAGGTGCGCGCACGCTACCTGCAGGGCATTCAACGCGGCCACCGGGGCAACATAGGATGCCTTGTGAATCGGGTTCGTAACGGAAACCACCCAATGGTCGTGACAGACCGCCGCAATTGGGGAATTGCCAGCGTCCGTGATACCGAATGTCCATGCGCCTTGTTCCCGGGCCGTCTGCGCGGCCTCCACGGAGACACGCAGGCAGCGACCGAAGCTGATGGCTACGAGAATGTCGCGTGGACCCAGAGAGCGCGCTCTGTGGTGGAGGTTGCCATAGCTTCCCATGGGAGCTTCGACATGAAGTCCGAGCCAGGAAAGGCCGTAAGCCATCAGCCACGCCAGGGAATAGGCAAAATCGACGCCGACCACGACGATGTGGCGCGCTTTGTTGAGCCGGCGTGCCAATGCCACAATGCGCTCCAGCGGCACCCCCTCCTCCAAACCCTCGAAGTTGGCGCGGTCCAGCTGCAGGCAGTAGTGAATCTGATCATGGATGTTGCGATGCTTTCGTGCGGTCGCCTGCATCACACGGTATTGCGTAATGCGAGTTACGAAGTGCGACCGAAGGTCGGCGAGGAAGGTCGAGTAGTCGTCATAGCCGAGGACCTGGATGGTCCGCACGATCGTGGCAGCGTCGACATTGTAGCGGCGCGCCAGCTTGCGAGAGGACAGATAGTAGGTATCTTCGGCATGATCGAGGACGGACTGCAACAAGCGCCGCCGACGCGGACTCAGCTTGCCCTCCGACAACTGCAGGCGCTGTTCCAGCGGTGTCCATTTCTGATCGGCCATATACTTCCTCTCGTCCCGCGCGGAAAGAAAGACAGGGTGTACAGCACTTGTTGCGTAGTTGTCAACACAATTCATCGGATGTTGCAGAGGAGCAAGATTCAGGAACTCTCTGGCCGCTCTGCCGCGACCGTGAGCAGGCAGCTGTTCCCGTGCTAACCTCAGATTTCGGAGACTGACTATGGTCGTGAAGGCGTCTGCTGTCACGCGGTTGTTGGTAGCCTGGTTCGTCATCACCGGCGCATCACTGTTTGCGGCGGATCGGGCGGCGCTGGTTCGGGAAGCCATCATCTACCTGTCGCCGGACACGTCGTCGGCCAAACTCGGGAACGTCGAGCGTGGACGCGAACTGATCATTTTGGACACCAGCCGCCAGTGGCTGCACGTGGAAGCTCTGTTCGGCCCGGAGAAGACCATTACCGGATGGATCCAGGAAAAGGGTGCCGTGCGCACCACGACGCCACAGGGAGATTTGATCCTCTATGGTGAGGCCGTCAACTCCGAAGACGAAGGCAGCCGGCGACACGGACGCAAGGGCGCTGCCGACGATGCCCGAAGGCTTTATTACCGTGTATATGACTACTTCCCGAATTCGCCGGTGGCCGGAGAGGCGCTGTACCGTGCCGCGGATATTCAGTGGCAGATCGAACGGGCGGATGTCCTGTCGCGGCCCTCGGCGCGTGAGAAGGAGAGTTATCTTCGCGAAGGAATCGATGAGCAGTGGATGAAGCTGGTGATGAAGAAGTATCCGGGGACGAAATGGGCAGACCTGGCCGCCTTCCATCTCATCGATAACAAGCTCTGCGGGGACTGGCAGGGCGCGTCGAAGTGTCCCGACAAGGAAGCTGACCAATACGAGAAGTACGTGAAGGAGCACCCGCAATCGCCGTCGGCGCCGGAAGCGTTATACGACGCCGCCTACCGCCGGGCCGCGTTGATCGAAATCTATAAGACGGAAGAGCAGTCGAAGAAATCTGACGAGTCCAAGAACCGGGCCATCGCACTGGCGCAACAACTGGTGTCGCAATACTCGCAGAGCGACTGGGCGGCCCGGGGGCAGGCTCTACTCTTCCTGCTGCAGCAGGGAGTACCGGCCTACGGGAACGCGACCGACTGAGCAGTCCTGAGGACGGGACGCCGGCGCTAGAGTTCCGCGAGCACGCGGTGGACAAGATGCACGGCGATCGAACCTTCCCCCACGGCGGACGCCACGCGCTTCACGTTTCCTGAACGTACGTCGCCCACGGCAAAAACGCCGGGGAGGCTGGTTTCCAGCATGTGAGGCGATCGCCCGAGAGGCCAAGCTGGATGTCCGTTGGAGCGGATCTCCAGATCGTGGCCGGTGAGAATAAATCCCTTTTCGTCCAGCGCCAGACACCCCTGCAGCCAATCTGTGCGGGGTGAGGCTCCGGTCATGATGAAGACGTGGCGGATCGGACGGGACACCGTTTCGCCTGTCTTGTTGTCTTTCCACGCCACGTTCTCAAGGTGGTCGGCACCATCCATCCCCTCAATTTCGGCGTTGCAACGCAATTCAATGGACGGATTTTCCTCGATGCGCTTGATGAGGTAGCGCGACATTGTGCTCGACAGCTCTCCCCGCCGCACCAGCATGTAAACCTTGTGCGCGGTTTGCGCCATGTACACGGCGGCCTGGCCGGCTGAGTTTCCGCCGCCCACAACGATCACATCTTCATTTCCGCAGAGCTGCGCCTCGATATAGGTCGCGCCATAGTAGACACCCAAGCCTTCGAACTTGGCGAGATTGGAAATGTTGGGCTTGTTGTACTGTGCGCCGGTGGAAATCACGATGCTGCGTGCACCGAGAGCGCGGCCATCCTCAAGAACCACTTCATAAGGCCGGCGACTGCAGTTCAGTTTCGAGACGCTCCGGGCCACCATCATCTGGGCCCCGAATTTCAAAGCCTGTGTTGTCGCGCGATTGGCGAGCTCCTGTCCGGAAATGCCGGTGGGAAATCCGAGATAGTTTTCGATCTTCGAACTGGATCCCGCCTGCCCGCCGGGCGTAGCGGTTTCAATGACGAGTACGTCCAGCCCCTCGGAGGCCGCATATACTGCGGCCGCCAGGCCGGACGGACCAGCGCCCACAACGATCAGATCGCGCACCTGCGATTCGTCAATTGTGGCGTTGAATCCAAGGCGGTCCGCTAGTTCCTGAATTGACGGATTGCGGAGGACGTGACGGCTGCTACAGATCACGACGGGAATCTCGTCGATGGTCACATGGAAACGGTCGAGCAGATCCTGGGAAGCCTTGTCGGTATCGAGGTCGATGTAGCTGTACGGCTGCCCGTTCCGGCTGAGGAACTCGCGCAAGCGCAGAGTCTTCGCAGAATGATTCGAGCCCATGAGGATGAGGTTGCCAAAGCCGGCTTTGATCAGGGCCAAGCGGCGGAGGATGAAGGCGCGCATGATGATCTCGCTCAACTCGGCATCTTTGGCGATGAGCGTGCGCAACTGTTCGGGGCCGATCTCGAGGAACTCGCCCGAGTCTTTGACGCGGCCGCGCACCAGGGCGCTGCGGCCGGAAATCATGGTGATCTCGCCGGTAAAGGCACCGGGACTATGGGTCGTGATGAGACGCTCTCCGGACAGATCAGGCTGCACGATCTCCATGCTCCCAGAGAGCAGGACGAAGAACGGAATGTTCGTGTCGCCCGGTTCGAACAGGATCTCGTCCGCCTTGACGTTGCGCATTTTGCCGTACGGAAGGAGGCGAGCAATCTGAGGCTGCGTCAATGTGGGGAATGTCTGCGTGAAGGCATCGAGTGCACTGGGAATCGGTGGAGTCGCCATGGTCGTGTCGGAATAGTAGATGATGCGGCCACAGATTCGGGTTCAATTAGCCCGCCCCAGAGACGTCTCGCCTGGACAGTCCTGATATCCTAAGCATCTCCCGGGGGATTCCATGAAGATGCAGCTTGGCGTTGTTCTGCTCGCAATCGCCCTCTCCGCTTCCGCCGCCAGCCAGTCTGCGGCGCACTTCGACGGCCAGAGCTGGTGGGACTACGTGAAGGTACTGGCCGACGACAAGATGGAGGGGCGCGACACGGGCAGCCGTGGTGAAAAGGCGGCCGAGGTCTTTGCCGTCGAGCAGTTCAAGAAGGCCGGCCTCGAACCTGCGGGCACAAACGGCTTCTATCAGCCGGTGAAGTTTGTTTCCAGGCATCTGGTAGAGCAGGAATGCAGCATCGCTCTCGTCCGCCATGGAAAGCGCGAAGCGCTCGTTCTGGGTGAAGACGTATTGATCAGCAGCCGCGTTGCACCGGCCCCGCGCGTCAAAGCCCCGCTGGTTTTCGTTGGCTATGGTTTGAAGGTGCCGGAGAAGAACTACGACGACTTCGCCGGTGTAGACGTGAAGGGCAAACTGGCGGTGATCTTCTCCGGATCGCCGGAGGAAATACCCGGTCCGCTGGCGTCGCACTATCAGACACTGCTCGAGCGATGGAAAACGCTGCGGGCGGCAGGCGCGGTCGGGATGGTGTCGCTGATCAACCCGGCATCCATGGATATTCCCTGGTCGCGAATCACCGCCAATCGTAATCATCCAACGATGGACCTTGATTATCCGGAGTTTAACGAGACCGCGGGTGCGCAGTTGTACGTCGTGGTAAACCCTGCCAGTGCGGAGAAACTCTTTGCGGGCTCGGGGCACACATTCGAGGAAATCGCCGATCTCGGCAAGGATCGCAAGCCGATGCCGCACTTCCCTCTTGTGGCGTCGATCGAGGCCAAGACCAAGGTGGAAAGTGAAAAAGTGGAGTCGGCAAATGTCGTCGCCAAGCTGACCGGCAGCGACCCCGCGCTACGAGATGAACATGTCGTACTTTCGGCTCACATTGATCACGTTGGCATCGGCGCGCCGATCAATGGTGACAACATCTGCAACGGCGCCATGGACGACGGCTCGGGCAGCGCCCTGGTGCTGGACATGGCCGCGAGTTTCAAGAAGAATCCGGAAAAACTGCGGCGCTCGCTGCTGTTTGTTTTGGTCACCGGCGAAGAGAAGGGCCTGCTCGGATCGAAATACTTCGCCGTACATCCGACCGTCCCGGCGAAGTCGCTGGTGGCCGATGTCAACGTCGACATGTTTCTGCCGATCGTTCCGCTGAAGGTTCTGCGAGTTCTTGGACTTGATGACTCGGATCTGGGAGATCTGGCGAAGTCGGCGGCGCAATCGGAAGGTGTGCGAGTGCAGCCTGACCCGGAACCGCTGCGCAATCTGTTCATCCGCAGCGACCAGTACAACTTCATACGCCACGGAATTCCAGCCATCATCATGAGTGTGGGGTCGGATCCGGGGAGTCCGGAACAGAAGATTTTCAAGGACTGGCTGACAAACCGCTACCATGCACCCTCGGACGACATCAATCAGCCGGTGGAACTGCCGGCAGCAGCGAAGTACGAGGAGATCGTTCGCGGCGTTCTGGTTGACCTCGGCAATCGCGACCACCGTCCGCAGTGGAAGCAGGACAGCTTTTTCCGGCGTTACGCCGAGGGAAACTGACGGAGACCGGGAATATGTGTAGGAATATCAAGACCCTCTTCAATTTCGATCCTCCGGTGACACCGGAGGAGATTCAAGCCGCGTCGGTCCAGTTTGTCAGAAAGATCAGCGGCTTCACCAAGCCGTCGAAGGCGAATGAAGCCGCGTTCCGGAAGGCAGTGGAGGATGTCGCAGAGGTTTCGGCGCGCTTGCTGCATTCGCTTGAGACAACGGCGCCGCCGAAGAATCGGGAGGAAGAAGCGGCGAAGGCGAAAGCTAGGGCAGCGGAGAGATTTGGGATTCAGTAGCCGGTGCTGGTATTCGGAAGCCAGCAGCTGGAAAATCGCGCCGAACCCGGAGAACAACTGACTACCGACTACCGATCACCGAATAACGCTCACCGGAATCTTCCTTCGTAACTCATCTGCAACATCTTTCTGTAATACTGTCGTGGGGCGGCTCCGGAGGCTGCGTTGAACGAATATCTTCTGTCGTTGATCCTCGGCATCATCGAGGGTCTCACGGAGTTCCTGCCTGTCAGCTCTACCGGGCACCTGCGTCTCGCGGAGGCGCTGCTCAACGTGCCCCTCTCGAGCGGCTACTGGAAGATGTATTCCATCGTCATCCAGTTGGGCGCCATACTGGTGTTGCCGGTCTATTTCCGGAAACATATTGCCAAGCTTTTGTCGACATACCCGGAGGGTGAGAACCGGGATTGCACCGTGCTGACGCATCCCCTGAGCCTGGTAATCATCGCCTTCGTAGTGACCGCCATTCCCTCGTTCCTTCTGACCAAGGTCATTGGCAAGAACCTGGAAAATCTGTTCGTCATGGGAGCATCGCTGCTGATCGGCGGCATCGTGATGTGGGTGGTGGATGCGATGAAAGCACGATGGGAAGCAGCGGGACCGGGCGCAGACGGGTCGCCGATCCACACCTGGAAGATGGACGATATTCGTGGCGGGCAGTCGATCTGGATTGGCGCGTGCCAGATCCTATCGGCTGTTTTTCCAGGGACCTCGCGCTCGATGGCGACGATCGCCGCTGGACAACTGGCGGGCATGTCGCGCGCCGCGGCGCTGGAGTTTTCTTTCTTCCTGTCGATGCCAACCATGGCGGCGGCCACGCTTTATGCGTTGTACAAGTCGATCTCGGGCAAGGAGGAGAATCCGATCGGGGTCGCCGAACTCACTTTGCACCAGTGGGTGATCCTGGCTATTGGGTTTGTCGTTTCGTTCATCGTTGCCTATGGTGCGGTGGCATGGTTCATGAACTGGGTACGGAAGCGGGGATTCTTGCCATTTGCGATTTACCGGATTGTGCTGGGAATCGTTGTCCTGGGATGGGTTACGGGACTGATCGGACGGTAGGCGGGCGAGGCAGGGCGGCAGTAGCTACCTTGCCACCCTGTACCATTTCCCGCATTGCCGCGCCTGTGCCTTCCTGCAATAATCGTTTCGCTCTGGCCTTGTTGCGGCAACGCGGGTGTGGTGTCTGCATCTAAGTGATTGCCGCCTAAGCCAATGAAAGTATTTTCCAAGATCTTTGCACCGACCAGGAACCGGCGCCTGAATGAGCTGGTCGGATTTCTGCTGTGCGTTTGCGCGCTCGTCCTCTTTCTGGCGCTGGCTTCCTATTCTCCGCTCGACCCCTCTCTCAACAGCGCGTCCGTCCTGACGGGAGCGCGCGCTGCCCGTAACTGGATCGGCATGGTTGGCGCATATCTGTCCGATCTAATTTTGCAGTTTCTGGGCGTGGGCGCGTTCCTGCTGCCGGTGTTCCTCGCGATGCTGGGAGCGCGCTGGTTCCGCTCCCGCGCGGTGCAGTCCCCGATTGCGAAGACACTGGGGAGCGCGTGGCTAGCGATCTTTGTTCCTGGACTGCTTGCGATCCTTCCCGGCCACTTCCGCTGGATGGGAGCGATCCCGATCGAGGGGCTGCTGGGCCGCATCGTGGGCGATGCGCTGATTCACTATTTCAATGTCGCCGGCGCGTATATCGTCTGCACGACGGTCCTCGCGATCTCGCTCTATCTGACGACCGCGTTTTCGTTTTCGACGTTGCAGCTATGGGCACCCACACGCTTCGCCTTCGCAGGCGCATTGATGGATCGCTGGCGAGACTGGCGGGATGAACGCCAGCGCAAGCGGCAGCAGCAAGAGTTGGAACGGCGACGCGCGCAGCGTCCAACGGTGACGGCTCAACTGGTGCCGGCGCGGACGCCGGCACCGCGTCAGGAACAATCGGAATACCCGGCACCGAGACCGGAGCCGGTCCCATCGGAAGCGCGGCGAACCGGGATTGAGCGCATGGAAGCAGAGGAGGAGGACATTGTTTCTCCTGCGACAGAAGGGGCCGCGCCAGCCACTTCAGAGATTGAAGTCACCGACCGCGCCGATTCGCAGCCTAAAGCAAAGACCACTCTGCCCAAGATCGCGGGCAGCTACAAGCTGCCACCATCGAGCCTGTTGCATCGTTCCGATGAGGCGCAGGCTGTCGACGAGGACGAACTCAAGCTTCTGGCGCAGGTCTTGACCGAGAAGTACGCCGAATTCGAAGTTCACGGACAGGTCACGCAGATCAATCCGGGGCCGGTCGTCACGACGTTCGAGTTCAAGCCCGAAGCGGGGATTAAGTACAGCCGCCTGACCGGGTTGACCGACGACCTTTGCCTCGCACTGCGCGCCGAGAGCATCCTCATCGAGCGCATGGCCGGAAAGAGTACCGTGGGCATTCAGGTGCCGAACCGCGAGCGCGAGATTATCTGGCTGCGCGAGAACATCGAGTCGCAGGAATTCCTCGGCTCGAAGTCGAAGCTCACGCTGGCCATGGGCAAGGATATCAACGGGCGGATCGCGATCGCGGATCTCGCGGGCATGCCTCATCTTCTGATCGCGGGCTCGACAGGCACGGGCAAGAGCGTGGCCATCAACGCCATGATCATGTCGATCCTGTACAAGGCGACCCCCGATCAAGTGCGACTGGTGCTGGTGGACCCGAAGCGCCTGGAACTCGGGAACTATGAAGGCGTGCCGCATCTCTACACGCCGATCATCACCGAGCCGAAGTTGGCCGCGAATGCGCTGCGCAACGCTGTGCGCGAAATGGAACGGCGCCTGAAGCTGCTGGCGTCGCGAGGCGTGCGCAACATCGACCAGTACAATCGCCTGTTCGACGAGACGCCCAGCCTGTTCAGCGAGCAGAGCGGCGACGAGGGGCCGATTCCCTACATCGTCATCATCATCGACGAGTTGGCCGACCTGATGATGCTCGACGGCAACAACGTGGAAGAGTCGGTTACGCGGCTGGCGCAGATGGCGCGCGCAGTGGGCATTCATCTTGTGCTGGCGACACAACGGCCGTCCGTCGATGTCATTACCGGGCTGATCAAGGCCAATTTCCCGGCGCGTGTGTCGTTCCGTGTCGCGACCAAGGTCGATTCGCGCACGATTCTCGATGCTAACGGCGCAGAAGCCTTGCTGGGCCGCGGCGACCTGCTCTATCTTCCGGCCGGATCGGCGCGTGTGCACCGGCTGCACGCGCCGTTCGTCACGGAGAAAGAGATCGCCGCTGTGGTCGAATTCTGGAAGTCGCAGGCCGGCGCGCAGTATCAGGAGAACTTCCTCGAAGCTCCGAAAGAGGAGCGCGAGTCGTTGGCTGGCGGCGAGGATTCCGGCGAACTGGGCGACGACGACAATGATCCACTCTTCAACGACGCGGTCAGGCTGGTGATCGAGTTCGGCAAGGCTTCCACTTCCCTGCTGCAACGACGGTTGCGGATCGGCTACGGCCGCGCCGCGCATCTCATCGACCTGATGGAGCGCGACGGCATCGTAGGGGCCGCCGATGGCCCTAAGCCACGAGAAGTGCTCAAGCGCCCCGACTGGATCTCCGAAGTCGAAGAGTCGATGCGCTAAATCATTGACGATTAATGATTTATGATTGAGGGACTTGCACCCGGCCGGGCGCAATATGCGCATTCTCTCGCGTGATTCTTGATTGTCAATTGCAGATTCCCTGCCGGCCAACCAAAGCGACCTTCCCAGCAACTAATTGTTTAGTTACTTATCCTGTGGGGCCACGTCCAACGACGAGAAAGGAAGAGCAAGGTGCCTCCCCGGCAATCTCCGACACTGACGGAAGCTGAACTGCGGATCATGAATGTGCTGTGGGACCGAGGGTCCCGCACGGTTCAGCAGATCCTCGACGATCTGCCCGCGAAGCCGGCCCTGGCGTACAACTCGGTGCTGACGACGGTCCGCGTCCTGGAGAAGAAGGGCTACGTAAAACACACAACCTCGGAGGGACGCGCGCACGTGTACGTGCCGCTGATCGCGCGCAGTGCCGCATCGCGGTCCGAAATCCGTCACCTGGTGACGCGCTTCTTCAAGAATTCTCACGAACAACTTGTCCTGAACATTCTCGAGGACCGCGGGCTGGACGCGGCGGAACTGAAGCGCCTCCGCGAGATGCTGGAACGGAGCAGCAGCAAATGATTGCGCCTGACATGCACCTGCTGGCCCAAACGGCGGCAGAACGAGTGGTGAATTCGATCCCGGAAGGTTTGGCGATCGCCGGCTTCGCGTGGCTGCTGCTGCGAATTGCCCGACGGCAACATTCTGGAACAAGGTTTGTGGTTTGGTTTGCCGCACTGCTGGCGGTTGCCGCGCTACCTTTCGTTCCCCACTCAACCGTGACGTCAGGTACGGGATCGGGCGGATCCACGGTATTCGCGCTGCCAGCGTCATTCGGCGTGGGTGTAGCTGTCGCGTGGCTCCTCATCGCCAGCTGGGCTGTGGCCAGGATTGCTTTCGGACTTTGGAATGTGCGGCGCCTTCGCGAGGCAAGCGTCGCGATTGCAGAACCAGAGATGGTTCCCGCAGTGCGCGAGGCAGTACAAGCGATGCAGGCCATGCGGCGGGTTGAGATTCGCCAGTCCGCAGCAGTGACTGTTCCCACGGCTATCGGTTTGTTCAAGCCGATGATTCTTCTTCCCCTATGGGCGATTGCAGAACTACCCGCTGAGGAACTGCGCGTCGTCCTCTTTCACGAATTTGCGCATCTGCGGCGCTGGGACGACTGGACCAATCTGGCGCAGAAGCTGATCCGGACGATTCTCTTCTTTCATCCGGCAGTGTGGTGGATCGAGCGGCGGCTCGCGCTGGAGCGCGAGATGGCCTGCGACGACATGGTACTGGCCGAAACAGAGAATCCCCGCGAATATGCGGAGTGTCTGGTATCGCTGGCAGAGAAGAGCGCGGCTCGGCGCACTCTGGCATTGGCGCAGGCCGTGATCGGTCGGGCCAAGGAGACGGCACAGCGACTGGCACGAATCCTCGACGGGAATCGTCGCGTGGGAACGTTCGCATTAAAGCCGGCGCTGGGATTGACAGCGGTGCTGGCCGCCGCCGGTATCGTAGCACTGCCCTACCGCATGAACCTGGTGAGTTTCGAATCGACTCCAGCGGCGCCGGCTCTTGCGACTACGGTTCCGGGCGCGCCATTGCTGTCCGGCGGCGCCGTGGTTCCTGTGGTGCAGGTTGCAGGGAGCCGTACGCCGCGGAAGCCGGTTCGCAGCGCGGCGATTCGAAAGTCGACTGAGCAATTGGCAAAGGTTGCGGCTCCCGCTGCGAAAGCGCAGATGGCAGATGCCGCCCCGGCACGCAACAGCGAGAGCGTGGCAAGGGGAATGGAGTTCGTGGTCGTGATGCAAACGACTCGGTTCGATGGACGCGGAGTGCAGTTCTGTGTGTGGCAGATCACGGTAGACCGGTCCGATCGCCGTGTGGTGCGCGAAGAACTGGTCATGAAGTCGCTGTAGCTCTTTTCTTTTTTTTTCATTAACAACTAAATGATTAGTAGGAGAAGGAGAAAGAAATGACAACCTGGAAGAGCAAACGAACCGGACGTCTTCTGGCAGCGGTGCTGGCGGCTGTGACGATGACGGCATTCGGTGCCTACGAACTGGCGAAGCCGGCGAGCGCGGCGTCTCCCGCTCCGGCGCCGGCCGCCCCCGCATTGGATAGCAACAGCGTGGAAGCGCTGCTTTCACTGGATCGTGCGATGGAGGCGCTGGCGGCGCGCGTGACGCCCGCTATTGTCAACGTCACGGTCACGTCGAAAACCGACTTGAAATCCAACGCAGGCGATGACGATGGGCAGATGCCCCAGCAGTTCCGGCAGTTCGGCCCGTTCGGAAATCCGTTTGGGGGGCAGTTTGACATGCGGCCCCAGCCGCGGGTGGAGCATGGCCTGGGCAGCGGCGTCATCATTTCGCCGGATGGCTACATCGTCACCAATCAGCACGTGGTGGACGGCGCGACCGACATCAACGTCACTCTGAATGATCGCCGTGTTCTGCATGCAAAGCTGGTGGGGTCTGATCCGCTCACGGACCTGGCGGTGATCAAGGTCAATGCGAACGATCTGCCCAGTGTGCCATGGGGCGACTCGACCCAGCTCCATCCCGGACAAACGGTGCTGGCGTTTGGCAACCCCTTCGGCCTGCGGTTTACGGTGACGCGGGGAATCGTGAGCGCGCTGAATCGTCCGAATCCTTCGGCAACCGATCGGCGCAAGCCGGGTGAATTCATCCAGACCGACGCGGCGATCAATCCAGGAAATTCCGGCGGCCCGCTGGTGAACGCGCGCGGCGAAGTTGTGGGCATCAACACGTTCCTGATTTCCGGCAGCGGCTCGTTTTCGGGCGCAGGGTTTGCGATTCCGACGCAGATCGTTCGTCCGACCGTTGATTCCCTGATCAAGCACGGCAAGGTCGAGCATGGCTACATGGGTATCGGGATCAGCGACGTAACGCCCGAGAACTCCAAGTTCTTCGATCTGAAGAAGGCGGAGGGCGCGCTGGTCACGCAGGTGGAGCCGGATTCTCCCGGAGCAAAGGCGGGACTCAAGACGGGTGATGTCATCACGCAACTGGATGGTCAGACAGTGAATGACGCGGGGGACCTGCAAGTACAAGTGGGACAGAAGCAGCCGGGCACGACGATTCAACTGGGAGTCATCCGTGACGGCAACAGCATGAAGGTTCCGGTGACTTTGGAGGCGATGGGCGCACGGGACAGCGAGCAGGTCTCGGCCGGCAACGAGCACGGCAAACCACGCTGGGGGCTGGGCCTTGGTGATCTGACGCCCGATGTGCGCGGAGAACTACAGGCTCCGAAGAATCTGCAAGGAGCGGTGGTTGGAAACGTTCAGCCGGGCAGTCCCGCAGACAATGCCGGATTGCGGCGCGGGGATGTGATCCTCGAAGTCAACCGCAAGAAAGTGGACTCGGCATCGGAGGCGGTGCGAGAGCTGCAAAACGTCGACAAGGGGCAAGACGCGCTGGTTCTCGTCTGGTCGAATGGCGGCAACACGTTCCGCGTGCTGCACTCCACTCAGGGTTGAACGATTCCCGGAAGAGAAGAATGGGGCGGACAGCGATGTCCGCCCCCGAACAAATGAGAGTCCGTTAGAACTTCAGCACGATTCCCGTCGAGATCCGGACATTGTTCTTGTCCGTAACGCCACTGAAGCGAAGGACCATCCAGTCCACCTGCGCGACACGAAAAGCAAGACCATGGCGCAATCCGGCATCGAGGCCGCCGCCGTAGTACATGACGAAACCGGTAGTTGAGCCGCCGCCCGAGAACGTACCGCCTCCCAACAACGCATGAGCGAAGGGTTGCACCACCGGCGTGTGCGCCGCAATCACCGGACCAAACGTGTAGGTGTGGAACTTGACGCCGGAATCATAGGTGCCGCTGAAGTCTCCGGTGACGCCGAGCCAGTTGGTAACGTTCCCGGTCAGCGCGGCATTCCAGCCATTGAAGTTCCCGCCACCATCAAAGTGCGTGTACTGATAACCGCCAAACACTTCCGCTTTCTGTGCTGCCATGGGCAGGCAGAGCGCCAGCAAAAAAGTGCCCACCGCAATGATCCGTCGCATGTGTTCTCCTTTTGATTAGCCCCAGCAAGGATATGAGAAATCAACGCCCCGCCGGCTGCCACAGTACTGAAGCGCTAGCACCGGAGAATGGTAACTGCGATCGTTGAGCAGGCAACCCTTGGCAGGCTTCCGATTCTGACAGTGCTTCCGCCGCTTCCCTCCAATTCGAAAGCCGTGTTAGATGTTGAGGATGAAATTTCACACGGAATACCTGACCTTTCATACGAAGACCAAGCGGGCCTATGTTCACGTCACACCGCAGGTGGAGGGCATTCTCAAGAAATCCGGGATCAAAGATGGGATGATCCTGGTTTCGGCCATGCATATCACGGCGGGCGTGTACGTGAATGACAACGAGAGTGGCCTGATTGAGGACATCGATCAGTGGTTGGAAAAGCTGGCGCCGTTCCAGCGTGACTATCAGCATCACCAAACCGGCGAGGATAACGGGGACTCGCACCTGAAGGCGCTCCTGATTCATCACGAGGTGATCGTTCCGGTCACAAATGGCAAGCTCGACTTCGGACCGTGGCAGCGGATCTTCTATGCCGAGTTCGATGGCCAGCGAGACAAGCGGGTGATTGTGAAAGTCATGGGTGAATGACGATCACGCGCTGGTGATATCAACCAATCTCCGGACCCAATCCTGGAAATGATGGACGGTGCTGGGCCGCTCGGTTTAATATTCGTGCGCCAACGAGGTGTCAAAGTGACTACTCCTGCGTCGCCACCTCCCAGTTACGGGCACGTTCCAGTTCCCGTCCCGCCGCCACCGAAGCGACGATTTCCAAAGTGGCTGATTGTTCTGGGCGTTGTCCTCCTGCTGGCGGTGTTGTGGAAGTGCGGCTCCGTGTTCTATGCTGGACGGAAGCTCGCAAATGCGTTTGTGCAGGACTTCCACCAAAAGCTTAATAGTGGCCAGTACGAAGAAATCTGCAATGCCGCGGACGATGGTTTTACCCGCTCGGGGAAACACGAAGACCTGATTAAATTCTTTGCTTCTGTTCACACCAAGCTAGGGAATGCCGGAGATCACACTCTGACCAACCTGCGGATCGATTCCAACACCAATGGCACCTTCCTGATCGCGCACTACAGCACGACATTCGAGCGGGGTGCGGCTGAAGAGACATTCACCTGGGTTAGTTCCGGCAACACGCTGAGGCTGTATGGTTATAACATCCAGTCCAATGCCTTACTCACGAACTGATTTCCGACGAGTTTCGCATCACTTCTAGGAATTGTCTTCCTGTGTCCTGAGGTAACCGCGATTGATTATCAGAGTTCTTGGTGCAGTCAGCTCTGATTCGGCCTTCCATCTATCTCTCTGATGGACAATACGTTGCGGGCGTACTCGGGTCACGTTCCGATGTGACCCGCATCACCGCACGTTTTCCTACCGCCGTTGAAACTTGCATCAGCGCAAGCAATGCGGAGAAACGCTACAGCTGGATTCAGGAGGTCTGCGGCAGTGGTGAAAAACGCAACACAGCTTGGCCGCTGTCGCTCTCTGCGCGCTAATCAACTCAATCTTGAGAGGACGCAATCATGAAGACGATGAAGATCGCGATGCTGGTGCTGACAATCGCGGTAGCACTGTTCATTCTGCTCCCGAATCTGGCGTGGGCCGAAGATGGCGCCGCCCTGTATAAGGCGAAGTGCTCTGCCTGCCATGGCGCTGACGGCGCCGGCAAACCGGCTGCGAAAATTCCGAGCCTGGTTTCCGACGAAGTGAAGAAGATGTCGGACGACGACATCGCGAAGGTGCTGGCCACCAACCCGAAGCATGCGGCTGCGAAGTCGCTGAGCGCGGACGACACCAAGGCCGTGATCGCATTCGTTCGCTCGCTGCAGAAAAAGTAGTGCTTCGGCTGTTCTGCTTCGCTTGCCGCTAGTCTTCGGTCGGACTCGACCCCCCCGGCTAGCGGAAGCCTGCGGGAGGTGGCTCGTGATGCCGGTGTCCGGTGGAACTGGACTCATACAAAACGTAGCCGGCGGCTCCTGGAAGTGGGGAGAGATGCGTGCCAATCCCGCTGCCGAATACGGAACAGCCCGCCCGGGTCCTGCGTCGGTGTCAGGACCCGGGCTATACGTTCGACGCGAACTGGCCCATCCTCTGAGCCGGGTCCGGTATCGCCGCTTCGCCACAGCCCTCACCTGCCCACGTGTGCCCCCGGGAGCTGACGTCCTGTCTCGAAACGGCGGGGAGACTCTCTTATGAGCAAGTCCATACTCTACGACGCCACGCTCTGCATCAATTGCAAGCAATGCGAAGGCGCGTGCGCGGAACACAACCATCTTCCCTATGACGACACGGTCGCCGCGGAAGATCACCAGTCGGAACACAAATTCACGGTTGTTCTGAACAAGAACGAAAAATACATGCGCCGGCTATGCATGAACTGTGCCGAGCCGGCATGCGCTTCCGTCTGCCCGGTTGCAGCGCTGCGCAAGACGCCGGAAGGCCCGGTGATCTACGAAGCGAGCCGTTGTATGGGATGCCGCTACTGCATGGTGGCATGCCCCTTCGGCGTACCGAAATACGAGTGGAACAAGTTGGCGCCGCGCGTGCAGAAGTGCACGATGTGCGCGGATCGGGTTCAGGCCGGCGAACCGACCGCGTGCGCGGCGATCTGTCCGACCGGCGCGACCAAGTTCGGCGAACGCGATGAATTGATCGCAGAAGCGCAGCAGAGGCTGCGCCAAAATCCCGGACAGTATGTCAATCACATTTATGGGCTGAATGAGGTGGGTGGAACCTCGATCCTGTTGCTCTCCAGCGTTCCGTTCGAGGAGTTCGGCTACCGTACCGATCTGACGCGCGATCCACTGCCGATATTCACGTATCGCATCCTCTCGCGGATTCCCGACTTCATTCCTCTGGGCGGCATGGTGCTGGGCGGTGTGTGGTGGATCACGCATCGCCGCGAAGAAGTCGCCGCAGCCGAAGGTGAGGCCAAGCAGGAAGTGTTTTACCCCCAGGGCGGTGACAGGAGCACGAAATGAAAATCAAACCGACATTCTGGAAGCTCGTCTTCCTCTTTCTGATGGCCGCGGGGGCGTATGCGACTTACGTGCGTTTCGCCAAAGGGCTGGGGCCGTCCACGAACCTGAGCGACCAGTTTCCATGGGGCATCTGGATCGGATTTGACGTGCTCTGCGGCGTGATGCTGGCGGCGGGCGGATTCACGCTGACGGCGGCCGTGCACATCCTGAACATCAAGCGATTGGAGCCGATTGTGCGGCCGACCATCCTGACTGCATTTCTCGGATACGTTCTGGTCAGCATCGCTCTGGTGTTCGACCTTGGCAAGCCCTACAACATCTGGCATCCGCTGATCATGCGCAATCCGCACTCGGTGATGTTCGAGGTGGCGTATTGCGTGATGCTCTATACGACAGTGCTGAGCCTGGAGTTCTCCCCGATCGTGCTGGAGCACTTCAAGCTGCACACACTGCTCAAGATCGTGAAGGCGGTGCTGATCCCACTGGTGATTGGCGGCGTGATTCTTTCCACCTTGCATCAGTCGTCGCTGGGAACGATGTACCTGATCATGCCCGAGAAGCTGCATCCCTTCTGGTATTCGCCGCTGCTGCCGGTGTTCTTCTTCCTCTCGGCGATCGCGGTGGGGCTGGCGATGACGATCTTCGAGTCGTCGATGAGCGCCAAGCATTTTGGACGGCAGCTGGAATTGCCCATCATCAAGGAACTGGGACGCGTGCTGCTGGTGGTGCTGGGAGTGATCGGGATTTTGCGGTTCGAGGACCTGTTGCACCGGGGAGTGCTGCGACTCATGCTCAAGCCCGGGTACGAGATGTACCTGTTCTGGCTGGAGATCAGCCTGAGCCTGATCATTCCGCTGGTTTTGCTCACACAAAAGAAGATCCGAAGTAGTGCGGGCGGCCTGTACGTGGCGTCGGTCCTGGTTGTGCTCGGATTCATCACGAACCGCCTCAATGTGAGCATCACGGGGCTGGAATCGTCGGCGGGAATGCACTACGTGCCGAAGTGGACGGAACTGGCGATCACGGCGGCGATCATTGCGGCCGGGTTCGCGTTGTTTGGAATGGCGGCGAAGTACTTGCCGATCTTCCCCGCGGAAGAACATCACGCGCAAGCAGAAGGAGTGCCAGCCGCGGGTGCCGGGGTATTCGTCCATGCTGGAGACTGAGCCAAGACATTGGTGGGTGTACGTGCGGGAACGCTTCCGTCACGGGCTGGGCACAAAACTGATCGGGCTGCTGCTGGGAGCGATGATTGTGATTTTTGCGCTCCTCAGCTACCTCACCGTCAAACTGCATCGTCAGCACCTGGACGCAGCCGCGCTGCAGAGCGCCGAGCGCATCAGCGACGTCATCAAGCGCACAACCAACTACTCCATGATGCGGAACGACCGCGAAGGCCTGTACCACACCATGGCGACCATGGCCGATGAGCCGGGCGTGGAGCGGGTCCGCGTCTTCGATCGCGAGGGCCGGATCAGCTATTCAACCGAACCCTCCGAAATCAACCACGGCGTGGACAAGAACGCCGAAGCCTGCTACGCCTGTCACGCGCAGCAACAGCCGCTGGCCAAGCTAAACCGGCCGGACAGATTCCGGATCTATCGCAATGCGGGCGGCTCCCGGGTGCTGGCGATCATTACGCCGATCGAGAACCGGCCGGAGTGCTCGAATGCGGCTTGCCACGCGCATCCCGAGAGCCAGCAGATCCTGGGCGTGCTGGATACGCACATGTCGTTAGCACGCGCCGATGCGCAACTTGCGCAAGGAACGTGGCAGATGCTCGCCTACGATGTGCTCGCGATGGTCACGATCGCAGTGCTGAGCTGGCTCTTCATTCGCCGGATGGTCGATCGACCCCTGAAGCGCTTGCAGACAGGAACCGAACGGCTGAGCAAAGGCGAGCTTGGGTACCAGATCGAACCGCAATCCCAGGATGAAATCGGAGAGCTCGCAACCTCCTTCAACTCGATGAGCCTGCAGTTGCGCGGGGCCAATGAGCAAATGGTGTCGTGGGCGCGCACGCTGGAAGATCGTGTGGAAGAGAAGACCCGCGCGCTGCGGCAGGCCCATGACGAGGTTCTGCACGTAGAGACCATGGCCTCGTTGGGCAAGATGGCAGCGGTGGTGGCGCATGAGATCAACAATCCCCTGTCCGGGATTCTCACCTATTCGAAGCTATTGAAGAAGTGGGTGGACAATGGCCAGGCCGGCAGCGAAAAGAAAGATGAAGCGGTGCAGTGCCTGGACCTGATTACGGCCGAGAGCCGCCGCTGCGGCGAACTGGTGAAGAGCCTCCTCAGCTTCTCGCGGCAGGCTCCCATGAACGTGCAGCCCACCGACATGAATCAGCTGCTGCAGCAGTGCGTGCTCCTGCTCCGGCACAACCTTGAGCACGCAGGCATTCAACTCACTTTAAGACTCGCTGAAGGGCTTCCCCGGCTGCAGTGTGATCCGTCGCAGATCGAACAAGTCTTGCTGGCGGTCATTGTGAACGCGGTCGATGCGATGGCGAAAGGCGGGAATCTGTGGCTCACCACGCAAATGTCGGAAGACTCGAGTCGTATCGTGATCGCCGTGCGCGATGACGGCGCCGGCATTCCACCCGATATCCTGCCCAAGATTTTCGAGCCTTTCGTTACGACCAAGGAACATGGCCACGGGACCGGCCTGGGGCTTGCGGTGAGCCGCAGCATCATCGAACGGCATAGCGGAAAGATTTCTGTGCAATCAGAACTGGGAAAAGGAACGACGGTAACCATCACGCTGCCAGTGCCGGGCAATGACGCGCACATGGCGGAACCCGCGCTTGCGGGAGCGACGAAAACGAGGTGATTCGCTTGACGTCACAAGGAAACCTGCTGATTGTGGACGATGAATTGAGCGTACGCGATTCGCTGGCCAAGTGGTTTCACGAAGAGGGCTACGAGATCGGCACAGCGGAAGATGCCAACAGCGCGCTGACGCGTCTGGCCGAGAAGCCGTGGGACGCGGCACTGGTCGACATCAAAATGCGCGGCACGGACGGGATCGAATTGCAACGGCGCATGCACGAGATCGATCCCAAGCTGATCGTCATTATGATGACCGGCTACGCATCGGTCGAGACCGCCGTCACTGCGTTGAAAAATGGTGCGTACGACTACGTGACCAAGCCGCTTGATCCGGATGAGATCGCGCACCTGGTGAAAAAAGCGCTGGCGCACAAGCGGACAGAAGAAGAAAACGTCCGCCTGCGCGAGACGGTTGCCGAAGTCGCGCGGCCGGAAGACATCGTCGGCGAGAGCGAGCCGATGCAGAAGGTGTATAACGCCATCGAGACCGTGGCGCCGACTGACGCTACGGTGCTGATCACCGGCGAGAGCGGTACGGGCAAAGAACTAGTCGCGCGTGCCATTCACCACGCCAGCCCGCGGCGGTTCCATCCGCTGGTCGTGATTCACTGTGGAGCGCTGACCGAGACTTTGCTGGAAAGCGAGCTCTTCGGTCACGAAAAAGGAGCTTTCACCGGAGCTCAGTATCGCAAGAAGGGCAAGTTCGAAATTGCCGAGGGCGGAACTGTTTTTCTCGACGAAATCGGCGACATCAGCCTGAAGACGCAGACCGACCTGCTGCGCGTGCTGCAGGAGCATGAGATAGTCCGCGTGGGCAGTACGCAGCCGATCAAGGTCGATTTCCGGTGCGTGGCGGCGACCAACAAAAATCTCGAACAGTTGATCGAAGAGGGCAGATTCCGGCCCGATCTTTTCTACCGTCTCAATGTCTTTCATATCGAACTGCCGCCGCTACGCGACCGGCATGACGACATTCCGCTGCTGGTCAACCACTTCGTTCGCAAGTTTTCGCTGCAGATGAACAAGAAGATCAACCGTGTTTCCCCGGTCGCGATGGACTTGCTACAGCAACAGCAGTGGGCGGGGAATATCCGTGAACTCGAAAACGCGGTGGAGCGCGCGATGGTCGTCGCGCAGGAACCTGAGATTCGCGAGCAGGACTTCGCCTTCAAGAGCGCGAATGCCGTGCCGAACGGCGGGCCGAAGTCGCTGGAGGAAATTGAAAAGGCGCACATCCAGCGCGTGCTCGAACAATGCGGCTGGAATCAGACGCGGGCGGCGGAAATTCTGGATATTGACCGCGTCACGCTGCATCACAAGGTGAAGAAGTACGGCTGGAGCAAGCCCGTCGAGACACGATGAAGACGCTGGACCTGCTGCCGATCGGAAACTTCGACGAGCGGCTGTTGCGGGAGGTTGCGCCGGCGCTCGCCGATGCCTTCCGTGTTCCCTGCCGGATTCTGAACGTGCGGCTCGATCCGCAGTTCGCCTTTCACCGCGAGCGGCAGCAGTTTCATTCCTCGGAAATTCTGCAGGCCATGCAGGAGTATGCCGCGAACGGCGCCTGGCGTGTGCTGGGCGTGACCGGCGTTGACCTCTACATTCCCATTCTTACATTCGTCTTCGGCGAGGCGCAGATGGGCGGACCGTGCTCGGTGGTTTCCTTTCACCGGCTCATGCAGGAGTTCTATGGCCTGCCGGAAGATACTTCCCTGCTCGTCGACCGGCTGATCAAGGAGTCGGTACACGAGGTCGGACATACGCTTGATCTCACGCACTGCGATGACTACTCCTGCGCCATGGCACCGTCGCACGCGGTGGAGTGGATTGATCTAAAGGGGCAGATGCTGTGCGGGAGCTGCCAGGGGCAGGTAGTGCAGGCGGTGGGGTAGGCAAGCATCTGGGAACTTCGAACGTGGCCGTGGGTTCTATATTGGAGTGGGTCAGTCTATTCGGTGTGTAGTAATGCGCATACCACATAACAGGCAAGGTACTTCGGTTACAGGCGCAAGAAGCTTTCTGGACAGCGTTCCTTGAGCATATCTTGTGATCATTAATTGAGAGGTACAGCAACCATGACCAGATGGATACGTGCCGGTGCTGTCTTCCTTTTAGGTTATGCTCTGAGTGGTGCCTTTACTCCCATCCACGCTGATGATTCAGCGGACAAACTCTCACAAACTTCCGTTGCCGCATCCGAGGCACAGACCAAGAGGATCCAGCGCGAGCTTCGGCAGTTGAGAAGTCACGACTGGGCCGGCGAGTACTATTTCGGAGATGGACTCGGCGTTAACGTGAGTCTTGCTCTGGCTCCGGCGAATGGATTTGTCTTCAGCTGGCACGGCTGCCTCGGGCTATACGATCTCAACTATGGAGACGTCGACTTCAGCAACGGCACGGTAAAACTCCTTTTCAAATACACCAATACCCAGCGAGGATTCCGTGGAATTGCGCCTGAATTGCTGCCGTTCATTGGGGAGATAGACACTACCTGATCCCGGTAGACGAGATCATGGAGTTCACGAATGCCATTAACGCGGGAACCGAGCCAAATTCAGTGTTTGGTGGGCGCTCCGGAAGATTTCTTCTCAGGCGTGGGGATGAGAAGAAAGGAGTGAGTGGACTACCCAGTCTCTCGGCCGAGTACCTGAGAAACATTCTGCCAGTGCCAGTCGAGACGAAGATCTCGTCGGTTTTGCAGACACGTACCGAAAAATCTCGGCGGATCACTTACGTCGCACTCGGGGCGGGCACCGCCGAGGGTTTGAAAAAAGGAATGGAACTGTTCGTGCATTACCCGGCCAATGTATACGCAACCGCTGCCATCACTGCCGTCGATGAACACTCCGCGCGAGCTGTCATTGAGCAGGAGGAATTCGAGCTCCGTGATCCTGCTCCTTCGGTTGGTTGGCGCCTCTCGACGAAACTCACTGACGAGTCTTCTCAGTCAAATACCGCCAAATAACGAAGATTTTAAGCCGTTTTTCCGCGTGAACCCCGCTACCGCTTCTCCACAACTTTCTGTATCCGCTGAAACGCCCAATCAACCTCTTCGCGCGTGATGGTCAGTGGCGGAGCGATGCGGATGACGTGGTCGTGCGTTTCCTTGCAGAGGATGCCCTCTACTTTCAGCGCCTCGCAGTAGGGGCGGGCGGCGCTGTGCAGCTCGATGCCGATCCACAAGCCGCGGCCACGGACTTCTTTGAGATCAGGACTGTGCAAAGTTTTGAGCTGGGAGAGGAAGTAAGCACCCAACTCGGCTGAGCGTTCAGGCAGCTTTTCGTCTACCAGCACGCGCAAGGCAGCGCGGGCCACGGCACAGGCCAGCGGATTGCCTCCGAAGGTCGAGCCGTGGTCGCCGGGGTTAAACACGCCCAGGACTTCTTTCGATGCCAGCACCGCCGAAACCGGATAGAAGCCGCCCGACAACGCTTTGCCGATGATGACGGCGTCGGGACGGACACCTTCATGTTGGAAGGCGAACAGCTTGCCGGTGCGGCCGAGGCCCGACTGGATTTCGTCGGCGATGAAGAGCACGCGATTCTGGCGGCAGATTTCGGCGGCTTCTTTCAGGAAACCGGCGGGTGGAATCACGATTCCTGCTTCGCCCTGAATCGGCTCGACCAGAAACGCACAGGTATTCGGAGTGATGGCAGCGCGCAGGGCAGCGGCATCGCCGTAGGGAATGATCTTGAATCCCGGCGTGAAGGGACCGAAGCCGTTGCGATATTGCTCGTCGGTCGAGAAGCTGACGATGGTCACGGTACGGCCGTGGAAATTGTTGGCGCAGACGATGATCTCGGCCCGGTTGTCGGGAATGCCTTTGACTTTGTGTCCCCACTTGCGCGCAGCTTTGATGGCGGTCTCGACGGCTTCCGCACCGGAATTCATGGGCAGCGCCATGTCGAAGCCAGTCAGGTTGTGGAGTTCCTGATAGAGCAGCGGCAACTGGTCGTTGCGGAAGGCGCGCGAGGTCAAGGTCACGCGGTGGGCCTGTTCCAGCATGGCATCCAAGATTCTCGGATGACAATGCCCTTGATTCACCGCCGAGTAAGCAGCTAAGCAATCGAGGTACTTCTTGCCTTCGACGTCGAACACCCAGCAGCCTTCTGCACGTTCGATGACAACGTCTAATGGATGGTAGTTGTGCGCGCCATATTGCTCTTCGAGATGGATGAATTCCCGGGTTTGAGTCTTTTCGTCTAGTAGGGGCATGAGTTCCTCTTCAAGAGTCTGCAGCTACTGCTCCAATAGCATCGTCAGCAGCGCCATTCGCACGTACAGCCCATTCGTGGCCTGGCGGAAGTACAGGGCGCGCGGGTCACTGTCGACTGTTTTGTCCAGTTCCACCGTGCGCGGCAAGGGGTGCAATATCATCGCATCCGGCTTCATGCGA
>Ga0335082_10001145_pt1 | contig 28253 bp, 26 predicted proteins | sample Lox_Sample_41_FD_206718 | JGI IMG/M metagenome (GOLD analysis project Ga0335082, IMG submission 206718) | Soil microbial communities from Loxahatchee National Wildlife Refuge, Florida, United States - Lox_Sample_4.1 | ecosystem: Environmental > Terrestrial > Soil > Wetlands | place: USA... | reverse complement strand
GCCTGGCTCCATCCGCGATCGACACGCAATCGGGTAATCTCAGCGCCGACAGCCTCACCTATGGTGCGGGACCCATGCTCTTTATCAGCACCAATCTGTTTGGGCACACCCCATAGTTGTCGTTTGACGCTGAATAATTGAGGAACTATAGTTCGTTATTGATTTAGGGCGAGAGTTCTCGCTCCGAAGTGAGGCGTCGGCTTGCGCCGGTTCGGCAGGAAACCGAAGGTCACGCCCTGCGGAAATGGCGATGCCAAGTTGCTTCCAGCATCGGCGAAATCGACTAAAATGGGGCGGCAGGCAGCAGGCTCCGAAACGACGATCGACGACACTCAGCCCTGCGTCCCCATCCCAGGTACCCCGGCGTGAAGAAATCCAAACGCGAATCCGTGCGCGACTCGACCGCTCGCCTTCAGCGCGCCGCCCGAGAGCGAGCCGACGAGGAAGCGAGGCGAATTCCCTGGCAACGCCTCTTTGAGGTTCGCAATCAATACATCGACTGGCAGGAGTTTAATTTCTGGGCTCGCTCGATCCTCGAAGTCGAAGAGCGGATCATTGACTGGCTAGCCGAGATTCTCCAGAACCGCTGCCCGGGATTTCTTGAAACGCAGAAAGCGCTCACACCCAAAGCTGCCAAGACCCGGCCTCTGCCCCTCCGCCTGGAAGATTGGATTGAGGATCATGTCTTTGGCTCGGCCAAGCAGGAAGGCTCATTCTTCGCAAGCACGTATTACGCAGTACGAGACCCGCGTTACCAGCGAGCTGAAGTGTGCTGGTCCGAGTGCACCGAGAAGTGGAAGAAAGCCAAACCGGCTCAGTATCCGTCGTTCGAGGAGTGGAAAGGCATCGCGGCACAATGTGACGAGACTGCTCATCTGACGGCGCGGGAGCGCAAGGCCAGGGCATCGGCGAAGCTGGTGCATCCTGACCGCCTCACCGAGGCTGCTACTCGATACATGGATTACGAAGCTCTTGCCTACTGGGCAACACAGGCGCTGGAACGGGGTTCAGAACCTCCCGCAGAGGTTGTACGTGAGCTGGAACGTCGTTGCCCAGGCTACTTGGATGCCGGGCTCAAGGCACCAGCACGGGAGGCCAGTGCTGCTACACAAGAATGGCAGCACCTGATGCTCTGGGTCGCTGACCATCACTTCCAGGACGCGCAAACCGAGGGCTGGTTCGATGCCATTCTCATTCAAGTGCGGAGCCATCCGCGGGCCATTCGAACCATGGAGTACGCCGACCACTGTGATGAGGTCTGGAGTTCGGAGTTGCCGAGCCCTTACCCCCCTTTTGAGGACTGGCGTCGGGATGCCGATTCCTATGTTGAGCTCACCGATAACTGACCGCCCGGCCTAGCGCTCTATCGACACCGAGAATTGCGCCCTCGATCCTTGGTCGGGAGATTGGGCAGAAGCTGCAGCCACGGATTTGCAGGTTCTGACATGCCGGAAGTATGCGTTGCCGGCGATCTTCCTTCCACAGTCACAGGCTCTGGTCACCAAGGCATGCTTTTGAACATGCGAAACGGTCGTGCCGTTGGTAGCGGATTGTGAAACACCGTACTCACTTACCAGCCACTTAGCAGTCGCCGGGTCGATCAGCGTCAGATTGAGTTTGTCGCCGTGCTTCCTGCAGAACTCCTCAAACGACCTGTCGGTAACGAATGTGTCAACGAGCTTTAACTGGCCCGCAGAAATCCAGACTTGTATTTGGGTCACTGTTACGCCAAGAAGCTCAGCGGCCCGTTCCCATGTGTATCCTTCCGCTCCCTTAACGAGGGCAGCCGTGACTCGTTCGAGGGTGGCGGGGGCCACAGATGGCTGATTCTCATCGCAAAACGTCGCCAGCGAATTTGCGGTTATGCGCGCATCTCGCACCTTTAGTAGGCCGTTTCCGATGAAATAGCTCAGCCGGGAAGGACGTACGCGCAACATCTTCCACAGCGCCCGCAGCGACCACGCATCCGTGACTCTAGCACTGATTCCGAGTGCCGCCATCCGGAATCGAACCGCGCGGACCGAACGGTCCAGGCGCTGAGCAATCCTCTTGACTGGTTCGTACCCAGCCAGGTTCAACAACCTGTCGTCATCCGCCGGCGTCCATGGTCTGGAGGCTGGCCGCCGGGCTGCGGCAGCGTTCCCAGATTTCTTTGCCTTGGCGGGGTGGCGCTGCTCAAGAGCTGTGCGCTTGGCGTTCCTCCGCAACTGCTTGATGCGCCACCAGCAGTCTCCACGCGTCCACTCCGGGACAAGTTCCAGGACTCGGTTGATTGCCTCGCGCTTTTTGGCAGGCCCGAGTTTAATACCAGCCATCAGCAGTTGATCAATGGCTGCTAACTGTTTGCTGCCCGAATTGCCTGATCGGTGCAGAGTCCCGCGCATGACAGGGTCTCGTAATATCGCGTCGCCTGAGTTGCGGGCCTCGAACTAAACTCTGGCGAAATGCGGCCCCACACAAATCAAGCTGCAGCAATTTTGGACGTCGTTTCCCCGTGGCGCTTATCTGCTTTGAGCTCCACAAACAGCAACACTTGCAGAGCAAGTTAGCTAGCGGCCAGCTTACGGGACGAAGGGACACTCATCTGAAGGACACCTTCCACTGCGCTCTGAACCCACCAATTTAAGGTACGTTCCTGGACACAAATGGAAAATGTCACCGATAGATGCTGGCCCACCGATTCCGGATTCAGTAAGAAATTGTTTTTCGCTAAATATTTATACCTCCGACGGCGCGAGGGTCGCCTCACCCAGCCTGCTATGAAGGTACTTCACGAGGGACTGCGCCTTGGACGTTAGCGGACTGAGGCCGTGACCGTAGCAGGCGCGTTCGACCGCTCACGGAAACCCGTCTACACTGCCTGCCGAGTATGGCTGCCGCGTCACCGATTCCGATCTGTCGCGAGCGTGTAGTAGGTGTTCAGCAGCAGGAGGGTATTGCCGCTCTCGAGTTGGCCAATCGGGCGAAGGTTCTACTACGGCCCTTTCTTGCCGGTTACGTCGGCATTGGCGACGAGATCGCCTTCCCCGTCCCCGCCAGAGATACGATTCGCGCAGAAATCTTGATCACCAGGAACTCAGGTTCCGGGCCGAACCGTTATCTCTACCACGTGCCGATCGGATACGTCAGTCAGCCCCGGCCGGACAAACGAAATCAGCACTTCGTTTCGGCTGAGGTTGAACGTGGAAGCCTTGGCATCGGCACGATTTTCCTGCCTTGCGAGGTCCTCCGCGAGTACTTCTATCGCCTGCCGCGCACGGCCGACAGCGTCGATCATCCCACCCTGTACGAGGTCTTGCGTATCCCGGCCAGCGCTTCGCCCTCCGAGCTTCGCGTCGCTTTCAAGCTGCGTGATCTGGAGCTAAGAACGGCGGTCGGGCGGCACAGAGAGCGAGTGGCGCTGGAGCGCGCATTTAACATCGTCGGTCAGCCCGAACTCCGCGCTTGCTACGACGCGCTGCTGGCCGATCCAGAAGCTCCTGCCGTATTTCCATATGGTGGATTCGGCTCTCTTCTCGTGGCTGGCGAGCCTTCGCGTGAGGGAGCGACTTTCTTTGCTCGCCGCATCCTCGCCTTTTCACCGGATCTCCGGCGACGGCGGTTCCATGTGCCACTGCGCAGATGTGATTTCTACGAAGACCGGGCACTGTGCCGCGACGTGCGTCGCAAGCTGGAATTTTGGCTCGATCCAGCCGCCTTGCATACACTCTGGGACCGCACCTGGAATCAGTGGAAGCATCTGTTGGGAACCAAGATCGAGGTCGAGGGCACGTTCGTACAGAGCGGCAAATACCGCAAGCGTCATGAGCAGTGGGAACTCGTTACTTGGGAAGCTGCGTTGCCGAGCCGGTTGGGGGTTAAACTGCCACCCGATTTCCAGATGCAAATCGAATCTGCCAAAACTGCCTATCATCGCTTTGGCCAGTATTCGCGGGCTTTGGATCAGATCCGGCTGTGCCTGGAGCATCGGGCGGTCGAGCGAGCCGAGCTGCAGCGAATGTGCTCCAAGTTGCGTATTCCCGGCGACTTTGATGTCGCCCAGATCAGCTGGCGTCCTGACTATGACCCGTTCTTCTATCGTCAGCTCTCACGCCGGGCACGCCGGATCTACCTATTTCGGGATGAATACATCTTCGACGTCGAGAAAGCCGTGGTTGTGGAGACCCCTCAGCTTGGACACGCGACATACGTGTTTGCCAAGCCCCGGAGCATGGATACCTTTCTCGTCCAGTACACCAAGATCACGAAGGACGACATCCGGCGAAACCGCAATAATGCAGCCGAGCGGCTGGGGTTTCTGGGGCGCGTGATTCACGGCACCAATCCACGAGCGTGGCTCAAGGAAGTCAGCCAGCGCGTAGGGGAGGGAATCGACTTCGCGGCGGCTGTGGGGGAGTGAATCACGGACCAATGCGCACACTTTTGTGGCATTCGATTTGGCGGCAAATTCCTCCACACCAGCTGATTTGTCCAGTCAAAGTGTAATCGGTGAAAACATTCTATTGACGATCATGATGCCAGCCTCGGGTCGACGGTCCTGACAGTCCCAATACAAGAGTCTGCTGTGAGAACACTTTGCACAAGACCTTTTATCGAGTCCCCAAGATTCCTGAGCGTTCCGATCTAGGGACCCGCTGAAACGCGCATCCTCGGCCCGATCAGGCCGTTTGACCGACCTCTGTTTTCAAGTTAACAAGAGCAGCTAGAAGGCGACGCTCCACCCGTCCGGCACAATCTGGTTCGGTTGGAGGGCGCTCTTTGCTGTGATGAGAGACGTTGAGTGCTGGTGCTGAGTACGGCGGAAAACGTAGGTTAGTGGTTCGAGAATCAAGTGATTTTGGAGCACAGAACGAGCAGGTAACTGATGCAACACCTCGGTCGTAACAAGGCTGTAGTCGCTAGTACCGAACATGATATCGTCTTGGCCGAGGCGAACTCCGCGGTCCCGCTCAAAGGAGACTTTGAGCGTATGGCCAGGAGACGGTTTCAACGCGGTCAGTTGGTCTTGCGCGGAAAGCGAAATCCGGTTTGGGTGGGACGTTACAGAGAGGACATCATTCGAGACGGCAAGATTCAGCGCCTCGAAAAATGGGTGATCCTTGGAACGAAAACCGACTATCCAACTCGGAAACTAGCCCTTCGCGCGCTGGAGGACCTGCTTACAGACATCAACAACCTTTCCTATCGGCCGCGGCCGGTAGCGCAGTTCTCAGAATTCGCGAAGCGCTGGCAAGAGATCGTTCTCAGCCAGCACAAACCATCAACCCAGCCTCCAATACGTTCTCAGTTGCGGAAACACCTGATTCCTCAACTCGGTGACGTGGCTATGAAGGACATTACCGGCGAACTGTTGCAGTCGTTCATCTCCGATTGCGACTTAAGCGCTAAGACCGTCAAAAACCTAGTCGGGACGCTGCGCATTATGTGGAACTCGGCGAAAGCCTGGGGATATGTAGGGCACGACCCATTTGGTGGCCTCGTGTTGCCTGAGTGGGACCCGCCGGAACAGCCCACGTTCTCGCCGGAAGACATGAGGCGCATCATCGCTGCGGCAGAACCGCCTTACGACACGGTGTATTGGTTGGTGGCGCAAACCGGCATCCGGCGCGGCGAGGTCTGCGGCCTGGACGTCGGCCACGTCGACTTGAACAATCGCGTGATCATCGTCAAGCGAAGCCGTAACGGACGGCACATCACAGACACTAAGAGTCGCAAGCCCAGGATATTCAGCATCTCTCCGCGACTTGCAGACCGGCTTAGCTTGTTTGTGACTGGGCGCAATCCCGCCGAGCCGCTATTTCTCTCACCCGAGGGCAAGCGGCTGCACCCAGAAAACCTGGTCAAGCGGAAGCTCAAGCCGTTGCTGAAGCAGTTGGGGCTTGAGGGCGGACTCCATGCCTTCCGGCACGGTAATGCCACCGCCCAGGACCGTCTGCACACTCCGATGAAAGTAAGACAGGAGCGTCTCGGACACGTCAGCTCACGGACAACGATGGACTACACACACTTGGTCGGAGATGACGACCGCAGGGTGGTGGAGCAACTCGACAACTTGTTTTGTCCTCTGCCGGCGAACCAGACAGAAGGGAGGATCATGTAGATGCGAAATTCGCGGCTGGAATTCTGTGAGCAAATTGTGAGCAAGTTCAAGAAAAACGCCTTCCGGCTGCGACGGAAGGCGTTTGTAATCAGGAACTTGTTTGGTTGCGGGGGGTGGATTTGAACCACCGACCTTTGGGTTATGAGCCCAACGAGCTACCAGACTGCTCCACCCCGCATTTCGATCATACAAAGATGTGAACCTGCGGTCAAACGAGTGGCGACCGCCGCGCGCCGCGCCCGCCGCGGGTGATAGGCTAGCTATGTGAAAAATGAGCGCAAGAACACCGATTCCGACAATCCAGCGGTGGTGTGGGCACGTTACTCGGAGATTGCGTTCATTATTCCGGCCTCCGTGGTGGTGGGATTACTGCTCGGCAAGCTCCTCGACTACTGGCTCCACACCCACTGGTTGTTTCTGGGGGGTATCATTTTCGGTGCAATATTGGGCTTTGGGCAGATGATTCGCATGGTCACGCGGACCAAAGATTGAGGGGCCTGTCCAACCGCGAGTCGTGCTGCATGTTTCCCAAATTGGCACCATTCTCAGCCAAGGGCAAGCAGTTACTTGCCCCGGATGTGGGTAGCCGATAACCATGAAAGAAGTCATTCTCAGGAGCACGGGCATGAGTCCTCTAATTCGCCGGGCATCACTTGTGGTCCTACTCACGGTACTTGGAGGCAGCTGCCATGCCCAGCAGATCAACAGCCGTTACGCCGACTTGACATTACCCGGCAGTTGGCAGGAGGCCAATCAGTTTGCTGCCGGGCAGTTTGGCGCCGACATCTTCTACGATCCCGGCAGCGGCGCCATAGTCGAGGTCAGCCAGCAAGCAGGCATGGAGAAGGTTGGCGATATCGCCAGGTATTTTGGCGGCGCGCAGGGCACAAGCAAGCAGGCGGCGCAAGCAATTTCAGAGAGGGAATTCCCACTGCCCATCGCCTATACCGAGAAAGCTGCCAAGGACCTCGGGAAGGGAAACAAGCCTCCGAAGATGTGGGACATGAAGGAAGGCGAAGGCAATCCTGTATGGTTTTACGCCTCGCAACTGTTTGATGAGTACCGAATTCGGGATGCCGGCGGCTCGTCGGAAGTGAGCCAGGAGTATGCGTCCGTTCGCGTGAAAAAGGCTGAGCAGCGGTCAGTCGAAGGCGGTGACGTTTTATTGTTTGAAGTTGAAACCGAAAAGCCCGCAGGCGATTCGGCGTTGAAGCGCTTCCATATGCCACCTCTGCTCAAGGACCAGCGGATACGGTGTGGATGGGTACAATTCGCGCCTGGCGGAATCGCCTCGGGACAAGGCGTATTGTCAGTGTCGTATGGCGTGCCCGGAAACTCGAACCTGACCCTGGATGAGGTTGCCAAGCAGGTGAGTACCGCGACGATCAAACCCTTTTAGCCGTTCAGCACGCAGCCCGGCGCGGCCTAAGCCCGTTCGAGTGTGTCCGATGCCAGCGAGTGAAGTTTCATCAACCGACAGCCCAGCCGAACGATTCTACGGCGGAGCGCTGGGACGAGTGCGCCGGTGCATCCTCGTCCTCAGTGCCATTGGCGTGGTTGTGTGCCTGATCTGGTTCGGCAGGGCGACAACGGCGGGATTTCTGGTCGGTGCGCTGATTTCCTATGTGAATCAGGCCTGGCTGGAAAGGGTTGTCGGGGCGCTTGGAGAGCGTATTACAGGCGGACAGAGCCGCGAGCGCGGCGGCGGAATTGTGCTGCGCGCAGTGCTGCGTTACGCGTTCATCGCCCTGGGTGCGTATGTTATATTTAGACTTTCAATTGCAGGGCTTTACGGCTTTCTGGGCGGTGTGTGTGTGACCATCGGCGCCGTAGCCTGCGAGGCTGCAGTGGAGATATATGTGGGGCTGCGGCGCGGACTTTGATTTTCTGATTGTTGTGCGCACACGCACTGAGGACTGCCTTGGCGTGTGCTGAAACCAGCAGATCGAGTTTTTTTAAATCATTAGTATTTTCATATGCCCGAGCAACTCTGGATCACCGCCCTTTTGAATAAATACTTTGCCGGCGTGGCCAACGCGATTCTCGCAGTGTTTCATCTGCACTCACCACATCCCAAAGCGCCCATTCCCAACTACGTGGCCATGCAAATTGTGGTGTTCGTCTTTCTGGTCCTGGTCTTTATCCTGGTGCGTTCGCGCTTGTCGGTGGAGAATCCCGGCAATATTCAGCACGTCTTCGAGAGCATCAACGCGATGATCGGCCAGCAGGGTCACGAAGTCATCGGTCACGGCCATGAACGCTTCACCAACTATCTGGTGACGTTGGGCATCTTCATCCTGACCTGCAATCTGATCGGCTTGATTCCCGGATTTGAAGCGCCAACGGCGATTCCGTCTGTGCCGCTCGGTTGTGCCGTGGTGACCTGGTTCTATTACCACTATCATGGTGTGCGCCAGAACGGTCCGATTGGCTACCTCAAGCACTTTCTGGGCCCGGTGTGGTGGCTGGCTCCGCTGATGTTCGTGATTGAAATCGCGAGCCACCTGGCGAGAATTCTTTCGCTCACCGTACGTCTCTTCGCCAACATGTTCGCCGGCGACATGGTGACACTGGTGTTCTTCTCGCTGTTTCCCATCGCCATTCCGGTGGTATTCATGCTGCTGCACGTCGGCGTCTCGGTCATCCAGGCGTATATTTTCGTGCTGCTTCCGACCGTGTACATTGGCGAGGCCGTGGCACACGAGCACTAACAAGTTTGCTGCCAGCGTGAGGGCGTCTGCACGGTATGGCGTCAACCACCCACTGGCAGCGATTCATAAGGAGAAACACAATGCGGAAACTGACGATGGGAGTATTTTCGGTGCTGGCCATCATGATGATGACCATGCCAGCATATGCGCAGGGCGGCACTGCCGGGCCTGCTACCAACTGGGTCGCGATCGCCTCGGGCTTCGGGATGGCGATTGCCGCCGGGCTGGCCGCTCTGGGCCAGGGCCGAGTGGGCGCCGCCGCCTGCGAAGGCATGGCGCGCAACCCGGGCGCACGTCCTGGAATCCAGCTCGCGCTGATTCTTGGCCTTGCATTCATTGAGTCGCTGGTGCTGTTCACGCTGGTAATCATCTTCGCCAAGGTCGTCTAGTTTCGGCTGCGGCAAAACTCGAACGCCCTGTTCCGCGATGCGGAGCCGGGCGTTTTTGCATTCGCGAGGATTCCTACCTGGAGCAATTGATGATCGCCCGCACGCCGAAATGGGTGTTGTAGTTCGCTTTAACACAAAAGAATGCTTTTGTGCGGTTATTTAGAATCAATGGGTTAGACAAAAATTCGGTACGCCCGCAGCGTGCCAGATAAGGAGCACAACAATGGGCGGGGACCTGATTGGACTCGTAGCGATAACGATGGCGCTGGGTAATCCGATTGCCGCGATGTACAAGTTCTACCGGGTCCGAAAACTGCGCAGCGAAGAGCGCATGGCGGCTCAGGCGCGCGGAGTGGCTGTCCCGATGGAGCCCGAGCTTTCGCAGGTGGCGCGTTCACGGCGGGCGAGAATTCTGCTGATCGCGGGCGCCTTCGGCTACATCATTACGTTTGTCTTGAGTGCTCGGTTTGAGGACGCTGCCTGGATCGCAGCCACCTTCGGCATCATTCCGCTGGCATTGGGCTTGGGCTTTCTCGTCGACGCCTACCTGGTGCGGCGCGACCTGCGGACGAACTGAGCGCGGCTGGAGGAATCCCCGCTTTTTGTACAAATCGCCGTGTCGACATTACGGAGGTAACCCACCTACTGCGCCAGGTTGAGCCGGCGAAGCAGTGCCTGGTAGTGCGGGTCGTCATGTAGAAAATCGAACTCGGGTGCGGTCTTTATCGAAAGATAAACCCTTTCGTCGCGGTCGCGCACTGCTTGCTCCAAGCATTGCATTACCTTGGAGCCATCCTGAAGAGTCCCATACACAAATGCGGCGCCTCCGTGGTGCCGTCGCTCCATAAGTTGAGCCGCTTTGAGTCGAGCGGCGCGGACGCCGGAGTTGTTGAATGCGGCAATGACCTCGTCCTGGTCTTGCACTCGTTGAGCAGAGTTCGACAAGACTGCCGATTTTCTTCCTTCTGCGATAGCTTCCGGCACCCGCCCTTGAATCCAGTAGGTGCGCTCAAGTAAGTCGTGGGGGGCTGGCAACTGGGGGTAAAGCTCCGCAAATCGACGGGCCTGCTCGAAGCCACGGTCGTACTGGCGCGCGTTCATCAAAACCAACGTACGCGCGGCGTTGACCGGTATGGAGAATGGGTCCAAAAGCAAGGCTCGATTACTCTCGGCGATCGCTTCCGAAGCCTGGCCAACGCCTATCAGATAGAGGGAATACAGGTGGTGAGCCATAGCGTAATTCGGATTCAGCTCGACTGCGTGGCGCAACTCTTTCTGGGCGTCGGCCATCTGGTGCTCATACAGAAAGACAGCTCCTAACGAGGTGTATCCCTCGGCCAGGTCAGGCTGAAGCGAGATAGCCTTGCGAGCGTACTGCTCGGCGAGTGGAAAATCCACCTTTGCTCCCCATCCAACCCAATAGCAATCGGCCAGTCCGGAATAGGCGAGCGCGAAAGATGGGTCTTCACGTACGGCTTGCTGGAAATAGTCGATTGCACTGGCGATTGCGCCCGGATTTCTTTGGAGCCAGAGGTGGCGACCACGCAGGTAAGCATCGTATGCCTCCGGACTGACAGTCCTGGCTGCAGCCACACGGGATCGCTCTTCCGGCGTGAGCTTGATCCGGACTTCCTCAGCAATGCCGCGGGAAAGCTCGTCTTGCAGAGCCAAAACGTCCCGCAGGTCGCGCTGGTAGGTTTCGGCCCATAGGTGAGTGTCACTGTGGGCATCAATGAGCTGCGCCGTGACGCGCACTCGGTCGCCAGAGCGAGTGACGGTGCCCTCGACAACTGCATCGACACCCAGTTCGCGCGCTATCTCGGGAAGGGGCCGCTGTGTTCCCTTATATCGCTCAACCGAAGTGTGGGAGATGACCCGCAGCCCACCAAACTTGGCGAGATCTGTAATTAACTGGTCCGTCATGCCATCACTGAAGTACTCCTGCTCCGGATCGTTCGACAGGTTGTGCAGTGGCAGGACCGCCAGGGATTCGATTCGATGGCCGCCCAACGCCGGCCCCCAGCGATGCCGGAGACGGTCCCAGTTCAATCCAACAATGAGGGCGGCAACAACAACGCCCGGCGCTACGCAAGCTACGGCAAGTCGCCATGGAAACTTGCGACGCACCACCTGAGGTGCCGGCACAACGATTGGCGATAGTGTTTCTTCCGGTGCCCCTGTATCGCTCAGCGAAGCGATGAACCGGTATCCTCGCTTCGGCAGTGTCTCCAGGAATCGGGGGTGCTCGGCATCGTCCTCGAGCACGGCGCGGATCTGCCGGACGGCATAGTTCAGCCCCTGCTCATAATCGACAAACGTCTCCGATCCCCAAACTTCGTCTACCACCTCCTGGCGCGTAACTACCTGTCCGGCACGCCGGATCAGGATAGCCAGAATCTTGCCGGGCTGAGGCTGCAGCTTGAGTGAGATGGTTCCGCGCAGCAGTTCGCTCGTAGCGAGATCGAAACTGTACTCGCCAAAGCGCACCAGGCTCGAGGTCCTGTACTCCATTGCTACGCCCCTTACCCTGTGATCGGCAACGAACTGCGGTGTGCGGATTATATCCCAAGTTCTCTGAACCCTTATGTTGCCATCACTTAGCGCGCTCACAAGAAACTCACACCGAACTCATCGCCCGCAAATTGACGTTCGCGGCAAATCGCAGCATTGTCGTCCGCACCGTATCGTGCGGGGATCCACCGACCCCAATTCAAGGAGACAAATATGAGGCTCAAGAGGCTCACAGCACGCGCTTTGGCTGGGATGATCTTCGCATTCCTGGCCTTCGTTCCCAACAACCTCGTCGGACAGACCCCGGTTGCCTTCGCTCAGGAAGGGCTCCCTGCTGCCGAAGTAGTTTGGCAACATGTGGGAAGGCTCTACCTGAACCCGAATACCGGCAAGGCCCTATACGTTGGCTATCTGGTCCACATTGATGGAATTACCAGTTCGCTTTTCAACGGGGCGGCAAGCGAGACCACCGCTTACTTTACCTTCAGCACTGACGTGTTGTCGCTGACGCCCATGCCAAACAATGGCAATGTCGCACTCAGTCTGGTTTCAGCCGGAACGTTTGACGTCTACTACAACACCAGCCCGAACGGGGACTGGAGCAACCCGGCCAGTTTCTCGAGCGGACAGTTGATCGCCACGTTCACGAGAACCGAGAGCCTGGCCCCTTTCATCGGGGCCATAGCAACCCACAGTCTTTCAGAAAGTCTTTTGTCCAGCCAGCGCTTCACTTTCAATGGCCGGACTTATAACTTCAACCGCATTGCACCGCACGGAATCACATTCGCTCAGTTCCTTAACGCCGCGCCGATAACCGGAATCACTGACTATCCAATCGCCTTCGCCGGCGCCGGCGCCACGATGGCAGTTGGGGGTAAAGACTAACGAGTAAATCATGGCAGTGCCTTGGGGATACTACAGATGGATTGATAACGACTGGCGGTGAAGTTGGTACGCAGCAGGTCGCCGCCACTTCACCGGATCTCTACTTGGAGGTACAACCATGCGACGACAATTCGTGCTGCGCGGAACGGTGACGCTATGCATGCTCGCGGGTGTCGCAGCGCTGTCAGTTCGAAGGGATGGCGCCGTGCGCAACGAGCCTGGTCTTTTCGACCGCTGGCACTTATTGCAACCGGGGTCTGCGGCTGCCTCCGTATCGAACGGGGCAAAGCGCAATGAGGCGTCCGCTGTACCGCATCACTTTTCAATGCAGTACGACTATTGCTACGTCGATGCGGAAGGAAGGCCGATGGTCTTTCATAAGCGGCGTTTGGTCTTCTTCTTCCCGGAGTCTCCACCGGGGGTCGAGGATCGCACGTTCATCGAAACTAACTTGTGCCAGTAGTGGAGTGCGCCGGCAGACGAAGCAAAAAGGGGACTAAGCAGCCCACCGTTGGAGCCCTGTTGAAATAGAACGGTTACTTCGCCGCGATGGCCTTGACCCGAGCGTTAAGGCGCGCTTTGTAGAACTGAATCGTGCCGGTAGCAGGCCGTGGACCGAATCAGCTGTCGTAGGTACAGCAGTTCCGTGCATCGCGGAGTTGTTAGCGACGGCATCTGCTGCGATCTACTTTACCAAGTCCTGGGCGGCGCGGACGGCGTCATCCAGGACCCGGTTGGGCAGCACCCCGAGATAGATGGTCGCTACCAGGCAGATAGCGATGGCGGCTCCCAGACCCAGCGGGACATGGGCGACCGGAGCTTCCACGCGCTCGTCGCGCATGTACATGTAGATGATGACGCGCAGGTAGTAGTAGGCCGCGATGGCGCTGTTGATGACGCCGATGATGGTGAGTCCAACGAGATTCGACTGTAGTGCTGCGGAAAAGACGTAGAACTTGGCGAAGAAGCCGCCGGTAATAGGGATGCCGATCAGCGAGATGAGGAACATCGTCAGCAAGGCTGCGATCATGGGAGAGCGGCGGCCCAGCCCGGAGTAATCTTCCAGCGTGACGTAGCGTTCGCCCTTGCCGGCAAGATGAGCCACGATGACGAAGGCGCCGACATTCATAGCTGCATACGACGCGGCATAGAAGATGGCGGCTGAGATTCCAGTGGTCTTGGCCGCAGCGAACGCTACCAGCACGTATCCGGCATGAGCGATGGACGAGTATGCCAGCAGGCGCTTGACGTTGTTCTGCACCAGCGCCCCGATGTTGCCCAGCGTCATCGACAGCACCGCCGACACCCAGACCAGCCAGAACCAACCGGGCGCCCCGGTGGCGAACAGCACGCGCAACAAAACGGCAAATGCAGCCGCCTTCGGGCCGGTGGACATGAATCCGGTGACCGGCGCGGGAGCGCCTTCGTACACGTCGGGAGTCCAGACGTGAAACGGCGCGGAGGCAACCTTAAAGCCCAGCCCAACGAACATGAGCGCGACCGCAAAGTAGATCACCAGAGAGTGCTGCGAGTTCAGAATTTCCGCAATGCGATAAACGTTCGTGGTTCCGGTTGCGCCGAATACCATGGCCACACCGTAGAGAAAGAACGCAGTTGCGAAGGAGCCCAGCAGGAAGTACTTCAGCGAAGCCTCGGCGCTCTCGGCGGCACGGCGGCGGAATCCCGCCAGGATATACGTTGAAATCGACGAAATTTCGATTGCAATGAAGATGAGCACCAGCTCGATGGCCGATGACATGAGCATCATGCCGACGGCAGCAAACAGAATCACGGCGTAGTATTCGCCGGCCTTGATCCGCTGCACCTCCAGGTAATCGAATGAGCTGAGAACCACGACGAGGGCAACCATCAAAACGACAACATGAAAGAAGATGCTGAAAGCATCAACCCGCACCATGTCGAAGAAGGCGTCACCGTAGCTCTCTGCCTGGATGAGAGTCGCCATTAGCCCGGCGATCACTCCGGCCAGGGCGATGAATCCCAGGATCTTCTTGTTGCCTTCGCGAGGAAGCACCGGGTCGGCCACCATGATCATGATGCCGCAGACGCTCAGCACCAGCTCAGGCAGGATCCGAATGTAGTCAACTGTTGGGATCATGGTTCGAACACCGTTATAAGAGCTTGCGAGACTGCGGTTGCCGCATGAGGCGCAGTCTGTGTAGGAACAAATCGAGCACAACAAAGCGATGCACCATCGGCGTCCCGAGCGGCAGCATGAGAATAAACGGTCATTTCTACGGTTCGTAACATGCGCGTCAGTGTCTGGCTAAGGCTGATTCAACGGCTGCAAATTTCTTGTACCGGTGGCTTCTGTCCTCGGGTTTGGAGACGCCTGCTGAAGAATAGCTTGGCAGGAAACTTCGTAACGGCGAAGGAAGAACGTCGCGTGGATGCCCAGCCAAAGCATTAAGGCGCACATGGCCACCATGACCCACCGCTCGCGGTGGTTTACGTCTTGCAATTCATTGTTTTTGGAATGTGTGATCTTCCCGTAGAAAACACGCTGATAAGCCCACAAGAGGTAACAAGCCGAGAAGATCACGCCCGTGGCGGCCCAAACTGCCCAAGCCGGGCGAGTCTGGAAGCTGCCGGCGAGAACCAGGAACTCGCCCACGAAGCCGCACAGCAGAGGCAATCCTATGGCAGCCAGGGCGGTAAACAGGAACAGGGACGCGTAACGCGGCATCGGTGTTGCCAGGCCGCCGAACTCGCTGATCTCAAACGTGTGGCGGCGCTCGTAAATCATGCCGCAAAGCAGAAACAGCGCGCTGGAGGTGAGGCCATGCGCCAGCATCACATAGATGGCTCCCTGAAAACCGACCAGCGAGAAGCTAAATAGACCTAGCGTCACGAATCCCATATGGCTGATGGAGGAATAGGCTACCAGTCTCTTGAGATTCGGCTGGACCATAGCTACCAGCGCGCCATAAATGATAGCGATGACCGACAATACCCCGATCACCGGCGCTGCCGCATGCGACGCATTCGGGAAAAGAGGCAGGCAAATGCGAATGATGCCGTAAGCCCCCAGTTTCAGGAGCACGCCCGCCAGGTCTGCAGATCCCGCTGTCGGTGCTTCGGTATGCGCGTCGGGCAGCCACGTGTGCAGCGGAACCATGGGAAGCTTTACCGCAAAAGCGACGAGAAAGCCCAGGAAGAGCCACATTTCTGCACGCGGACTGAGAGCCAGTTGCCCGCTCTCGACCATCTTTTGCAGCGCCACGATATCGAAACTGCCCGTGTGCGCGTACAGCCAGATGATGCCCACCAGCATGAATACCGATCCGGCCATGGTGAACAGCACAAATTTCACTGCCGCATAGATGCGACGGTCGTGCCCCCAAATGCCGATCAACAACGCCAGTGGAATGAGTCCGAACTCCCACCAGAAGAAGAAGAAGAACAGATCAAGGGAGATAAAAACGCCAATGACCCCCATTTCCAGCAAAAGCAGTAGGATGTGGAATTCCTTGACCTGGTGCTTGATCTCGCTCCATGACGCCAGAACGCCGATTGGGGTCAGAAGCGTTATGAGGTGGATCAGAAAAATGCTGATGCCATCGACGCCGACGTGGTAGTTGATATTCCACTGCGGGATCCAGGGAAGGAAAACCTCCAGCTTCAATCCACTCGAACCCGGTGGAATGGAATAGACGGGGATGAAAGAAAGCACGAACTCGATCAACCCAACAGCGAGGCTTATCTGCCGTATCAGGCGGTGCTGATCACGGTTCCGCAGCGGCAGAAGCACGAGGGCGCCCACCAGCGGTAGGGACAACAGTACGGTCAGGAGGTAGCTGCTCATCGCACTCCCCTCCACACCATGAAGGCGATCACGACGGCGGCACCGAACGCGACCCATCCCGCATAGGAGCGGATGTTGCCCGATTGCATGTGGCGCAGACCGTCAGAGACGTCCTGTGCCCCCGCTGCACTCTCGTTGACGGCGCCATCGATCAGTGTGGCGTCGATGCCTTTCCAGAGAATGTTGGTGGAGGCCAGAATAATCGGCTGGATGATGGTGGCCCCGTAAAGCTCGTCAATCCGGTATTTGTCGAGTACCAGCCGGTAGAGCCCGCCGGCACCTTCGGCCATCTTCGTGGGCAGGTCGGTGCGTTTGTAGTAGAGGAACCATGCTCCCAGAAAACCAATAGCCGCTGCCGCCACCGAGATTCCCATGAAAAGGTACTCCGTACTCGCCTCCTCATGGTCCTCGTGACCTTCGGCCGGAAGCGCGGCAGTTTCCGCGCCGGGTGCCCTTTCCGCCGTCGAGTGGAAAACAGGATCGAGGAAGTGATCAAAGCGGTCAGAACCGCCGAGAGCCGCGGGAACCCCGACCCACCCACCGACGACGCAGAGAACCGCCAGGATCATGAGCGGCACGATCATCACCATTGGGCTCTCATGCGGTCCGGCGTGGCCGTGATTGCCATGCGAGTCGTGGGCATCGTGGCCGTGCCCAGAGTTCTCAGCCGGCGCGCCACGGTATTCGCCGAAGAACGTCATGAACCACAGACGGAACATGTAGAACGCCGTCATGGCCGCGGCGATCACGCCGATCAGCCACAGCACGTGGTTGCCACTCGCCCACGTCTTCCACAGAATTTCGTCCTTCGAGAAGAACGCCGCCAGGGGAGGGAAGCCTGAGATGGTGAATGTCGCAATCGTCATCGTCCAGAAGGTATAGGGCATGTATTTGCGCAGGCCACCCATGTTGCGCATGTCCTGCTCGCCGCTAAGGCTATGAATAATGGCACCGGAACACAGGAAGAGCAGTGCTTTGAAGAACGCGTGAGTCATCAGGTGGAAGATGCCCGCGCCGTAGGCCGCGACCCCGCAGCCCATGAACATGTAGCCGAGTTGCGAGACGGTAGAATACGCCAGCACCTTCTTGATGTCGGTCTGCAGAATGCCGATGGACGCCGCGAAAATCGCAGTCAGAGTTCCAATGATCGCCACAACCAGCAGTGCGATGGGCGCGCGATTGAAGACTGGATTGGAGCGAGCCACCATATATACGCCCGCCGTCACCATGGTTGCCGCGTGGATCAGCGCGCTGACGGGCGTGGGACCTTCCATGGCGTCGGGGAGCCAGACGTAAAGCGGAATCTGTGCCGATTTGCCGGTGGCGCCCACCATCATCAGCAGGCCGACGGCGGTCAGCAATCCGGCGGAGGCCTCAACCGGATAAGCAGCCAACGCCTTGAACACAGTGTCGTACTGCAGCGTTCCGAAGTGCTTGATCAGCAAGAACAGCGCAATCAGGAACCCGAAATCACCCACACGGTTGGTAATGAACGCCTTCTTGCCGGCGTTAGCGGCCGAGTCCTTGAGGAACCAGAATCCGATCAGCAGGTACGACGCCAGGCCCACGCCTTCCCAGCCGACGAACATAAATAAGTAATTGTTCGCCAGCACCAGCGTAAGCATGAAGAACATGAAGATGTTGAGGTAGGCGAAGTAGCGGTAGTAGCCGCCCTCGTGCTCCATGTAGCCAACGGAATAAATGTGAATGACGAATCCGACCCCGGAAACGACCAACAGCATGACCAGCGAAAGCTGGTCCAGGTAGGTACCGAATTCCGCCGAAAATGTGCCTGCGGTCATCCAAGTCGCGTAGCGCTCGATGTGGGGAATCTGGTCAGCGGGTAATCCCAGGAACCGCACCGCCACCCACAGCGCATAAGCGAACGCCGCGGCCGTCGATCCCAGGGCGATGGTGTTCACCAGCGACTTGGGGAAATGCTTGCCGAGCAGACCGTTGATGGCGGCCCCGGCCAGCGGCAACAGCGGAATGATCCAGAGATGAAGGCTCATAGCTTAAGCAGGTTCACGCGATCGACGTTCAGGGTTTCGCGCGTCCGGAAGACGGAAATAATGATTGCCAGGCCGACGGCGGCCTCGGCGGCGGCCACCACCATCACAAAGAAGACGAAGACGTGCCCGCTGAGTGCGCGCCACTCGGCGGCAAACGAGACAAACGTCAGGTTCACCGCGTTGAGCATCAGCTCAATCGACATGAAGATGGTGATGATGTTGCGCTTGATCAGAAAGCCGGCCACGCCGCAGGCGAAGAGAATAGCGCTCAGTACCAGGTAATAGGACAGAGGGACCATCTATTCCTCCCTCCGCGCCAGAACGACAGCGCCCAAAATAGCGATGAGAATCAGAATCGAGGTCACCTCGAAGGGCAGCAGGTAGTCGCGAAAGAGCAACCTGGCGACCGACTGCGGATTACCAAAGCTCTCCGTGCCGCTCATGATCGTGGGGCCGCCGATGCTGATCCGGTCGAACCCGGCGTAGTGCCCGATCACCCACACCCCTATGGCCAGTCCGGCGATGAGACCGGGAATGCCGAGGGCAACTGCTACCCGACTGGTGTGCGGCAGGACCTCCTCTTCGCCGGCATTCAACAGCATAATGACGAAGACGAACAACACCATGACCGCGCCGGCATAAACGATAACCTGTATGGCGGCAACGAACTCAGCTCCGAGCAGCAGATACAACAGGGCGAGCGATCCCATGACCACGATCAGCGAGAGGGCGCTGTTGATGGGATGCTTCTGCACCAGCAGATTGATCGCCGCACCAATGCAAACCGCGCCGAAAATGAAAAAAAGAACAAGATGCATGATTCTCACTCTTCCGGCACACACCGCTGGCCGGAGCGAATCTTCCGAATGCCTTTGCTACTTCAGCGCCACAACCAGGGCGGTTACCAGGATGTTGGCAATCGCGAGCGGCAACAGAACCTTCCAGCCGAAAGCCATCAACTGGTCATAACGGAACCGGGGAAGCGTACCCCGCACCCAGATATAAATGAAGATAAAGGCCGACACCTTTACCACGAACCAGACGACCGGCAGCAAAGCCTGCAAAATCGGCGGGCCGAACACCGGCCCCGACCATCCGCCGAAGAACAGCACCGTAGCCAGGCAGGCGACGGTGAACATGTTGGCGTACTCCGCCATGAAAAACATGGCGAACTTCATCGAACTGTATTCCGTGTGATACCCGGCGACCAGCTCAGTTTCCGCTTCCGCCAGATCGAACGGGATACGGTTGGTCTCCGCATACGCGGCCGTGATGTAAATAAAAAAAGCGATGAACTGCCCGGTGAAAATATTCCACTTGGGAATGAAACCGAGAAATGTTCCCGACTGCCCGGTCACAATATCGCGCAGGCTGAAGCTGCCGGCATAAATCAGCACCCCGACCAGCGACAGTCCCAGCGCGATTTCGTAGCTCACCATCTGCGCGGTGGCGCGCAAGGCACCCAGCATCGAGTACTTGCTGTTCGACGACCATCCTGCCAGCGCGACGCCATACACACCGATCGAGGTCAGCCCCAGAATGATCAGCAGGCCGATGTTCACGTCCGCGATCTGCAGCGGAGTGTGAATGGAACCAATCGTGACCCAGGGACCGATGGGAACCACCGCGATTGCGGTCAGCGCCATGGTAAGCGAAAGAACTGGAGCTAGCAGGTATAAGGGCCTATAAACGAAGGGCGGTGTAACGTCCTCTTTAAAGATAAACTTTAGGCCGTCGGCGAGCGGCTGCCAGATGCCGAAGGGCCCCACCCGGGACGGCCCCCAGCGGTTCTGGATGTGCGCCACCACTTTGCGTTCCGCCAGCGTGGTGTAGGCCACGCCGGTCAGCAGAACGAAGACCGCCAGCACGATCTTGACTAGCGAGACGAGGATGTAAGTTGCAATGCTCATTATAATGCGAATTTACCGGTCTGTCCGGCTGTCAAAACGGCGTCTACAAAAGCGAACAAACTACGAAACAAGAGCGCCAGCCAGCGGCGCCCGGTGATCCTAGTCGGCCGCCACGTCTCCGGCCGGCATCGCGGGACGACGCTCAATCACCGAATTTAAGGTGCTGGAGTACCGCCCCAAGGTTCCCGAGGTAAACAGCGTGTCGTATCCAGGCAGAATGAGTTCAGGATGCCCGCTCCCCGTTGCGCCGGTGATCTGCACCAATTGCGTGTGCTCGTCCTGTCCTGCCAGCAAGCTCAATCTCGAGATGTCGTATCCGGGAACCAGCCGCTGGATCTCATCCAACATTGCCGTGGGATCGAACGGACTCATCTTGGGCTCGAGATTGTGGGCCGCCAGCCACACCGCGTGCTGATCGGATTCACCCGACTGCACGCCCCTCGTCTGTCCCATGTCAGCGCGAATTCCCGCTCCCGTGAACGGCACCAGTTTGTGGAGGTCGTACCCCATGGCTTGCGCAATTCGCACGATGCATTCGAAATCGCTGCGCGTCCCCGCAAAGTCGCCGGCCTTTTTCAGCACCTGCAAATCGCCCGCCGTGTTGGTGTAAGTGCCGGACTTCTCGTAGGCGTTCGCCACAGGCAGCACGACGTCAGCGATGGTGGCCGTCTCGGTCAGGAACATGTCCTGAACCACAACGAATGCTTTCGTCAGCGCGAACGGGTCGATGTTGAACCGTGCCACCGGATTCGACCCGACCACATAAAGTGCCTTGAGTTTGTCCGCCTTGGCGGCTTCCACCATTTGCGGCAGGCTCAGGCCTGCAGACTTGGGAATCGCATCCAGCCAGTTCTCATGAAATTTGGTCGCGCTATCCACCGCAGCGTAGCCCGGCAGCATGTCGGGATAGAGTCCCATGTCGGCCGCCCCGCGCGAGTTCGCGTAATCGCCGAGGCACAGGAATTTCGCCCCCTGCGCGAGACCGAAGTGCACCAGTGGTTGAACGGCTGCGCCGCGCAGCTCTGAGCCAAAGACAACGACCAGTCCGTGCTCGCCCTTTAACTTCTCGCGCAAGCCATTCAGTGCGTCGCGCGTGAGCTGAGACGAGACCACTCCGTCGCCCGCTGCGTCATTACCGGCAAGGAACTGCACAAACGCAGCTTCCGATCCCGCAGCAATCTGCGCAAACTGTGTCGCCTGCCGCCGCAGCTTGATGGGTGCGGAGTTTACGACGTAGAGCTTCGCACGATGCAGGCGGACATTGGTGCGGATCTGCCAGGCCAGTAGCGGATGCTGCTGTGTGGGGTCGTTGCCGATCAGCAGAATTGCCGGCGCGTTGGCAACGTCCCGCATTGAGGCCGTCGCGTTCGACTTTCCTGCCAATGCGGCGACGAAGGCAGGGAAGTCGGCAGTGCGATGATGGTCGATATTGTTGGTGCCCAGCACCTGACGAGTGAACTTCTGCAGCAGGTAATTCTCTTCATTGCTGGTGCGGTTCGAACCGATGACGCCGATGGCTCCCGCCGCCTCTTTGAACCTGGTGGCGATCAGCTGAAACGCTTCGTCCCATGACGCGGGCACGAACTTGCCATCTCGCTTGATCAGCGGACGATTGAGGCGCTCGTCGTGGTGCGCGAAGTCGAAGGCGTAGCGACCCTTGATGCAAAGGAAGTCGCCGTTGATGCCGCTCTTGTCGCGGTTGTCGCCGCGCACGATTGCCATGCCGGTGTCGGCCCGCCGCACGCCCAGCGTGGTCTTGCAGCCGTCGCCGCAGTGCGTGCATATGGTGCCAACGTGCTTCATCTCCCACGGACGGGTCTTATAGCGGTACGCTCCCGACGTCAATGCGCCGACCGGGCAGATGTCGATGCACATGCCGCACTCTTCGCACTCCAGATGATCTTCTTTGTTGGGAGCGATGATGGCGCTGGAACCACGATTCTGAATACCCAGAGCCCAAACATCCATGCCTTCGCCGCAGACCCGGATGCAGCGGTAGCACATAATGCAGCGTGGACGGTCGAAGAACACCACCGGAGACCACTGTTGTTCCTCGCGGTGGTTTTTCATGTCGATCAACTTCGACTCGGCGGGGCCGTAGGTAACGGTCATGTCCTGCAGTTCGCACTCGCCGCCGGCGTCGCACACCGGGCAATCCAGTGGGTGGTTCGCCAGCACCAGCTCGATCATCGCCTTGCGTGCCTGCTTGATCTTGTCGCTCTCGGTGGTGACCACCATACCCTCGCCGACCACGGTGGTGCATGCGGTCTGTAGCTTGGGCATCTTCTCGATTTCCACCAGGCACATGCGGCACGCGCCTTGCAGGGAGAGGCCCGGGTAATAGCAGAACGAAGGCACTTCGATGCCCACGCTTTTGCAGGCTTCAATCAGCAGAGTGCCCGCGGGAACCGTGAGTTTCTTGCCGTCAACCGTGATGTTTACGTCAGCCATGGAAAACCGCTTTTCGCTGTTCGCCTTTCGCTTGTCGTTTTTCGTCCAACTTTGCTCCTCCGCAGGTAAATACAAGGAGCGAATGGCGAAAAGCGAAAAGCGTCTTTCACACCAACGCCGGTTCGGCAGCCTTGTCGAACGGACACGGCTTGCCGTCGAGATGGTCCTCAAATTCCTTTCGGTACTTCTGCACATACGAGATGATGGGCATCGCAGCCGCATCACCCAGCGGACAAAATGTCCGGCCCAGCATGTTTTCCGCCAGGTACTTCAGATTGTCGATGTCTTTGGCGACGCCCGCGCCCGCGTGGAATCGCGTCAGCGTCTTCTTCAGCCAATCGGTTCCTTCCCGGCACGGAATGCACCATCCGCAACTTTCATGCTGATAGAACTTGGCCACCCGCAGGGCGAAGCGCACGATGCACATGGTCTCGTCCAGCACGATGACGGCGCCCGATCCCAGCATCGAGCCGGCCTTCATCAGCGACTCGTAGTCGGCAGGAACGTCAATTTCTTCCGGCAACAGGATGGGCACGGAAGAACCGCCCGGTACCACTCCCTTGAGCTTGCGTCCGCCCTGGATACCTCCCGCCACCTCGTAGATCATCTTCTTCAGGTTGTAGCCCAAGGCCAGTTCGTACACACCGGGCCTTTCAACGTTGCCGCTTATGCTGACCAGATGCGTGCCGCCGTTCTTTGGCGTACCGAGATCGGCAAACCACTGGCCACCGCCCAGAATGATGTGCGGCACGCTCGCCAGGGTTTCAGCGTTGTTGATGACCGTCGGGCCGCCCCACAATCCCACCACCGCCGGGAAGGGAGGGCGGATTCGTGGTATCCCGCGCTTGCCTTCCAGCGACTCCATCAGCGCCGACTCTTCGCCAACTTCGTACGCGCCCGCACCGGAGTGGACGTAAACATCCAGATCGCGACCCGAGTCAAAGATGTTCTTGCCGATGAAACCGCGCGCGTAGGCGTCGGCCACCGCCTTCTCCATGATCTGCACGAGGTAACGGTACTCGCCACGGAGATAAATGAAGCCAGTCTTCGCTCCCACCGCTAGCGCTGCGATCATGACGCCTTCGATCACGGCGTGCGGATCGTGCTCGAAAATCAGCCGGTCTTTGCAAGTGCCGGGCTCGCTCTCATCGCCATTGCAGAGTACGTATTTGGGCTTGGGCGACTGCTTGGGCACAAACGACCACTTCAGGCCGGCGGGGAAACCCGCTCCGCCGCGGCCTCGCAGGTTCGATGCCTTCACCTCGTTGATGATGGCCTCCGGCTCCATGGTCAGCGCCTTCTGCACCGCCTTGTAGCCGTCTAGTTCGAGGTAGCGGTCCAGGTTGGTCGCACCCAGGCCGAAGCGCTTGGAGACGACCCTTACTTCGTCGGGATGTGAAACGAGATACGCCATGAAGCAGCTAGCAACTAGCGACTAGCAACTAGCTTTTCCCTCCTTGCAACGTCCACCTTGCGGATTAGTGAGGCGAGCATCCGTTGGACTTCACAAACCTCCGCATGCAACTTTTCGTAAGTAGCCTGCGAAAGTAATTTCAAGTCACACGACAAAAGCAAAAAGTACTCCAATTCCACCGCTGACCCCGCCGCTGCGTTGAGGAAGCGGTGAAACTCTCCGTTGCCGGTACGACCACAACCTTCAGCAATATTCGCGGCGATCGAGGCGCTGCTTCGACGCATCTGACTGGTGATTCCAAACATTTCTTCACGGGGAAACGTCGCCGTGCTGCTGTATATGTCCAGCGTCAGCGTGTGTGCCCTTTCCCAAACCGTCAATCTTCTGAAATCCTTCACCTTAATTTCCTAACCGAGGGTCACGATAACACTTTGACTAATTGCCAGTAGCTAGCTGCTAGTGTTGTTCCTTCTTCCTGATCCCCTCAATCAGTTCGTCAACCTTTTCCGGCGTTAGGTTTTCGTGGTAGTCGTAGTTGACCTGCATGGCCGGCGCCCAGGAGCAGGCTCCGATGCACTCGACTTCTTCGAGGTGGAACAAGCCGTCGGGCGTGGACTGCTTGTGGCCGACACCCAACTTCTTCTTGCAGTGGTCGAGAATTTCTTCACCGCCACGCAACAGGCAGCTCACATTCGTGCAGACCTGGAAATTGTACTTGCCGATGGGATAGGTACGCATCATCGAGTAATAGCTAACGACGTTTCGCACCTCCAGTTCCGTCAGGTCCACGCGCTGTGCCATCTCGGCAATTACCTCGTCGGTCAGCGCGCCCACCTCGTCCTGGATGTAGAGCAGCATCGGCACCAGCACAGAGCGTTTGGTCGGATAGTGCGTCACCATGTCAGCGAAGCGCTCTTCGAGTTGTTCGGAGAATCTCATGTCTAGCAATTAGCAACTAGCAGTTAGCTACTTCCGTTCGCAAAATCCACTGACTCTGCCATCAAGAGTGCCACAAAGTGGCCCGCATATCTGACCTCTAGTTGCTAGTCGCGAGTTGCTAGCTGCTAGAAGCTACCTGTCGCAATCCCCCAGCACAATGTCGATGCTGCCGATCGCCGCCACCACGTCGGCGATGAGCCGTCCCTCACACATCTTCCGCAGACTCTGTAAATTGGCGAACGACGGCGCCCGCATGTGTACCCGGTACGGCTTGGCTGTCCCATCGCTTACCACGTAGTAGCCCATCTCGCCGCGCGGCGATTCCACCGCCTGATAGACCTCGCCCGCCGGTACCGTGAAGCCCTCGGTCACGATCTTGAAGTGATAGATGAGGGCCTCCATCTGCGTCTTCATCTTCTCGCGATCGGGGAGCACGACATTCGGCGCGTCCGCCTTGACCGGTCCCTCGGGCATGCCCTCAAGAGCCTGGGCGACGATCTTCTGCGACTCCCGCAGTTCAGCCACCCTCACCAGATAGCGCGCGTACACGTCACCTTCAGTTGCGACCGGCACATTGAACTTGAAATTTTCATAGCCTGTGTAGGGAGCGTCGCGCCGCAGGTCCACATCGATCCCGCTGGCCCGCAGCGTGGGACCGGTCGCCGCCAGGGCGAGCGCGTCCTCTTTCGATATGTGTGCCACGCCCTTGGTGCGGATCATGAAGATCGGGTTGTGCGTCAGAAGGTCTTCGTACTCATCCACGTGCTCGGGAAAGGCGTCATTGAACTCCTTCACTCGGCCAAGGAAGTCCAGTGGCGGCTCGATCGCGACCCCTCCAATGCGGAAATACGAGGTCATCATGCGCTGACCGGAAACCGCTTCGAAGAGGCGGAGGATCTGCTCGCGCTCGCGGAAGCAGTACAGAAACACGGTCATCGCACCAATGTCCAGGGCGTGGGTACCTAGCCACACCAGATGCGAGTTGATGCGGGTCAACTCGTTCAGCATTACCCGCAGCCACTGCGCTCGCGGAGGAATCTCCAGCCCTAGCAACTTCTCTACCGCCAGGCAATAGGCGAGGTTGTTGGTCATGGGGCAGAGATAGTCGATTCGGTCGGTCAGCGGCACGACCTGCTGGTAGAACTTGGCCTCGCAGGTCTTCTCAATGCCGGTGTGCAGATACCCGATGTCGGGCATGATGCGTACGATGGTTTCGCCGTCGATCTCAAGCAGCAGATGCAACACGCCGTGCGTGGACGGGTGCTGCGGCCCCATGTTGATGACCAGCGTCTGGTCGGTTGCCGCATCCAGAACCGGAGTTGGTGTTATTTCAGCCATAGTTTACCGGTAGCCTTCGACGGGGTAGTCCTTGCGCAGCGGATGTCCCTCCCAATTGTCCGGCATCATGATGCGCTTGAGGTTGGGATGCTCCTGAAAACGCACCCCAAACAGGTCGAAGACTTCACGCTCGAAAAAGTCAGCTCCAGGCCAAAGTGGAGTCAGGGAATCCACCCGGGCATCGTCGTCCGACAGACGGACTTTCAGGCGAACTCGCTTCTTGGTAACCGTGGAAAAGAGGTGATAAATGACTTCGAAACGGGGATCGCTCGGATACCAATCCACGCAGGTGACGTCGGAAAGCGCATCGTACTGCAGGGATGCATCGTTCTTCAGCGTTGCGCACGCCCCACGTAGCCCCGTCCGCTCCACATAAATCGACAGCTCATGGCGGTCAAACTTGGCTGCCTCGACCGCCGCCGCATTCCAGGAGAGAAGACATGCCACTTCGGCATGGGATTTCAGTTGCTCCAAGTCGGTAATGGCGGGTTCGAGTGCCATCGTCAGATCCTCTCCGCCTTTCCCTGCTTGTTCCAGTCAATGACACCCTTTTTCCAGATGTACCAGTAACCAGCGAGCACAATGCCGATGTACACCAGCATCTCCCAGAAGCCGAACATCTTCAGCTCCTTAAAGATGACCGCCCAGGGATAGAGGAAGACCGCCTCCACATCGAACAGAATGAACAGCATGGCCACCAGGTAGAACTTCACGGAGAAGCGCTGACGGGCGTCGCCGACAGGCTGCATGCCGCACTCGTACTGCGACATCTTGACCTTATTGAATTTGTGTTGGCCGATGAGCCAGGACAACACCACCATGGCGATGGCCAAGCCACCAGCCACAACGATGTGGATGAGCAGCGGCAGATAGCGTGCAAAATAGGAGTCCGGCATGATCGCGCTAACACTTAAAATTCGCCATACCGCTTGGGCGCGTAACTCACTGAGTCTATTTTGCGTTACCGTCTGTGTCAACCAAGCGCGAGGCGCAATTCACGCAGGTTTCACGCAGGTGAAAAAAACCGCGCGAATAGCGCGCATCGTATGCCTGGAAGGGATGACCAGCCCGTCAACAGCCGCTACCGCCGCCGACAAAATGGACGATTTCCAGGCAATCACCGTCGCGTAACTGGGTCTCAGCCCATTGCGCGCGGGCCACAATCTCGCGGTTCAGTTCGACCGCCACCCGGTCTCCCTTCATGCGGAGTTGCTCGATAAGTTGGGCCAGCGAAAGAGGCTCGGGGTAGTGTTTCTCTTCGCCGTTGAGGGAAAGGCGCATACCAGCACTGTAGCGCATTCATAGCCTGCAAAGCACGATCCGAGGGAACCAAACGCCAAGGGACTTCGTATCTTCCGCCAATATGTCAGCGCACGTCATGGTGAATCCGACCGCACGGACCGGAAGGCGCGCGACAGGGATTTGGCTGCTTGCCGCCTATTTGGCGTTGTACGCCGCAACCCTGTTTGCCATGGTCCGCTTCGGAGGCTTCGACGCCGGCGACGCACTGGGCTTGTTTGCGGTCCTGGGGGTAGGGTTTTCGCTCGCCGCGTGGCTGCTGACAATTGGTCTATTGCCTTTGCCGTGTCCGGTGCGCCAAGCACGGCGCGAAACTTCTATGCTCTTGCTGTACCTGTTGCCGCTCGCCGCCTTCGTCACTTTCGGGTTCTCCGCCATTCATCGCTCGGTCGCCAGCGAGCCTGCCGACTCGCTCGCCATTTTGATTGCGAAGCTGGCAGCCTTCGTCGTGGTTCCGGCGTGGCTTCT
>Ga0335082_10001144_pt1 | contig 28254 bp, 22 predicted proteins | sample Lox_Sample_41_FD_206718 | JGI IMG/M metagenome (GOLD analysis project Ga0335082, IMG submission 206718) | Soil microbial communities from Loxahatchee National Wildlife Refuge, Florida, United States - Lox_Sample_4.1 | ecosystem: Environmental > Terrestrial > Soil > Wetlands | place: USA... | reverse complement strand
AACCGTGCTATCCCCAAAAGTCGTTTGGCCGTCCAGATAAAATTCCGTCGTCCACCAGGCGGTCGCTCCGTACTCGAACTCGCTCCAGAACCCATGAAAGTCATTCCCGCCGCGCTGTGTGCCGAATGTGGAGAAATATTCGACTTCCAGATTTCCCGGCTCTTCCAGGTTGTGGTCGTAGGCAACGATGTAAGGATTTTCTTGGGAACGGATTTGTCCCGCTCCGGCAAGCGCAAAAAATGAGATGAAGACAAAAAGGAAAAACACCTTGGGGCATGAATGCGACACAGGCCTCTCCGAATCAGAGATATACGACCCATCTAGTCCGCTATTTCCCTGTGCCCACTCACAAAAGAAATCAACGATCGGATGCATATAAGACTAACTTAGTCCTATTCTTATTGCAAGTCATTTGCATATCCCTGGGTTGGCTCTTTGGACCCTCCCTAGGCTTCCGGGCTTTGCCTATAACATTCCGAGTGTTATCCTGCGCTCGTTGTAGGCGGTCCCACTCGACTTCGCCCTCCGGGCTTCGACCTCTCGCCTGTGGGTTTCTTCCCCCTTTTTGTTGCGGACTCTTGATCCGCGCTGCCGAGTTCCGCTCGGCCAGGAATCGCCGTTTCCGATGGATTCCAGACTATCCCCAGACGAACTCTTAAAGGGTCGCGCCTCTGCGGAGTCTCATCTGCAATTCGTCGTGGAAAAATTGCCGCTCTATTTCTGGACCACGGACCGGCGCCTCCATGTCACTTCCTATTGGGGAAGCACGGCGCGGCCAGCCCCCGATTTTCCCGCGAATTCGGTCGGGCAATCCGTTCAGGAATTTCTTTGTATTGCCGAGGCCAGCGAGACACCCGTGAAACAGCACTTTCTTGCCCTGCGCGGGATTGCTTCGCGGTTTGAATACGCCGCCCACAACCGTTTGTACGATGTGAGTATCGAGCCTTACCTCGACTCGCAAAGAAACGTCATCGGCTGCATCGGCATGGCGCTCGATATCACTGAGCGGAGAAAGTCCGAGGAGGAGATCCGCTACCGCGCCACGCACGACGGCCTCACGGGGCTGGTCAACTATCGCGAATTCGTGGACAGCCTGGAGCGGGAAGTCCGGCGCGCTGGTCGCACCGGCCAGCCGTTTGCGGTTTTGCTTCTGGACCTCGACGATTTGAAAATCATCAATGACCGTTTCGGCCATTTGACGGGCAACGTCGCGCTCAAGCGCCTGGCCAGCATCATGAAGGAGCATTGCCGGGGCACGGAAGTGGCCGCACGCTTTGGCGGTGATGAATTCGCGATTCTTCTGCTCGACGCCGACGCCGAACGCGCGCAAACGGTTGCGGAGCGCATCCGGACTTGCTTGCGCGCGCACCCGGACTCGCCGACACTTTCCGTCAGCCTTGGACTCTCGGTCTTCCCGGCCGACGGCCCGGCTACCGCTGACCTTTTGGAAGCCGCGGACAGGCGTCTTTATCAGGACAAAAAATCCCGGTCGAACCGTGCGGCGCGGCACGTAGAACAAAAAAGCTGAGCTTCAGCCTGTACTCTTGCCTTGTCATCTGCCCCATGCAACGCCACGCCCGCCGTTGTAAAATGCGGTTGGCATAAAATTGCTCCTACCAAACGCTTGGTAGTGGCGGGCGCTTCGCTAATGCAAGACTTGATTACACTGGCCATCCCGGCCTTCATCCTCCTGCTGGTGGCGGAAGCCATAGCCGGCGCTGTCATGCAGCGCGAAATCTACGAGTTCAAGGATGCCGCCGCCAGTCTCAGCATGGGCATTGGCAATGTGCTGGTGGACTTGCTTGCCAAGGTGATTCAGTTTTCCATCTTGAGCTATCTGCATCGTTTTGCCGTGTTCACCATCGGCTTTCAATGGTGGGCTTGGGTACTTCTCTTCTTTGGCGACGAGTTCAGCTATTACTGGTTCCACCGGGCGAGTCACGAATGCCGCTTCTTCTGGGCCTCTCACGTCGTGCACCATTCATCCCAGCGCTACAATCTTTCCACGGCCTTGCGGCAGACCTGGACCGGGAGTTTTTGCAGCTTCGTGTTTTGGCTCTGGCTCCCTATCATTGGTTTCGCCCCGGTCATGATCATGACCATGAAGGCCGTCAGCCTGCTTTACCAATTCTGGATTCACACGGAACTGATACGCTCCATGGGCCCTTTGGAGAAGGTCTTGAACACGCCCTCGCATCATCGCGTGCATCACGGCTCCAACCCACGCTATATTGACCGCAACCACGGCGGCACGCTCATCATCTGGGACAAGCTCTTTGGTACGTTTGAACCGGAAAATCCCGCCGATCCGCCGCGCTTTGGCCTGACCCACAACATCAACACATACAATCCCATCCGCATTGCCTTTCACGAATGGGTGCAGATGTTCCGCGATGCCTGGACGGCGCCGGGTTGGGGCAACAAACTTTGCTACATTTTCGGGAATCCCGGCTGGCGCCACGATGCGCCCGCTGAATCTTCCGCCGGCGATTAATCGAACCCCTGGAGGTGCGGATGAAAACCGATGCGCTAATCCTCGCTTTGTTCGCCGAAGGCTACTCGAAAAAGACATGGCACGGCCCGAATCTTCGCCAGTCGCTCAAAGGCGTTACGGCGAAGCAGGCGGCGTGGCGCCCGGGTCCCGGACGGCATAACATTTGGGAACTCACGCTGCACGCGGCGTATTGGAAATATGCCGCACGGCGGCGCATCGAAGGCGGGAAGCGTGGCTCATTTGAACTGAAAGGAAGCAATTTTTTCCCGCGTCCCGAAAAAGGGAATGCGACGGAAGGCGCTTGGAAAAGGGATTTAGCCTTACTGGATCGGGAACACCGCGCGTTGGAACTTGCGATCCGACGCGTGCTGAAAACGCCTCGCGCGAAAAAGTTTCTTCGCACGCTCTACGGCGTGGCGTTTCACGATGTCTATCACGCCGGGCAGATCCGCTTGCTGCGCCGCCTGATGGAGTGACGTGGCAATCAGCAGGCCTTTTCTCGCAATGACGCCACAAGAGCTTGCAGATCCGCAGGGCCTTGAAACAGCCGGATCGCGGCAATTCCGCTTGCCCCTACTTTTAGACATTCGCTCGCGTTTTCTGTGCTGATACCGCCAATCGCAAGCACGGGGATCTTCACACGCTCGCAAACTGCGCGGAGTTTTGGCAGGCCTTGCGGTGCTCCAAAACTTGCTTTGGAAGGCGTCGCAAAAACCGGACCGAAGATCACGTAGTCCGCCCCGCCAGCCTCCGCTTCCTTCGCCGCTTCAACGGAATGCGTGGATGCCCCGATCAGAAACTCTCTTCCCGGATAGCGCTCCTTCACCAAATGCTTCACTTCCCCAACCGGCAAGCTGCGGTCGCCCAGGTGCACCCCGGCCGCTCCAGTTGCAACTGCTACATCCAACCGATCGTTGATGAGAAGCCTGGAGCCGCCGCCCATGCGCTGTAGTGCCGCAGCCGCCAACTCCGCCAATTCCCGCCCGGCAAGATCCTTCTCCCTAAGCTGTATCCAATCCACGTTGGCTTTAGCCGCTTGCTCGATTTTGCCCAAGAGAGTTGTTTTGGCGACCACCGAATCCACCGTCAAGCCGCGGCGATCGGTCACATAACACAGCACCGGCTTACGGATTGGAAGAAGGGGGCACACGGGCGGGCACAGGACGCGAATTGAAAAATCCAAAACCCACGAAAATGTCCAGCACGCCGATGCCGCTCACCATGCCCCGCGTCGCAGGGTGCAGCACGATGGGCATCATCCAGGGATAGTGGCTGAGGAAGTAATTCTGCTCCCAGAATGCCGACCACGGCAGATACAAAAGCAGTGCGCCCAGTTCAAACAACAGCACGACGGTCATCGCGCGCAAAATTCGATTCATCTGGACCCGTAGGCCTTAGGGAAGTTTTGTGTGAAACTCAGCGAGCCGGCTTCTGCAAAGAGTGGATGCGTTCTGCCACGTCGCGGTAATCAATGTTAACCGCGTAAACCTGGGAAAAGCTCTTGAGTGCCGCTTCCAGATCGCCCGCCGACTCCTGGGCCACTCCCAAATCATACCGCAATGCCAGTTTACTTTCCGTGTCCATACCCGGCGTCTGCAAGGCGCGTTCGTACCAGATGGCCGCAATTCCAGGCTGGCCTTTCTCCATGAACGCTAGGCCGAGCAACGTACAGCACTGCATGGCATAGCGAAAAACCTTGCCGCTGTCGCTGGCCTTCGCGACCTTCTGGAACTCGCCAATCGCTTCCTCGAGCAGGCCCATTTCGCGGAAGGCGATGCCCAGGTTGTAATGGGTCTCCAGGTCTTCGTCCTCCGCACCCATTTCCCCGAGCTCCGCACGGAATTCGTCAAACACATCCTTCAGCGGCCCGGGCTCTCCCGTGGCTCCAGCCGGCGCAGGGGTTCCAGCAGCGGCATTCGTCGCCGGAGCCGGTTCTTCCACGGCAGGCGCGGCAGGCTGCGTCAATTCTCCAAGACCAAGCTCGTCCATCTCCTTGGCCAAATCGGAAAGGAACTCGTCACTCGAAAATGCACCGGCATCTCCGCGGGCAGCGGCCACTTCCTCTGCCGGTATCTTGGGCGTCTTCGATTCGGCTGGCTTAACGGGGGGAACCTGCGAGAGCATTTCATGCGCCGGAACAACGGGCTCCGGCTCCAGTACGAGTTCGAAGTCTTGCTCCAGCTCAATCTCAGGCTCAGGCACGGACTTCTCGGGCGCAGCGCTCTTTGGGACATCCAAGGTCGGCTCGGGCCCTTCGGACGCAACAGCGGCGTGCTCCGGCACCGGCAAAGAGGTGAGTTCTTCGTCCGGGAGCAGTTCCTGGTGCGCTTCTCCCGGCTCGGCGCTCTCTTTTGCTCGAGACGGAGTGGAAGCTTCCTCTCCCAGCGGCAATTCGGCGGTAAGATCCGCGGCGCTGCTTTCGGCAGCCGCGGGCTCTTCGGCGAAAATTTCGAACTCAGGCACTTCCTCCGATGCAGGCGCTGGAGGTTGCGGAGTTTTTGCCGCAGCCTTCTGGGCGGAAATGGCCTGGTCCAGAAACGACGCAGCAAGGTCCTCCTCTTCCGGTGGCACGGACTGCGCTTGCACCGCTTTCTCCGCGGGAAGCGCCGGCTCCTTGGTCTCGTCCAGCATAGAAGCCCATTCGTCGGAAAGATCCACTTCCTCTTCCTGGGGCTCAGCCGCAACAGGCGCGGCGGGTTCTTCCACGACTGGGGCAACCGGAATCTCGGGCACCCCGACGGCCGCCTGAGGAATGGCCATTTCTTCCACTGGGGCAGCTTCGGCGGTTGCTTCGGGTATTTCCGCAGTTGCTTCGCTTACGGCCTCGACTGCCACTTCAGCGACCGGTAGCTCTTCGACCGCGTCTACCGGATGCGGTTCTACAGTTTGTGGCAGAGCCGCAGCCACTGCCGCTGCAATGTCTTCGTCGGACAAGCCCGCGGCACGTTGGAAGCGGCGTCGCAGCTCGCCAAAGCGGTCGCTGCTTCTCGAGTCGCCGCGGCTCGCATGAATATGCTCCAATTGCGCGGCAAGTTCCGCAGTTCGCCGGTCGTCGCCAGCGCCCAGGACAAAGTCCAGCAACTTTTCCAACGTGGGCGTGTGCATCGGCGCCCGGCGCAGAATGGCTTCCAGCAGCCCAATCGCTTTTTGCGTCAAGCCATAGCTGGCGAAGAGGTCCACGTCCGTCAGGGATTGCGCGATGAACTTCTGTGTCTCTTCGTCGAGTTCCTGCTCTTCAATGGAGGGCTTGGCCGACAACGCGGGCTGCGCAGCCACCGTAGGTGCCTCGTCCATTTGCAGTCCGGCGCGCACTTTGGGCTGCGGGGTCTTGGAAAATTCGGGTTGCAGCGTTTCCGTGAGCTCCATCGGCTCAGGAATCGGCTGTGGTTCGGCGGGCTTCTCGCCCATCTTGCGCAAGAGATCGTTCAGCTTGCGCTTGGCCGAATCGTTCTCCGGATCGCGATCCACTAATTGCTGGTAAATCTCCTTGGCGCGGTCCAGTTTTCCGTTGGCCACCAGAGCGTCACCCAGATGCGCCAGCGCGTCCGGTAAGCGGAAGGAATCGCTGGTGCGCCCGAAGGTGTCCACCAGCCATTCCAGCGGCTCCAGCCTGCCCGGCATTCTCTCCGCCAAGCCCTGCAGGAGATGCGCGACGCCTTCATGCTCACCCGCGTCAATCATGGGAATGCGGATGCGCGACAGCATGCTCATCGCCCGATCCGTCTGGCCGGATTCCAGCAAACCCTCGGTCACTTTCTGCGTGGCCGTGAAATTCTTCTCGTCATTCGAGAAAATCTTCAGCGCGAGGGTGGTAGCTTCATCCCATTTCGAGGATTTCAAATACAAATCCAGCAGGAGTTCCGCCGGCTCGCCGCCCTTCTCCAGGTCCGGCACGCGTTCGAGAATTTCCGCGGCTTGCGCCACATTGCCGACCGAAGAGTGGCTACGGGCTTTGATAATCAGCGCGTCGAGCTGCTTCGGGTTAATCTGCAGCGCCTTATCGGCCAGCCGCTCGCATTCCGCCTGGTCCCCGCGAGCCAAGGCGCGTTGCGCCGCCGATACATAACCTTCCAGCGCGGCATCCGGCTGCCCCATGGCCTGGTAGAGGTCCGCAAGACGCACCTGAATCCTGAGGTTGTCCGGCTCCGCAAGGAGCAACTTCTTGAGCAGGGCGATGGCTTCCGGTTGCTTGCCATTCTTCAGGTGCAGCTCGGCGAGTTGCAGGAACAGCGGCCGCGCCTCGCTCATCACGCCTTGCTGCACGTAGAGGTCAGCCAGCTTTTCGAGCGGCCGGATCTCTTCCGGTGCGAGTTTGGAGATTCGTTTGTAAACGGCAATCGCTTTGGTCAGGAATCCGTCGCTGACAAAAAGCTGCGCGAGCCGTTCAAAATATTCGATGGCCTGGAGTGTTTCGCCCTGGCGGATGTACAACTCGCCGATGGTCATCAGCGTGACCTGATCGCGCGGCTCGTATTTCAAAATCTGCTGATACTCGGCAATGGCTTGCGCGACCTTGCCCTGGTTCAGCAGCTTTTGTGCGGATTCAACGAATTTGCTCTTGTTATAGGCCATGCGCAAAGGCGACAGCTTCCCCACACCGAAAGCCGCCGGCGACTTTCTCCTAAGTTCGGTTGCCGGTACTGGAACCACGCAACCTTACTTTTCTCACGCTACGCTGCCCCTTGGGGTGCGTCAACGAAACCGCAACCCTGTGTAGACAGGCAGTTATCCCCGTGGCTGATAGGAAACTTTCAGCGAAGAAATAGCGAATAAGAATTCAGGAACCGTGGGGCCAGATTTCGAGGGGAAGGGACTCTTGTACGGCGCCAACGGCCCAGCAGCCTGCATCCCGCACGGGCGCGAAGGAATGGCGATGCAGAGGGGTCGGCCCGTGAAGACGTAAGGCCTCGAGATGGTCGGGGGTGGCGTAACCCTTGTGGCGTGCAAGGCCGTATTGCGGGTAGACGGCGTCCCATTCTTCCATGCGGGCGTCGCGATGGGTCTTGGCCAGAATGGAGGCGGCGGCGATGGAAACGCTGCGGGCGTCGCCCTTGATGAGCGATTTCTGCTCGATCATCACGTCGAGATGCATGGCGTCAATCAGCAGGTAGTCGGGTTGGATGGTGAGCTGTTCGAGCGCGGCTTGCATGGCCTGGCGGCTGGCTTGGTAGATATTCCAGGCATCGATGCGCTGCGCGTCGATTTCGGCGACGGCCCAGGCAACGGCATGCTCGCAGATGCGCGCCGCAAGTTCGGTGCGGCGTTCGGGAAGAAGCTTCTTGGAGTCGTCCAGCCCCACGATGCGCCGCTTGGGATTGAGAATCACCGCCGCGGCCACCACGGGACCAAACAACGCGCCGCGCCCGGCCTCGTCCAGGCCCGCGATGCGGGTCCACCCGAGCCGCCGCGCCGCTTGCTCGAAACGGGAAGAGCAGAGTCGCGCCATATCTTAAATTCCTGCCGCAGTTTAACATGACACTCGAGTTCCTCAGCCTCAGCTTTCGCAGCGGAGCTATCTGTGCGGAGATATAATCCCAAGATTGTCACCTTGATCGCGGGCGTTTTGCTAATTATCCCCGCTTCGGTTGGTTTATTCCTCTCGGGATGGCCAACTCTTTTGGCGCCTCTTCCCGCTCTGACCGTCCTTCCGTTTCTGTTTTTGTCCTATTTGCACTGTGAGTATCTCGCGAATTGCCTGCCCTCACTCTTGTTCCTTGCTTGGAACCCACAGTTGTTCCGTGGAAACGCCACATTGCCGAAGAGGTCGTACATTCTATTCGGGGTCCTGGTTGTGCTCAGTACATTGTACTTTTGGGGCTCTTGGCAGTGGGGGATTCACTATCAAGGTCGGTATTTTACCATTGGCATAATCTTGATAAATCTGTGCTGGATTCTAGCTATTGCTGCGGGCTTCTTCCTGGGAAGAAGAAGAAGTGGAGCATCGTCGTTTTCAGTTAGCCTCATTCTCCACTGGCTGCTATTTGCTTGGGTAGCCTGGTACGCGTTCCCTTGGTTGGGAGAAATGCTTTAGAAAGTCAGTTTTGAGCCGGGCCAAAAGAAAAAGGGACAGACTCAGCCTGTCCCTTGAGGAATTTCTTGTGCGAGGAATTACGCCTTGGCGGTGGCGGTTTCGGTGGGGGCGTCTTCGCGGGCGGCGCGCTTGATGCGGGCGGCTTTGCCCTTGAGGCTGCGCAGGTAGTAGAGGCGCGAACGGCGCACATTGCCCTTGCCGACGATGTCAATCGAGGCGATCGAAGGTGAGTGCAGCGGGAAGATGCGCTCAATGCCCACGCCGAAGCTCACACGGCGGACGGTGAAGCTGGCGCTACTAGCGCGGCCCTTCTTGGAAATTACCACGCCTTCAAAGGACTGGATGCGTTCCTTGACCTTTTCGCCCTCGCCTTCCAACAGGCGGACGTTGACCCGGACGGTGTCGCCGGGACGAAAATCGGGAAGGTCTTTGCGCAGTTGCGCTTCGTGCAACTTCTGAATAACCGGATTCATTTTTCACTATTCCCTGCAGACCCACTCAGGCGGGGCCAGCACTTCTAAGGCAAACACCAATTATAAACAAACTATTACGCTTTGCCTAGCTGATTTCCGGCAGCAAGTCGCGTCGGTTTTGGCGGGTTTTGCGCTCGGCTTGCTGTTTGCGCCATTTGGCCACTTCGGCGTGGTGGCCGCTGATCAGGACTTCGGGGACTTTCCAGCCGCGGAAGTCGGCCGGACGGGTGTAATGAGGAAAGTCCAAAAGGCAGTGGCGAGTGGCGAGTGGCGAATGGCGAGAAAGAGAATCTTCGATGGTTGAAGACTGAGAGAAGGATTCGTTTTCGGTGGAAGCTTCGTTGCCCAAAGCTCCCGGCAAGAGACGGGTGACTGCGTCCAGGATTAGGGCGGCGGGTAATTCGCCGCCGCTCAGGACGTAATCGCCGACGGAAATTTCATCCGTGGCCAGGTGTTCGGCAACGCGTTCGTCCACGCCTTCGTAGCGGCCGCAGATCAGGACGATGCGATCCAGCGTGGCGAAGCGCCGCGCCGTTTCCTGGCTGAACAGCTTCCCGGCGGCGGACAAGAGCACGATAGCCGTCCCTGCGGGCGGCACGGACTTCTGGTCGGCCGTGCCCATGGATTGACCGAGTAGCTTCTCGACGGCTTCAAACAGCGGCTCGGGTTTCAGCACCATGCCTTCCCCGCCGCCGAACGGGCGGTCGTCCACGGTTTTGTGGCGGTCCCTGGTGAATTCGCGCAGGTCCTGCACGTGGATCTGCACGATGCCCGCTTCCTTGGCGCGGCGCACAATGCCGTAGTCGAGCGGCCCGGCGAAAAACTCGGGAAAAATAGTGATCAGGTCGAATCGCACGTTATTCTGTGGCTGCGTTTAAGTCAGCGAGCCCTTCCGGCAGGGTAGCATCAATGCGGCGTGCGGCAACATCAATGCTGCGGCAAATGTCCTCCGCAAGCGGGATCAGCATCTCACCGCCGGCCGTTTCGACTTGCAGGAGGGGCGTGCCCGCGGTGCCTTCTCCCGGAAAGAAAACGTCCCGCACCGGACCGATCACGCGAGGCGCCGTTTCCATTTCGCAAGGGGGGGAAGCGAGTTTCGTTTCCGCAACCGGCGTTTCATACACCGTGCAGCCGATCAGATCGCTGACAAAGTATCTGCCGACGGGGAGATCCACCCGTTCCGCCATAGGCAAGAGCACATCTTGCCCGCGTAGTTTCTCCGCGTCATCAATCGAAGTGCAATCAGCGAAATGAAAAATGCCGGATTCCGGATGGTTGCGGTCCACCCAGAACTTTTGCAGCGCCACAGGGCGCGGCGCTTCCTTGCCGCTGCGCAAATAGATTTTGGGAAGGAAAGAAAGTCGTGCGGGGAAATCCGTAAACAGTTCGGCAAGCACTTCGCCCTTGTTGCCGCGCGGGCGAAGAATGCGCGCAATCAGAACCCAATCCTGCTTATCCGTGAAAGCGTTCAATCCTCGAGTATTTCCAGCGTGAAGCGCTTGTGCAGCTTCATCCCGGCCGCTCCAAGCAGTGTGCGGATGGCCTTGGCGGTGCGGCCCTGGCGACCAATCACCTTGCCGAGGTCCTCCGGGTGCACCCGCAACTCCAGCACGGTCACCTGGGTGCCTTCGACGGCCTTTACCTGCACGCCTTCCGGATGATCCACCAGCGCTTTGGCAATTTCCTCAACGAGTTCCTTCATTTGGGCCCCCTGCTTTTTGTCCATCTGACGTAGTCGTGCAATGCTGCTCCTTTCCATCCGTAAAAGGAGCAGCGAACTGGTTTTGACCTGGACAGAAGCTAGAGAGCTCAGCCGAAAACGCTGAACTACGCTATTTTTTGCTGCTTGATGAAACTCCGAACCGTATCGCTGGGCTGTGCCCCGACTCCCAGCCAATACTTGATGCGATCGGAATCCAACTTGATCTCCGCAGGCTTCTTCAGCGGATCATAGGTGCCGACAGCTTCGCGCACACGCCCGTCCCGGGCACGCGTCCGTTCGATGACGACGACGCGGTAATACGGCTTCTTTTTTTTGCCAATTCTGGCCAAACGAATCGTTAACACTTAAATACGACCTCCATAGTCGAGACAATATTCTAACGTGACTTCCCGCCCCCCAGCAATCAAAGCCTTCGCTCCCGGGGTGTAGCGCCAGGTGCAGGGTTCAGGCCCGCGGTTCCAGATTTCAGGACTTGCTTTCCAGCAAACCCTCAGCAAGACTACCATCCTGAACTCTGACCCTTGTGGCCGGGCGCTCGTGTGTCGCCCGACCGACCCTGGATTGGTAAGAAACCATGAAGTGTCTGGCAGCCGCGTGGCTCCTCGCGGCGGCTCTCGCCGTCGGTTTCCTGGTTCCTTGTCCAGTCGCCGCGCAAAGGCCTTCCACCGCACCTGGTCAACATGGCGTCGCCGCAGACAATGCCCACGGCACAGCCGATTTGATCGTCAACCTGCGGGGCACGAAAAACGCACCGTTTACGCAGCCCGCCAAAGTCACCTTGCGAAGCGTTACGGGCGAGATCCGCGGCAACACCATCGCGGAAAAAGGCCGGGCCGTTTTCCGAGCTGTGCCCATGGACGACTATGAGGTCTCGGTCGAGATCCAGGGGCTCCCCACAGCAAAAGCCAGCGTTTCCCTGCAGCTTGCCGGGGAGAGCCGAACGATCGATATCGTTGTAGGCTCCGGAACTTCCGCGGCGGCCGGCGGCCCGCCGGTTCCCGCTCCTCTTTCGATGAAGGAGCAGAAGGACCTCACCGATGGGCTTCGTGCGCTGCAAGCTCAAAAGGTGGACGAGGCGCGAAAGCATTTTCTGGCGGCGGCAAAAACGGCGCCCAACAACCCCGATGTGGATTATCTCCTGGGGGTCACCGCCGTCATTTCCGGAGATGTGCCTTCTGCACGGCAGTACTTTGAGAACGCCGCAACGCGTTACCAACATGTGCGGGCGCTGACGGCTCTGGGCGAGCTCGATCTTCAGGAAGGACACCTGAAGGAAGCCAAAGACTACCTGGAAAAAGCGCTTCAAGCCGACCCGAATACCTGGCGAGCTGAGCAGCTCCTGGCAGCGGTGGACTTGCGGTTGCAAGCCTTTCCCGAAGCGATCCAGCATTCCGAACACGCGCTGCAAGTGGGGAAGTCGGAAGCCAAGGGCGCGCGGCTGACACTTGCAGAAGCTCTCGCGGCCAGCGGCAATTACGAACGCTCGAACCAGATTCTCGAAGAACTGCTGAAGTCGAATCCCACCGCGGAGCAGACCAAGGGGGCCAATGACCTGCTTGCGTCCAACAGGCGGCAAAGCAACCCGCAGCCTGCGGCGGTGGCAGCTTCCGCGGACAAGCTTCATGCTCCAGCACCAGGGTCAGGAGACAATTTTGTTCAGGTGGGGACACTGCCGCTGGCGCCAAGTCTGCCCATGCCCTCCGACAACCCTTTGACGGAGCATCCGCGCTGGATTCCCCCAAATGTTGACGACGGTGTTCCGCCCGCCGACCAGAGCGTTTCCTGCCCCTTGCAACAGGTGATTCATCAGGCGGGGAAACGCGTCCTGGAGATGGTGGACAATCTGGATCGTTTTACAGCGACCGAACGTCTGCACCACGAATCCCTGAATGAGTTCGGACTCGCGGTGCGAAACGCGGATATGACGTTTGACTACACGGTGATTATCCGCGAGGTGAAAGCCGGCATCTTCGACGTTTCAGAATACCGCGACGGCAGCGATTCCCGAGAGGTTTTCCCGGAGCATGTGGCGACGCTGGGAACGGTGGCGCTGGTCTTTGTCTTCCATCCGAATTACGCCGAGGATTTTAACTTCCAGTGCGAAGGATTGGCGCACATTGGAAATCAACCTGCCTGGCAAATCCGCTTCCAGCAAAAGGCGAACCGGCCATCCCGGCTGCGGAGCTACCGGCTGGGGACAAAGTATTATCGGGTGGGTATCAAGGGGCGCGCGTGGATCTTCACCGAGACCTCGCAGATTCTTCGAATGGAAAGCGATCTGGTGAACCAAGTGCCCGATCTACACTTGTATGCCGAGCACCAAGACATCGCTTACGGTCCGGTGCCGTTCAAGAAAAAGGATCTGGTGCTTTGGCTGCCCTATTCCTCGGAAACTTACCTGGATTTTAACGCCCACCGCATCCACCGCCGCCAGAGCTTCATGAACTACTTGCTGTTTTGGGTGGACGATCGCGAGCGCGTGGAGACACCAAAGGAAACGCCTGAGCAGCAAGACTCCGCGCCCAGCAGTTGACACCAAACGAAGGATCGGAAATTTACGAAAGGCGATTCAGGCCGTTGAAGGCGGCGGCTTTGTAACATTCCGCGAGCGTGGGATAGTTGAATACCGTGTTAATGAAATAGGTGATTTTGCCCTTCAGGAGCAGGACCGCTTGCCCGATATGCAGCAGTTCCGCGGCGTTTTCCCCGAAGATGTGCACCCCGAGCAGCTCCAGCGTTTCCCGGTGGAATAGAATCTTCAGGCGACCATCGGTGTGCCCGGAAATCTGCCCGCGTGCAATTTCGCGGTAGTACGCCACACCCACTTCATAGGGTACGTCGCTCTCCGTGAGCTGTTCCTCAGTCTTCCCAATGAAGGAAATCTGCGGAATGGTGTAAATGCCATAGGGATAGCCGGCGGGATCGGATTCCATCGGCAAACCGAAGGCGCGGGCCGCCGCGATCCGTCCCTGCTCCATGGAGACAGACGCGAGGCTCGGGAAACCGATCACATCGCCAACGGCAAAGATATGGGGCTGGTTGGTGCGGAAGTCTTTGTCCACCTTGATGCGGCTACGATCGTCCGCTTCAATCCCCGCTGCCGCCAGATTCAGACGCTCGATATTTCCCTGGCGACCGACGGCATAGAGCAGCGCGTCTCCTACGATTCGTTTGTTGCTACCTAGGTTGGCAGCGACCTTGCCATCGGGAAGTTCCTCGACGCTTTCCACTTCCTCGTTGAGGCGCATGGTGGCCCGTCGATCACGCATGTGGTAGCTGAGTGCTTCGACCATTTCCGCGTCGGCAAATTCCAAAAGCCGCGGACGTTTTTCAACGATGATCACGCGAACGCCCAGCGTGGCCCACATGCAGGCGTATTCCACGCCGATGACCCCGCCGCCAACCACAATCATGGTGCGCGGGATCATGGGCATGGTCAGAATCTGGTCGCTATTGATGATATTGCGGCCGTTGATGGGCACCTTCGGATTCGAAGCTGGTTTCGTCCCGGTGGCAATCACCACGTAAGCCGCTTCCAGCTCACTAAAGCCGGTGGTGTTCTCTACACGGAGGTGGTGCGGGTCGGTGAATGCGGCCGTGCCGTGAAATAGCTCAATTCCATTGCGCCGAAGCTGGTCCTGGAGCACCGCGGCTTCATTCTCAATCACGCGGTTGACGCGAAAATTGAGATCGCTCATGGTGACGTTTTCTTTGACGTGGTAATTCGCGCCGTAAAAGGCCTGATCGTAGAAGCCGGAAAGATGTAGCACGGCTTCGCGCATGGTCTTGCTGGGAATGGTGCCGGTGTTGATGCACACGCCGCCGACCATGGTTTGTTTCTCCACCACGGCGACGGACTTTCCAATTTTTGCGGCTTGAATGGCGGCGCGCTGCCCGCCAGGGCCCGAGCCGATCACCACGAGGTCATACGGTCGCATTCGAGGAATCCTGCACGTCTTCGACGGGTTCCGCTGGGGGTAGGGGTGCGGCTCCTTCCGAACTCCTAGTATAGGCAGCTTTCGCAGCCATTTCGCGCGCTTTGGCGGAACCGTTGCTTTCTTCGTGCGCCAAGCGCATCAGATGCTCTTGTACGGAGAAACCCTTGCCATTGTGGCCGCGGCGCACGTACGTGTATTTTCCGTCCGATCCCAACATGCGCGCTTTCAGATTGTCCGCGAGATACGCCGGGAGAATCTCGTTGCAGATGCGCTGCCGCAGGGATTCGTCTTTTAGAGGAAAGAGAACCTCGACGCGTTCGTATAGATTTCTCGGCATCCAGTCGGCGCTCCCCAGATAGATCTCCGGTGCTCCGCCGTTCTCGAAATAGTAGATCCGGCTGTGTTCCAGGAACCGGCCCACGATGCTACGCACTCGTACCCGACTGCTGATGCCGCGCAGACCGGGCACGAGCGTGCACTGGCCGCGGACAATCAGATCGATACTCACGCCCGCTTGAGAAGCGCGGTACAAAGCCTTTACCACAGGTTGATCCACGATGGCGTTGCACTTGGCGATGATTCTTGCCGGACGGCCACGCCGGGCATGGCGCGCTTCCCGCTCAATCAGTCCAATGCAGGTCTTCGCCAAGTCCTTGGGAGCGACCATCAACGGCTTATAATGCGCTTTTTCCGCATAGGCTGTCAGATAGTTGAAGACATCGTGCACGGCGGAAGTAATGGATTCGTCGCTAGTGAGCAGGCTTAGATCCGAATAAAAGCGCGCCGTCGACGGATTGTAATTACCCGTTCCGAGATGTGCGTAGCGGCGAATCTTGCCGTCCGGATCCTGCCGAACAACCAGCGCGAGTTTGGCATGCGTTTTCAGTCCCACCAGGCCGTGGAACACCTGCACGCCGGCATCTTCGAAACTTCGCGCCCATTTGATGTTAGTAGCTTCATCGAAGCTTGCCTTCAATTCGACGACAACCGTCACTTCCTTCTTGTCCGCCGCTTCCAGCAGCGCGCGTGCAATCGGGGAATCAGAGTTCGTGCGGTAAAGGGTCTGCTTCATGGAGAGCACGCGTGGATCATGCGCTGCCGTCTGCAGAAAATGCACCACAGGGTCATAAGAATCGTAGGGATGATGCAGCAGAATATCGTGCTGCCGCAGAGTTTCGAAAAGAGAATCTGCGTCGTGGCCGAACTGCACCTGGCGTGGCACGAATTTCTCGTATTTCAGATCGGGCCGCGGCGTCTCGTCGTAAAGGTGGAACAACCGCTGCAAATTCACCGGCCCGGCTACTCGAAATACCAGTGATTCATCGACCTCAAATGTCGATACGAGATGGTTCACGATGTCCGGATGCGCGCCCGCTTCAATTTCCATGCGAACCGCATCGCCCTTGCGCCGTTGCGCCACCTGAGAGTCCACAGCGTCGAGCAGCGACCGCGCTTCTTCTTCTTCCAGGTAAAGGTTGCTGTTGCGCGTGATGCGAAACGGGGCAGAGCCCAGAATTTCGTAGCCGCGGTAGAGTTTCTCGGCGTTGACGGTGATGATGTCATGCAGAAACACGAAGTGGATGCCGCCATTCCCTGTGGGCAGGCGCAAGAGTCGCGGCAATGCCCGCGGTACAGTGACGACCCCGAACACCGGCTTCTCATTGGACCGCCGTTTCTTTCGCAGCAAAAACGCGATGCACAGGGCCTTATTGAGCACGTGGGGAAAGGGGTGCGTGGGATCCACGGTAACGGGAGTGAGCATGGGATAAACACGCGCGTCGTAAAAGGACTTGGCCGCATGCGCGGCTTTGGGGCTGAGCTGGTCCACCGAAAGCACGCGGATCTGGTGCTTGGCCAGCGCCGGGAGCAATTCATCGTTCCAGCATTTGTACTGCTCCTTCACAAACTCCTGCATTGCAGTAGTGACCAGCTGCAGTTCCTCGGCCGGGGTGTGGCCGCTCGGACAGACATCGCGCACACCATGTTCAATTTTTTGCAGGAAGCTGGAGACCCGGATTTCCACGAATTCGTCGAGGTTGTTGGCGGTAATCGCGAGGAATTTCACGCGTTCGAGGAGCGGGTTGCTGCGGTCCTGCGCCTCTTGCAATACACGGTGGTTGAAGGCCATCCATTGCACATGGCGGTTAAGGTAAAGTCGGGGTTCATCCAGCGATATGCGTGCCATAGCCTCTCCCCAAGCGGGGCGTAAAAGTATCTCACGCGTGTTACCAGAAGATGAATAGCCCTTGCCGGTGATATCCTGCTGGCTTCCGGAGATGCACATGCCTTTCAGGCCTAAGATGATGATTCCAATGCTGTTCTTAGGCGCCATATGCCCCTCAAAAGAGCACCCTGCCGGGCAGGAGACGCAGAGGGCGGAAGCCGTATTTGCAAACCTCGTTCACCCCGGTAACCCGGGCCTTGCTGTTTTGGTGAAAAAAGATGGTCAGATTCTAGTAGAGAAAGCATACGGCCAGCGAAGAGCTGGCACGAACGAAACGATTTCGAGTGAAACCGATTTCCGGCTGGCTTCGTTCACGAAACAATTCACCGCCATGGCCATCATGCTTTTGGTTCATGACGGGAAATTGCACTATGAAAGCAAACTAACCGACATTTTTCCTGGGTTTCCCGCCTATGGAAAAGCCATCACGGTTCGAAATCTTCTGACGCACACTTCGGGCCTTCCTGATTACGAAGACCTCATGGATCGCTTGGGAAAAGCCCAGGGCACGACGTGGACTCCCGAGCATCAGATTCAGGACGAAGAAGTTCTGGCATTGCTCGAGAAAGAGAGCAAAGGGAAGTTCGCGCCGGGCACGGGTTGGGCCTACAGCAATTCCGGCTACGTCGTGCTTGGCCTGATCGTCGCGAAAGTCTCCGGTATTACTTACGAAGAGTTTTTGCAGCAACGCATTTTCGCGCCGCTGGGAATGAAACAGACTGTCGTCTATCAGAAAGAAAAACATGAGATCTCAAATCGTGCCTATGGCCACAGCCTCGAGAATGGAAAATTCATTTTGACCGATCAGAGCGCGACCTCGGCCACGCTGGGCGATGGAGGTATTTATTCCAATCTTGAAGACTTATCCAGGTGGGATGACGCGTTGACGAATCACACGCTTCTCTCGGCCCAGGAAATGCCACCGGCCCTGAATCCCGTGAAACTCGCTGATGGGGGCGAACCTCACTGGCCGAAAGAAGCGGACGACGACAACCTGGCACCCGGCCAACCTGTTTCCTATGGCTTTGGGTGGTTTTTGGATCCTTATCAGGGCCACCCGCGCATGTGGCATAGCGGCAGCACCATGGGCTTCCGCACCGTCATTGAGCGATTCACCGCCGATCGCTTGACGATCGTGATCCTCTGCAATCGCACAGACCTCGACCCGGCAAAACTCGCACTGCAAGTCGCACAGTATTATTTGAAAAACTGAGCCTCAGCCCAGACCGGCGAGTTTACCCAGGCCCTTCATGCGCGAACGCGCGGCAATGGCGCCGTACTGCTTCATCATCGTGCGCATCTGCAGGTATTGCTTGATCACCTGGTTGACGTCTTGCACGGTGGTGCCGCTGCCCTTGGCGATGCGCTTGCGGCGTTTGCCGTCGATCACGTTGTGGTCGCGGCGCTCTTCGTTGGTCATCGAATTGATGATGGCCTCCACTTGCTTGAGCTTCTTCTCATCCACGGAGGCGTCTTTCGGCAGATTTTGCAGCGGCCCGACCTTTGGCAGCATGTCCACAAGCTGGTCGAGCGGCCCCATCTTGCGAATCTGCTTTAACTGATCGCGAAAATCTTCCAGGGTGAACTCTTCCTTGCGGAGCTTGCGCTCGAGCTCGAGGGCGGTCTTCCGGTCGAACGCCGATTCCGCTTTTTCGATGAGCGACATGATGTCGCCCATGCCGAGCACGCGCGACACGATGCGCTCGGGATAGAAACCCTCGAGCGCGTCGTACTTTTCACCGAGGCCGACGAATTTCACCGGAGCACCGGACACCTTGCTGATCGAGAGCGCCGCGCCGCCGCGTGCATCGCCGTCGAGCTTGGTCAGGATCACGCCGGTCAGGCCGAGCCGCTTATGAAACTCCCCGGCGGAGCGCACGGCGTCCTGGCCGATCATGGCGTCCGCGATGAAGAGAATTTCCGTCGGCTGCAGTTCTTTCTTGAGCATCGAGAGCTCGTTCATCAGCTCGTCGTCAATGTGCAGGCGGCCGGCGGTGTCCACGATAATCACATCGCTGGCAGATAGCTTGGCTTCCTTGATGGCGCCGCGCACAATTTCGATCGGCTTGTCCGTGCCCGCGCCGGGCCAAACGGAAATGCCGATGGATTTGGCGACTTGGGAGAGCTGTTCGCGCGCCGCCGGACGGTAGACGTCGGTGGAAACCACAATCGGGCGGTGGCCGTGCTGCGCGAGCCATTTCGCCAGCTTGCCGGTGGTGGTGGTTTTACCGGAGCCCTGCAGGCCGACGATCATCCACACGGAAGGGGGCCGCGAAGCAAAGAGCGGCTTGGCATGCTTGCCGAGAAGGTTCAGCAGTTCGTCGCGGACAATCTTGACCACCTGCTGGTCCGGCGAGAGTTGCAGCATGACTTCCGTGCCCAGCGCTTTTGCGCGGATGTTGGCGAGTAACTCGTCGGCCACGCTGACGGCGACGTCGCCTTCCAGAAGCGCTTCGCGGATTTCCGCCAGTGCCGCGTCCAGGTGCTCTTCTGAAAGCTTCCCTTGCCCGCGCAGGTTCTTGAATGTTCGCTGCAGCCGTTCTGTCAGGTTCTCAAACATGGGGTTCCAAAGATCCGGTCATTCTTGATTTGGCGTTAGCTGCGAACAGAGCCGATTCCCGAGCTTCTATTTTAGCGGGAAAACGGATGTTCTGCAGCTTATGGGGAAAGAATCGCCGCGTTACGCTACTCCCCGGAAATGGAAATCGCCTGCAAACAGGAAGCGACGCGATCGAGCTCTTCCGCCGAATACGCGAACAGTTCGATGTTCAGGAAATAGTTTCCAGCGTGCGTTTGCACAAAAGAGGTGTAATAGCGTGCTCCGGTGGCGCGGGCCATATCGGCGCGGAAAAACAGATGATCGTCCACGCGGTATTCCATGGGCGCAGCGGCAATCTGCATGGAGCCGGCGCTTGCCATTTGCGTCACGGTTTGCTGGAAGCTATCCAGCGTCAGTGTCTGCGCAGGGGTTGACAATGCCGTAATACGAATAGAAGGAATCTCGATGCGCTTGCCGTCGCCTGCACCTTTCCGCGACGCGTAAAAAATGAGCGTCGGAACCGATACTTTCACCCGATCGCCAAGCTCGGGATGTTGCTGGACAACGGCCTGCGCGGCTCCGGCAGCTTGCTCATTGATTGGTTTCAAGACGTCCTTTTTCGCGGCAACCCAATCCGGCGGGAAATCGAATGTCATGCCGAGCGCTGGGTTCTTATAGGAATTCCCGGAGACGGTCCAATCCTCGATCCCCGCGGAGTGAACATGCTCGATCGGGTGCACTTCGCGCGGCTCCGCAGAATCCTGCGACGGAGGAGCCATTGCCCTGGTAACGATGATGACCTTTTGTGCTACGGGTTGTTCTGAGCGAGGCTTGGGCAGTTCGGCGGCCTCCGTCGCCGCGGCGGCAGCCAATTTCGGATCAGAGTCGCGCTTTAGTGCCTTGCTGATGGCATCGTCGAGGTCGCCCGCAGTGGAAGGACCCACGCCGGATTGCCGAAAGCGGATCACGCCATCCTTGTCTACCACGATGAAAGTTGGAAAGGATTCTATCTTGAAACTTTCCTGCACCGTTCCGGACAGGTCGATATATTCGGACCAGTCCATCTTTTGCGCAGCGATGAAGGTCTTCCAAACATCTTCATCGTCATCCGAACTGACCCCGATCAATTGAAATCCCCCCTTGCTAGAAAATCGTTTGTTGAGATCGCGCAGAATGGGCACGGATTCGCGGCACGGCGGGCACCACGTGCCCCAAAAATCCAGCAGGACCACTTTCCCCCGTAGATTTGCGTTGGAGATCTGTTGCTTTTCGAGCGTGGTGAAGGAAAATTGCGGGGCGAAGGGAGTACGCGCCCGAACAGGGTTAGTGATCGTGCGACGCGCGTCGGCCACGTCCTCGGGGTTCGTATTGGGCGTATTAATAAAGAGATTCAGTTCAGTGATGCCTTCGGCGTCGCGCTCCTGCTTCAGAAGCACCATGCCGAGGTCGTAATGGATTACCGGGACGCTGGGGTCCCGGGCCAGAGCCATCCGGATATTCTCTTCCGCTTCCTTGAGCTTTTTGTCCGTGGGTTTTCCCGCCATGTCTGCCAGCAGCGAGGCACACGCAAGGTAGGATTGGACGGCGACAGTCTTGTTGTCGCCCGCGGCCTTAATAGCGCGCTTGGTGTCGCCGAGTGCGGCAGAGAAATCGCCCGCTCTGCGCTCGATGTTCGACATCTTCAGGTAACACTGCGCGCAGGTGTGATGCGAGAGTTTATCCGCCTTGAGATACGCTTCGAAGGCGAGTTCATACTTGCGCTTGGACTCAAAAAGATCGCCCTGCGCTACGGCTTGCGCAACGGGATCGGACGATTCCTGGGCAACAGCGGGAAAAAAGACGATGAGAGTCAGCAAGAGCAACCGGGCGGGACGATGCACGCGCAAGCCTCCAATGGTGGTACAGCAGATGAATCTTTAAGGGAATATACCATCGTTACAACAGCGAGGGGAGAGGCTCGTTAGAAGGCGATTTTCACTCCCAATTGCGCGGCGAAGGGTATGCCGACCGTGGTGCCCGGGCCGAAGAAATCCCCGAGTGCACCAGCAGGGAAGCGCAACTGGTTCAGGCTGGTGATTGGTACGGCGCATGCTGGCGTGGGGCAGAGTGCCGTGACATTGGCGAGATCATTCACGGGAATAGGCAGCGCGGAAATATCCGGGACGAAATTGTTCCCGGGATTGTTGCGATTGAATAGATTGAAGAATTCGGCGAAGGGCGTGACTGACCAGCGATCCTGAAAGGTGAAGGGGCGGCTGACGCGCAGGTCCGCCTGAACGTACGGAGCGCCGCGAAGTTGATCCAGAGTGGTCTCGATACCATTCACCACGGCGCGGGTGGCCACCGGAGTCGTCAATGTATAAGGGCGCGAGCTCTCGGCCTGCGCAAGGGTGGATAGCTCAAACCCGCCGGGCACTTCGAATCGGCCTACCAGCACGAAGCGATGGCGTACGTCTTCGCCCGATGGCCCGTAATCGCCCGGCGCAAAGGCATTCTGCGGATCGCACACACCATTCACGTAGTCGAACAACTCACCAATCACGCATCCCCAGGTCTGCGCTTTTGAGAGAGTGTAATGCGCCGTGAAGTGCACGCGACGCGCGACGTTGCCTTGCAAGCGCAAGGACAAACCGTCATAGGCCGAGCGGTTATCGCTGCGGAATACATTCGCTTCCGCATATGCGTAATTCCGGTACGCGTGCATCCCCGTTTCATGCGTGTAATCGGCGCTGACCAGCCAATTCGCCGAAAGCATGTGCTGGATTCCCGCGGTGGCGTGCAGCGCGTAGGGTGTGTGGTAGTTGGGATCGATCAAGGCCGGCGGAGGTGCAGGGTAGGCGCCGCTTACCGTACCACCATTGACCGCTTGAAATGCCGTGACCCAGCCGTTTTGCGCCAGGTCGTTGTAATAAAGCCCGAAGCCCGCGCGTAGAACCGTTTTTTGCGCTCCGCCGACCGACCACGCGATTCCCACGCGCGGGGCAAAGGCCTTCCGGTAATCATGCGGAATTCCGTTGACGAGGCCCGTGGACAGGGCGGGATTGAATCTTTGGTCGCGGCCCGAAGCGAGGAACAAGCCAAAAGTCGTGTCGTATCGAAGGCCGTAGTTCACCGTGAGTTGCGGCCGGATGCGCCAGGAATCTTCGGCGTAAAAGCCCAGGCGCTGTACGTTCTGGGAAAAACCACCGTCGGTTGCCGGGTTCGCCGTACAATCCACGCCATCGGGAATCGGCGGCGCGCAGTTGAGATTGGCGTAAAACGTGCTGGGATTCGCGGCGTAGAACGTGGGGTCTTGCGTGTAGGTGAGCAGCGTCTCCGCGTTAGAGGTCAGCGCACCGCTCAAAACCGGCTCGTGAATGAAATTCACGCCGAACTGCACAGAGTGATTGCGCAGCACATGGGTCACATCGTAGCGAACCTGGTATTTTTGCTGGTTGCGCAGCACCGGAAACGCAGCGATGGCGGTGACGAACTGGTTGTCACCGTACGTTTCGAAACCGGTGATGGTGCTGGACGTGGTGGTGAACGGGAAGGCCAGCGCGAAGCCCTGGGTTTCGTCGCGCGTTTGCGTCAAGTGCAGGCCGCTGGCATTGAGCACGAGAGACCCGTACCAGTCCGGGGAGAAGATTTCCTGTTGACCGAGCACGACGCCGAAATAGTTGTTGTGGGAGGTCACACCGGTGGAGGGCAGCGCGCCCTGCTGAACCAGCGCGTTGTGCTGCGTGTAGGTATCGAGCGAGCCGCGCAGAAACCATCGCGAGCGGTCCGACTGCGCCCAATCCAGACGCCCCGTGAACAAATAATCGCGAAAGGGCACCGGCACATTCGCCGGAACCTCGATGCTTGAAGTTCCAGGAATTAATCCGTCGGCTGCCAATTGCGAGAGTGCAGTGAATTGGTCCTGACTCGCGGGGCTATAGGCAATGCTGGCGTTTTCGTGCACGTACTCGAACGCGGTGAAGAACCAAAGACGATCCTTGACGAGCGGCCCGCCCAACGTGCCGACATAGTTTTGGCGCGAGAATGGCTGCTTCGGGTCGGGCGCCGGATTGTCGATGGGAAACCGCGCGTTGAGCGTCGCAGCGCGCTCGTAGAAAGAAAAGTCGCCGTGCCACTCGTTGCTGCCGCTACGCGTGGTGATGACCACTGAACCGGCAGTGGTGCGGCCCGTGTCCGCATCCATCTGCGCGGTGCGAAAGGCAAATTCCTGCAGCGCATCAGGAGAGAAATTCTGCAGAAAACCGCCGATGTAATCGTCGGAGTTGTCGCCCCCGTCAACCGAAACTTCGTTGTTCAGGCCGGAACTTCCGCCGGTGGAAACGGCGGTAATGCGGGCCTTGGTGGGGTCAGAGGGCTCGACAGGTTCAGTGCCGGGCGCCAGATAGGCGATGTTGGCAAAACTCCGTGCAGCGAGGGGAATGGTTTCGAGGTCCTGGCGGTAGATGATGGCTTGATGCACTGCGGTGCTGGTATCGAGCGCCGCGGAGGTGATGGAGCCGGTTCCACCCACCACGATCTCTACTTTGGGACCAGCTGGGTGAAGGTCAATGTTGACTTCGCGGGCGGAGCTGATCGCGACGGTCACGTCCGAGCGGGCTTGCACGAATCCCTTGGCGCCGGCGCTGATTTCGTAGGAGCCCGGAGGTAGCGCTTCGAGGAGGAACTCCCCGCGGGCATCTGATTGGATGGTTCGTGTAAACGCGGTGGCCGCGCTGCGGACGCTTATTTCTGCGCCAACGATGCGCGCCCCGCTGGCGTCCACAACCGTCCCACGAATACTTCCCAGCGGATTTTGCGCGCGGCACACCGGGAGGAAAACGCCGCACAGCAAGTAAAAGACGAGCGATCCGATAATTCGGCTAAACTTCATCTGGAAATCCGGGGGCTCCTGGCTTTGATGATCAGAAGAAGTATACCCCGACCCGAAACAGGTTCATGGCCCGCGTGCTGTTGCGGCGCGCGAAACAGAACCCTATTTCAAATACGAATCGAACCAGGCCAGGGTGCGGTTCCTGACGTCCTGGAGATGCTCGGGTTTGACGAACATGTGGCCTTCGCGCTCGTAGACGACCAGCTCGGTCTTCACGCCGAGAGTTTTCAGAGCGTGCCAGAATTCGTAGGACTGCGGCGTGGGGCATTCGCCGTCGCTGTCCCCCACAATAATCAGGGTTGGCGTTTTCACGTTTTTGATGAACGTCAGCGGCGCGCTGCGCGTGTAAACTTCCGGATCCTCGTAATACGGCTTGCCGAAAAACGGAATCATCCATTGGTCAATTTTGTTTTCGCCGTAGTAGCTAGACCAGTTGGCGATGCCCGCGCCGGCCATGGCTGCTTTGAAGCGATCCGTTTGCGTGACGCCCCACATGGTCATGAAGCCGCCGTAACTCCAGCCGGTCAGTCCGAGGCGTTGCGGGTCGATCGGTGCCACTCGGATCGCTTCGTCCACGCCAGCCATGATGTCGCGCCAATCACCGTAGCCAAAATCTCTCACATTGGCGCGCGTAAACGCTTCGCCTTGCCCGAAACTTCCCCGAGGATTCGGCAACAGGAGAAAATACCCGTGCTGCGGCAACGCCATCTGGTATTCGAAGACACCCGGCCAATTAGACTGTACACCGGAGCTCGGCCCTCCATGGACACTGACTACCATGGGATATTTTTTTGACGAATCGAAGTTCCTGGGATAAATGAGCCAACCCTGTACATCGAACCCGTCGCTTTTCCACTGCAGGCTCTTTGCCTCTCCCCAGGGAGCCTCCACACCCGAATTCTTCCGGGTGAGCTGCGTCCATTTTCCAATCGGCCCAGCCCAGATTTCCGGAGGCGCACCAAACGAGCTGCGAATAAACGCGGCTGTGGAGCCATCGGCACTGAGCGAAACGCTAGTTGCCCAAAAGCCGATGGTGAGCAGCTCGGGGACACGATAAAGGGTGTCGATTTTTCCCGTGTCTGGATGGATTTGCGAGATGCCGGAATCGCCCTGAATATTCTCCGAGACCACCAGTTTGCCTCCGCTGGTCCAGGCCAGCGACGAAGCGGATGCCTTGCGGTCCGGCGTCAGGTTGCGCGGTTCGCCGCCGGCGACTGGCAGAAGGAAAACGTCTCCGCCCACAGAATCTTCATCGCTCATCAGGCCTTCGATGAAGGCCACGGATTTTCCGTTGGGCGAAACCGCCGGCCGCGCAATTTGCAGTTTTGGCTTGTAGATGGATGTCATCCGCTCGGCCGCAGTGTCAAGCGAATAGAGTTCCGCGATCCACCAGTTGTTGTCGCCATTCCCTTTGGCTGCGGTCAGGAAAATCGTCTTGCTGTCCGGCGCCCAATCGTAGTCGTAGATGTAGGTATCCGCAGGCGTGACTTGACGAAGCTTGCCGGAAGCCAGATCCACGATCGCGAGCCGCTGCTCGAAGAAGGCGTCTTTGATTTCGCCGGTTTCCGGGGTTTCTGCGACCAAGGGACCAGCGGAGCGTGTGGCATTTTCGGTAGAAAGGACGGCGATTGTTTTGCCGTCGGGCGACCACTTGGGATCAGCGAGAAATCCTTTCACGCTGGTGAGTTTTTGCGCCCCGGAGCCATTCGGGCTCGAGACATAAAGTTGCAGGTGACCGCTTTTGGCCGCGTCCGAGAGAAACGCCAGCCGTTTGCTGTCCGGTGACCAGGCAACACCACTTTCGTCGTAGTGGCCTGTCGGCGCACCCCCCGTCAACCGCGCCGGCTTACCTGTGCCGGAAGCTGAAGCGATGTAGATGTCCTGCTTCCCTGTAGGACTGCCCGCGGCATCCGTCCGGATTTCCACCCAAGCCACGCGCTTGCCATCGGGAGAAATCGCCGCCTGCTGAAACTGCTTTGCGTCAAATGCGCCTTCCTTTTCGGATTTTGCCGAGGCTTTGGCAGCTGCAAGGCCCTTGCTCGGTTTCGATTCCTGTCCCGCAAGTACAGCACTACCGCATAAACACAAGCTCACCATGACTACACATCGCTTGAACTGCAAATTCATCGGAATTCTCCATGCGAACATTGCGCTCGTACGTTATTCACTTTCCGCTCGAACTGCAAGCCGCGACAACGAAAATCCGCCGCTTGCTGCGAACTGGCGATAGAATCACCCCGTCGTTCCTTGGAGGGAGCCATGTTTGACCGGCGAGATTTTCTTTCTACCTTGATGGCCGCGGCGGGAGCGGCTCCGGCGCTCCACTGGAATTCGGCAAGTGAAGAACTGCTTGCTGGCATTCCGGAGAAGCTGCCGGAAAAATCGCTCTACGAAACGAACGAAGAGGCTTACTGGTCCGAGCTTCGCCGGCAATTCCTGATCTCCCGCGATGAAGTGTATCTAAACAACGGCACCGTCGGCTCTTCGCCCGCGCCCGTGCTACGCGCCGTGATTGAGGGCTATCGCGATGCCGAACGGCTAGCGCAGCCCGATCCGGAAGACTACCCCATCTGGGGCTATGCCGCTTGGAACGAGTTTCGCGATCCGCTGGCTGCGTTCGTCGGCTGCAAACGCGACGAAATCGCGCTGGTGCGCAACGCCACGGAAGCCAACAGCTACATCGCAAATGGCTTGGATCTGAAGCCCAGCGATGAAGTGTTGATGACGGATCAGGAGCACCCCGGCGGCGAGCATCCCTGGAACCTGAAAGCCAAACGCTACGGGATCGTGGTGAAAAAAGTGGCGCTGCCGAAGCCGGTTCCCGATGCCGCAACCGTCTTGAATTTATTCAGCGACGCGATCACGCCGCGAACACGCGTGATGTTCTTCAGTCACATTCCCACCGTGACCGGCACCGTGCTGCCGGCAAAGGAGTTGTGCTCGCTGGCCCGATCGAAAGGCATTCTCTCCGCTGTCGATGGCGCACATGTGCCGGGCATGATGAAGCTGAACATTCATGACCTGGGCTGCGATATGTACACCTCCAGCCCGCACAAATGGCTGCAGGCGCCCAAAGGTTGTGGCTGTCTCTATGTGCGCGACGAAGTGATCGATCGCGTGTGGAACACGATTGTGACCGAAGGCTGGGACGAGCCGAAGCTGCGCGCCGAACGTTTCCAGCGCATCGGGAGTTCCAATGTGCCGGTGCTTTGCGGACTGAAAGCCTCCATCAAACTGGCGGATGCTATCGGCATGGATCGCATCGAGAAGCGTCACCGCCAGATGGCGGACTACATCTTGCAGGAAATGACAAAGCGCGGAGCCGTTTCCTGGACATCGCCCGACCCGGCGCTCCGCTGCGGGATCGCCACGGTGACGGTGGCCCCAAATAAAATGCCGGACATGGAATATTGGATGTGGAAGGAAAAGAAAATTCGCATCCGAGGCGGCGCGCCGCATAAGGTCCGGCTTTCCACGCCCTACTACCTGCTGCACCAGGACGTGGACCGCTACCTATCGGCTTACGATGAGTACCGAGCGGCTCACCCGGGCGTCTGACGCCGGCATCCAACAAAGCGCAGTTGGGAAACGGAGAAAAACCGTTATCCTTGAAGTGGGCGTTTTAGCAGACTATTTCTTCGGCCCGGGGATAAAGGGAAGTGACGATTCGCTCCATCGTGGTAAACCCTTGTGTGCTTGGTTTATTTCTTCTACTCACGGCAACAGGGCTTTTCGCTCAGGACAATTACACACGCTTTGAGCTTGGCGCCCAGTATTCTTTCGTCCGCCTGACCAGTACGGACTTGGGCGCAACCAATTATTCAGGGTTTGGCGGACGCCTTGACTGGAACCTGAACCGGCGCCTGGCCCTGGAATCGCAACTCGATTTTTTTCCGGAGCATCTTGTCCCACTGCTGAGCATCCAGGGCGGGCAAACTATTCAAGCGGCTTTTGGCGTTCGT
>Ga0335082_10001143_pt1 | contig 28256 bp, 19 predicted proteins | sample Lox_Sample_41_FD_206718 | JGI IMG/M metagenome (GOLD analysis project Ga0335082, IMG submission 206718) | Soil microbial communities from Loxahatchee National Wildlife Refuge, Florida, United States - Lox_Sample_4.1 | ecosystem: Environmental > Terrestrial > Soil > Wetlands | place: USA... | reverse complement strand
TTGAAAGTGTTGTTGGTGGGAATATTGGGAATGTTGAGGTTTTTGGAGGGAGGCTCGTCAAGGAGGAGAGCTTTGCGATTGATGGAGCGGCGCGTGTAGCCGAAGCGAACCTCGTTGGTGAAATTGGGTTGGAAGATATGGACAAAGCCAGCAGCGAATTGCTGACCGACGGAAATTTGAGGACCGATGGCGTTGGAAGTGGTGCCGGCGGTGAGCGTACCGCTACCGTCAGGGAGAGGGGTGACGGGGGAAGTGTCGTCTTTGAAGTAGGAGTAGCGGCCGAAGACGGAGTTGTTGGGAGTGAAAGTGTGGTCGATGCGCACGTCACCCTGATCCTGATTGTCGGGCTCGTTGGCGGTGCGGCGGTAATTGTTGACGGTGGCGGAGGAAGTGGGGAGGGGATAGCGATTGAGGAGGGTAACGGCGACAGGATCGAAACGTTCGGTGGGGATGGTGTTGTCGGGGAATTGCTGACGGGTGAAGGTGCCGTCGGGATTCACAACGGTGGTGGCGGGATCGAAGATGGCGAGGGACTGGCCGCCGACCGGCTCGGTGAAGATTCCTTGACGCTGGAGGAGCGTGGGAACGGTGGAGATGCGGGTTCGGGCGATCTGTTGGCGAGTGCCTTGATAGTCGAGGAAGAAGAAAGTTTTCTGATGAACGATGGGACCGCCGAACGTGCCACCGAACTGATTGCGGCGGAACTCGGGTTTGCCGGGGCTGGCCGGGGTGGCGGGCTGGAACAGATTGCGGGCATTGAGAGCTTCATTGCGGAAGAACTCGAAAATGCTGCCGTGGTAGGCGTTGGTGCCGGAGCGGGTGGTGAGATTGATGACGCCGCCGTTAAAGCGGCCGAATTCGGCTTGCGGGCTGTTGTTGATGACCTGAAATTCCTGGATTGAATCGATCACAGGGAAGAAGGCGACCTGGCCAGGCTCAGGCTGGAGGGCGGCGATGCCGTCGTAGAGATACTCGTTGACACGGGGACGGCCGCCGTTGAGACGCGGGAGTTGCGAGCCGGGAGGCAGGGCGACGCCGGTGGTGAGTCCGACGAGATTGATGAAGTTGCGGCCGTTGAGGGGAAGTTCGACGATTTCGTTGTTGGGGATAACCTGGCCGAGGGTGGCGCCTTCCGTCTTAAGGAGAGGAGGTTCGCCGGTGACGGTGACGGATTCGGCGGGCTGGCCAATGGCGAGGGCGACGTTGACGGTGGCGCGTTCGCCGGTGCGAAGGGTGACGCCGTTGCGGACGACCTGGCGAAAATTCGGAGCGGAGATGGCCAGGGTGTACGTGCCGGGGCGGAGACCGGCGAAAAAGTAGGAACCGTCTTCGTTGGCTTTGCTGGACCTAGAGGCGCCGGAAGCATCGGAGAGAAGGGAGATCGAAGCCCCAGGGATAGGATTGCCGTCTGGGCCGGAGATTTCTCCGCGGATTTCGGAGGAACCGGCTTGAGCGAAAGAGAGAGGAGCGGCGGCGAGAGTGAAGAGGGAAAAAACGAAGAAAAGTGCGAAAGGGATGGAGACCGCCGGCGGCCGAGAAGTGAAGCGAGGCGTAGATTGAGAGAACATCGGAAATCCCCCATTTGGAGCGCAAGGACGGATGCGGCCGCCCGATGGTAAAGATCATCATTCAATACGGTTCGAAACGTTAAGTCAAACCGACTTAAATCGGTTAGACGGGTATACGGAATTAGATGGTTCGGCCGGGCGGTGGAGCAGGGTAGACGGAGAAAGAGGAGAAGCGTATGCTTTGCGGCATGACACTCTCAGCACGGAATCGATTGGAAGGCAAAGTGGTGGAGATCCAGCTTGGCGGGGTGATGGCACACGTGGTGGTGCAGGTCGGAAAAAACCTGGTGGAAAGTGTGATCACGAAACGCAGCGTGGACGAGATGAAGCTGAAGGTGGGAGACAAGGTGTCGGCGGTGATCAAGTCCACAGAAGTGATGCTGGATAAGAAGTAGCCGGAAGGATTGCCAGATACAAGGAGGAAGGAAGATGAGAAGCCGGATTGCGGCGGTCGCGGCATTGGTGTCGGTGGTCGCGGGCGGGTTTGCGGCACTGCGAAGCGTGTCGGCGCAGGATGTGGCGAAGGCGAGTTCTGCCAGTGGGGGGCCGGCGACGCTGAAGATTGATGGGGCGGTGGAGACGGCGTTGACGCTGACGGTGGAGGATTTGAAGAATATGCCGCGGAAGACAGTGACCGTAATGAACTCCCACGAGAATAAAAAGGAGACGTATGAAGGCGTGCTGATGGAAGAACTGCTGAAGAAGGCGGGCGTGCCGCTGGGAGAGCATCTGCGAGGGAAGTCGCTGGCGGCCTACGTGGTGGTGACGGCGGAGGACGGGTATCGCGTGGTGTTTTCGATTGCGGAGTTGGATGCGGGAATTGTGGATTCGGATGTGATGGTGGCGGACACACTGGATGGCGCGGCGATGGCTGGAAAGGTAGGGCCGCTGCGCGTCGTGGCGCCCCGGGAGAAGCGGCCCGCGCGTTGGGTGAGGATGGTGAAGGAAATTACGGTGGTGAAGGTGGAGTAGAGGGTAGTCCGGCGATGCCGTGCGGTAATACTCGAGGGTTGAAATGCTTGAGCGGGCACCGAGGCACGGCGAGTTCTTGGCAATTCGGGCGGGGAATCCTGATATTATCGCGGCGCTTTGCGCGGAACGACAATTGATGCAGGGGGAAAGTCCGTCCATGGCGAATGCAACGGGATTGTCGAATGTGGGCGTGCGGGTGTACGGGGCAGGCGCGGTGCTGTTTGGCGTGGTGGGGCTGGCGTGGGGAGATTTTGGAGCGGTGTGGCAGCCGGTGCCGGACAGCGTGCCGCACCGGAAGTTGCTGGCATACGCGGCGGCGGTCGCGTTTGTGGCCGCAGGGCTGGCGGTGCAGTTTGCGCGGACGCGAGCAGTGGGAGCGGCGGCGTTGAGTGTGCTGTATGTGCCGTACGCATGGTTGTGGCTACGGCGAGTGATCGGATTTCCGGGAATGATCGGAACATGGAGCGGGTTTGGTGAGGAAGCGGCGCTGGTGACAGGGGGAGTGCTGGCGTATGACGCGGCGTCAACGGGGAGAGGGGAAGGCCGGAAGTGGGCGGTGCTGCTCAGCCGCGTGGTGTTTGGATTGAGTTTCGTATCGCTGGCGCTGGTGCACTGGATGGCTCTGAAGGAGACGGCGGGATTTGTGCCGAAGTGGATTCCTCCGGGGCAAAAGTTCTGGGCGATTGCGACGGGAGGGTTTCACCTGATGGCGGCGGTGGCAATCATCAGCGGAGTGCAAGGGAAACTGGCGGCACGGCTGCTGGCAGCGATGATTGGTGTGTTCGGGCTGACGATCTGGTTGCCGACGTTGGCGGCGAGTCCAGCGGAGCATTTTGTGTGGTGCGCGAACGCGCAGAATACGGCGCTGCTGGGTTCGGCGTGGGTAGTCGCAGAGTGGTTCGCAAAGCAAGAGTCAGGAAGCAGAGGGTGAGACGGTTCGCCGCGCGATGTAGCGGGGCCTTCAGGGAGACACGGTGTGCTTGTTTGGGCTCGAGCAGGTGATCGGTGACGGTGCTTTGCGGGAGCTGAGGGCGGTGGGATAATGCGTGGCCATGAACGAAGGCCGGGAAGCAGTCAATCGCAGGGAAATCGAGAGAAACTTCTGGTCGGGGCAGTTAGGGCTGACACTGGTGACCGTGTCGCTGATTGTGTTCATTTTTATCATCCTGCCGATGTACAGAGCGGGGCTGCCGGCGCGATTTGTTTTCGACCTGGTGATGGTGTCGCTGATTGTATCGGGGCTTGTCGAAGTGGGAGACAGCCGCGCGGCGAGGTGGAGCGCGATTGGGGTCGTGCTGGTGACGACGGCGCTGCTCTGGATATCTGTGGAGTACCCAAGGCCGATGCTGCAACAGGCGACGAGCTTGTTGTCGATTGCGGTGATCGGAATTTACGCGCGAATCGTTCTGCTGATCGTGTTGCGACGGGGAATCGTGACATGGAGCCGGGTGCAGGGGGGAGTGGCGGTGTATCTGCTGTTGGGAGTGGGATGGGCTCATGCGTATGAGTTCGTGGAGCGGGTAAACGCAGGGTCGTTTCATTTTGAGTCGCCGCCTGCTGACGTCACGCAGCTGTTGGGGAAGCTGCTGTATTTCAGTTTCACAACGCTGACGACGGTGGGATTCGGGGATGTGACGCCAGTGAATCCGTATGCGAGATCGCTGGCGATAGCGGAGGCGGTGACGGGGCAATTGTTCCCGGCAATTTTGCTGGGGGCGCTGGTAGCGATGGCGTTGCAAGCGAGAGCGAAGGAGTGAGCGCCGAGGATTTGGACTCAAATCCGGCGCGCTGGAGCGCCACAGAGTGAGATCAGTAGGAAACGGTGAGTTTTAAAGATCCCGCAGCACCTGCGGGAATGGTGACAGTTTCGGACTGAGGATCAAAGGTAGAGCAGGAATGTCCGTTGAGAGTGACGGACGTGATCCTGGTGTGTTCGGGCGCTCGGAGACGAAGGTGGATGGGGACGGGGAAGGGAGAGGAGGGGAGGGTAACGGAGGCGTCGATGGTTCGCTCTTTGAGGTGCGATGTAAGAGAGTAGGTTATCGGGCCCCATTGGGTGCGCGCGTTCGCGACGCGGATGGATTTGCCGTCTTCGAGCCACGAGCGCGGGGTGGACTTGGCGAGCCAGAGGGAATTGGATTGCGGGTCCTCGAAGACGAGGGTCCAGCGAGTGAGAAGAGCCACAACGAGTTGTGCGGGAGTACAGTAAGGCGCGGCGGAATTGTCGTTAAATGTGTCGCGAGTTTCGGGGGCAGTCCACGTGCCGCGGGTGTACTGGTGTGCCATGTCGCTGTAGAGAAGGAGAAGAGCGCGGCGGATGTCGTCGTGTTGGATGAGCGCGTAAGCGTAGCCGTAAGAAAGGAAGCCGGCGAGTATGCCAGTGTTGTAGCCGTAGGCGGTGGGCATACCGAGAACGAAGTCGTGGTGAGAGGTGAGATAGTCGAAGACCATTTTTGAGCGCTCGGAGGAGAGGCTGCCGGAATAGAGAAGTTCCATGTAAGCGCGATACGAGCGGTATTGTGGGTCGGTAGGGTCGCGGGGGACGGCGATGTGGAATGGTTCTTTGACACCGGCGATAGAGGGGAGAACCGGTTGATTGTCGACGGTGAGGATGGAGCGGGAGATGGCGGTATCGAGATCGCGGCGAAGTTCACTGGATTCGCGGACGAGGCGCTGGCCCCAAGCGATGAGCTTGGGATCGTTCTTTTGTTTGCCGATTCTTTCCCAGACGAGGCCGAGATCGTGGAATCCGCGCGCGGCTTCGGAAGAATTGGAGAAGTAGGGTTGCATATACCGCGGCGGATCGGGATCGAGACAGGCATCGGCTTCGCTCCAGCCAGCGATCATGCCGTAGGCGGGAGCAGAAGCGGGGAGCAGCTTGGCGTTCTCGCGGAGGCGGAGGAGGAGATTAGTGACGCCGTCGATGCGGGGGCGAAGTTTGAGGAGAAGAGCAGAATTGCCGCCCACGTTGGCATATTGCGCGGCGACGGTGAGCATGCGGCCATATTGGCCAGTTTCGGGACCACGATAGAGGATGGAGCCGTCGTCGCGAACAAATTTGGAGAAATAGTTGTCGATATAGCGGCCACCACGATCGACGAGGCCCCAATCGAGCATGGCGGCGGTCTCTACGGTGAAGGTGTCGGGGAAACCGTCGTGTTCACTGCCGGCATAGTCTTTGTCAAAGGCGCCATATTTCGGGTAATCACCGACGCGGGTCATGATGGCGCGGATAAGGGCGAAGCGCGCCATGTTGGCGAGACGTTCATCGGGCAGATCGATGTGCATGGAGGAGCGGAGGATGGCGTCCCAATTGGATTTGAGATTAGCGAGATCCTGATAAAAGAGTCTGGGATCGTAATCGGTGCGCGGCGGAAAGGGGTGGTAGGAGTCGATGTAGGTGCTGGACTTGAGCTGACCGTTCTCGATGCGGGTGAGGCGATACCAGACAGGCTGGATCCGGTCGTTTGAATTGGAGATGCGGAAGGGCGCGAAGGCGAGCATCTCCGTCCAGGTGTTGGGAGATTCGGGATAGACGAAGCGAAGGACGGGAAGATAACCGCCGACGAGGCCATCGAGAACTTCACCGCGTTCGCGAATTTGATTGATCTGGGGGAAGTAGGGAGCGGGATCAAAGTCGGGAGTGCGGCCACCGTAGTTGAAGCCGACCTTGTCGAAAGTGTCCGGCGTGCCGACGAAGCCATAGGTATTGAATTTGCGGAGAGGCGGGAGAACGGCGGCGACTTCGGCGTAGACGGGATCGCCGGGTTTGGCTAGGAGCTCGTCGGCGAGAATGTCAGCAGAACTATCTTTGAGTTCGGCCATGGCGTGGCCGAGATAGAGGGTGGCGGGATCAGCGGAAGTCTTTTCGGCGGACTTGGGAAGATCGAGCTGAACGCCGCGAGCGTCGACGAAGAGGATGCGGCCGTTGAGCTGAGAGAAGTCTTCGAGAACCGCGAAGGGAGCCGGGTGCGTTTTGGTGAAGGGAATGATCTGGACGAGCGTCAGGGAGTCATGATGGTCGCCGATGCGGAGGGTGAAAGGCCGGGAGCGATCGGAGAGCTCGACGGACGAGTCGGAGGAGAAGCGGAGAACGCGGAGCCTGGACAGCTGGGATTCGTTGGCGCGCGTGAGTTGCGTGAGGGGGGGGAGGAGAGCGAGGAGCAGGAAACAGACGCAGGACATACGGCGCATGAGGCCTCCCGAGTGGTGCAATGGCGATGAAGCGGCAGGAATACGGAATACTGAAAGAAGGATGACACAGACGGAGGAGGCAAGGAAATGGGGGGAAAGGAGGAAGGGTGCCAGAAGGAATGAGACGGGAGGCAACGGGTGATATCCTGCGTCGCCTGCCGTGGCGGGCTCATCAGGAAAGCAAGCTCAGGCGCAGCAGACGTAATGTAACCGTGGCCCCAGATCCGGTGGCGGCGCAAACCGCTGCTCCAAGGTCATGGGCGGGACCTTTTGGGGTATAATCCCGGCAATCCTGCTGGGTTAGGTGGAAGCTTGGACGCGACGAAGACAGCAAATGTATGGATTCCCGTGTGCTGCGAACGGGTGATGCGGTTCAATATGTTCGTGCAGAAGACGGGAACGGTATACGGATCGCTGGTGTGCACGGCGTGCAACAAGAGCGTGTCGTATGAGTTGGAACACAGCCCGGATTTGAGCGTATATGGAGACGGGGCAAAGGCAGTGAGTATGCTGGCGTCACCGAAGCCGCCGAAGGAGCCGCGCAAGCGGATCGACGAGGACGAAGCGCTGAACGACCAGACCCTGTAGGCCGACCGAGGGAAACGGCAACGGGACGCTCTGAGAAGCGACGCGAAGAGATTCGAAGGCCAGACTCCGGGCAGCCGACTGAATAGCACAGAGCGATGATCGACCAGACTATCTCGCACTTTCGAATCGTGGAAAAGTTGGGTGCGGGCGGGATGGGCGTGGTGTTCAAGGCCGTGGATACACGGCTGGAGCGGCCAGTCGCGCTGAAGTTTCTTCCGGACGACATGGTGCGGGACGCGGGAGCGCTGGAGCGATTCCGGCGGGAAGCGAAAGCGGCGTCGGCACTGAACCATCCCAATATCTGCACAATTTATGACGTGGGAGAGGCGCACGATGCCCTGAGCGGCGCAAAGCGTTCGTTCATCGCGATGGAATTCATCGACGGGCAAACGCTGAGGCAGTATATCAACGGAAAAGCGCTGCCGCTGGAAGAGATCCTGACGCTGGGGACGCAGATCTCGGACGCGCTGGATGTGGCGCACACGAGCGGGATCATTCACCGGGACATCAAGCCCTCGAACGTGTTCGTGACAAAACGCGGGCAGGCGAAGGTGCTGGATTTCGGGCTGGCGAAGCTGGTGGCGAAGGACGTGTTGCCAAGCGACCCCGATTCGACGGTTGCGCCGACGTCGGATTCGGTGTCGATCGTGGGCGTGATCAGCGGGACGCCGGCGTACATGTCTCCGGAGCACGTGAGGGGAGACGACCTGGACGCGAGAGCGGATGTGTTCGCGCTAGGGTTGCTGTTGTACGAAATGGCGACCGGAAAGCAGGCGTTCGGGGGACGAACAGGCGGAGCGATTATTGAGGCAATCCTGACGAAGAAGCCGGTGGGCGTGCACACGGTGAACCCGGAAGCCCCGGTGCAGTTGGAAGAAATCATCAACAAGTGCCTGGAGAAGGACCGGGAGAAGCGATACCAGAGCGCAGCGGAAGTTCGCACGGACCTGCAGCAACTGAAGAAGGTGAGCGAATCGGGGCAGGTAATCACGCAAACGGTGGTGGTGGGCAGCAGACCGGCGCTGGACTGGCGTGTGATTGCGGCTGGCGGGGGAGTACTCGTGGCACTGCTGGCGGCGGGAGGATGGCTGTACTCGCGCCGGACGCAGGCGCTGGACCAATCGGACACGATCGTACTGGCGGATTTTGCGAACAAAACGGGCGACCCGATCTTTGACGACACGCTGCGGCAGGGGCTGGCGGCACAGCTGCAGCAGTCGCCGTTCTTGAGCCTGGTGTCGGACCAGAAAATCCAGCAGACGCTGAAGCTCATGGGCAGGCCGGCGGAGACGAAGTTGGCGCCGGCGGTTGCGAGCGAGGTGTGCGTTCGCTCGGGAAGCAAGGCGTACTTGAGCGGGTCGGTGGCGAGCTCGGGGAATCAGTATGTGATCGGGGTGAGCGCGGTGAATTGTGCGACCGGAGAGTCGATCGCACAAGAGCAAGTGTTGGCGGACGGGAAAGAGAATGTGCTGAAAGCGCTGGGGTCGATGTCGACGGAGCTGCGGGAAAAACTTGGGGAGTCGCTGAAGACCGTGCGCAAGTTGGATACGCCGATCGACCAGGCGACGACGCCGTCGCTGGAGGCACTGCAAGCGTTCAGCAAGGGCCGGAAAATGATGCAAGTGAAGGGGGATTACACGGCGGCGGTGCCACTGTTCCAGCACGCGATCGAGATGGATTCGAATTTTGCGATGGCGTACGCGATGCTGGGGACGACGTACCACAATCTGGGGGAGAAAACACGGGCGGCGCAGAACACGAGGAAATCGTACGAACTGCGCGCGCGGGTGAGCGAATGGGAAAGGCTGTATATCGAGTCGCACTACTACCACTTCGTGACGGGCGACCTGGAAAAAGCAAGGCAGACGTACGAATTGTGGCGGCAGATGTATCCGCGGGAGAGTTCGGCGGCGAACAATCTCGGAGAGATCTACATGATGCTGGGGCAGCACGAGAAAGCGCTGACGGAATATGCGGAGGCGCTGAAGCTGAGCCAGGGGGACAGTCTGGGCTATTCGAACCTGGTGGCGGGCAATCTGCGGTTGAACCGGCTCGGGGAAGCGGAACGATACGCAGCCGAGGCGGAAGCGAAGGGATTCGACAGCGGAGCAGTGCATCAATCGCTGTACGGGATCGGATTTGTGAAGAAGGACACGGCGGGGATGGAGCGGCAAGTGAACTGGTCGATGGGGCGGCCGGGAGTGGAAAACCTGATGCTAGGAATGGAGGCAGGGACTGCGGCCTACCAGGGCAAGGTGGAGTTGGCGCGCGAACTTGCGCGGAAGGCGGAAGCGTCGGCAAAGCGAGCAGGAGAAGGAGAAATGGAAGCAAGCACGGCGGCGTCTTCAGCGTTGTGGGAGGCGCTGTACGGGAATCCGACGAAAGCGAAAGAGCAGTCGTACGCAACGCTGGGACTATCGACGGGACGCGACGCGCAGTTTGTGGCGGCACTGGCGTTGGCCATCAATGGAGACGCGGAAGGCGCGCGCGTGGTGCTGGAGGACATGGAGAAGAAATTTCCCGAAGATACGCTGGTGAGATTCAACTACGCGCCAACGTTGCGGGCGAGAATTGCGCTAGCCGGGCAGGGTGGCGCAGAGCGGGCGATCGAAGCGCTGGGGCCCACAACACAGTATGAGTTGGGAATGCCGGGAGCCGGGACATTCTGGACGAACCTGTATCCCGTGTATGTGCGAGGAGAAGCATACCTGGCGGCGAAGCAGGGGGAGAAGGCGGCTGGAGAATTCGAGAAGATTCTGGGGTGGCCGGGAGTGGCAATGAACGAGCCGATATCGGCGCTGGCACAGTTGCAGTTGGGGCGGGCGTACGCACTGGCAGGAGATACGAAGAAAGCACGCGAAGCGTACCAGCGATTTTTCGAGCTGTGGAAGGACTCCGACACGGGAATCCCAGTGAAGCATGAGGCGGAGTGGGAGTCGGAGAAGTTGGGGAAGTAGTGAGGCAGGGAGGAAAACCCTCCCGGATGGAGGTATGGGCTGTTACCGGCAGCAAGCCGCGTACGGGGGCGAAGTGGATGACGTATAATCTCGCGCAACTATGAACATTGCGGCGGGGACGAAACTCGGACCATACGAAATTTTGGGAGCGCTCGGCTCGGGCGGCATGGGAGAGGTGTATCGCGCACGGGATACGAGGCTGGGACGGGAAGTGGCGGTGAAAGTATTGCCGGCCCATTTGTCGGCTGACGCATCGGGGAAAGCGCGGTTTGAGCGGGAAGCGAAGACCATCTCCGGATTGAATCACCCAAACATCTGCGTGCTCCACGACGTCGGCAGCCAGGACGGTGTGGACTACCTGGTCATGGAACTGGTGGACGGAGAGACGCTGGCGGACCGCCTCGCTAAAGCGTCTATTCCGGTGGAGCACGTGCTGAAAATTGGGCGCGAGATTGCGGAGGCGCTCGACAAAGCGCACCGCTGCGGGATTATCCACCGCGATCTGAAACCCGGAAACATCATGCTGACGAGGGCAGGGGCAAAGTTGATGGATTTCGGACTGGCGCGGCCGGCGGTGAAGGAAGCGAGCCTGGCAACGCTGACGACGGCGTCGCCGACGAATTCCCCGGTGACACAGCAAGGAATGATTGTAGGGACGTTCCAGTACATGTCGCCGGAGCAGGTGGAAGGAAAGGATCTCGACGGGCGGAGCGACATTTTTTCGCTGGGGGCGGTGCTGTACGAAATGTTGACGGGGAAGAAGGCGTTCGAAGGGAAAAGTCAACTGAGCGTGGCGAGCGCGATCCTGGAGAAAGAGCCGGCGCCGATCAACGAGGCCAAACCGTTCACCCCGGCGAATCTGGATCATGCGGTGCGGAGATGCCTGGCAAAAGATCCGGAAGAGCGCTGGCAGACGGCCCGGGACCTTGCGATGGAGTTGAAGTGGATCGGAGAGAGCGGAAGCGGAGCGACGGCGCGTCTGGAGAAGGCGAAGGATGCGGAGGCGCCGGTCGGGAAGCGGGTCCGCAACGTGGGTGTTGCGGCGCTGTGGATGCTGCTGATCGGGACAGGAGTGGGACTGATGCGCTTGTTCGAAGTGTGGAGAGGAGGCTCGTCGAGTGGAACAAAGGGAGCGATGTATTTTTCGGCGACGCTGCCCTTTCCGGCGCATAGCATGGCGATTGCGCCGAATGGGCACACGGTGGCGGTGGTGGGCTATTCGGAGGCCGAACGGAAAAATGTGATCTGGCTGTATGAGGTGGGAGCGCAATCCGCCAAGATCTTGCCCGATACCGAAGGAGCAAATTTTCCGTTTTGGTCGCCTGAGGGGAATACCGTCGCTTTCTTTGCCGACGGGAAATTGAAGCGAGTAGACATCGCCGGGGGGCCGCCCCGGGTACTGTGCGACGCGCCATCGGGCCGGGGAGGGACGTGGAGCCAGGATGGGGTGATCCTGTTCACACCGAGCGGCCAGCTGGGAGACGGGATTCATCGTATCGCGGCGAACGGCGGGCCGGAATCGCCAGTCAGTCTTGCAGATGTGGAACATGGTGAAAATACACGGCGGTGGCCGCAGTTCCTGCCGGACGGGAGACACTATCTCTACCTGGCGGGGAGCATCAACGGACGCACGGAAACGGACGGGGTGTATGTGGGAGCGTTGGACTCACAGGAGCGTAAGTTTGTAGCGAAGTCGCTGGCCAACGCGAGTTATGTGGCGCCGGGCTACCTGTTGGCTTACCGAGAAAAGACCTTGTTCGCGCAGAAGTTTGACGCGGGTAAGTTGGAGCTGAGCGGAGAAGCGGTACCGCTCGTGACGGACGTGCAGTACTTGGGAAGGATTTTGTACGCGGTGTATGCGGCGTCGAGCACGGATGCGTTGGTGTCGCAAAATAGCAGCGCGGTGTCGCTGTCGCGGCTCGTGTGGCACGACCGGGAGGGCAAAGAGATCGGAACGGTAAGCAAGCCGGACGTGTATCTGAACGTGACGCTGTCGCCGGACGGGAAGTCGGCGGCGGTAGATAAAGAAGACATCGCGACAGCGGATACGGACCTGTGGTTGTTGGACTTGCAAAGTGGAAGCCAGAAGAGGCTGACGTTCGAGCCGGGAGTGGATGCGCTGGCGTCGTGGAGGCCGGACGGAAAGCAGGTGGTATTCACGTCGAGCCGAGGGCAGTTGTTCGACCTGTACATCAAGGACGTGAATGCGGGCGAACCGGAAACGCAACTTTTGAAAGAGAAGGTGGACTTGTACCCGACGGATTGGTCGCGGGACGGGAAAACGATTCTGTATTTGTGCGGATTGGATGTGTGCAAGCTGGCGATGCCGGAGGGAAAGAGCAGCGTATTCATGAAGGCGACGGCGCTGCTGAAGAATCCGCATTTCTCTCCGGACGGACGGTGGGTGGCGTATGCGTCGAATGAAAGCGGAAAGTGGGAAATGTACGTGACGTCGTTTCCGGACGCCAAGGCGAAGTGGCAGGTATCGAATGGAGGAGGAGAGCAGCCGAGGTGGAGGGCGGACGGGAAGGAACTGTTCTATTTGTCCGCGGACGGGAAGATGATGGCCGCGCCGGTGAAGGAAGGGGCAAATTTTGACGCAGGAACACCCGTGGCGCTATTTCAGGCGAACGCCCGGGAACTGGTGGCGACATCGGAGCAGATGATGTACGACGTGAGCACGGACGGGCAGAGATTCCTGGTCAACACACAGGTAAAGAATCCGGAAGCGAGGCCGATGAGCGTGGTCTTGAACTGGATGCCGCAGAAGAAGTAAATCAGCGCACAACGAACAAGGCAGGTGGACCGGGAGAGTGGCGAGGGCGGGAGGAGCCGGGCGGCAGCCGTGGTGTGAGCAGGCGAGCTATTTGCCGAGGAAGGCCGGGCGAGCGGTCACGCGGGACAAAACGGAGACGTCGAGTTGGCCGGACTTGGCGGTGTCCAGACGATCGAATTCAGCTTCCATGAATTGCATGTACGCCTGCTTGGATACTTTGCCGCCGGCATCAGTGGCCATGAGCGGAAGAATTTCTCTGACCATGGGCTCGGCGGTGGCGAGATTTCCTTGCGGAGGAACAGAGAGCGATTTTTGGGCAGCCGCGGGGAGCAGGAAGAAGCAGGTGACTAGCAAGGCCGAAATGAGAAGAATCGTGGCGGTGATGGCCTTACGCATGTGCGGGTCCTCCTTTGGTGGAAGCGAGTGAGATGCGGGAAATATAAATGACGGAACGGAGTTACGGCGCCGCAAAGAATGGATGGGATGGATTGAAAAAGCGGTAATGGGGGAGCGTGTGGCGGAAACGTGGATCGTTTCCTTGTCGAACTCGAGCGAATCGCGGCAATGATTGAGAAACGGGTGCCAGCGTCAAGGCGGGGAGATGAATGCTCGACGGAGGAAGAGGTGGGCGTCAGGCACCGAGTTGCTGGGCGTAAGAGGCGGCGTCGAAGGTGCCAATGGACTCAGCGATGAGGTCGTCAGGGGAGAAGAGCCAGGATTCAAAGCCACTGATACGGATGACCCGGCCGGTGCCGCCGGGGCCGGTGTTCGTACCGATGAGGGTCCAGTGATATTCGACACGCGGGCCATTGAAGCGGAGATCGTTCAAGGAGACGCGTAGATCCGGGAAAGCCGTCATAAAGGACTGCGCAGCGGCGGCGACTTCGGTGCGGCCGACGGCAGGAGCGCCGTTGTTGATCGTGAGCGAGCCATCAGGAGCGAAGAACTCCGCCACACGCTGAGAATTGTGGCTGCACCACGCGGCGGTATAACGGGCGGCAAAATCGAGAAGCTGGGGATACGAGAGGGGCATGGTGGAGCGGTTATATCACGAGAAAGGGTGGTTGGCGGGCACCGGAAATGGTGGGAGAATCCACGCACTATGAGAAAACAAATGATTGGCCTGGCACTGGCGGTTGGCCTGGCGGAGGGGCTCGTTTGCGGGGCGAAGGTGGGGGCGCAGGAAGTGTTGCGCTATTCGATCGTGTCCGCTGGAAAGACGGCGGGAGGTGAAGTGGACACGTACCGGGCGGACGGGAGTATTGAAAGCACATTCGAGTTTAACGACCGGGGGAGAGGGCCAAAGATCGCGGCGCGCTACGTCCTGGCGGCAGACGGGACGCCATTGCGCACGGATATCACGGGGAACGATTACCTAAAAGCTCCGGTCGATGAACATTTTGCGGTGGAGAACGGGCAGGCGAAGTGGAAGAGCACGACAGAGGACGCGACTGCGAAGGCGGGCGGCTTCTATATCAGCAACAATGGGCCGGCGATGGAAACGGCGCTGTTGGTGAGTGCGCTGGCGAAGGTGAAAGGCGGACCACTGAAACTGCTGCCGGCGGGAGAGGTGCGGCTGGAGAAGCTGACGGATACGACTCTCGAGCAGAACGGGCGGAGATTGCACGTCACAGAGTATGCGATCACGGGACTGGCCTTCGAGCCGCAGACGGTCTGGCTGGACGATCAGCTGAGGCTCTTCGGGTCGGCAGGAAACTGGTTCGCCGTGTTGCGGGAAGGCTGGGAGAGTTCGAACGACAGACTATACGCGTTGCAAGTGAAAGCGCAGGATGCGCGTTACGAGAGGCTGGCGCGGGAACTGGCGAGGAAACCAGTCAAGCCGGTGGCGATCGAACACGTGCGACTGTTTGATTCAGAACAGGCGACGATGCGCGGAGACATGACGGTGGTGGTGGAAGGGGAGCGGGTCAAGGCGGTGGGGCCGAGTGGGTCGGTGGAAGTGCCCAAGGACGCGGAGCGGGTGGATGGAAAGGGGAAGACGCTGCTGCCGGGATTGTTCGACATGCACGCGCATGTGCAGCCGCTCGATGGATTGCTGAACATCGCGAGCGGCGTAACGAACGTTCGGGACATGGGGAACAACATCAACGACCTGGCTCGCCTGCAAAAGCAATGGCAAGAAGGGGCGGCAATCGGTCCGCGCGTGTGGAAAGCGGGATTCATAGACGGGCCGGGACCTTTCCAGGCCCCGACAGGAATCTTTGTGACGACGCCGGAAGAAGCGAAGGTGGCGGTGGACACGTATGCGGACCTGGGGTTCATCCAGATCAAGCTGTATAGCTCGTTGAAGCCGGAATTGGTCCCCGGAATTGTGAAAGAGGCGCACGAACGGGGATTGCGGGTGAGCGGGCACGTGCCGAACGGGATGACCGCCGCGCAGTTCGTGGAAGACGGTGCTGACGAATTGCAGCACATCAATTTTATCTTTTTGAATTTTCTGGCGTCGAAAGTGAAAGACACGCGGACGCCGGAGCGGTTCACGGCGGTTGGGCAATATGCGGCGGGAATGGACCTGGATTCGAAGGAGGTGAAGGACTTCTTTTCGCTGTTGCTGGCCCATCATACGACAGTGGATGTGACGCTGGCGACATTCGAAGGGATGTTCACGGGAAGGCCGGGGAAGGTGTCACCAGACTTCGTTGAAGTGCTAGAGCGCTTGCCGGCGCAGGTGCAACGGTCGGCCTATAGCGGAGGGTTGGCGGTCACTGCGGAGACGGATCAGTTGTACAAGGACTCGTACGGGGCGATGCTGCGGATGACGAAGAAGATGTACGATGCGGGAATCCCAGTGCTGGCGGGGACGGACGGACTGGCGGGAGTAACGCTGCACCGGGAACTGGAATTGGAAGTGAAGGCCGGAATACCACCGGCGAAGGCGCTGCAGATTGCAACATGGAACGCCGCCAGATTGTTGAAACAAGAGGAGGATCTAGGTTCCATCATACCTGGGAAGCTGGCGGACCTGGTGATGGTAGAGGGGAACCCCGCGGAGGAGATGAGCAGCGTACGGAGATGCCGGATGGTGATGAAGAGCGGGACGATCTATCAGAGCGACGCCGTGTACGGCGCGGCGGGAATCAAGCCGGCGAACTAGGAGATTGACGGGCCATGGGAATGAAATTGTGCGGTGTTGCTTTCGGAACAGCGATTCTGGCGCTTGCGAGCCTCGGGATCAGCAGCGAGGGAAGAGCGCAGACTACAGGGGCGACAGAGAAGAAAGCACAGCCCAGCGTCACAGGCAAAGGTGCGCTGTAGCCAAGGGCCCGGCAACTGGATTGAGCACGCAGTTGAGGGTATGGTCAGGCGACTTCGACGGAATGCTCAAGAGGCGGTTTGTGCGCGTGGCGGTATCGCCATCGAAGACGCAGTACTATGTGGTGAACGGAGTGCAGCACGGCAGTTCGTACGAGATGATGAAGGAGTTTGAATCCTGGGTGAACCGGAAGTATCCACCAAAGGACAAGAACCTGAGATTCCACGTAGTGTTCGTGCCGGTGCCGCGCGACGAGATGTTCGCGCGGGTGACGGAGGGGAAAGCGGATCTGGCAGTGGGTGTTCTGACGATTACACCCGAACGTAAAAAGGTCGTGGATTTTTCGGACGCGCTGGCAAGCGGGATGAAGGAAATCGTGGTGACGGGGCCGGGGGCGCCGGAGTTGCACGCGGCGGAGGACCTCTCCGGGCAGGAAGTGTTTCTGAGGAAGGGATCGAGTTATTGGGAGAAGCTGGAGGCCCTGAACGCAAAGCTGCGCGACAAGGGAAAAGCCGTCGTGAAGCTGCGCGCGGCTCCCGAAGACCTGGAGGACGAAGACATCCTGGAGATGGTAAACGCAGGAATTGCGACGATCACGGTAACGAAGGCGTTTCTGCCGGCGATCTGGCAGCAATTCTACAAAGAAATCAAAGCGACGGAAGTGGTGATCGACGACTCGGTGGAAGTGGCCTGGGCGATGCGGAAAAACAGCCCAAAGCTGATGACGGCGGTGAACGAATTTGTGAAGACGCACAAGCAAGGGACGCAATTCGGGAACAGCTTGATTGCGAGGTACGCGAAAAGCCCGAAAATGCTGAGAAACGCGGTTGCCCCGGCAGAGCTGAAGAAATTCCAAACGACGGCGGAGTTTTTTCAGAAGTATGGATCGCGATACAGCGTGGATTACCTGCTGATGATGGCGCAGGGATATCAGGAGTCAACCCTGGACCAAAACGCGAAGAGCCAGGTCGGCGCTATCGGGGTGATGCAGTTGATGCCGGCAACGGGCGAACAGATGAACGTGGGCGACATTCATACGGAAGAAGCGAATATTCATGCGGGGGTGAAGTATATCCGGTTCATGGTGGACAAATATTTTGCGAACGAACCGATGGACGAGACAAATAAAGTGCTGTTTGCGTTTGCGGCGTACAACGCGGGACCGGGGCGCATCCGCTCTTTAAGGCAGGAAGCCGCGAAGAAGGGGCTGAATCCGAATGTTTGGACCGACAACGTGGAGCTTGTAGCAGCGAACCGTATCGGGATGGAGACAGTAACGTACGTGGCGAACATCTATAAGTACTACATTGCGTACAAACTGGTGGCGGAACGGGACGAAGAGCGGAAGAAGGCCAAGGAGGCGCTGGAAAACGGGCCATAGCCCCTTGGAACGTGGCGGCAGGGTTCAACCGCAAACCGATTCCTGATTGCCGCCCGGTTGAAGTGGTGTAGGATGATGCGCGACGCCGACCTCGAGCGAGATTTTGCAGGCCGGTCCGCATCGGGCCGCAACGTGAAAGTTTAGTGGAGTACCGCCCAGAAAGAGCAGACTTGCCGCGTCATGCGATTGACCAGGTGGGCGCAGCACGTTGGACTGGAGACGCGGACTTGGATTGACGATGATGCATTTCCCCGCCCAAATCGCTACTCGACCGACGCACTGACCCGCGACTTAAAGCACGTCAGACTCGCGGCAAGTGCCGGGATCATCGAGAGGTAGGCAATTCGGAGGACAAGGATGAGAAGGAATGAGAGAACGCCAGTTCTGCGGCTGTGCGCAATTGCGCTGGTGGCGGCGGTGTGCGGCTGTGCCGCCGCATTTGGACAGAGCGGCGGAGTGAAGGATCCGCTACCGTCATGGAATGAAAGTGCGGCGAAGCGGCAGATCGAGGAATTCGTGCAACGAACAACAAAGCCAGGAGGGCCGGATTTCATCCCGGAGGACGAGCGGATCGCGACATTCGACAACGACGGGACGCTGTGGAGCGAGCAACCCATCTATGTGCAGTTCGCGTTCGCAATCGCACGGGTGAAGGCTCTGGCGCCGCAACACCCGGAGTGGAAGACGACGCAGCCGTTTCAAGGGGTGCTGGAAGGAGATATGAAGGCGGTAGCTGCGAGCGGCGAGCACGGCTTACTAGAGATGCTGGCGGCGACGCATGCAGGGATGACGACGGACGAGTTCGAAAAGACCGTGAAGGGATGGCTCAGCACGGCGCTGCATCCGAAATACAAGCGACTATACACGGAGTGTGTATATCAGCCCATGCTGGAGTTGCTGGCCTATTTGCGGGCGAATGGATTCAAGACGTACATCGTGTCGGGCGGAGGAGTGGAGTTCATGAGGCCGTGGACGGAGCAGGTGTACGGGATTCCACCGGAACAGGTGGTGGGGAGCTCGGGCAAGTTGAAGTTCGAAATGCGCGGGGATACACCAGTGCTGCTGAAATTGCCGGAAGTGGATTTCGTAGACGACAAGGCAGGAAAGCCGGTAGGGATCCAAAAGTTCATCGGGAGGAGGCCTGTCGCGGCATTTGGGAATTCGGACGGGGACCAGCAGATGCTGGAGTGGACAGCCGCGGGAGCCGGCGCGCGCTTACTGTTGATTGTGCACCATGACGATGATGTGCGCGAGGTAGCGTATGACCGGAAGTCGCCGGTGGGGACACTGGACAAGGCATGGGACGAAGCGGTGCAGCGGCACTGGATTGTGGTGAGCATGAAGGATGACTGGAAGACGGTCTTTCCGGCGGAGAAAGGGAAGTCGGCACAGTGAAAGTTCTGACGGAGCAGGAATTCCGAACTGGGGGCATGATGCGGAAAATTGTGTTTGGAGCTGGCTGGATCTTGACGGCAGTGCTGGGAATGGCGCCGGCGGCGCTGGGGCAGGCGCACTATTCGCCAGGAGTAGCGAGCATCCGGGACTATGCGGAACCGGAGCCCGGCCTGTATGCGGCGGTGTACAACTATGGGTACATTACGTCGACACTGACCGACAACGGCGGAAACAAGGTGTCGAGTGTGTTGATCGGTCCACCGGGAGGACCGTTTCAAGAGCTGAACGTGAAAGTGGACGTGAAGTTGTACGCGCTGGCGCCTGCACTGTTGTGGATCACGAACTGGAAGTTTCTTGGCGCCAATTACGGCGCGTACGTGTTGCCGTCGTTTTCGAATGCCAACATCGCCGCTTCGCTGTCGACGGTGAATGGGCAAGGCGTCAATCCGCAGACGTCGCAATTTGCCGCTGGGGATTTGTTTGTGCAGCCGTTATGGCTGGGGTGGAACCGGAAGAAATATGACGTGGCGGTCGGATACGGGTTCTATGCGCCGGTTGGGAAATTCGACACGACGACGGTTAACTTTCCCAGCGGACCGATTGTGGTGACGGCGGCGGGCAACACGGGGTTGGGCTATTGGACGCATCAATTGCAGGGCAACTTCACCTATTACCCGAACCCGAACAGGGGGCTGGCGATAACAAATACGTTGACGGCGGAATTCAACGGCGAGCAGAGGGATACGGGATATACGAACGGCAGTTTTTTGACATGGAATTGGGGAGCGAGCTTGTATATTCCGCTGGAGAAGAAGCAGCCGCGAAACCTGATCGAGGCGGGAGTGGCGGGGTATAGCCAGTGGCAGATTACGGATTCGAGCGGGCCAAACGTGACGAATCCCGGCTATCACGACCAGGTGCATGGCGTGGGATTGCAGATCGGGTTGTTACACATCCCATGGGGAATGCAGGCAAATTTCCGGTATATGCACGAGTTTTATGCGGCGAACCGGTTTCAGGGCGATTCGTACGGAATCAACCTGGGATTCACATTGAAGAAGCCGAAGCCAGTGACGGCAAGCGGGCACTCGGACTAAGCAGCCAGCAGAGATTAGATCAGCGGTTAGGGATTTCCCTAGTTGTGGCGGGCGGGGCTGAGGGCTAGAAGAACGGAAGAAGCCTGCCAGAAGCATTCGTGCAGCCGGGAGCGATCGCTTTGCACTCCTGCAGGGCTACACGGGCGGTGCAGTTGCCGACGGGACAGCCGGCGACCTGCATTTTCACATTCCTATTACAGGCAGGCGAGCTAAGGCGCAACGAGCCGAGCGGCAAGGTTTTAGGTCAGCCGCCATTAGGACGGAGGGAACCATGCGAATCGAACACGATCTCCTCGGAAAGAAAGAACTGCCGGACGATGCCTATTACGGGGTACAAACTGCCCGAGCGTTGGAGAACTTCCATATCTCTGGAGTGCCGATCCGCCAGTATCCGGAACTGATTCGGGCGCTAGCGATCGTAAAGCTAGCTGCGGCGCGCGCAAATTACGATTGCAAACAGTTCAGCAAGGAAATCCTGGCGGGAATGGAAAAGGCCTGCCAGGAAATCCTGGCGGGAAAGCTGCATGATCAATTTACGGTCGATCTGATCCAGGGAGGAGCAGGCACATCGACAAATATGGTGGCGAATGAAGTGATCGCCAACCGCGCACTCGAGTTGATGGGGCACAAAAAAGGGGAATATCAATATTGTGACCCGCACAACCACGTGAACTGTGCGCAATCGACCAATGATGCGTATCCTACGGCGCTGCATGTAGCGATATTTCTGCTAAATGGCGAACTGAGAGCGGAATTGAAAAAGCTGGTGGCAGCGTTTCGCGAAAAGGCGAAAGAGTTCCGGGACGTGGTCAAAATGGGGCGAACGCAGTTGCAGGATGCGGTGCCGATGACGCTGGGACAAGAGTTCGCGGCGTTTGGAGAGAGCCTGGAGAACGAGCTCACCGCGCTGGAGCGTGTGGAGAGCGTGCTGTACGAAGTAAACATGGGCGGGACGGCGATCGGGACGGGCCTGAATGCGCCGGCCGGGTATGCGGAGCGTTGCGCAGAGCATCTGGCAAAGATCACCGGAAAGCCGATTCACCTGGCGGCGGACCTGGTGGAGGCGACGCAAGACACACAGCCGTTCGTGCTGTTCTCGTCGGTGTTGAAGAGCCTCGCAATCAAACTGTCCAAGATCTGCAACGACTTGAGGCTTCTGGCATCCGGGCCACGTGCCGGCCTGCACGAGATCAATCTGCCAGCGATGCAGCCTGGATCGAGCATCATGCCGGGCAAAGTGAATCCAGTGATTCCGGAAGTGGTGAACCAGGTGTGTTTCAAAGCGATTGGAAACGATCTGGCGGTCACACTGGCAGCAGAGGCGGGACAACTGCAGCTGAACGTGATGGAGCCGATCATCGCGTACTGCATTCTGGAATCGCAGACGATGTTCATGAATGCGGCGAGCACGTTGCGGCGATTCTGCGTGGAAGGCATCACGGCAAACACGGACGTGTGCCGGAAGTATGTGGAACACAGCATTGGGCTGGTGACGGCGCTGAATCCGCTGCTCGGGTACGACAAAGCAACGGAGCTGGCGGCGGAAGCACTGAAGACGGGCAAGGGAATTGTCGAGTTGGTGCGCGAGCACAAACTTCTTACCGAAGAGCAAATCAACAAGATGCTTGATCCGAGGGCCATGGCAGGGGCGGCAGGCCGGTAGAGAGGTGATGCCATGATCTGGATCGAGTTACTAGTCGTACTGGTGTGCATCTTTGTTGGCGCGAGGCTCGGCGGAATCGGGCTGGGAACGGCCGCGGGCATAGGGCTGGTTGTGCTGGTATTCATTCTGGGATTGCCGCCGGGAATGCCGCCCCGGACTGTGCTGGGCATGATCATAACCGTGGTGACAGCGGCAGCGACGATGCAAGCCGCGGGGGGACTGGACTACCTCGTATCCGTGGCCGATCGTGCGCTGCGCGTCTGGCCGGCGGGGATAACGATTGTGGCGCCCCTGGTGACGTACGTGTTCACGCTGGCGGCGGGCACGGGGCACATCGTGTACGCATTGCTGCCGGTGATCGCGGAAGTAGCGCGGAAGGCCGGCGTGAGACCAGAACGGCCGCTTTCGATCTCGACCATCGCGTCGCAGCAGGCAATCACGGCTTCGCCAATTTCCGCGGCGACGGTGGCGCTGCTGGGCTTGCTGACGCCGGCAGGCGTACATCTGTGGCAAATTCTGGCGGTGTGCATTCCGGCGACACTCCTTGGAAGCTTGCTGGGAGCAGTGGCGGTGATGTGGGTTGGACCGGAATTGAAAGATGATCCGATCTACCAGGAACGGCTGGCGAAGGGACTGGTGGAAGAGTCGGCAACAACGTTGAGACTGGAAGGGACGAAGTTGACGAAGGCGCGCGGGTCGGTGGTGGTGTTCCTCCTGGCGGCAGTGCTGGTGGTAGTGCTGGGACTGTTCCCGCATTTGCGACCATCGTACACAGAGCTGACCGGGGGGCAGGAAAGCCTGGAACAGCTCGAGATGGCCCCGGCGATCATGATCCTGATGCTGGCCGCCGCGGGGATCAACATGCTTGCGTTTGGAGCGTCGGCGACAACGACGGTCAAGACGAGCATCATGCATGCGGGAGTGGTGGCGCTGATTTCGATTGCGGGACTGGGCTGGCTTGGGTCGTCGTTCTTCGAAGGTAACCGGCTCATGATCGTCAACAGCATTTCCGGAGTGGTGCAACAGCACCCATGGGTATTCGCCGTCGGGTTGTTCGCGCTATCGATCCTGTTGTCGAGCCAAGCCGCGACCGTGGTCACACTGATGCCGGCCGCCGTGGCGATGGGTATGGGAGCACCAGCGATGATCGCGATGTTCCCCGCGGTGAACGGATATTTCTTTCTGCCGACATACGCGACGCTGTTGGCCGCGATTTCGTTCGACCAGACGGGGACAACACGCATCGGGAAGTACATTCTGAACCACAGCTTCATGCTGCCTGGGATGGTCGCGACGGTGTCATCGGTGGGCATTGGTTTTGTGCTGACGAAATTGATCTTCTAGAGACGGCCTCGGAGCCGGGCGATGCGAGTGCCGGGGCGTGAAATTCAACAAAAACGCTGCGGGTTCATGACGGAGATTCTGGGCCAATAGTTGGCCGGGAGGAAAACATGAGAGGCGCATGGTGTGCGTGGATGCTGGCGATGCTATTGGCAGCAGCGGGAATGCCGACGAGAACGCTGGGGCAGACACAATCGACGGATAACCAGGATTTGCGGAAGCTCGTTGAGCAGATGCAGGCACGCATGACACAGATGCAAGCGGAGATCGACGAACTAAAGGGGAAGAAGGCCGAGGCAACGACGGCACCGCCGACAGCAACAGCGGCTGCCGCTGTGACCGGTTCGCAGACGGGTGAGGGAAAGAACGACGGTACGATTCGGGCAACCACGCCACCGAAGGAAGGGCAAACCTCGCCGCAGGTGGGGGCCGCAACGGCGCGGTATCAGGAGTTCTCCGAAGATACCCTGGCGGCGGCACGCTTCGACAACGTACCGCTGGACCCGAAATACCACGGCTACTTTCAATTGCCGGGGACAGAAACGATCGTGAAGATTGGCGGGTACTTCAAGACGGATTTCATCTATGACTTGAAGCCAGCAGGGAACGCAGACGTCTTTGTGCCTTCGTCGATGCCGATTCCACAGCCAAACTCCACGAACAATACGACGGTATCCATTCGGCCGACGAGATTGAGCGTGGATTTCCGGGTGCCGACGACCAAGGTGGGGGACGTGCGGTTCTACCTCGAAGGTGACTTCCTGGGGACAAACGCAACGACACCACGTCTGCGGCACGCCTACGCACAGGCGAAAAACCTGCTCCTGGGGCAGACATTCACGAACTTCATGGATCCCGATGCGTTTCCCGACATGCTGGACTCGCAGGGCCCCAACGGTATTGTCAGCATTCGGAATCCGCAAATTCGGTACGGGTTCGCGCTGGGCGAGAGCACGACGTTCTACGTGTCTGTGGAGAAGGCGAGCTCCGATGTGGTGTACAGCACGCCGCAGTTTGCACTGCAACCGAATTCACCGACACCGGACGGCGCACTGCGGCTGCGGCAAGAGTGGGACCGCGGGCATTTCCAGGTGGCGGCACTGTTCCGGTCTGTTGCGGCGTTTGTCCCAGGCGGCAGGACGGGTTCCGTGTTGGGGTGGGGATTGAACGGGAGTCTGGGAATGAGGACATTCGGGAAAGACAATGTGATTTTCTCGGTGGCAGGTGGGAAGGGCATGTCACGGTACTTGCAAGATACGTCGGGTCTGGGAATCGATGCGGAGCTAACCGACGAAACGAACCCGCACTTGGTGGCGACACCGGCGGTGGGAATCGTGGGAGCGTATCAGCACTACTGGCACAAGAGATTGCGTTCGAGCGTGGTCTATTCGTATGCCGCGGTCAATAATACGGACATGGCGCCGCCGACAACCTACAACCACGCGACGTATACGGGAACGAACCTGATCTGGAATCCGGGAGGATCCTTCAACGTGGGAGCGGAGTTTCTCTATGGCTGGGCCATGGAGCAGAGCGGGCTCAAAGCGAATGCGCCTCGATTCCAGATCACGGCGAAGTACAGCTTTGTGAAGGTCGACGCGGACCAAGACTAGACGGGAACGGCGTTGGCTCGCACGAGCTAGTTGAAGAAGTCTGAGGCGGGGCGGGTGGAGTTCCATTCACGGAAGGAAACCGTGCCGTGCCAGCCCGCGTCCATGGCCTTTTCGAGGTGCTGGAACATTTCGGGTGTGTATTGGGACTTGTGGCATTCGAAGGCGCGCTTGTACTTGTCTGCGTCCTCGGGAGTGTAAGAGACATTGACGGTGAGGAAGGAAGGATCGACAGTGTGCCACTGCACGGAGGCGGGCCAGACCGAATTGAGGGGCTTGGCCTGCTGGGGGGAGAGGCCGGGGTAGTACAGCCTGATCGGAGTGGAGAGAGATTGCACAACCTGGGTGACGGCATCGGAGACCAGGCGATGATCAGGGTGGCCGTAGCCGCCATCGGGACCCCACGTGACAATGACCTGGGGATGAAGTTGGTCGATTAGTTTCTGTACATTGTCAGCGACGGCGTGAATGTTCTTGGCGAGGGGAGTGGTGATCGCGCCAAGTTCGCCATCATTCAAATTGAAGAAAATAGGTGCTTCGACGCCGAGATTCTTGCAGCCGCAAGCGGCTTCGGCACGGCGGGCGGCAGCGAGAGCATCGCCGGCGGGAATGTTGGCGTGCTTGTTGACGCCCTTTTCACCTTTGGTGGCGATGGCGAGGTAGACCTTGACGCCCTCGCGGGCATAGCGGGCGAGGATCGGGCCCATGAAAGCCTCGTCATCCGGGTGAGCGAAGACGGCAAGAAGAACGCGGGGTTGCACCGAAGCGGGAGGGGTTTGCGCGCGAAGTGGATTGAGGGCAAGCGACAAGGCTGTGAGAGGCGCGAAGATGCGAACGAACGAATTCATGGCGGTCCTCGGTGGAACGGACAACAGTATCATCTTCCGATGGAGGCGACGCAATGGGCAGTGAGTGAAATGCGGCGTGTCTGAAGAGAAGATTTGGTGTAAAAGGGGCAGACAAGATGGGAGGAAAGAGATGGAGTGCGACTGGGTGAATTGAGGTTGCCATGGGCGTGAGGTGGAACTGGGTAGCCACTGGGGTATTGGCGGGAGCCTTTTTCGGCGCTGCCGGATCGGCAGAGGCGCAGCTGCGGGTGACGGTGCGGGAGACGTCCGGCGGAATGCTGAGCGATGAGGCGACGGTTCGGCTCACTTCGACATCGACGGGGATGAGTGGAGTCGCCGTGACCGCGAAAGAGGTGAGGACAAACGGCGGGGAAGCGATGATCGACGTATGGCCGGGTGAGTACGTGGTAGAGGCGGAGGCAACGGGATATCAGCGGGCGATCGCGCATGCGAATGTGCAGGGCGGAACACCGACAGAGTTGCGGATGTACCTTTCGCCGATGAAGAAGGCGGCGGGGGAGGGGGAGCCTGCGAGTGGGGTGGTGATGACGCCGGCGTTGAAGAAGGAGATGGACAAGGCGTCGAGTGCGCTGGCGGAGAAGGATTTAGGAGAAGCGCGGAAGCATCTGACGAAGGCGCTGCAACTGGCGCCGTCGAATCCGGAAGCGCTGTATCTTCTGGGAGTGGTTGAGTATACGGACAAGAACACGGTTGCGGCACGGAAGGATTTTGAGGAGGTTCTGGCGCGATATCCGGAGCATGGCGGGAGCTTGCTGATGCTGGGGCAGATCAGGCTAGAGGCGGGGGAGAAGGAGGAGGCGGTGCCTCTGCTGGAGAAAGCTGTGGAGGCAAACCCGGGGAAATGGCTGGCACATGAGCTCTTAGCCTACGCGTATGCGAGGACGGGGCAACTGGAGAAAGGTCTGACGGAGGCGAAAAAGACGGTGGAGTTGAACAAAGAACGGGAGCCATCAATGCGGTTGCTGGAAGCAAAAATCCTGCTTCGGCAGCAAAAGGGAGGGGATGCGCATGCCCTTTTGGAGTCGATTGTGGGGGACTTTCCAGAAAGCAGCCAAGCGAAGGAGGCAAAGGACCTGCTAGGGAGGATGAGGCCAGTGGGACCGAAGCCATAAAGGTGAAGTACTAGGGTGAAGTCCTTAGTACTAAATCGCAGCGCGTTCTTATTGAGATTCGGGGTGGCTTGTAGTGTAGTACCGAGCACATTAGTACGAGATGGCCATTCAGTCGAATGTAAGTACTTCGTAAGCTCGGTACGACTTTGAAACACAGACTGGAATCGATTCTCCGCTCGATGGGGCAGGTTCTGTCTCGGGCGGTACGGGTGTGGGAAGAGAATCTGCAGCTGCGGACGAAGCTGTTGTTGTCGTTCGCCTTGCTAACGGTATCGCTGACGTGCGGGACGCTGCTGGTGGTGCGACACGATGCCATGGCGCAAGAGCAAGAACGAATCGAAAAAGATACACGCAACGCAATCCTGACATTCCAAGTTGTGCAGCAACAAGTCCAACAATCATTGATGCATAAGGCGGACCTGCTGGCGTGGGTGGCGTTCACCCATGACGGAGACGCGGAGGCGGTGCAAATCGCCAGCGACGACCCGTTGCAAATAGACGACTCGAACCTCTACGTCGTGACCGACAAACTCGGGCTGATCCAGGCGATACATTCGAAAGGATGGGCGTTTCCGACGGATCAGGCGCAGAAGATGGTGTGGCGGTCGGTGTACCGGAAAGAAACGAGCGGCTGGTGGTTCGGCGCAGGGAATCTATATCAGGTGGCGCTGGCACCGTTTTACGAGGATGCGTCGACGAAAAAGAGCCTGCGGGGCTATGTGGTGGTGGGGCGCGCTATCGATCAACGGGCGGCGCACGATTTGGCGCAGATTGCGTCAAGCGACGTGGTGTTCCGGTTCGGGGACGAGATAGCGGTCAGCACGCTGTCGCCGATGAAAGAGGCGGAGTTCCGCAAGAGGGCAAGTGTCACGCCGGGAGAGGCCGAGTTGAAAGTCGGCGGGGAACGATATCACATGCAGGCAGCACAACTGAACGAGGGGGCGTGGCCGGCGGCGGAACTGGTGGTACTGAAATCGTATCGAGAGGTAGAGGCTTATCTGGAAAGGCTGAACCGGCTGTTGCTGGGCCTATGGATGGCCGCGACCCTGGTGGGTGGGGGGTTGATCTACTTCATTTCAGATACGGTGACGCGGTCGCTGGGACAACTGGTATTTGGCGTACGAGCCCTGGAGCGTGGGGACTACCGGTATCCCCTGGGGCTGGGCGGCGACAACGAGATGTCGCGATTGATGCGGGCGTTTACGAAAATGCGCGGAACACTGCAGCGGAACGAGGCACAGAGGGAAGAACTGGAAGGGCAGCTGCGGCAGGCTCAGAAGATGGAAGCGCTGGGAAGACTGGCCGGGGGTGTGGCACATGACTTCAATAACCTGCTGACGGTGATTCGAGGGCACAGCGAGCTGCTGCAGGACCGGGCCGAACCGGGAGATGCGGCGTACAACCATGCGCAACAGATCCGGAAGACGTCAGACCGGGCAGCCTCACTGACGCGTCAATT
>Ga0335082_10001142_pt1 | contig 28265 bp, 33 predicted proteins | sample Lox_Sample_41_FD_206718 | JGI IMG/M metagenome (GOLD analysis project Ga0335082, IMG submission 206718) | Soil microbial communities from Loxahatchee National Wildlife Refuge, Florida, United States - Lox_Sample_4.1 | ecosystem: Environmental > Terrestrial > Soil > Wetlands | place: USA... | reverse complement strand
ACCAGCCCCGAGAGTCAGCGGACCCGGTAAACCTTTGTGGTCACCGCACTAGCAGCACGCGGCTGCTGAGCCGGCAGCATCGTCGGTGTGGATGTTGGTGTCGCCGCAGCAGTCCGGGCCGTGGCCCTCGGCGTAGAAGGTCTGGCTGTCGGCCAGGACGGTGTAGATCTCCCAGGATTCGCCGTCGGGTGGGCCCTGGACCCAGAACTTGTCCTGCTTGGCGTAGCAGCAGGTGGTCTCGCCCGCTGCGGCCGGGGCGAGCCCGGCCTGGGACAGGCGTGCCTGCTCGGCCTCGACCGCGTCGGTGTCGGGGACTTCGATGCCGAGGTGGTTGAGGCTGCCGCCCTGGCCGGGGTTTTCCAGCAGCACCAGCTTGAGCGGCGGCTCGGCGATCGCGAAGTTGGCGTAGCCGGGCCGGAGCTTGGCCGGCTCGGTGCCGAACAGCTTGCTGTAGAAGGCGACGGCCTGACCGATGTCGTTGACGTTGAGGGCGAGCTGCAGACGGCTGGACATGGGACCTCCCGAGGTAAACATTGATGACTGTCTATGTCTTACTCTGTCGAGCTTGCCATAACACATCGGGTTCTGTCAATATAGATGTATGTCGAAGTCCCTGCGGGTGCTGAGCCCGGCCGATACCGCGGCCTGCTGCCCGCCGCTGTCGCGCGAGCCGCTGTCGGCTGAGCAGGCCGCCCAGGTCGCACCGCTGCTGAAGGCACTGGCCGACCCGGTGCGGCTGCGGCTGATGTCGCTGATCGCCTCCCACCCGGGCGGCGAGGCCTGCGTCTGTGACCTGAACGATGCGTTCGACCTGTCCCAGCCCACGGTCAGCCATCACCTGAAGGTGCTGCACGAGGCCGGCCTGCTGGACCGGGACAAGCGCGGCGTGTGGGTCTACTACCGGGCCCGCACGGAGGCGCTGGCCAGTCTCGGCGCGCTGATCGGCGACCAGTCCTCCTGACGGGGACTAACGCGACCGCCTCTCTTCCGCTGCTGCCTTTCATCGATTATCGTCGATTAACGATGAAAGAAGATAATCAGCCTCTCGACCGGGTCACGGCGGCCGAGTACGCCAGCTGGTTCAAGGCGCTCGCCGACCCCACCAGGATCCAGATCGTCACGCTGCTCGCCCGCCGGGCCCGCCCGATGAACGTGGGCGAGATCGTCGCCGCCGTCGACGTCGGCCAGTCCACCGTGTCGGCTCACCTCAAGGTGCTGGCAGAGGTGCGGTTCGTGCTCTTCGAGCACCGGGGCCCGGCCACCTACTACCGGATCAACGAGGCGTGCGTGGACTGCTTCCCCACCGCCGCCGACATCGTCATGGGCCGGCCCGTCCCCGCCCAGCCAGACCCTCTCTCCACGGCACAGCCCGAAGGAGCACGCCAGTGAGCGACCCCGGCACGCCCGGCGCCCGCGATACCGTCATCGGCCGCTATTCCGGCCTGGCCCGCACCGCCCTGGCCGGCGGCGCCATCACCGACTGCGACCCCGGCGCCTTCGCCGACGGGCGGTTCGGCGCGGCCGCCTACCCCGGCGCCGAGGGCGTCCCGGAGGCGGCGCTGCGCGCCAGCCTCGGCTGCGGCAACCCTCTGGCCGTCGCCGACCTGCACCCGGGCGAGACGGTGCTGGACCTTGGTTCCGGTGGCGGCCTCGACGTGCTGCTGTCGGCGCGCCGGGTCGCCCCGGGCGGCATTGCCTACGGCCTGGACGCCAGCCCGGACATGCTCACCCTGGCCCGCGCCAACGCCGCGCAGGCCGGTGTCACCAACGCCCGCTTCCTGCGCGGCCACATCGAGGACATCCCGCTGCCCGACGCCCGCGTCGACGTGGTCATCTCCAACTGCGTGATCAATCTGTCCGCCGACAAGCCACGCGTCCTGGCCGAGGCCTTCCGGGTCCTGCGGCCCGGCGGGCGGCTGCGCATCAGCGACGTCACCGCCGACGACGGCACCGACCCCGGCCAGCTCGCCGACGCCGAGCAGCAGGCCGGCTGCGGCGCCACCATCACCCAGGCGCGCTACCGCGACCTACTCCGGGCAGCCGGGTTCACCGGCATCGCCATCACCACAACGCACGAGGCCGGCTCTGGCCTGCATTCCGCCACCATCCAGGCAGCCAGGCCGGATCCCCGGCACACATGACCCCATCCAGTCAGCGACCCAAGGAGGTGTGGCATGCCAGGTGCCAGCGAACAGACCCAACCGGTGAAGATCCTCAATGCCAACTGGGCCCCGGGGACCGATGGCGAGGACGGCCGGTTCGAGATCATGATCGTCACGGAAGATGATCAACGGCACGAGCTCCCGGCCAGCGCAGCCTCGGTCACCGCAGTGGTGGCGCTAGCGCAGGCTGACACGGTCGTGATGTGGGATCCGCCCAACCAGACCTTGATCGTGGCCAATGTCGTGGGCCAGATGCCGTGGACCGTCCGGGACGGCAGTTCCTGACCATGCGGCCGCCGCCGTGCAGGACTGGGCGCGGGCCCGCTGCCAGGAAAGCCTGGCGATCGGAGCAGTACGCCGACGGGCGCGGCCCGTTCCCCGAACGGGCCGCCGTGCTCCAGCTCACCAGCCGGTTCCTCACCGACTTCTACCTCCTGGTCGGCGACTGGGCCACCTGGGCCGCCGGCATCGTCGCTACCTGGCCGGACGACCCGAGCCAGGTCAGCCCCGATCCCGCCGTGCTCACTGAGACACTCCGGCGGGCTGCCGTCGGCGGCCAGCGCCAAGGAGGCCGTCTCACCCTGGAGCTGCGAATGCGGCCCGGCCGCGCCGACGCTGAAGCCGCTAGGCGCAACGTGAAGCTTGACCCGCAGATCCTGCTTCAGGCTATCCGCGACTACATGGCAACCTGAAGCCACTGCGCGATGCGCTCAGTCGAGTAGTTCGTAGGCGGGGTTGATCATGACGACGCCGCTGCTGGTGATGCTGACTGTGCCGCGGAGCTTGACGTTGCTGCCGGGCTGGAGGCCGGTGATGTGGGTGCGTCCGTAGAACAGGGCGGTGAACTCGCCGCTGGTGTCGGTGACCAGGCAGGCGAGGACGGCGCTGCGTTCGACGGGCCGGATTTCGATGGTGTGGACACGGCCGGCCACGGTGGCGCGGCGGTAGCTGGTCAGTGTAGAGATCGGGATGACGCCTGGCGGCCCGGCGGCCCGGTGATGGCCGCCGTTGGCGGTATCGGCCTGGGCGGGCTTCGCTTTCCCGTTGGGGCTGGCCTGATATTGGTGCAGGACTTCGACCCGGGCTGTCACGTCGAAGGGGATGATCATGGCTGCCGACCGTGGGATCCGGCTCACCGCCCCGGCGATCTTGTCGGCGGTCCGGTCGTGCAGGAGCCGGCCGAGCAGCGGCCGGGTAGTGCGCCGGGGCAGCAGCACGGTGACATGGGTGCCGGGCTGGCAGGTCTCTTTGGCGGCGAGTTCGCTGGCCGCCCGGTCGATCCGGCGGTGCGGGCAGTCGACCAGGTCCAGTGGGATGCCGCGGTCGGCGCGCACCCACTGCTGCAGCAGGTGGTCGGCCCGTGGCTGGTCGATGACGAAGTGCACCGCCCGCAGCGCGGTGGGGCGCAGGCTGCGCGCATAACGCAGCGCGGCGATCGCGGCCAGGTCGAAGTCATCCACCAAGACGAGCACGGTCCGGCGCGCGAAGTTCGGCGGATCGGGCGGCTTGCCGGCGCTGAGGGCCTCGACCACGCCCGCTTCCCGGCGGTATTGCCGGTTGAGCCGGATGAGCAGGAACACCATCACCGGGAACACCGCCACCACCAGCCAGGCGCCCTCGGTGAACTTCACGACCGCGAAGATCACTACCACCAGCGCGGTGTACCCGCCGCAGGCGAAGTTGATGACCAGCCGGCGGCGCCAGCCGGGCTCCTTGGTCCTGCGGTGATATCTGGCCATGCCGAACCCGGCCATCGCGAACCCGGTGAACACGCCGATCGCGTAGAACGGGACCAGGTTGTTGGTGTTAGCGCCGACCGCCAGCAGCAGCGCGAGCGCGAGCACGGTCAGCACGATGATCCCGCTGGAGAAGACCAGCCGGTGGCCGCGCTTGGACAGCCAGCGTGGCAGGAACGAGTCCTCGGCGACGAAGCTGGTCAGGAACGGGAAGCCGCTGAAGCTGGTGTTCCCGCCGGTGAACAAGATCGTGATGGCCCCGGCCTGGACCAGGAAATACAGCACCTGGCCCGCGGCGGATTGCCCGAAGATGAGCTTGGCCTCCTGGGACAGCACGGTCGGGAAGCCGTTCACGTACGGGACCGCGTGGGTGATGTGGGCCAGCCAGGAGATCCCCGCGATCAGGAACGCGACGATGGCGCCCTGGGTCACCAGCAACTGGCGGGCGTTGCGGCCCTCAGGCGGGCGCAGCGCGCTCACGGCGTTGGAGACCGCCTCGATCCCGGTCAGCGAGGAGCCACCGTTGGCGAACGCCCGCCCCAGGATGTAGATGGCGGCGAAGGTGAGCAGGCCGCTGGGGTGATGCCCAACTGGCACCGTCCCCCGCTGCCAGGCAACGTGCGGCAGCCCGCCGCCGAACGCCTCCCGACACAGCCCAACGATGATCATCAGGCCCACCGAGCCGGAGAACAGATAGGTCGGGACCGCGAACGTCTTGCCGTTCTCCCTGACCCCGAGCAGGTTCACGTAACACATGATCAAAGTGGCGGTGACCGCGATCAGCAGCAGCGTCGTGGTGTCACCCAGCGGCCGGGCCAGCGCCGGGAACGTCGACAGGATCGCCGCGCTGCCGGCCGCGGTCTGCACCGCGACCGTGACCACATAGTCGACCATCAGCGCCACCGCCGCCACCTGCGCGACGCGCGGGCCGAAGTTGTCCCGGGCGACCACGTACGAGCCGCCCGCCCGGGTGTAGACCGACACCACCTCGCGGTAGGACAGCACCACCAGGGCGACCCCCAGCAAGATCACCCCCGTCATCGGCAGCAGCAGCGTGAACGCCGCCAGCCCGAAAAACGGCAGCAATTCGTGCAAGATCAGCTCAGAGCCGTAGTTCGCCGACGAGATCCCATCACACGACAGAACGCCCAGGCCGAGCGGTTTGGACAGCCGCTCAACCCGCAGCTGCTCGCTGGCCAGGGGCGGGCCGAGCAGGCGGCGCTTGACCGAATACCACGAACTCTCCGGCAGACCGGCGGCCCCATCGGCGCCGGGCAGGCTGGCCGCCTTGCGCAGGGCCACGGCGCGCCACCTCCGACCCGGTCACCACACCTGGCGTCGGCACCCCGCCTCGGGCGACGCACCGTTGCTGAGCAGCGGTTTGATCACCTTCGACGCTAGGCACCTCCATCCGGGCCTGCTGCATGGGTGGTGTTAAGACTGAGCGGGTAGCCGTTAGGGTTTCATCAAGATCATCAGTGCCGTCCGGGCCGCAGTCAGATGACCCACCTGCACGGCGCAGGCGCACGGCACCGTGTGGGCCACTGACGGGCATCGAAGCACACCCGCCTGCCGCCTGGCCCGCTTGAATGATTCCCGGCAGCCCGCTGCCCCGGATCGGTCCAGTGGATTCATCCCCTGCCGGTCCACTGCGGTTCTACTGCCAGCCACTCCGCCTCCCAGCGGGCCAGCCGGTAGCGGTCCATCACCAGCGAGGCCGCCCAGCTGATAGCAGACAGCAGCAGGACAAGGGCCGCAGCGATAACAGCCACCACTTCCATCACCCGGTCCACGACATCGGTGCGCGACAGCGGCGGGGCGGTTAGCCGACCGGCCTTGTCGATCCATACCGCCGTCAGACTGCCCAGCGTGGCGTAGGCCCTCCGGCCCCCGCTGCCGATCACTTCACCAAAGAAGGTCGCACCCCGTTCATGCCGTGTCACCGTGGTGGTGAAGGGGTGCCGGGCTCGTTTGGGCCGCCGGCGGGCGAGCGTGACCCGGGCCCGTGCCTGGCGACCACCTGGCGTACCGCCTCGGCCTCGGCGTGGGCGAGGGTGAGGTCGACCGGCTGGGCGACCTCTCGCTCGGCGTCGGCGATGACGATGCGGGCCTGTTCCTCGATCGCCGCGCACCGCTCGGGGTCGTCACCGGCCACGGCGGCGCAGTTGCCCAGCAGCCGGAGCAGCGCATGGCCGACGGTCGGCTCGCCGGCGCCATAACGGCGGATGAGCCCGCACATCGTAGCCAGGTATTCCGGGAACCTGCGCCCCGGGACGATCACGGCCGCCCCGTTGCCGGCCCGGACGACGTGGTTTCCCAGCGGCCGCTGGGCGAGCGCGCAGAAGATTACCGACAGGTGATCGACGGCCTGGACCGCGGTGTAGGGATCGTTGACCGCGGGGGACAGCGCCTTGCACGCGACGTCGACCAGCTGCCGGATGCCAAGCGCGGCGTCTTGCTCCAAGGTGCGCTCGAACCCGATCCGGACCCCTTCCCGCAGGACCGGCGCGAAGGCCTGCGGATCTGGGGCGGGATCGCCAGACGACGAGGCCCAGATCCACGCCAGCGTCGTCCCCGCGACCACGTGCTCGCCGACCCGGGGCCGCAGCCGCAGGCAAACACCGTGCGCAGCGGCCTGGTCGAGCAGCCGGCCCGGGCGCACTGCCTGCACATACCCCGAGCGCGGGGAGGCGATCGGCACCGCCCACTCCGGGGCTTCCGGCGTGTCCGGGGTGCCGGGGAGCAGCCCGTCCCGGATCACCCCGAGGGTGCTGCGCTCCACCACGCGCATGATCGCATCGACCTGGATGGAGTGCACCAGGTGGTCGGCGAAGTACACCAGCAGGCCCAGGCTGATAAACAGCAAGACGAGCGCGCCGCTGACCGCCAGCCGGGGGAAGCTGCCGGTGCGGCTGCCGCCCGACACGCCGACCGTGTACAGCCCGGCCGCGCTGTAGGCGAAGGTCGCCACAAACACGCTGAGCACGATCTGATTCGGCCGGTCCCGCAGAAAATTGCGCAGCAGCCGGGGCGAGTACTGGGTCGAGGACAGCTGCAGCGCCACCACCGTCAGGCCCAGCAGCAGCGCGATGACCGTCACCATCGTCCCGGCAATCCCGATCAGCAACGTCCGGGCATCATCGGACGTCCCCTGAAAGGCCAGCGGCGAGTGCGGAGGGATGCTGATCTCTGATAGCAGCGACCCGGCGGCCAGGGCGGCCAGCACCGACAGCGTGGGCAACACCCACAGCGACCCGCGGACATACTCCGACAGCGCATCACGACGGATCATCTCCAGCCCCTCCCGCACGCCGATGCTCCCGCACGCCAGCACAGCCGCGGCCCAGTCTCCACCAAGGGCGGCCGTGGAACCGGCCGGTCCGGGCCAGGCCGACCGGCTGGGTGTGGGGATGGTTTCATCTTTCAGGCCGGTGTCCCAGTTAGGTCTTGCCCACTCCCGGAGCGGTTCCCAAGAAGGTCCGCAGTGATCCCCCTCCGCTCAGGTGGGTGTTCCCGGCCCGATCCGGGGACGGCCGGCGGGTCGTGGGGAGACGTCACAGCAGACCGGTTCTGCGCGGTGGCCGGCTGGCTGTTCAGGTGGCGGGCTTGGGCTGGTCGCGAAGGATCTGCTCGGGGGTCAGTTGCCGGTGCCAGAACGCCCACGCGAGGCGGCTATGTGCGAGTTCGCGGGCCAGCGCGGGCGGTGGGATGGCCAGGACCGGGCACCGGGCGCGGGCCAGGCAGTAGCGGGACACCCTGGAAAGGACCATCCGGGCCAGGACGCCGCGGCGGCCAGCGCCCACCACCAGCACATCGCCCGGCCGGCAGGCAAGGTTCACCAGCACCCAGCCGGGCGGGCCCCGCTCGATGTGCGGCTGCACCAGCGGGTCGTCCGGGGGTTCGCCCCACACCGCGAGGAGCGCGTCGGTGAGCCGCTGGCAGGCGAGGTTACGCCATACCTGGCGCAGCTCACCCGACGGCTGGACCCGCTCGCCATAGTTGCCGCCGGGCAGGTCCCAGGCCAGCACCGGGATCAGCACCGCGCCGTGGGCGCGGGCCAGGCGCTCCCCGTAGCGCAGCGCCTGCAGGCTGCCCGGCGAGCCGCTCGTCCCGACGATCACCCGGCCGACGCCAGACACTGCCCTGCCCGTTTCCCTACCCGGCGCTGGCGGTGGGCGACCCGGCGGCCAGCGCGCGCCCCGCCTGCTCCGCCAAGGTGACCGCCACCAGGCGCGCCTGCAACGACGGCCGCGAGCCCGGCTTGGGCCTCATCATGAACCGCCCGTAGTACTGGCCGCCGCCGGACACCCGCAGCTCGATCTCCCCGCCGGGCAGGCCCACCGTCTCCACATCCCAGCGGCCATGGCCGGCCATCACCGTCCCGTCCGGCTCCAGCCGCGGCGGGTGGCCGAGCAGCACCCCGTGCTCAAAGCGGCATTCCTGCAGATCCAGCACGCCGGCCAGCTGCTGGCAGACATGATCGACAACATCTTCGGGGGCCTTCGCGGTCTGAGACAGCGAGGCGGTCTGGTGGATCTGCGCCAGGTAGCCCGCGTCGGTGATCGCGACCACCTTCAGCCGGCGGGCGTAGGCGGCCAGCTGTGACACCGCCACGCCCACCACCAGCAGCAGGACAAAGGTGGTGACATCGGCCGAGCTGCGGATGGTGAACCGCTCATAGGGCAGGGTGAAGAAGAAATCGAACCAGACCGCCGCCCCGATCGCGGCGACCGCGCCGGCGATCCGGCTGCCGATCGCGGCGACCGCGACGACGACCACCACCAGCAGCAGCGCCACGTTCGTGTTCGGCCAGCTGGAGCGGAACGGCAGCAGGACCGCGGCCGCCGCGAGCGGAGCTATCAGGGCAGCCGCGATCGCTGCCCGGTCCCTGGTCAGATAGCGGGTCATCGGCTCACACCTTCCCCCGCGCCCAACGCCCGCTCGCGCCAGAGCTTGACGGCCCCAACTGCCAGCGCCACCAGCGCCGGCAGGAAAAACAGCCCGGTGTGGGTCACCTGCGCGACGATCCCGACGACCAGGACCACAATCCCAGCCGCCGCGGCCAGCAGGTTCACCGGGACCGGGGCGAACGCCGCCGCCGCTGCCAGCGGCGCGGGCGCGACCGCCAGCAGCAGCGACGACCAGGTCGCGGGGATAGGATCAGCGCCCACCAGCGCCGAGATCGTGATCAGCTGTGCCGCGCCGGCCAGGAAGAGCGCCGCCCGCCGCCACGGCCAGCTCGGCAGAGCAGCAGATACGACCGTGCCAGCCTGTGGGCTCGCCGCAGGTGAACCGCCGGCCGGTGCGCTATCGATGCTCATCGGTACCCCTAGTGGACGAGTCCGAAAATCATGAACATCGCCGACCAGGCTTCCCGGCGCACCTGACATGAGACTAGACCGCTGTGGGGAAGCTGTCCAAGGACGGGCTGCTCGTTAGGCTAGCGCTTGCCCGAGCGATGGGGTCGTGAACGGCCGCAGCAGCGATCCGGGCAGCGGGCCGCTGGGAATCATTCGTGCAGGCCAGGCGACCAGGAAGTGCGCTCCAGTGCCCGTCAGCGACGCCAACGGTGGCGTGCGCGCCTGCGCCGTTCAGATGCCGTCATCTGGCTATCGGCCGTAGCAGCAACTAAGGATCTTGACGAAACCCTAACACCTATCCCCTCAGTCTTGACACCACCCATGCAGCAGGCGCAGGCGGAGATGCCTAGCGTCGAAAGTGATCAAACCGCGTGCGCCCCTGTGTGGCGAGCGCCGGCACACGGTTCTCCCGATACCGTCGCCCCCTTCTCTTGGGAGCAGACGGGGCTCTCAGAAGGAGAGACCGATGCCGCGACAGACAGCCATGCAGTCCCTCACAGACATCGCGCTCGGCCGGAGCAGCAGGTGAGGCCACCACGGCGGCTCCATCCTGTCCAGCCCGCAGCAGGCGACGCCGTCCGCACCCGGCGTCCGTCGGCCACCACTACGGCGCGGACCACGGGCCGGCCCCGGATTTCGCACCGCCCGGCGACGGCCATGTCATCCTTCCCAGCCACCGTCGGGCCGCGGGCGAAGGCGTTGCTGTTCATCGCGTTCGCCTTCGCGATCATGGCCGATCCGGTGTCGTCGGTGGCCTACCCGATCGAGGCGTCGTTGCGGGCGCTGCACAGGTATCTCGGGCTGCTGATGGCCACCCAGGTGATCGTGTCGGCACCGGCATCAAGGGCTTCGACCTTGTTCTGGCTGCCGGTCCGGCCGGAGAGCACGATGATGGGGACCTGGGTCCAGCCGCGCAACCTGTGGATGACCTCGACGCCATCGATGTCGGGCAGGCCGAGGTCAAGGACGACCAGGTCGGGCCGAAGCTTCGCGGCGTCGCGCAGGGCAGTGGTTCCGTCGGCGGCGACGGCGACGTCGTAGTGGCGGGCGCGCAGGTTGATGCGCATCGCCGCAGGATCTGGGGTTCGTCGTCGACGACCAAGATTCGGGTGATGGCGCGGCCCCGCGGCGGGGAGGCGGCACGCCAGGCGTCGACACAGCTGGAAATCGCTGGATGGGCGGTCAGATCTTCCCCGACTGTGGCGGACGCCCGCTCTGCGCATGGCCCTGATCGCCCCGGACATCGGCGGCCACTGGCGCATACGCGGTGTGCGACTGGTCGCCGCCGACCTCCCCTTTGCTGCTGGCGTGGGGCCACAGGCGCGGGGAGCGGCCGAGGCACTCCTGATGGCTAATGCTGGCCGGAACGGGGTGGTGGACGAACTGTCTGGCCCGGGCCAAGCCAAGCTTGCGCGCCGCATCGGCGGTTAGTGAATGAGCGGACGGCCTACTCGGTCCTCAGGCCGCGCGGGCGCTCGGGCGAGAGATGACGCCATAGCCCACGAGGCCGTCGGCACATACCGTGCGGCCGACCACAGCGTCGGACCATATTGTGAAGCGCTGACCCAGCGCGAGATACGCCTCCGCCTCGTCGTCGGTCAATACGGTGGTCACCACGACATGCACCCCAGGCCGCGGCGGGCCCTCCTCGTCCTGAGAGATCACTGCGGGGAAGTACTGGCGATAAGAAGGCTCTATAAGGCAGAAGGTGCGTGTCCTGGCGGGGCGTGCTATGCCCGGAACTCCTCGCACAAGACCCTCATGTGCCGCCGGATTGGACAAGACCTGAGCCCGGAACCTGTACTGCCTCACTGCGGCCATCCTTCCAGGCCGACAGGCCCACACCCCCGAGCCGCTCAGGCAGCGCCGACGCGGTCAGTGCTGGTAGCGCGTGCTGGGCCTGCCGCCACTATGCCGACTGCGTGCGGCTCGAGCCACAATGATCGGCGGTCGTGAGCAGAGCCCATGGGGCTGGCTTACTGCAACTGTTTCTACTTACAGTACTTGTCTGTAGCAACGTGAGCAATCATGATCGACCCCAAAGGGGGACCGTGGAGAAGGTGCAGGTCATCCCAGGCGGCGCATGGCCGACCTGAATCCGGGCACCAACCAGGAACCCCAGACAGCATGGAGGGAGATTGGCGGGATCGGGTGGCGGCCGGGGCCGCATCGTTGTGGGCGTCGATGGGTCGGAATGCTCGAAGCACGCGCTCCGGTGGGCGGCCCACCAGGCTGAGCTTACTGGCGCCACCCTAGATGTCATCGCCGCCTCCCAATTCCCGGTGTTCTACGGCTGGACGTCAGCCGACCTGGTGGGGCCCGACTTCGCCCGTTTCGCTGAACGGGCGCTGACCGACACTGTCCAGGAGGTGTTCGGCCCTGATCGTCCTGCCTGGCTGCGGACTCGAGTGATGGAGGGCCACGCGGGTCAGGTCCTAGTCGAAGAGTCTGCAGGCGCCGAGCTCCTGGTCGTAGGCAACCGCGGCTACGGAGGGTTTTACGGTGTGCTGCTGGGCTCGGTCAGCACCTACTGCGTCCATCACGCGCACTGCCCAGTCACCGTCATCCGGCCCGCTGGTAACAGCGCGAAGCCATCGGGACCAGGCTCGGCAAGAGCTCACCACGTGGGCCGTGCCGCCTCTTAGTTGGGTTCACCCGAGGATGTCCCTCTGCAAGCACCAGGGCCACCTTCGTTGCGCGCTCGCGGACCCATTGTCGTCCCGCCCGGCCCTGCCCACTGGCTGCGGCATGGTCGGGTCTCCACATTTCCTGCCGAGGCTGAGCCCGGATTCAGGGTGGCTTCGAAGATCAGATGGAGCTTGGTGGGATCCTGGCGATGATGGGATCTGCGGACGGCTGATGGGCGGCCGCCGCATGGTGCCGCTCCAGGGCAGCTTGCAGGCAGGCTGTGCCGCGTTCAGCGTGATTGCTGGCCGACCGTGCCGGGATCCCCATCACAAAGGCGATCTGGGTGTCGGGCAGGCCCGCGTAGTGCCGCAGGACCAGCGCCTCGCGTTGCCGCGGTGGAAGGGCGTGAAGGGCAGTCACCAGAAGGGCCTGGGAGGGGGTCATGTCCGGCTGCCCAGTCCGGGGCGGGCCTGGCTGCCGTCTTGATGGCTCGGAGCGGGCCACGCGGTAGGACCGTGCCCGGCGGACCACAGCCCGCTGTAGGTAGGACAGGGCCTTGTCACTATTCCGCAGTCGCCGCCATGCGGCGTGCAGGGCGACAAAGGCGGCCTCCACTATTTCTTCTGCCATCACCACGTCGTTCACCAGGAGCGTGGCCATCTGGGCAAGAGCACGATGGTGTGCACCGTAGAGCACAGTTACGGCCTGATCAGCATCCCATCCGGGCCTACTGGGCTGGTGCATCTCCCCCACCCCCCGGTCAGGCGGCTGGCTCAGGCTGCGAGCAGCGCGGCGGGCCTGCCCACGACCGGTGCCTGACCAATTCAGAGCCGCGCGGATGCGCACCGGTACCGCCGCCGCAATGGCCGCCTCTGTGCCTGCCGCCAGATACGGACGGCAAGGCATCGCAACAAGCTGGTGCATGTCCCGGCGGTGCCGCATGCGAGCTATCAGCGGCAACCGGTTGCGCGGCCGCCTGCCGCCAGGGCCACGCACCAGGAGGACGCGATCACCGAGGCGGCGGAATCCGGCCAGCCGGGCCCGGTCACACCGGGACCAGGCTGCGCGAGATCAATCCGTAGCCTTCCCCGGCAGCATCCACCAGCTGGCGCAGCGCATCGGTCAGCTGAAGGCGTTTAGCGGGCGGTATCTGCTGGAGGATCCGCGCCAGCTCCTGCTCCCGCCAGGCCGCGACCTGGCTGACCAGCTCCTGGCCGGAGGCGGTGAGCTCCAGCGTCACCACACCGCGATGGCCCGGCTCACTGCCCCTGGTCACATGGCCGGCGGCGACCAGCCGGTCGGCCAGCCGGGTCACCGTCGAAGCCTCCAGCCCCAGCGCCCGCGCCACCTGCACTGACCGGCACCGTCCGAGGTCGGCCAGCACCGCCAGCATCCGCAACTGCGGCAAGGTCACCGCCCCGCCGAGGACATCCACACTGCGCAGCGCGACGCCAGCCAGCACTCGCGTGGCCGCCTGCATCACCTCTATCGTGCCCGGCTCCAGCTCCGGCAGCGCCTTAGCCGTCCTTGATGATCTTCCCATAGCTAAGTATTGTAGGGAACAATGATTGTGATACGCCAGACCGTTCGGCCTTCCCAGGCGTACGGCCCGGTTTGCCAGTCCGGCGTCGCGTGACCATCCCCTCAGGGGCAGTAGCTAAGCGACGCCGGGGCAATTGCCGCACTGGGTCGGTCCGCGGTGTCTGGGGAGTGTGATTACCGCTGGTCAGCCGACAGATCTTCTGAGCAACGAGGAGCCAGGAAATGGCTGGGAGGGGCACGCCTGAACCAGTAGTGCTGCTGGTCGAGGACGACCCCGGCGACGTCATGATGATCAGGGAAGCCTTCAAGGAATCGAAGCAACATGGAGATCTGTACGTCGTGGGCGACGGTAAGAAGGCGCTGAGCTTCCTGCGCCGGGCGGGCGGATTCACAACCGCACCTAGGCCAGACCTGATCCTCCTGGATCTGTCGCTGCCGGGCCGCGACGGCCTAGACGTTCTTGCCGAGATGAAGACCGACGCCGACCTGCTGACGATTCCCGCGGTCGTGCTGACATCCTCGCGTTCCCCGAAGGACATCCAGCGGTGCTACTCGTTGCACGCCAACGCATACGTGACCAAGCCAAGAGATTTCGATGGCATGTCCGAGGTAATCCGGCAGGTCACTGCCTGCTTCCTTGACCTCATCGAGCTTCCAGACTGAAAGGACCACAATCTGGGGGTCAGCGGGCTCTTTCCACCGTTAGTGGCCCGACCCTAAGTGCGGTGGTCCTGTATCCGGGCTGATCGCCGACCTGTACTCAGCCCCGGATCCAGCAGGGCTACGGTGCGCGGGTTCGGGCCACGGCGCAGGTCTGTCGGTCTCCCGGTGCCCGTCCGTGAAGTGCGGGCTGATGAGGAGCGCCATGGCATCGTCGCGCAGCTGGTGCCCGACGTGACGGGTGACTTCATCGCAGAGCCGATCCAGCGCGTCGCCCAGATCCTGCCCGGAGAGCAGGGCAGCGCACCGGTCAAGCCGGTAGAACTCGCCGGACCTGTCCCGCGCCTCGCTGATGCCGTCGGTATAGAACAGCAGCCGCTGGCCTGGGCTGAGGCAGACGGCAGCAGTCTCGCGCGGGCCGACCGCAAGCTGGGCTAGGCCGAGTGGCAGACCAGCCTCACAGGGTTCAATGAAGCGTGCTGTATGGCCGGTGAGCAGCAGGGGGGGCGGGTGGCCGCAGTTGAGGATCTCGATCGCTGGCCCGCCATGAGGGATCTGGGCCAGGACGGCGGTCACGAACTCTTCCGCCGCAGCTTGCCGCCTCAAGCTGCGCTCGATCCGGGCGGCGATATCCGCCAGCCCGGCTGCGTCGTAGGCCGCCTCCCGGAAGGCACCCAGGACCAGCGCTGCCGTCTGCACCGCCGCCAGCCCCTTGCCCTGCACATCCGCGACGATCAGCCGGATCGCCTGCCGCGCCGAAATGACCTCGTATAGGTCACCGCCGATCCACGCGGCGGCGCTGGCCGAGATGTAACGCACGGCCACCTGAAGCGAGCCCACCATAGGGGGGACCGGATGAAGCAGCACTCTCTGCGCCGCCTCCGCGACGGCGGTCACGTCCGCCAACTGCCGTTCCCGCCGGTGACGGGCAACGCTGGCGATCACCCCGGCCGCAGTGATCCCGCCGATGGTGGCCAGGGCAATAACCGCCCGCCGGGAATCCAGGAGACCGTCATACACCGCGAGCAGCAGGCACAAAACGAGCGCCATCCCGCCCACCAGCGCCGTGTACGCCGGGCGCAACGACACCGCCGCCAGGGCAGGGCCCAGCGACAGCAGGGGCAAAAGCCCGAATCCCGGACCGGCCAGGACGTCAGCGGCGGCCACCGCGCCCATGACCGCAAACGGCAGAACACCCAGCAAGACCTGTGCGCCCGGCCGCCCGGCCGGGCGCCTGCCAGCGACCGCCGCGGTCTCCAGTTCGCGGAACGGCTGCAGGCGGGCTGCCATCAGCGCCGCCCGCGTCCCCACGCGCAGTGGCGGTCCAAGGTCATCATGCCCTCCCCGCCGAGGCCGTCAGCCGTCCGCAGCGGACGCTGGTCCGGCAGGCAGACCTCGAACCTGCAGCTATTATTGCAGATAGCAACAGTAGTCTGGGCATAGTTGTTCAGGGCTGCAAGTAATGGCCCAGGCGCCGGACCCAGCTACAGGCATCAGCCCAGCGTTCGCAGGGCGGCCGTTCGCTCCCGGCCAGAGAGCATTGAGGCAGCTCAGCGCCGCAAACCGTCCTGTAACCCCCGGGCCGGAATCCGGAAATTCACGCCGCCGAAACGCTGGCCGTTGCGGCGGTGGCACATCAGCTTTGTGCGGCTGGCGTATCGCCGGGAAGCCTGGGCTGCGGGACGGCACAGGGTGCATGAAGGGTTTGGCCTGCTCAGCCCGTTTCTGACTTCCCGGGAAGGAACGCGGAGGCCGCAGCCCGGAAGACTAGTTGTCATATGCTATTATTGCTATAAGCAACTAAGCTGCCGGGAGGGCTGATGCGGTGAACCCGGTGGACGAGAGCGCGGTAGATGGGGTACTGGCGGCGAGCCGGACGCTCATCGCGGTGGCCACCCGGTCGCTGGGCGCGGCCGCTGAGGAGACCACGATCGCGCAGTACCGGGCGCTGGTGGTGCTGGCGTCGCGGGGTCCGCAGCGGCTGGTGGATCTGGCGGCGGCGCTGGGCGTTGCCCCGTCCACGGCGGGCCGGATGTGTGACCGGCTGGTGCGCAAGCGGCTGATCCAGCGGCACCGGGCGCGGGCGGACCGCCGTGCGGTGCTGGTGTCGATCACGCCGGCGGGCAGGCAGGTGGTGGATCAGGCGACCACGCGTCGGCGGGCGCTGATCGCGGACATCCTGGCTGGGCTCCCGGCCTGGCGGCAGCGGGCGGTGGCTGAGGCGTTGCGGTCGTTTGCCGCGGCGGCGGGCGAGATCCCCGACAGCCAGTGGCCCCCCAGCCCAGCGGATCAGCCAGCTGCCGCAGGCAAGCTGCGGCAGCCTGTCCCGTCCGGCCCGGAAGGCCAACGGTGACCGCAGATGCTGGCAGCAGGCCGCAGCTGCCGTGGATCGCCAGGGTCAGCGCCTGGCTGCGGGGCGCCCGTGGCGGGCTGTTCGCCCTGGCGCTGCTGGTCGGTGCGGGTTCGGGACTGGGCGCCGTGGCGTTCCGGTACCTGATCTACTTCTTCACCTGGCTGGCCACCGGCCATGCGGCGTTCGGCCAGCAGGGTCACGTTGGCAGTTCTCACCTGCCGTGGCTGGGGCTGGCTTTTTTCGTGGTGATACCGGTCGTGGGCGGGCTGGTATACGGCCCGCTGATCTACCGCTACGCGCGCGAGGCCCGTGGGCATGGCGTGCCCGAGGTGATGATCGCGGTCGCCGACAACGGCGGCCGGATCCGGCCGCAGGTCAGCGCGGTCAAGGCGATCGCCTCGGCGCTGTGCATCGGCACCGGCGGGTCGGTCGGGCGGGAGGGGCCGATCGTGCAGATCGGCTCCGCGCTGGCATCGAGCCTGGGCCAGATCGTGCGGATGCCGGAGAACCGGCTGCGCATCCTGGTCGCCTGCGGCGCAGGCGGCGGGATCGCGGCAACGTTCAACGCCCCGGTCACCGGCGTGTTCTTCGGGCTGGAGCTGATCCTGCGCGAGTTCTCGGTCGAGGCAGTGTTCTCGGTGGTGCTCTCGGCGATGGTCGCCGACGTCATCGCGGAGGAGTTCCTCGGCAGCGGCGCGTTCCTGTCCGGGTTCCCGCGCGGCATCGCCTTGCACCACGCCGGCGGCTACCTGCTGGTGGTCCTGCTGGCGGTGGCTGCGGCGCTGCTGGGTCTGGCGTTCACGAAAGTGCTGTACAAGACCGAGGACCTGTGCGACCGGATGTGGAAGCAGCGGCCGGAGTGGGCCCGCCCAGCTGTCGGCGGGATATTTCTGGGCTTGCTGCTGCTGGCGCTTCCCCAGCTGTATGGCGTTGGCTATCCGGTCATGTACAAGGCCATGGCCGGGGACTATGTGCTGTGGTTCCTGCTCGTGCTCGCGGCCGGGAAGATGACCGCGACCAGCCTGACCATTGGCATCGGCGGGTCCGGCGGGGTGTTTGCCCCCTGCCTGTTTATCGGCGTCACCTCCGGCATGGCGTTCGGTGAGGTCGCCGGTCATCTGCTGGGTCCCGCCGCTGGCCCGCCCGCCCTGTACGCGGCGGTGGCGATGGGAGCGGTGTTCGCCGCCGCCGCGAGGGCCCCGCTGACGTCGCTGGCCAGCGTGGTGGAGATGACCGGCGACTACACCCTCACCCTGCCGGTGATGCTGGCCGTTGCGATCGCCACCGCGGTGTCCCGGGGGCTGCGCTACGGCACGATCTACACCACCAAGCTGCTGCGCCGCGGCACCGACATCGAGCGGCCCGCGCCCGCGCACGCGTTCCAGGACCTGAAGGTCGCCGATGCCATGCACCCGTTCCCCGCGCCCTTGGCCGTGCCGCCTGGCCCGAGTGATACGGGCCGCCAAACGGCCCCCAGCTGGTCTTCCCTGGCCGGGCCGGTCACCTACCAACGGGCGCCACAGGCGCTGTTCGCCGGCGAGTCCCTCGCCCAGGCGCTGCGCCAGTTGCTGGTCTACGGCCGCGATGGTCTGCCGGTACTGTCCGCCGACGGCCGGCAGGTGCAGGGCTGGGTCACCAACAACAGAGTGCTCCAGGCCATCGCCCGCCAAATCGACACCTCCCAGGCCCAGGCCGCCCAGGCCCAGCTCGCCGCTGACTGGGCCCTCCCGGACCCAATGACAGCGCTGCGCGAACCGACCACCCCGGTGCCCGGCTACCAGATGCTGGAGATCAGCGTGGAGGAAGGCTCCCCTGCGGCAGGCACAACCCTGGGCGCCATCGACTGGCCGCCGGGCTCTATACCAGCCGCAATACTGCACGGCCGCACCATGCGTGATCCCGATCCTGACGTCAGGCTTGCTCCCGGGGACCGGATCATCCTGCTCAAGAGCGAACCCCCGGCCGGGAGGCCGGCGGAACCGCCCGTGCGGCCAGCCATGCGGCCTGTCACCAGCCAGCCTCCGCGCCGGCCGCCTTACTCAGCACACTCCCCAGCAGGGCCACGGCCGGAGGAGGCCACCCGCGGCCGCGCGGCGCCACAGGCCGCGCATGAGCAAAACGAACACCGCGGGGCCACGTCGCCTTGACCGCTGGCGTTGGACGGTCAGTCTGGCGACACCGGCGCGCTCGACCGGCGCACACAAGCGCCCGCACCTCCACCGGGTTTGGCGGGCTCACCTTCTTGACGATCTCCACGAATGCGCTCCTAGCTCAGGGCGGCCAGACCGCCGCTGGAATCGGGATCTCCGGGAGAGCCGGCAATCCGGGCGCGGCTGCCTTCTGCTCGGCGCACCACGTGCGGAACGTCCAGGGCAGCTAGCCAACCGGATCCGGGCACGCTCCGCGGCAACGGACGAGGCCAGCACATCACCAACTCCCACCAGCAACCCACCGGGCCGCTCATGGAGGGGCCCGCTGCGTCAATGCCCGGCAGGAGCGCTAACGTCATTGCCAGACTTGCTTTGCACAATTATTGTTTATAGCAATCCTTGCTCATGTCAAGCCCGGTGCTCTCGGCAACGCCCAGCCGACGGCCACGCCCCAACTGGATGGGCCGGAATCGGCAACAGCCGCTGGCCTAGAGGAGGTAATTGGATTGACGCCCGTCGTCTGGCTCGCCCTCGGCCTCGCTGGTGTGGCCTTCTGCGTGTGGACCGGCTGGCCGCTGTACAACATCTATAAGACCCGCCGGCAGGGAGCTGACGTGGCCGAGGGGCAGGCCTATTTCAAGGCTAAGGCCAAGGCCAAGCGGGCGCAGGCCTCGACCGGCCCGGCTGAGAGGGCCCGCCCCGCCGCGCAGGACACCGGCCTGCCTCTTAAATCTGATCCGGCCGCCCCGCCATCCCGCGACTGAACGTGAAGGCTTTCCTGCGTGGACGCAACCGACGCTCTGAGGTCTGTTAGCCCACGCAGGACGTCAGGCCGTTGGTCGCCGACAGATCGTGGCCTGCACCTTGGTGACGGGCTATGGGGAGTCCACTGTGGTCGCGGGGCCGGATCCTCATGGAGCCCCGTCGCGGGGGTCGGCGGACCTGAGCGCCTGGAGGCGAGGTTTGCGGCCACATCTTGACAGATACGGAACAAATGTTCAGGATACTGAATGTGCGTGCAGCAGACGATGATCTGAAGGCGGCGGCGGTCATCCGTGAGGTGGCGATGCGGCTGTTCGCCGAGCGGGGCGCTGCCGCGGTCACCGTCCGCGAGATCGCCGCCGCGGCCAGGGTCTCTCCGGGCCTGGTCATGCACCATTACGGGTCGAAGGACGGGCTGAAGGACGCGGTGGATCGCCGTGCCGCCGCTTTCTTTGAGGAGATGCTCGGCGAACTCGCCCGGATCGATGAGCAGGGCGGCAGCGCGTCGCTGGCGGAGCTGTTCGCCGCCCGGCTGGAGGCCCAGCCGGTGATGGTCGACTACATCCGGCGGCTGCTGCTGGACGGCGGCGAGGCCGCCGACGCGCTGTTCGGGAAGCTCTTCCGCACGACCCTGGCCGGTATGCGCTCGCTGGTGGAGACGGGGGTCGTCCGCCCAGCCCAGGACGATCAGACCCGGACGGCGTTCCTGCTGGCCAACGACCTGTCGCTGGTGCTGCTGCGCCGCCAGATAACCCGCGTCACCGGGACCGACCCGCTGACCAGGCAAGGACTAGCCCGCTGGACGACGGCAGTCATGGACGTCTACACGGGCGGCATCTTCGCGGCGCCAGCGGGCCCGGCCGAGCCGGGGCAGCCGGCATCTGACCAGCCAGCGACAGGGGAGGAACCACAGCGGTGACAGCGGCCATCGAAACCTCGCGCCTGTGCAAGGCCTACGGGCCGACCCGGGCCGTCATCGACCTGGACCTGCTGGTCGAGCCGGGTCAGGTCTTCGCGTTCCTTGGCCCCAACGGGGCGGGGAAGACCACGACCATCCGGATGCTGCTCGCCCTCCAGCGGCCGGCCAGCGGCCGGGCGGCGGTCCTGGGGCTGGACTGCGGCCAGGACAGCGTCGAGATCCACCGGCGGATCGGCTATCTCCCCGGAGATCTCGCGCTGTACCCGAAGATGACCGGGCGCCAGCACATCGCCTGGTACGCCAGCGCCAGGGGCTTGCGGGATCTGTCGCTCGCCACTGAGCTCGCCGGGCGCTTCGATGCCGTGCTCGACCGCCCCGCCAGAGAGCTCTCCAAGGGCAACCGGCAGAAGATCGGCCTGGTCCTGGCGTTCATGAGCCGGCCGGAACTGCTCGTGCTCGACGAGCCGACCTCGGGCCTGGACCCGCTGATGCGCAGCGAGTTCGCGCGGCTGGCGCGCGAGGCCGTGGCCGAGGGCAGGACCGTGTTCTGGTCCTCACACGAACTGGATGAGGTGCAGCGCCTGGCCGACCGGGTCGCGATCATCAAGCAAGGCCGGCTCATCGCCACCGAGACCGTCGAGCACCTGCGCGACAGCGCGCCCCAGACCGTGCACGCCCGGTTCGCCCGGCCCGTCGCCCCCGCGCTGTTCGCCGGGATCGACGGGGTGTCGGTCACCTCATGCGACGGTGGCGCCGTCCAGCTGGAGGTGACCGGCGCGATCGGCCCCGTGCTGCGGATGATCGCCGACCACGACCCGGTGGACTTCACCTGCCAGCACGCCGGCCTGGACGAGCTGTTCCTGGCCTACTACCGCGAACCCGCCGCACCGGGGGCGTCTCATGCACACTGACATCACCCGGCTCGACCTATCCAACCGGCGGCGCAGCCTCACCGGCTACTGCCTCGGCATGGCCCTGTACGCGCTGGTCGTGGTCGCCATGTACCCGGCGTTCAAGACCTCCACGTCCCTGGACAAGCTCGTCCACAGCGATTCCACGGCCGCCGCGCTGTTCGGGGTGACCGGCCGCATCTCATCGTCCGGGGGCTGGCTCAACGGCAACATCTACGCCAACTTCTTCCCTCTCATCCTGCTGCTGCTGACAATCGGGTACGGCGCAGCCTGCCTGGCCGGCCAGGACGAGGACGGCACGCTCGGCCTGCTCGCCGCTCTCCCCCTCCGCCGCACCGCCATCGTGGCGCAAAAGACCGCCGCGATGGCGATACAGGCCGCCGTGCTCACCGTCACCGTCGCGGTGCTAGTGATCATCGGCCGGTCCTTCCAGCTTGATATCACCATTGCCAATGTCGCATCCATCTCGGCCGCCATCTTCTTGATGGGCCTGGACTTCGGCCTGCTCGCGATGACCGCCGGGGCGCTGACCGGCAGAAAGGGAGCCGCCATCGGCGCCGGGACGGCACTGGCTGCCGCCTCCTACCTCATCAGCTCGCTCGCACCGGTGGCGTCGTGGATCCGGCCAGCACGGTACGCGTCGCTGTTCTACTGGTCGGTCGGCAACAGCCAGATCAGCCAGGGCGTCAGCCCCGGCGGCTACGCGGTCCTGATCATCACCGGCCTGGGTGCCCTCGCCGCAGCCATGCTCGCCTTCCGCCGACTCGACATCCACTAACCGCGCCCCGGCGTCGTGGCCGAACCCACGATCGCAGCAAGCGGGGCTCGGGCCGCTAGCGGCAGGTCACGGTCCTGACCGAGGGGCGATCACGGCCCAGGCGCACCTCATCGTGAGCGAGTAGCTGCTACCGGTCGGCCGTGACGCCTGCAGCGGGCTCCGGGATGATCACGAGCCAGCAGTCTGGCAGGGGCCTGCGGGCTCAGGGCTGCTTGACCAGAATGGCGCGGGTGTAGAGCAGATCGAAGCCCTGGCGCTGCACGTTCTGCTGGGACTTGGATCCTGGCTGGGTGGTGACGACGGCGATGTCGCAGCCGGCGGCAGCCGCGTCGGCGAGCCGCGCCGACAGCAGCGCACTCTGGACACCGCGGCGGCGGTGCGCGGGCACGGTCGCCGCGCCGGTGAACTGGGCGATGCCCTCTGCCAGGCGGAAGCTGGCGCCGCCGACGATGACCCCCTCGCGCCATGCGGCGTAGCGCATGACGCCCGTTGCTGTGACGAGATCGCGCTCGGCCGCGGCAAGGGCCCCGCGCGCGAACTCCTCGTGGGAGGGCACCCCTTGGGTGTCGGGATGGAGGTCGGCATCCACCACCACGTCGAGCCAGGTTTCGAGCTCATCGTCGCCGCTCAGCCGGACCTCGATCCCGGGTGCCATGACGTGCTCGTGCTCGCTGGTGAGGGCAAGGCCGAGCACGTTCTCGAACGATACGAGCCGGTAGCCCCGCCCGGTCAGGAGCTCACCGAGCGCGGGATCGGCCAGGTGGGCGAGCTCGATCTGCACAGGTGCGCCGCGGGCGGCGAAGGCCCGCTCGATCTCGCCGAGCGCAGCCAGGCTGGGCACGCCGCCGAAGCCGAGCCCCGCGACCTTGTTGAACGGCGAGCCCACTTCGGCGAAGCTCGCCACGCCCCCGACAACCGGGATCACGAAACCCCCCGCATGTGCCCTGCGGCGGCGGGCTGTCTCGCTGGCCCCGGCGATGAGCTGCGCCTCGGCTCGCTCGATGCGCTTGGCCAGGGCAGTGTCGCAGAACAGGGGCAACTGGCCGACGCTCACCGAGCAGAGCCTAGCGTCAGCCAGACACGCCGTCTCTGTGCCGCCGCCCTGGCCGGTCCGTGGACGGGAAACTGGTCTCTGGACCGCCGAGGGGGTACGCCGAGACCGACTTCGCTTACACCGTTCCGTGCCGGCGCTGATCCTGCACGGCGGAATGCGGCTGGAAGCGAGCGGCCGGGTGAGCCGGCATCATTATGGCCAGGACCGGCTGGTCAGGACCAGCCGGTACCCGTCCGGGTCCTCGATCGTGACGCCCCCGTGATCCCAGTAGGGATTGCGCGCGGCGACCTTGGTGCCGCCCGCACCGACCAAGCGGCGGACAACGCGCTCATCGACCTCGCCGTTGCAGTAGAGCACCAGCAGGTCTTCCTCGGTCGGCGCGGCGGGTGTTTCACCGCCTGGATCGCTGACGAGCTCCAGATGCCACGCGGCAGCCGGCCATCCGATCATCAGCAGCGCATGTCCGCCCTCTGCGGAAGCATCGGCCCGGAACAAGACTTCAAGGCCCAAGCCGTCGACCCAGAACCGCTCGGACGCCCGCAAGTCGCGGCTCGGACGCGCGATACGCAGGTGGCTTGCCGGCAGAGGTTCCATAGCTCGATCATCGCTGAGGTCAAACCGCACGGCGTCACGCCGGACCCTGGGCGGCTTGCGACTGGTTCCGGCGGGTCTTCCAGCATCTGTCTTTGCGTGGTTCAGGCACGCGGCTGGATGGCAGCGTACACGGCCAGTGCGGTAGTTGCCGGTCGCCGGTGGCGGCCTACCTAAAGGACGAATAGCGGCGGTGCGCCATTGGACGCGCCGACGATGTGCCGGACGGGTCCGGTCGCGCATAGCCTGTTCCGGCCGGGTCAGCCCGGGGCGTGAAGCCACGGATCCCTGAGGTCGAAGAAGACGGGTTCGCCGATGGTGAGCGCATCCATCTCCTTCATCATCTCCTGCATCTCCGGCGGTGATTCCTTCTGCTCGCCTTCGCGAGCCGCCTCCTCGGGGTGGAGTAGATCGCCATCGTCCAGGTGCCGCCGCCGTGACCCACCGAGACAGTGCCGAGGATGTCGGGCCGGAACTCCCGCCGGTCGGTTGGATCATTCGCCATCAGCTCACGCGCGCGGTCCGGATCGCTCGAACGACCCTGCATGACCTGCACGAAGCCGGCCTGCGAGGGGTCACCGGCAGTGTCGACCTCGACCGATGTGCTGCTGCTCGTCGGTGAACAGCGCCGCTGCCTGATCCCACCACGCCGCCTGCTCCGGCCGATCACTGTTCTGCCGCGCCGCCTCGTCCGACTCAAACGTGCTGCTCAGGTAGATCGGAAACGCGGCGGCATAGACGACGGACAGATAGCTGGCTACCGCATATTTGCGGTAGCCAGCTGATGGCGCCGTCCGCGTCTGCGCCAGGTCGAGCAGCATCCGTGCAGTCGGCACGCCCGCGCCGACGCAGGAAGCCGTTAACTTCGGTAGGTTAGGTTGTACATTCCGGTGGTCTTACCGATTTGGGCAGGCGAGCGATGAGCGAGATCACCGTCGGCGCTCTCCGCACGCGTCCGCGCTGCGGGGAGCGGTCGATGCGCGTCGCGGTCGCGATTCCCGATCGTCGCCGGGTGGCTGTAGCGCGGTGAGCGGCGGCGATCCCGTCGTGTCGATGATCGGCTCGGGCTCGGCGTCGGCGATGTTGGCCGCGCGTGCCCTTCTGGCTGGCAATGGCGTGGCGCATCGTTGGATCGATACCGATACCGATCCCGTGGGCCGGCTGCTGGCCAGGCATACCCGCCTCGGTGTCGAGCGGCCGGTCGCCGTGTTCGCCGACGGCTCTCAGCTGCCGGCGCCACAGGAGTTCGTTGACCCCGTCCCCGCGCGTGATCGACCACCAATCCGCCTGGCAGCGGCCCCGCCCATCGGGCGCGAGCCTGAGCAGACTGCGGCCGTCGGCGAACGGCGTGCCGGGATGGCCGTGCCGGCGCGAACGGCGCCGCAGCACGCCGAGGCGTATTTGACGAGCACGCAGTGGCGCAGCGAGCTGGCGCGCCGCGCCGGGCTGCACACGCAGCCCGAGCACGAGCTCTACGACGTCGTCATCGCCGGTGCCGGCCCTGCGGGACTCACGGCTGCCGTCTACGCCGCCTCCGAAGGGCTGCGCCCGGTTTCCCGCAAGGCATCAGCGGCGCCGAGCTGGCGGCGCGCGCGGCCGAACATCACCGTGCTCATGCGCACCCACGTCATTGCGGCCGACGGCCAGCAGCGGCTTGAGACCGTGACCGTCGCCGACCGCGATCACCACCAGCGCCAGCTGCGGGCCGACGCGATGTACGTGCTGATCGGCGGACAGCCGCTGACCGCCGGCGTCCAGGGCTGGCTGCGCCGCGACGAGGACGGCTACCTCATGACCGGCGCCGATCTTCACCACAACAGCCAGACGGCTTCGTGGCCGCTAGCACGCGACCCGCTGCCGCTCGAATCAAGCCAGCCCGGACTGTTCGTCGCCGGCGACGTTCGCCATGGCTCGCTCAAGCGCGTCGCCTCCGCCGTAGGCGAAGGCGCGACGGCAATCGCACTACTGCACACCTACCTCGCCCAACGCCCCGACGATCGCTGATATCTCTCCGGCGTGGCTCCAACGCTGACTCCTGCGGTGGTGCCAGAAGCGGATCGTCATGATCCGCGGCCAGGTACGCCTGGCCTGGTCTTTGCCGGAGGTGGTCGATGCGGACCCTTCGTGGTTCTTCGCTGGAGTGGACGGCCCGGACGGAGGAGGTGCCGCTGCGGGAGCTGATCGCGGTGCCGGTGGATGTGGGCAAATCCTCGGCGATGGTGATGGCCTGCGATTTCACCGGGCGGGTGCTGCTGTCTGCGGTGGAGTTCCCGCTGACCCGTGAGGGTGTGGGGCAGATGCTGGCCCGGGTGCAGGCAGCGGTGCCTGCCGGGGCGCAGCTGGTGCGGGTCGGGGTCGAGGCGGCTGGTCACTACCACCGGCCGCTGACCACGGTAGGGGTGTGGCCCGATGGCTGGCAGGTGGTGGAGCTCAACCCGGCGCATGTGAGCGCCCAGCGGCGGGTGAATGGGCAGCGGGGCGTCAAGACCGACCGGGTGGACCTGGTCGCGATCGCCGATCTGCTGCTGGCTGGCCGCGGCTCCCCGGTGGTCGCCTGCGAGGAGCCGCTGATCGAGCTGGCCGCCTGGGTGGCGCACCGGCGCCGCCGCGGTGAGGTGCGCACCGCGACCAAGAACCAGCTGCTCACCCAGCTGGACCGGGCCTTTCCCGCCCTGTCGCTGGCACTGGCGGACGTGCTGGGCACCAAGGTGGGCCGGCTGGTCGCTGCGCACTTCGCCGGCCCGGCCCGGCTGGCCCGCCTGGGCCCGGGACGGTTCCGCGAGTTCGCTGCCCGCCGCGGCGTGAAGGTTAACCGCCAGGTGGCCGACCGCCTGGTGGAAGCGGCACGAACGGCCCTGCCGGCTGCCGAGGCGGGAATCGCCCGGCAGATCCTGCAAGCCGACTTCGCCCTGCTTGGCGATCTGGAGGCCCAGATCGCTGCGGCGCAGGAGCGGATCGCGGCCTTGCTGCCCGCCACCTGCTACCACGTGCTGACCACCACCCCAGGGTGGGGAGTGATCCGCGCTGCCGAGTACGCCGCCGCCCTCGGGCCGTTCACCCGCTGGGGCAGCCCCGCCAAGGTCTACCGCGCGGCCGGGCTTACTCCAGCCCTGTATGCCTCGGCCGGGTGGCGCCACGACGGCAGCATCAGCCGCGAAGGCTCAGTCCACCTGCGGCGCGCCCTGCTTGGCCTGGGCATCGGTCCGTGGCAAAACGACCCTGCCGCCCGCGGCTACGCCAGCGCCCTGCGCACACGCGGCAAACCCGGCGGCATCATCGCCTGCGCACTGGCCCACCGCGCCGGCAAGATCGCCTTCGCGATGGTCCGGGACCAAGCGCCCTACGACCCATCCCGTTGGAGCTGACCAAGCCGCTTTCTTCACAACCGCCGCCGCCGGTGGCAGGCGCCGGCAGTTCATCCCCGGCCGCGAACCGGTCGAGATCCCCACCACCAGCCGCCGCGCCCTGGACGAGGCCGGCTTCGACATCATCGAGCGGCAGCAGCCGTCATTCCTCTACGACCGGTCGGTGCTGATCACCGGCGAGGTCGACCGCGTCACCAGCTTCGAGAAGGGATTCCCCACCCACCAGGCCTGGCGTGGCAGCGGCTGGGAACCCGACCCGCTGATCCTCGACGACCAAGCACTGATCGCCCACGTCGCCGGGCGTGGGCTGGTCGTCCTCACCGGCTGCGGGCACGCCGGCATGATCAACATCTGCCGCTACGCCCAGCGCCTGACCGGCGTCGGCAAACTCCACGCCGTCATCGGCGGGTTCCACCTCGCCGGGCCACTGTTCGAGCCGATCATCACCGACACCATCGGCGCCCTCGAACAGCTCGCACCCGACGTGATCGTCCCCGCCCACTGCACCGGCTGGAAAGCTACCCACGCGATCGCCCGCCGCCTGCCCGCCGCCTTCATCCAAAACAGCGTCGGAACTACCTTCCGCCTCACCGCCGCACCCGCCACCTGACGGTCACGGGCTGGCGGGTGGGGTGCAGTCCCCGAGCGAGGCCCACGGTGCCGGTCAGCAGCATCGTGGCGAGGAAGATCAGGTAGCTGATGCCGGCGGTGGATCGCCAGTGGAACTGGTGCGGGTAGCGGGCGAGCGCGATGGACAGGAGAACGGCGAGCAGGATGGACCCGGCGGCGGCGGGCCGCAGGCGGCGCGCGTCCCGTTCGGCCAGCGCCTGCCCGGCAGCTACCCCCAGGCTGATCAGCCAGGCGCCGGTCGCCTGGGCCATCATCGGGGTCAGCGCCCACGGCCACAGCGGCGCCGCTGCTCCCGGCGCCGTGAACAGTGCGATACCCAAGCCGAGCAGGACGGCTGCCTGGACGGTGAGCACGACATACAGTCAGGCGGGCAAGCCGGCCGTTCGGGGTGGGTCGAGGCCGGGGGTGCGCGCCTGCCGCAGCAGGAGGATCAGCATCCGCGCTGGAACGAGAATGTAGATCGCGATCCAGGCGACTGTGATGATCTGCGTCCCAATGGCGAACCGGGCGCCGAGATGGAGCTGGCCCAGGTGGGTCAGGGTGGCCGCCAGCGTGAGAACGGTGAACACGAACACCGCTGGCACGGCGATCCGCGCGTTGGACCACAGCGGCTGCCGCGCGGCGAGTGCCTCGATGGGGACCGCGGCCCAGTAGGCAGCGCCGA